>ERZ841120.973-NODE-973-length-14826-cov-3.804482_pt1 | contig 14826 bp, 12 predicted proteins | sample MGYA00519572_ERZ841120 | MGnify/ENA primary metagenome ERZ841120 (study PRJEB31850, sample SAMEA3708890) | human gut metagenome | biome: human gut; feature: human-associated habitat; material: faeces | place: China | collected 2014 ... | reverse complement strand
GAAAAGCTCAGCTACCGGCCCAACCTGCTGGCCAAAGGTCTGCGCCAGGGCAAACGCCACACCATCGGAGTGGTGGTTCCCCGGCTCCACTTGACAGTGTTCTCCACTGTGGCCCAGGCCATCGAGGAAGCGGCCCGTGACCAGGGATACGCCACGCTGCTGTGCAGCACGGAAGATGACCCTCAGATGGAAAAAGACGGCCTCAGCCGGCTGCGGAACGGCCTGGTGGACGGAATCCTGCTGGCAGGCACCGGCAAGAACAAAAAACTGGTCCGGGACATCCAGGCCTCCGGGATTCCGGTGACCCAGGTGATCCGGATCCAGGACGATACCCTGTCCAGTGTTACCGTGGACTATGTGAAATGCGGCTACGAAGCGGTAAAATACCTGTATGCCAAAGGCAGCCGCCATCCCGGTCTCATAACCGGTTCTTTGAAACTGTCTCCCTATAAATTCCGGTATCAGGGCTATAAGGAGGCCCTGGAGGAATTGGGATTGAAAGAGATCACCTCCGAAGCCAAAGGCTTCACCAATTCCCTGGAATATGGCTACCAGGCCACCCGGCAGATGCTCCAGGAGCATCCGGAACTGGACGCCATCCTGGCGGCCATGGATGCCCAGGGGATCGGAGCCATGCGGGCCCTGAAGGAAGCAGGGAAAAAAGTCCCCAGAAATGTGCGGATCATCAGTCTGACCGGTCACGAAATCGGCAGTATGCTGGAAACCACCATGACCACTCTGGAAATGCCCGCCCGGGAAATCGGCCGGAAAGCCGCCCAGCTGGTGCTGGAACAGATCGAAGCCAAGGATCGGAGTGCCGTGGCCATCCAGCATGTGGTCTATGATTCGGTACTGATCGAACGGGAAAGCACCTGATACAACTGTTGTGCAACCATTGTAAGACATGAGTTGGATAAAAAAAAAGGTGTTGCACGTTGTGTGCAACACCCCTGTCACTGGCCTCTTGTCACTGGTCACTGGAAGCGGGCGGACCAAGGGAGCTGTGAAAAAATGATTTCTCATTTTTTCACAGCTCCCTTTTTTACATAAATTTTGAACCAAAGCTGTATACTGTCAAGGCCGTAGTGAACAGATAGCATACAGTCATGGCAATCTGGAGCAGCCGGGGCGGCTTCAGGCCGGCTTGGACGTCTTTCCGCCAGATCATCAATGTAACGAACAGACCGGCTGTAGGCGTTCCGATACTGGTGGCCAGGTTGGCCAGGAAAATCAGCTGGGTGGGAGACCCACTGTAGGCAAAACACACAGCCACCCCCAGCAGCAGGCAGGCCACGCAGCTCCACCGGACCCGTTTGCTTTCCAGGCTCACTTCCCAGTCCATTCCGGCGTTCAGCAGCACCACTCCCCGCTGAGTGTTCCCCATAAGAGCGGAAAACGCAGATCCCAGCAGCGCTGCCCCCATCACATAGCGGGCTTTGCTTCCCAGGACCGGTTCCAGCATCCCGGCCATCTGTACCGGACTGCTGATCTGAAGGCCCCTGGGGTGGAGCACAATGGCTCCCACGGTCACAATGGCCCCGGAAATCAGGATGACCGTCAGGACATGGGCGCAGGCATCGGACAGCATGGTCCCATTGAACAGATCCTGCTTCTTCCATTTTTTCTCTGCCCCCAGATACGTTCCATAAATCCCGGCGGTAATGGACGCATGGGTGCTGAGAAAGGCCAGAGAGCTTAGGACACTCCCTTCCGGAAATCCCCAGTGGATGATTCCCTGGAAAAAGCCCTGGGGATCCGGTCCCCCGGAAGCGTACAGCGTGGCATAAAACGCCACGATCATGCCCAGGATACAGACCATCACCCCTTTTTCGATTTTGGAATAGGTGTCCTTGGAAAAATACAGCCCCAGCAATAGTGCCAGCATAATCAGCGCCCCTACCTTCCAGTCCACCCCAAACAGCAGATTCATCCCTGCCCCGCTGCCGGAAATGTTCCCAAAAGTGAAAAACAGGCAGGAAAAGAACAGGCAGATGCCTACAAAGGCCGCTGCTCCTTTGCCATAATAATGCCGGATGCCGTGGAGCAGAGGCATCCCGGTAAGCATGGCCAGCCTGTAACAGGTAAGCATAAAGGTAATGCTCATGATGAAAATGGGAATGAACAGCCACAGCATCCTGTACCCATAGCTGGAACCCAGCATGGCTGCGGTGGTAATGGCTCCCGGCCCCACCACCACCCCGGCCAGGATGATCCCGGGGCCGATCCGTTTGAGGATTTCCAGGGCAGTCAGCCGTTTGACCGTCGCCGGGTCGAATCCGAGTTGTTTATTGATTGTTGTTTCCATTGTGTATTCCTTTGCTGATAATAAAGCGGCTGCCCGTCATTGGATGAGCAGCCGCTTTGCAGTTTCCTTTATAGAAGGTAAGAAGGGTGGATTGAATCAATCCGTTAAAAGGGATTGTTTTCGCCTGTTTTAGGAGGATGGGTTTGTTTATTTTTCAAACGGTTTCATATCCACTTTAGGCAGGCCGCTCTTTTTCAGACCTTCTGCCACCCAGTCTTTTTCTTCCTGGTCCAGAGGCAGCACCGGTTTCCGCATGAGGCCGCTGGTGAATACGCCCCGCTGTACCAGAGCTTCCTTCAGGCGGGCATGGGCTTCACCGGAAGGCTGGCCGCCGCCGTAAATGGCCTGGCTGATGGGGTAGATGTTGTTGGAAGCATCCTGGGCTTCCTTCAGGGTGTGGTGTGCAGGATCCTTGAAGACGTTCCATGCTGCAGTGATCAGTTCAGGCACGCAGCCGGCAAACCCGATGAGAGCGCCGTCCATGCCAGGGAACCAGGATACGCACAGGGTTTCGTCATGGCAGGTGATCAGAGATACATCCGGGCAGGCTTTCCGCAGTTCACGGACATCATGTTCGTAGATGGCGGTGACACGGGTGCCCATCTTGATGGCCTTTACATGGGGGATTTCCTTGACCATCTTGATCAGGGTTTCCACCGGATAGAAGGCTTTGCTGGTGGCCGGATACAGATGGATGATAATGTCGATGTCGGCACCGTCAGCCACGTCTTTCACGAACTGGAAGGGAGCTTTGGGGTTCATTCCGAAACGCAGCCACATATGAGGAGGCATCAGCAGGATCCCATCAGCCCCGGCGTCTTTGGCATCTTTGGCCATTTCGATGGCGCCTTCGGTATTTTCACAGTTGACCCCGGAGATGATGGTCATCACATCCCCGCATTCTTCCGCACAGATTTCCGTAACCCGTTTCCGTTCTTCCCGGGTCAGGCCGGTGACTTCGCCGGTATGGCCGTTGCAGACCAGGCCTTCGATGCCTTTGTTGTAGAAGGATTTGATCCAGCGCAGGTACGCTCTGAATTCCGGTTCGTTGATGGAATAATCAGCGTTCAGAGGAACGGATACCGCCGGGAAAATGGTCTTGAAGTTCTTTACTTTTGCCATGGTGAAAACCTCCTGAAAATGATCTTATATTTTTTGCTTGTCTCTGCAATCGTTTGCATCAACCTTGGCTATTTTATATCATGTTTCCCGGTTCCCCGTCAATATTTTCTGACAGTTCCGCAATTTTTTGCATTGCAATTTTCAGGACTATTCTAGTATTGATGCGCTCCTTCGGCTTTTTTCCATTTTTTATCTTTTTCCGTTTTTCTCCTGCAAACGATTTCACGCCACGCCTGTGCTGCTCTGCAGCATCCTGGAAAACTGCTATAATGGGTCCTGTCTGAAAGGAGTGTTCCCCATGTATAAAAAATTTTGGCTTTCGATGACCACCTTGCTGACGGTCCTGGCCTGTCTGCTGCCCATGGAGGTCCTGGCCCCCACCGCGGAGGCCCGCCGGTACCAGCGGGTGGTGATCCTCAGTGACATCCATTATGGGAGCAAATCCCAAAAGCCGGACGTCCGGACCCGGAAGATCCACAACAAGGAACAGGCGGTCCGGGACATCAACCGCTGGCAGGATGTGGACCTGTGCGTCTTTACCGGGGATATGGTCCAGAAAACCGGCAGCCCGGCAGATTACAAACTGGCCCGGAAGCTGACGGACCATCTGAAAAAGCCCAAGGAATTCCTGGCCGGTAACCACGAAATCATCTACCACCGGGATCTGTCCAGCACCGGAAAACTGGTTCCGGCAGATTCCTACGAACGGGGTCTCCATATGCAACAGTATGAAAAGGACTTTGGTCCCCTGTATCATTCCCGGAAACTGGGACCCTACTTTCTGCTGTTCCTGTCCCCGGATACCCTGGAAAGCAAAATATGCAGTGGAACTGTCCAAAGAACAGCTGGACTGGCTGAAAAAGGAACTGAAAGACCACCGGCAGGAACCCACCCTGATCTTCTGTCATGCCCCTGTCACCGGAACCATGGTCCCCGGCAGCAAACTGGACAAACCCCGGAATTATGTCCAGCCGGCCAAAGCCATAGGCAAACTGCTCCGGGCCAATCCCCAGATCCTCCTGTGGGTTTCCGGCCATACCCATACTTCTCCCAAAAATCCCAGTTTCTCCAATCCGGTGAACCAGATTGCCGGTACAGCCATCCTGGATGTGTACAACCCCACCTGGGACGGAAAACAGGTATGGACCAATTCCCTGTACCTGTACCCGGAAAAGATCCAGATCCGCACCTACAGCCACAAAACCCATCAGTGGCTGCCCCAGTTTGACCGGACGGTATGGGTTCCCAGGGAATTGAGAAAAGGGGTGATGTGAATTTTTCACATCACCCTTTTTTACAAACTGCTGTAAATGGATTTCTTTTCGTTTTTCTCTGGATTCTTTTCCATGGAGATGAAATAGTGTTCCGTATCTTCCACCAGGCTGTTGGCCAGGAGGCTGCGGAAGGCTGCCGGTTCCATCCCCTCTACCTGGACAGCGAACACATAGTTCCCGGTTTCCCAGCGGGCTGCGTAGGATTGGGGGCCCAACTGGGCAATTTCCGCATTTGTCTTATTTATGTGTTGCTTATGCCATTCTTTTCCGTATATTCCACTTAATTCTTCTTTATTTATCTCTTTTTTCAATCCTGTGCGGATCCTCACCTTGGTCTCCGGCTGTCCCAGACGAAGAAAAGACAAGTCTGCGAGCCGTCCTCCGATTACGGAAAATCCATCTGGAGCGTACCCCGAATCCAGGCTAAGGGTCAGTGGTGCAAACCCCAGGACACGGGCGGCGGATCCATAGGTTCCATAACTGACAATGGGGTTGGGGATCTGGACGGATCCTTCGTCAGCAGGAGCGGCAGCCCCCAGGCCGGCAGTGCCCAGGACCAGCACAGCCGCCCCGACAGCCAGGGAATGTTTCAGGTGAGAAGTGTACATGGCAAGACCTCATTTCCGATAGAGTAAAAAACTGTGTTTCCAGAAGGAGTGTAACACCGAAAGGCCCGTGGAACAAGAGGAAAAACGGTTTTGGAATGGGGAAAGCAACCCTTCCGGGGAAAGTTCATAAAAAAAGTGCAGGAGTTTGCAGAAAAAAGGGGAGGAGGGAGAAACCCACCACCGTTGCCCAAGGGCAACGGTCCCCCGCCCTTGAAAAGGGCGGATATACGCGGGTGCTGCGCCCCGCTTTGGAGATCAGGGGACGGCCTGCACAGCTTCAGCTGTCCCGCTGCCGGGAAAACGGTCCCCCGCCCTTGTGACGGAGGATACTTACTGAAACTGACCCTTTCTGCACTGTTATCCGCCCTTTTCCTCCTTTTTCCGTTTCGCACAAATAAAAAAAAAGAAGCTGTTGCCGGAGCAACAGCTTCTTTTCATTTTCAATTGGTGGGATTATGCGGATTCGAACCGTAGACCTCATCGATGTGAGCGATGCGCTCTAACCAACTGAGCTATAATCCCGATAAATTGTATTATACGCTACTTGTCCAAATAATGCAAGGGTTTTTAGAAAAAAATTCCGGCAGCCACGCCCGCCACCAACAGCCCCGGCAGCATGTTTCCCACCCGGATTTTCAACAGTTTAGTCATGTTGATGCCGATCCCCAGGATCATCAGTCCGCCGCAGGCGGCAACTTCCTGGACCACGAGCTGGCTCATCCAGGGCCCCAGGAATCCTGCCAAAGCGGTTAGGATTCCCTGATAAACCCCAACGGACAGAGCCGAGAACAGGACACCGACCCCAAAATTGGAAGCATAGATAATGCCGCTGAGACCGTCAATCAGCGCCTTGGTGTAAAGGGTGGTGGGATCCCCGGACAGCCCGTCCTGGATGGACCCCACAATGGCCATGGCCCCTACACAGTACAGCAGACTGGCGTTCAGGAACCCTTCCACAAAGGCGTCCGTCCCGGCATCCCCCTTCTTCCGGGATTTTTGGAATTTTTCAGCCAGGAGGGTTCCCACCTGTTCCAGTTTTTCCTCAATCCCCAGGGCTTCTCCCAGGATGGAGCCCACCACCAGACTGATGATGGTCAGCAGGATATGCTGCCCCTGGAGAGCCATCTGGATCCCCAGGACAATGACACACAAAGCCAGTCCGTAGATCACGGTTTCCTGGTATTTTTCCTTGATTCCCCGGCCCACCAGAAGGCCGAGCAGACTGCCCCCTGCAATGGCGGCCACATTCACAACCGTTCCCATTCCCACCATAGCCGCCTCCTACACGGTAAAGAGGCCGGGCTTTTTCCGTCCGACGGTTTTTCCCGGCCCTTTCAGCAGATCATAGAGCCGTTCCAGATCTTCCGGCCCGTAGTATTCGATGAGGATCCGTCCTCCTCTGTCCTTTTTGAACGGTTCGATCTTCACCCGGGTCCCCAGATACTGGATCAGTTTTTCCTGGAAGGCATGGGTATCCGTATCCTGGGGCTGGCTTTCCCTGCCGGCGGCTTTCTTACCGCCCTTCTTCTGTTTTTCCGGTTTTTCCGGAGGAATCAGGTCCTCTTCCGTCTGGAAATACAGATGCCAGGGCTTCCCTTCCCGTTCCGCCTTGGCCACTTCTTCCACCACCCGGGCGGACCAGCCTCCTTCCGCTGCCTTCCGGGCCAGTTCCGTGATTTTCTCCGGCGCATCCAGTCCCAGGAGCGGCCGTACCTGGCCGGGGGTAAGTTTGCCTGCAGAGACCATTTCCGCCGCCTCAGGAGGCAGTTTCAGCAGCCTCAGGGCATTGGCCACCGCAGCCCGGCTCTTCCCCAGCTTGGCCGCAGCCTCCTCCTGGGTGAGCCCCAGGCTTTCCATCAGGTTCTGGATGCCCCGGGCCTCTTCCATGGGATCCAGATCGCTGCGCTGCATGTTTTCCACCAGGGCCACTTCCATCATGGCACTGTCATCGTATTCCCGGACCACCACCGGCACTTTGGTGAGCCCGGCGGCTTTGGCCGCCCGCCAGCGCCGTTCTCCGGCCACGATTTCATACTGCCGGCCTTTTTTCCGAACGATGAGAGGCTGGATCACCCCGCTTTGCCGGATGCTTTCCTCCAGTTCCCGGAGCTTGTCCGGATCAAAGGTCTTCCGGGGCTGGTAGGGATTGGGCTTCAGATTCTTCAGGGCCACTTCCCCTACGGTTTCCCCGGCTTTCTTTTCTTCCACCACCGGTTTGGGAGCCGGTGCCTTGGTCCTGCGCCCTCCAAACATCTTGTCCAGGCCCGTCATGCCCAGACCGCCTTTCTTACCGGCCACGGCGCTTCACCTCCCTTGCCAGGCTCCTGTATGCCTCTGCCGCCTTCCCGTGGGGATCGTACACCGTAATGGGCTGGCCGTAGCTGGGCGCCTCTCCCAGCCGTACGGAACGGGGGATCATGGTCTTGAACAGAAGATCCGGAAAGTGTTCCTTCACCTGGGCCACCACATCATTGGACAGGTTGGTCCGGCTGTCGGTCATGGTCATGACGATTCCTTCAATGGCCAGGTCCGGATTGGTGGACTGGCGGATCCGGTCCACCGTGGCCAGCAGCTGGGTCACCCCTTCCAGAGCGTAGAATTCGCACTGGATGGGAACCAGCACTCCATCCGCCGCCGTCAGGGCATTCACCGTCAGGAAACTGAGGGAAGGAGGACAGTCGATGATTACATATTCATAATTGTCTTTTATTTTAGACAGATGCTTCTTCAGGGCATTGGCGGGATTCTTCTTTTCAATCAGGTCGATTTCCGCCCCTGCCAGGTTCATGGTGGCGGGAGCCACCCACAGGTTCTTCCAGGCAGTGGGCTGAATGATGCTGTCCAGCTCCGTATTGTTGATCAGCACATCGTACATGCAGCAGGCCAGGCTGCTTTTATCGATACCCAGACCGCTGGTGGCGTTTCCCTGGGCATCCAGGTCCACCAGCAGGGTCTTTTTCCGGCTTTCCGCCAGACAGGCCGCCAGGTTGATGCTGGTGGTGGTCTTCCCCACCCCGCCCTTCTGGTTGGCCACGGCTATGACTCGGGTCATAGGGTCCACTCCTTTCGTTTCTTTTTGGGACACTGTAGGATATTGTAACATAGAAAAGCGGGTCTGTGAAAATTCTTTTCACAGACCCGGTCAACGGTCAGCTGTCAATGAGAAAATTTGCCAGCAAATTTTTCTGAATGGAAACGCAGCTGCCGCTGCTAACCCACCACCAGCCTAACGGCTGGTCCCCCGCCCTTGAAAAGGGCGGATAAATGGCACATCGGGCTTACGCCCTTGTGCCGCAAGCAAGGGCCAGAGGCCCAAGCGTATATCCGCCCTTTCCAAGGGCGGGGGTATCCATGCGCAGCATGGGTGGTGGGTTAGCCGCGTGAGCTGCGTTTTATTTTCAGGAAACCTGCTGCACAGGTTTCCTCTTTCGGCCGCTGACCATCAAATCCTGTACCCTCTCTTCCCGATTTCCACCACCGTCTCACAGGCTTTGACCAGGCTGGGGATGGGGAGGTATTCGAACCGGCCGTGGAAGTTGGCTCCTCCGGTGAACAGGTTGGGGCAGGGCAGGCCCCGCCAGGACAGCCGGGCTCCGTCGGTGCCGCCCCGGATGGGATCCACCGACGGAGTGACCCCTACGGCTTCCATGGCCTCTTTGGCCAGTTCCACTACGGCCATGTGTCCGTCCCGGATCTTTTCCCCCATGTTAAAGTACATGTCCCGGTGCTCCACTTCCACGCTGCCGGCCCCGTACTTTTCATTCAGGAAAGCGGCCAGACGGTCCAGGAAGGCTTTCCGTTCCTCAAAATGCTTTTTGTCATGGTCCCGGATCAGCATGTGGATTTTGCAGGTCTCCACATCCCCGGTGATCTTGTGTACATGGAAGAATCCTTCGTACCCTTCGGTATATTCCGGCTTTTCCCCGGCAGGCAGGGCCTGCTGCCATTCCATGGCCAGGGTCAGGGCATTCTTCATTTTTCCTTTGGCGGAGCCGGTGTGGACGCTGCGGCCGTGGAAGGTGATCACCGGATTGTCCGCGTTGAAGTTCTCATATTCCAGGCCTCCCAGTTCGCCCCCGTCCACGGTATAGGCAAAGTCCGCCCCGAATTTTTCCACATCGAAGGCAGAGGAGCTCCGGCCGGTTTCCTCATCAGGGGTAAAGCCCACCCGGAGAGTCCCGTGGGGAATTTCCGGATGGTCCCGGAAATATTCCAGAGCCGTCACAATGGCCGCCACCCCGGCTTTGTCGTCCGCCCCCAAAAGGGTGGTGCCGTCGGTGAACAGGATATCCTGGCCCCGGTACTTTTTGACCTCCGGGAAATCTTCCGTGGAAAACAGGATTTGTTTGTCCCGGTTCAGCAGGATGTCTTTTCCGTCATAGTTCCGGACCAGGAGGGGCTTCACGTCCTTGCCGGAAGCTTCCGGGCTGGTATCCATATGGGCGATGAATCCCACGGTGGAACCGGTGATCCCTGCTGTGGCCGGCAGGGTGCCCATTACATACCCCTGGTCATCCAGGGACACATCCGTAAGCCCCAGACTTTTCAGTTCTTCTGCCAGGAATCTGGCCAGCACCATCTGTCCTGGAGTGCTGGGCAGTTCCCGGTCATTTTCCTCACTGGACCGGGTATCGAAAGAAACGTAGTTCAGGAAACGGTTGGTGATTTTTTGGGAATCGATCATGGTATCATTCCTTTCCAATTTTTGGGGGAGGGGACAAAAAGCTGTCCCCATGTCAATGGTCAATTGCCAAAGGAAGGAACCCGGATAGCGGGTTCCTTCGAACAAAGACGCAGCCAACGACCGGGTTTTATTGAGTGCCAAACGGCCACGTTTGGCCTCCATCAGCCATTGACTATTGACCATTGACGGTGTGAAAAGCCTGCTTTTCACACCTTATCACAGCTTAAAATCCACAATGGCTCCCACGCCCACTCCGTCAACCCGGTTGATGTTGGTGATGCTGGTGGCGTCGATGGGGATCATGGCCTTGACCCGGGCCACGCTGAGGAATTTTCCTTCCAGCTGTCCCACGGCTTTTACCTTGTCCACTTGAGCTTTGGGGCCCACCACCTGGACGGCCCCGATATAGCTTCCGCTGCCCATACTGAGAATGGGCACCACTTTGGTGGCGTAGTGGGTATCCAGGCCTTTCTGGAGAGTCAGTTTGTTGATGAAGGTGTTGATCTCCCCGCCGAACCGGCTGACCAGGTAGCTGATGCCCCCCAGTTTCAGCACGGATCCCAGGTCAAAGGCCTGGGCCGGCAGAGCGGCGGTGCCTGCCCCCAGCAGATAGGCGGAAAGCACCGCGGCCGCGATTTTTTTGTTCATAAGGAAACCTCCTTCCGGTTGTGTCCCCCCTAGGATATCATAAAGAAGTTACGTTTGTGTGACAAATGGGATTGTTGCACGTTCTGTGCAACAATCCCAAGCTGTAGAGCCGCATGGCGGCTCAAGTCCGGAGTCTGAAGTCAGGAGCCGAAGGATAAATTTGCAGGCAAATTTTTGAATGTGTAGAACCTTTGGGAAAAATGATATCCCGGGTCGATTTCGAGTCCGGTTCTATATAATCGAAAGGATCCGCCCAACCAGGCAGATCCTTTCCTGAGGCTCCAGACTTCAGACTTCCGACTCTCGACTATAAAAAAGGTAATGTTTCACGTGAAACATTGCCTTTCTTTTGCTGCTTACAACGGCTTCTTCACCGCCGTCCCCGCTTTTCTGGGATACTGTTTCGGGGTGGAGCGGACTTTTTCTATGGTGATGATGGCCCGTTTGTCCGTGAGCCCCGGCAGCTGTACCGGCCGGATCTCCCGGATCTTTCCGCCCAGCACTTCCACTGCATGGCGGGCGGCATCCGCCTCTTCCTGATATTTGCTGCCCTTCATGGCGTAGAACACCCCGCCTACCCGGACCAGGGGCAGACAGTATTCTGCCAGCACCGGCAGGGCCGCCACCGCCCGGGCCACAGCCACGTCGAATTTTTCCCGGAGGGCGGGGTCCTTCCCCGCATCCTCTGCCCGGGCATGGACGCACCGGACCTGTCCCAGGCCCAGAGTCTCCACCACCTGACCCAGGAAATTCAGCCGTTTCTGGAGGGAATCGATAAGGGTCACCCGCATCCCCGGATCATAGATCTTCAGGGGCAGTCCCGGAAAACCGGCCCCTGTTCCCACATCCACAATGGTGTGGTTGTGGAAGGCCTCCCGGTTGTACACCAGCAGGGAGTCCACCATATGCTTCACCGCCACTTCCTCCGGATCCGTAATGGCGGTCAGGTTCAGGCTTTTGTTGGTTTCCAGCAGCAGGTCCCCATACTGCTGGAACTGTTCCAGCTGTCCTTCCGTAAGAGGGAAGCCGGCGGCCTCCGCCGCCTGTTTCAGGGTTTCCCGGTAACTCATGCTTCTTCTCCCTTCCGCCGCTGGGTCTCCAGATACACCATCAGCACGCTGATGTCCGCCGGTGATACCCCGGAGATCCGGCTGGCCTGGCCGATGGACACCGGCCGCTGTTTGGTGAGTTTTTCCATGGCTTCCGAAGACAGTTCCTGGATCCGGCTGTAGTCCAGGTCCTCCGGCAGCAGCTTGTCTTCCAGTTTCAGGGCCCGTTCCACTTCCTGTTTCTGTTTCCGGATATAGCCCTGGTACTTCACCTGCACATCCACCTGTTCCGCCGCATCCACCGGCAGTTTTTCCAGGCCGAAGGCGTCCGCCAGTTTTTCATAGGTCACTTCCGGCCGCCGGAGGAGATCCAGCATGTTGATGGAACTCCGGAGGGCCGTGGATCCCAGGCCGGTGATCTTTTCCTGGTTTTCCTCGCTGGGGGCCAGGTTGATTTTGGACAGATTGGCCAGGGTCCGTTCAATGATGTCCCGCTTCTTCGTAAAGGCGTCATACCGCTCATCGGTGACCAGCCCCGCATCCCGGCCCTTCTGGGTCAGCCGCAGGTCCGCATTGTCCTGGCGGAGGAGCAGCCGGTATTCCGCCCGGCTGGTCATCATCCGGTAGGGTTCCGTGGTCCCCTTGGTCACCAGGTCATCGATGAGCACCCCGATGTAGGCATCGCTCCGTTTCAGGATCAGGGGCTTCTTCCCCTGGAGCTTCAGGGCTGCGTTGATCCCGGCCATAAGGCCCTGGGCAGCGGCTTCTTCATACCCGCTGGTGCCGTTGGCCTGGCCGGCACTGAACAGGCCGCTGATGGCCTTGTGTTCCAGGTTGGCTTTCAGCTGGAGAGGATCCAGGCAGTCATATTCGATGGCATAGCCGGCCCGCATCATCTTGCAGTGTTCCAGCCCCGGGATGGTCTGCATGAAGGCCACCTGGATCTCCGCCGGCAGGGAAGAGCTCATGCCCTGGACATACACTTCGTTGGTCCGGAGCCCTTCCGGTTCCAGGAACAGCTGGTGCCGGTCCTTGTCGGCGAACCGGATGATCTTGGATTCGATGCTGGGGCAGTACCGGGGCCCCACCCCTTCGATCATGCCGTTGAACATGCAGCTCCGGTCCAGGTTGTCCCGGATGATCTGATGGGTCCGGGGATTGGTGTAGGTCAGATAGCAGGGCACCTGGTTCCGGGTGGTGATGGTGCTCATGAAGGAGAAGTTCCGGACCCGTTCATCCCCATACTGAGGTTCCATCTTGGTGTAGTCCAGGGTCCGGGCATCCACCCGGGCAGGGGTGCCGGTCTTGAACCGCATGAGCTGGAGTCCCGCTTCCTGGAGGGACCCGGTAAGCTTCATGGCGGACCGCTGGCCGATGGGGCCGGACATGTAGGCCACTTCCCCGTAGAGGATCTTCCCCCGGAGATAGGTACCGGTGCACAGGATCACCGCATCCGCTTCGAACACTTCCCCGGTTTCCGCTTCCACCCCCTGGACCTGGCCGTTCTTCACCAGCAGCTTGTCGATCATCAGCTGCTTCACATCCAGGTTGTCCTGGTTTTCCACCACTTCCTTCATGATGGTGTGATACAAAGGCTTGTCCGCCTGGGCCCGGAGCGCCTGGACCGCATACCCTTTCCCGGTGTTCAGCATCCGCATCTGGATGCAGGCCTCATCCGCCGCCAGGCCCATCTGCCCGCCCAGGGCGTCGATTTCCCTGACCAGGTGTCCCTTGGCCGGTCCCCCTACGGAAGGGTTGCAGGGCATCAGGGCGATATTGTCCATGGACAGGGTAGCCAGAAGGGTCTTCTGTCCCATCCGGGCTGCTGCCAGAGCCGCTTCGCACCCTGCATGGCCGGCTCCCACAACAACCACATCATAATGATCCACTACGATCATGCTGTTTTCCTCCGCTTTTACTTGCCCACACAGAACTGGGCAAAAATCTCATCGATGATTTCATCCGGCACATCTTCCCCGGTGATCTCCCCCAGGTCATGGAGGGCCTGGGTCAGGTCAATGGTAAGACAGTCATAGGGCAGGTGCTGCCGGGCCCCTGTCAGGGCATCCTCCAGGCTCTGGAGGGCCTTTTCCAGCAGGTTCTGCTGCCGGGCGTTCTGGGTCATGCTGCTGCTTTCGCTGTCAGAGCCTTCCCCGTACACGAAATCCCGGAGCCACTGTTCCACCTGGTCCAGGCCCCGGCCTTCCTTCACGGACAGGACGATCACATCCCTGTCCCCACAGGCTTTCCGGAGGGCTTCCACGTCCAGGGCCAGAGGCAGGTCCGCCTTGTTCACCAGGATCAGTTTCTTCCGGTCCCGGAGGCTGTCCAGCAGCTGCCGGTCCTCCGGATCCAGAGGCTGGGAGCCGTCCAGCACCACCAGGGCCAGCTGGGCATCTTCCAGGGCCGCCCGGGACCGTTCCACCCCGATTTTTTCCACCAGGTCGCTGGTGTCCCGGAGCCCGGCAGTATCGGTGAGCACCAGAGGGATCCCTCCAATGGTCATCTGTTCTTCAATGATGTCCCGGGTGGTGCCGGGGATGTTGGAAACAATGGCCCGGTCCGCCTGGAGCAGGCTGTTCAGCAGGCTGGATTTCCCCACATTGGGCCGGCCCACAATGGCAGTCCGCAGCCCTTCCCGAAGGATCCGTCCGGCGGTGCCCCGGCGTACCAGGGTCTCCACCGCCTGTTTTCCTTCTTCCAGGATGGCCACAGTCCGGTCATAGGTCACTTCTTCAATATCGTCTTCCGGATAGTCGATGCAGGCTTCCAGCTGGACCACCAGATCCCGGAGCTTCTTCCGCAGGGCCTTCACCTGCCGGGACAGACCGCCCTGATGGCCCCGGTTGGCTGCCGCCAGGGCCTGCCGGCTCCGGGCGTTGATGATGTCCATGACGCTTTCCGCTTCCGCCAGGTCCAGACGGCCGTTCAAAAAGGCCCGTTTGGTGAATTCCCCCGGTTCTGCCGGCCGGGCCCCTGCCTGGAAGGTCAGGGACAGGATCTCCTGGAGGGCTTCCCGTCCTCCGTGGCACTGGATCTCGCACACATCCTCCCCGGTATAGGAATGGGGGCCGGGCATGTACACTGCCAGCACCTCATCCACCACCTGGCCTTTGCCGTCCCGGATATGGCCGTA
>ERZ841120.963-NODE-963-length-14936-cov-8.318796_pt1 | contig 14936 bp, 9 predicted proteins | sample MGYA00519572_ERZ841120 | MGnify/ENA primary metagenome ERZ841120 (study PRJEB31850, sample SAMEA3708890) | human gut metagenome | biome: human gut; feature: human-associated habitat; material: faeces | place: China | collected 2014 ... | reverse complement strand
TCTAAGAGACTTCCCAACCGCTTGATTAAGAAGTCTTTTAGAGCATACAACACCGCTGGCCAATTTGTACTTTTTATACTGTTTGACCGCGAAGCAATCCGGCTTGCGCTTTTCAAGCCCGGCAAACATATAGTCCACCGCGTTCATAAAGTCCTCGTCATCCTCCTTGACCTCCATGCCGGAAATCATATCCACAAGGGTATTCATGTTCCGATCCTCAGCAGGCCCCTCGAAAATGATGTAGGCAATCAGGGCGCAGTATAAAAGCGTTTCCGATTTCGTCCAGAATGGATCGCCTTCCTTGCCTTCGCCCTTTGTGTTGGAAATCAGGGCATCCACGAATTTCAGAATATCAGCCTCGTTGCGGATATACGCCAGCGGGTTATAGTGCATGGATTTTGAAAAATCTATGCTGTTGAATACCTTGATTTTGTACCCGCGTTTTTGCAGGAAAGCTCCGACCTGTCCCAGCACACCGCCTTTGGGATCGACCACCACATAAGAGGAATGAGCCTGTAAAAGCTGGGGCGTGAGCCAAAAGCGGGTTTTGCCGGAGCCGGATGAGCCGATAATACAGCAATTCAGGTTTCTGGCATTTGCGGGGATTTTCGGACGGGTGTTCATCGTGAGAAACTCTGTCCCGGTCAAAATCACGTTGTTTTCAAACTTTCGATCAACACACGGTTTGATGTCTTTTTCCGTTCCCCACCGGGCGCTGCCGTATTCTGCATCCCGCCGAAACTTCTTAGCGTTCTTGCTTTTGAAATAGATCAGCAGCCGGAAACCAACTGCGCCTACAATACCAACAAGCCAATCCAGCGGAGCAAGACCGGGTGCAAAGTCAGCAAAGGCCGGGCCAATCGTCTGGCCCAGCCCGATGAGCTTATGTGCAAAATCGTTACCCGCTGCCAGCCGGTAGGCCGTTCCCAGCTTGAGGAACGCCCACAGGATGAACAGATAGGGAATGTTCAGAATGAGATATTTTCTAATCTTATCTGTCCTCATGGGCCACCTCCTTTGCATGTTCTTTCTGTTTCGGCTTTTCTTTGGAAAGCTGATCCGCCGCCTGTTGCAGTTGTTCTCGGATGGGAACTCGGTTCGATTTTGCTTTGCTTAACACCTTCCGGGAATACTCAGAAAAGCAGGCGGTCATTGCGTCTGCCTGTCCAGCCTTGAAAAACAGCAGGTATTTGTCCGATCCGGTTTTATAGAACGCATAGTCCACATTCCATTTCCGGGCCACGCGGTCAAAGGACTTGGCATCCCCGGATAGCTCAATGCTGTTTGTGGCTGTGCCGTGGGCCATGAGCTTTCGCACACTTTGTTTGCCATGTGGTACTTGCCGCCCACGGTATGCCTTGCGGATCTTCCGACCCACCATGCCCAGCACATACGCCAGTCCCCGCGCCGTCAGCTTGGTCGTTTTTACAGATATGGCTATCGTGCGCCGGGAAATATCTTCATCAATCAGTTACACCGCCTCCTTCCTTGGGACAATTTGTCTCGAAGTGCCATCACCGATCCCCACGGTCTTTTTTCTGCATTTGACGGTAGCCCTCCAAAGAAGAACCGTCTATGATTTCCTGATAAGCGGCCATTTGCTCCCGGATAGAGAGCTTCGGGAAAGAGAACACCTTATGCTCCTTGGGAATATCCTGCAAGCCGTGATACACTTCCACGAAATGATCGCTTTCTTTGACAACATAGCCGCCCGGGGCAAAATGGCCGTTTTCGTGGATGCAGGCATCCCGGCCATACGCCTCATAATCGAAATACGGTTTTACCTGATCCGGCACATCCAACATTTCCAGATCGTCCACATAAATACGCCCCAGCGTTTCCTCATCGGATACGCCGGGGTAAAAGCCGTAACAGTCCAGATTTTGTGTCAGATTGATGATGTCCCGAACCGAGGAACAGTGATCGCCGCTGTCGAGGACGGCCTCCAGTGTTTCCAGCTCCGATGAGGTAAGCTCGGAAAGCAGGCAGGCCAGATGATTAAGCTCGTCCAGATTTTCATACTCGCTCAAATGATCATAGAGCCCCAGCACATCCCCATCGAAAGAGGTAATAAAAATTTCCTGATAGCGGACGCCATCCACGCCGATCCGTTTCAAGAGAGCCTCCACCTCCTGGGCGGTTGTGGGAAATTTCAGTGTTTCACCCACAAGCTGGCCCTCGCTGTACTTTCCGGCGTTGGTAACGTAGGCTTCAAACAGGGTTGCCATTAGCGGCGGCCCTGTCCCTTGACGGTCAGGATGCCCTCAAGGGTTGTTGCCGTAATTCCCAGCCGCTGGGCCACGGCAATATCATTTTTCATGGCTTCGGTCATACTGTGCCCGCAAACAACCAGCACATGAGAACGGCGGAGCAGGTCACGGCTCATGTCGATGCCGCTTTTATGCTCCTCGGGAACAGCATCGTTGAGAAACAGGGGCAAGTACAAAGGCGGGCAAATAGGAGAAAAGCCTGCTTCATACACGGTGCGGCAATACTGCGCCGCCAGTTCTGCGTTTTCGCTATCGCCGCAGAGCCATGCAGCGGTGATATAAGCAAGGGGTCGTTTCATCGTTCATACCTCCGATATTTTAATAAGAAAGTTCAACCCAAACCCCACGCCCTTTCCCAGTCTTGGGAAAGGGGGCGGCTCTGGAGGATATACCCCCGCCGCTTGCCGGGGAAATAGCACAGCCGGGGCAGACCGTCAAGGGCGAGCCGCCGAAAACGGCGGTGCGCTGCACCCTTGACGGCCCACTCCCGGCTGTACTAAAAAACAGGCGGCGACGGGGGATATATACCACCAGAGCCTCTGCGCGAGGGCGGGGCCCTCGGGACAAAGTGTCTCGAAGTTGTTACTTGTCAAGTTCCTGCTTTTTCGGGGCTTTTGCCAGCTCCGGCGGCTGTTTTTCTTTCCAGTCATCCAGCAGGGACATAATCTGTTCTTTCATTTTGGCGGGAGTGACCTCCTTGCCAAAATACTTTTCCAGTTCCGCAGTAGAAATAATCACGCCTCGATCCTCCTTTTTCTGTTCTGATAAGATACCGTCAATGACATCGCCGTTGAGCTTGCCTTCCTTATCCAGCTCCCGGAGCCGTTTAGCCTGGGCCAGCGAGGGCGAAGCCTGCTCCCCGTCAATGGAAACAGCAATAAGCCTCTGATTTTTCGGTTTGATGTAGGAAAGCTCCACGGCAGGCATGAAGCCCATCTTTTTATCGTCTACCTTATCCAGAAGCTCCGGCACAAGGGAGTTGAGCCGCAAGTAGCGCATGACCTTTTTATAGTTCATTTCATGCGCCTCGCCTACAATTTCAACCGAGCGTTTCCCGACATCGCCTTCCGCAATACCTTTCAGCCGCCCGCCCTGATGCTTGATGTCCTCAACCTCGAGTTCCAGCAGCGCGGCCAATTCGCTGGGGAGCATCCCGTCACGCTGCTTGTTGCTGTCCTTCATGGCCTGTACCGCTTCGTGGTCGGTCATTTCACGGACGATAAAGGGCATTTCCTCCAGTCCAGCCAGCTCACTGCCGTGGGTACGGCGATGGCCCGCTACAATTTCATAGCCGTTTCCGTCTTTCTCCGGGCGGGCAAGACCGGGAACCATTACACCGTTTACGCGGATAGAAGCAACGATTTCCTGCATCTTCGCATCGTCCCGTACCTTAAAGGGGTGCGGACGGAATGTGTGAAACGGATGAACCTCGGAAAGTTTCAGATAAACCAGCTTGCCTTCCTCAACCGGGCGGGGCGGTGTAGTCGGCTCGGGAGCCGTCTGTTCCACAGCGGCAGTTTCCTTCAGTACCGTATCCTGTGCGGGCTTAATGGGCTCCTTGGCATCCGGGGCCTTTCCGTCACTTCGGGACACTTTGTCTCGTTTGGACGGCTTGGGCTTGTCAGGGGCCGTCTTATCCGCCTTGGGTGGGCGGCCCTTGCGGGCCCCAGCCGATTTCTCCGATTTTTGATTTTCAGTCGCGGCCTTTTCTGCTTTCGGTGGACGGCCACGGCGCGGCTTTTTCGGTTCCTCCGTATTGGCGGGCTGCGGTGTTTCTCCGGGGGCTGCCGCCTCCGGCGCTTCGGGGGTTTCCGCCTTTTCGACTTCGGCGCGGGCGTTCTGTCTTTTTTCTGCCATAAGCTCATTGATTTTGTCAAAGGACACAACCACATCGCCGGGCTCAGGTATGGCAGGCCCGGTCTGTTCCTGCTGGGGTTCAGATGCTGCGGCCTGTTCGGGTGTGGCGATAGGCTCGGCGGCCTCCGGGGAAATATTCTCCGCAGGGCCAGTATTCAGTTTTTCATCGGCCATTTACGATCCTCCTTTTCGTTAAAGTTGCACAAATTAGAGCGCTAAAATTTTGTAGTTATTTTTGCGCCTCCTTTCCGTCTATCCACGCAAAAAAGCCGCCCGTTTCTCATGCCGGACGGCTTTTTGCGTAATGTGATAGATCAAATATTATTTTTTCTGGTTTGTAGGCTCCGAAAAGCCTTGTATTTACAGTGTTCCTAATAGGAAGTAATCATATGGTATTGCAATCAAAAAGCATGCACAAGAATGGGTTGCCGAAATTGAGCAGATGCTTATGGATAGCCTGTTTTTGTGGTAAAGTATAAGCACAATGAAAAACCAGATGAGAAATACATCGATTTGGTTCCGATTCTCAAAAATTTATATGTTGAAGTAGATAAGTTCTTGTTGAATCCTATTATAATAATAGCAATCATTCCGGCTTCTATTTCGCGCTATCGACGTTTCCCTTGATTTGATAATCAAACAAATATAATGAATCTCTGGAGTGGAGGAAACTATGTATATTCAAAAAGTCGGGCTTAAAAACTTTAGATCTTTTGGAGATGAAGGCATTTGTTTTGTATTCAACAAGGGAATCAATGCTGTGATTGGTGAGAATAACAACGGGAAAACGGCCTTGATAGATGCCATCCGAATTGCGTTTTCCTGTGTCCTATATAAAAAAGATATTTTCTTCAGCAAAACTGACTTTCATGTGAATGCGGCTGGAGAAAGAGCCGCATTTGCACAAATCGATGTGTACTTGAAAGATGTTCCTCAGAATTTGATAGAAATTTGGGATCCCATACAGCCTGATTGTGGAGAATTCCATGTTGTTTTCACATTGGAGAAGACCGCTGCGGGTACAGACAAGGTTAAGTATAGAGCGTGGGGTGGAAAGTGCGAAGGAAATCTGTTGTCTTCGGATACGCTTGAAGCTATTAATCTTGACTATTTAAGTGCATTGAGAGATGCCTCGAGCGAAATGAAACCTTCGCGTAACAGTAAACTTGCAGAACTGCTTGAGACCATCGCAAAGGAACCCAAAGATAAAGAGGCTTTGGTTGATAAATTGAGAACCGCAAATCAAGAAATCCTTCAAACAGAATCTTTAGGGAAAACAAAACAGGTTATTAACGAAAATCTTTTCTCTATCGAACAGGATCTAATGTATCAGAAGGTCGATTTGGGCCTTGTTGAACCAAGATTTGAATCTATTACGGCATCTCTGAGAACATGGATTGTTCCACGTTGGTGTTTTATGGGAGTAGACCATCAAAAATATGCCCAAGTAAGAGCTTTGGAATCTTCCGACAAATATAAAGCGTATATCCATGACCAAGAGTGTGGTCTGTATATCGATGTTGATTCCTTAATTGCTAAAAAAGAAGACTTAGATGATTCCTTGAAGGATGCCTTGGTGGGTTTGAAAAAGTATTCCTTTGAAATTTTTCAAAATGGGTTGGGATATAATAATCTTCTATTTATTTCGGCTGTTTTAGGGGATATGTCTTTTGAAAAAAGCGGTATCTATGAGAATGTGTTCTTGGTGGAGGAACCAGAGGCACATTTACATCCTCAATTGCAAGAATTGATTCTAAACTTCTTTATGAAAAATGTGCAGCAACATGAGAATATACAGGTTATTATGACTTCGCATTCTCCAACCATGATTTCCAGAATTGGAACTAAGAATATCAATTTGATATATGAAAGCCAGTACAAGTTATATAATTATCCGCTGGTTAACTCATCCTTAACAGATGAGGAAAACGACTATTTAGAGAAATATCTGGATGTTACAAAATCTCAGCTTTTCTTCGCTAAAGGTGTGATTTTTGTTGAAGGAATTAGCGAGGCAATTTTAATTCCTGAGTTTGCAAAGCTGATCAATCGGCCACTAGATATGTACGCTGTAGAGCTTGTGAATATAAATGGTGTCGGATTTGCTCCATTCGCCAAAATGATAAAGGTCCCTGGTAAAAGCAGTGGATTTGCAAAAGCTTCAATTATTACAGATGATGATCGTTGTTCAAATAAAAACGAGCCAACATATATTTCTAAAGATTTAGATTATGATGATGATTTAACAGGGATAATTGATAAAATTGATCACGGGACGCCATCGACCAGATTTAACTCTATCACTGCTTTATGTGGTGACAATGTTGTAAAATGTTTCGGGGCAGTAAAAACATTTGAATATGCATTGGCGTTGGAACCGAATAATATTGAATATTTACTAGACGCAATATCTACGGTATATCCAGAAGCTGGACCTAAATTAAGAAAAAAAGTGAATGCGGAAGCCAGTCAGCAGCTCAAAGCGCTAATGATTTGGCTCTTTGTCCGTTCGAGAAACTCTGCAAAAGCACAAGTAGCGCAGGCTTTAGGACGCATACTGCAAAAGCAACATCAGGATGATAAAAATGGAGTGACATCACCTTTTGTGGTTCCCAAATACATAAAAGACGCAATCTATAACGTGACGCGAAGGTTGTCTGGTGCAGAGGAATAGCTATGTTTGATTTTACTACAGAACAGGTTGAATTTCTCGAGTCTTCAGGTAAAGTAGTATTGCATGCCTGCCCGGGGAGCGGAAAAACGACAATAGTTGCACAAAAACTGGCTAACTATTTACAATGTTGGAATCGACCTCATCAAGGAATAGCGGTTCTTTCGTTTACTAATGTTGCCAGTGACGAAATCCGTCACCAAGCGACTGAAATGCTTCCTGAAGGATACTGCGTTGATGACCCTCATTTTATAGGGACACTGGATAGCTTCATCGACAATTTTATTTTTTTGAGGTTTGGGTATTTATTGCAGAAAAAACCTAAAAGACCAGTAATTACATCGCCTGATGTTGTTAATTCGTATCAATTCTGGAGAAAAAGTTGTTACACAAATTGCTTGTCACATATCGGTGATTTTAGATGGAATTCAAATGGAAAATTAACTAAGAACGGAAAAGATATAATCTGCACTGGAACGCAGCAATATGCCCCTCCGTGTATCCAGTTCAAAAAGAGATTACTAGAAAAAGGCCTATTCTTTCAAGACGAAGTTTCAGGACTGGCATGTATTCTCCTGGAAAGGTATCCTGAAATCGCAAAAAGCATTGCGTTAAGATTTCCTGTCATTATTTTGGACGAGGCACAGGATACTTCAGAAGAACAAATGAGGATATTGGATTTACTGTGTGCAGCAGGTTTGGAATCAATGTATATTGTGGGGGATCCAGATCAAGCAATTTATGAATGGCGAAATGCAAATCCAGAATCATTTCTGGAAAAGATGCATGACTCAGAATGGACACAGTTGGTTTTATCTGAGAATTTTAGAAGTTCGCAAATGATATGCAATGCAACTTATATTTTCTCTGATACTAATAAAGATAAAAAGGCCAATAACGCATCTGGACCATTTGCGACCTATAATAAAAAACCAGTGTTGTTCTTGTATGACAAAGACACAGCAGAAGATTTGATTATTCAAAGGTTCAAAGAAGAGTGCACTGCTTGTGACATATCTGTTTCTCCTGATAAAGTTGCAATCGTAACAAGAAGCAAAATTCATTCGGATGACAGTATAGATAATCTCTGGAAAACGCCGGAAACAGAGTTGTTGGCAAGAGCTTCTTTTGAGTGGATGTGCGACAATAGGAAAAAAGCATATGTGTTTTGCGAGAGAGCGTTATTTCAGATGGTCGTCAAAGATTTGAAAGACATAGATGTTTCTATCGAATGGGACGTATCTCAAATTATACAATATGCAAAATGGAAACAAGTTGTTATTGAAATTCTTATAAGACTTCCTTCAGCGGATGAAGAATGCGGTCAATGGGTGACTAATAGTAGGGATATTGTACATAAAATACTTGTATCTCATAATGTGGCCATGCGCGATGGTATAACTATGAACGATGCAATAAAAATCAAAACAAGAGACAAAAAACATCCAGACTTCAGGAAAATACCTATCAGATGCTACTTTGAGATAAAATCGAAGGCTGAATATACATATTCTTCGATTCATGGAGTAAAAGGAGAAACTTTCGATGCTCTCATGCTCTTGATACATGGAACAGTAGGAAATACATTAACACCGTCATTTTTGGCTAATGGAAAGACGAATACAGAATTGATGCGCATTGCATACGTCGCAATGACACGACCCCGAAAACTTCTTGTTGTTGCAATGCCCAAAAACAAGGCAAAACTTTCTAACCGGTTCCCACCGGATAAATGGGATTATGTCGAATTATAAATAATATCAGAGGTTTGAAATTGGAGAAAGAAATATTATGGTATGACGAAGTGTTTTGCTGTGGAATTTCTTTCTTCAAAAAGCACTGCATGGTGAAGAAAAAACGTCAACTGAGTTTGAACGTCAAATGTAATAAACGGGACTCTTCTGAAGTGATTCGAAACGAGTAAAACACAACTGAAAAACGGTTATTTGGGCGAATTGACGTGTTTGATAATGCGTTGATTCGCTCTTTTTTACCCCGCCGGGGGCCGGGGTCACTTCTCTACGGTGAAGTCACACGGAGACCGGTGGCCCCTTTTCTGTGAAAAACCGCAAATTTCATAGGCCGGGGGTCAGAGGATTAACGGCGCAAAATGAAACAGGAAAATGTACAGGCATCGGAGCTTCGGTTTCGGTGCCATTCTTTTTCCCCGAAATGAACCAAAGTGTGTGAAACTTCTCGAAAACAGGGAACTTTCGCGCATTTTAGCTTGTTCCGGGAGGAACGAGGGCGAGCGAGAATCGGCCGCTGCAACAACAATTCAACCGGGCGGGACGGGGCCGATTTCCACTTCGCCGCTTTTCGTATGAATTATGAGATTTTTCTAAGAAACCGCCGAAGAAACGGCGAAAAATGAGAGTGAGGTGAGGGCAGATGGAAGATTATACATCTGAGATGATCAAGGACATGGCTTTTTCCTTCTGCCCTCAGTGCGGTACAGCCATTGTACCTCCTGTAGACATCATCACTTTTGGCAGTCCCTGTCAGGATATGTCCATCGCGGGTAAGCGGGACGGTCTGGATGGTTCACGGTCCAGCCTGTTTTACGAAGCAATCCGAATCGTGAAGGAAATGAGGTGTAAGACCAATGGAGAAAAACCAAGATTTATCGTGTGGGAGAATGTGCCAGGGGCCTTCTCCTCAAACCAAGGACAGGACTTCAAAGCAGTCCTCGAAGCCGTCATCGGTGTTAAAGAACCGTCCGCCTCGGTGCCTGCGCCTGAGAAGAAAGGATGGCCCGACGCTGACTACTACGTGGGAGACGGATGGAGCGTCGCGTATCGAGTTTTTGATGCACAATGGTGGGGCGTTCCCCAAAGAAGAAAACGTATCTACCTTGTCGCAGATTTTGCAGACCAGAGTGCCCAAAAGGTATTATTTGAGTCCGAAGGCGTGTCTCGGTATTCTGCGGAGGGCTTCCGTGCGTGGCAAAGAGCTGCCGCCGGTGCTGAAAGCAGCACTGGAGAGACAGGCTGCAGTGGAGCAGGAGGACGGCTCTGTCTGAACGATCAGGGCGGAGAGAGGATGGATGTGACGGAAGAGGTGACAGCCACCCTCCGTGCGGAGGCACATCATCCGCCGTGTGTTATGGAAGCCGCTGGTTTCTGTACCGAGCATTCCGCAAATGCCAGAAGCATTGGATACGAAGAGGAACGGTCACCGACCCTCCGGGCTGGTGTCGTGCCGGCCGCCATCGCACTGGAAAATCATCCTGCGGACAGCCGGGTGAAGATTTCCGAGGACGGTAAGGTGCAGACACTGACAAGCCGGTGTGGTACGGGTGGCGGTAATGTCCCGATGGTCATGGACGCTGTTGAAAATTCAGTGGAAAGCCCGGTGAAAGAAGTTGAAAACTCTCCGGCGGTCACATTGAAGATCCGTTCCGGGTGTGAAGGCGGTGGCAAGGGCGCTATCTGGCAGGAAGAAAAGTCAGCTACCCTCGGCTGCAACAACGACCAGACACTGTTCGTTCCGAAATGCTACGGTGTCTGCTCTAAAGCCAGCCACTCCATGATGTCCGATAATCCGCATATCCATCCTTACTACACCAGAGCACCGCTGTATGCTTATGACATCGGCAACTACACCATCGACCGGGACGGTAATCTTCTGGTCGAACCGGAAAATGCAGATGCCGAGTTGCTGAAAACCCTGCTGAATGAGGGACTGATCCGCGGCGGCGAGAGCATTGAGAGTACGGGTGACCAGCCGGAAAACATAGAGCCGACTGAAAACTTGGCAGAGGAGCCTGTGGCCGAAGCAGAGCCGGATGACACGGCAGAGGATGAGCCGGATGCAGAGGAATCGGAAAGCGAAGAGCAGCCGGAAGCAGAAGAGCAGCCGGAAGAAGTGCCGCTGGATCTGGAACTTGCTTTCCCCACCAGCCAGCATAACGGCGTGAGCCTTCGCAATCTGGTCAACCTCATCTACAGCCGGGGCCGACTCATCAGCAAGGCAACGGGCGGGCACTTCCATGTGGAAACCGATCTGGTCGAAACGCTGCGGGATGATAGCTGTACTTACACGGTGGCAAACTTCATCGAGGCGCTTAAGAGTTACGAAGCACAGTGCGGAACTGCGATGGAAGGTCTGGTGATCACAGAAGAAAAGGTTTCCTTCACAGGATTCCCGACGGCTTCCGACTATGATCACCTGACGGCTTTTGGCCACCTTGCCATCCTGATGAACCAGCAGGCCATCAGCCAGAAGCGTATCCAGGCAAAGGATGTCAACGATGAGAATGAGAAATACGCACTCCGCACATGGCTCCTGCGGCTGGGGATGAACGGTCCGGATTTCAAAGAGACCCGCAAGATCCTCATGGAGAATCTTTCCGGCCATGCGGCTTTCCGCACGGATGAGGAAGCACAGAAGTTCCTCGCAAGGGAAAAGGCAAAGCGGGATGCCCTGAAAGCCGCGAAACAGGCGGCACAGAACGGCAATCCTGCCACTGGGGAAACGGCCGCACAGGATGCAGCCCAGCCGACACAGCCCGACTGTGGGGCGGATATATCTCCAAGCTGCCGGTCCCGGCTGGAACGGAAATCCTTAATGAACACTACTGGTCTGTATGCAGTCAGTTCAGTGAGCAGATCAGGCTGGCAGAGGATCATCTGACTCAGACAGCAGAGGACGTTCATACGGAACTGACAGAAACAGAAAGCCGCATCAGCAAGAATGTGTCCGAAACGGAAGAAAGGGTCACCCAGAAACTCACGGATACGGTGCAGAACGTGAATGACAGCCTGAGTGATACGACCACAACGCTGGCGAAGAAGGTGACAGATGCACAGAAGCAGCTGGAGGATGGACGGACGGCCATGCAGCAGAGTGCAGCATCCCTGAATTCCAGGATGAACAGCATTGCATCCGGTAAGACTACGGACAAGGAGACTCTGGATGCGCGGGTCGATTCGGCAGGGAAGACCTATGACTCATTTGGTGCACACTTACGGTCCAGAGCCGATAAGTTCTATGCCAACGGTATGCCTTTCTCTTATACAGGAGCAGTCAATCTGAATACCACAGAGCATCAGCTGGAGTTTTCTGGGAACTTTATCTATCTGGGTGCGAAGGGGAATAAGCTGCTTACGAAACCAGAGCCGGTTCCATATAACCCGGATGCTCTTTTGACCTATATCTCCTACGATACAGTGGAAGGGACGTTGGTGACAGCGGACTGGTCGGATTCTCCAAAAGAGAATGATATCATCGTTTTTGTAGTGGACTGTAAATATCCGGAACGGTCTTATGGCTACTTTCCGTTCAAGGTGGATGGCAGGATGCCGTTTGGCGACCATACACTGTCCGGCACGATGCTTCTGGATAAATCGGTGGACGGACAGAAACTCCTGGATGCTACCGTTACAAAGGATAAACTCGCAGATGCCTGTGTAAGCGCGGCAAAACTTGCACGGGATGCGATGATGTCACAGAGCCTTGAAGTTCCATTCCAGCCCTGTGTCTTTTCAAAAGGAAAATGGGAGATCGTAGATGAAGGAGCCACTATCCATCATTTTTTGACGGAGTATGAGAGCGGGTATTATGGCGGCGGCATTAAAGTTCCCCGTGCGGAGCGATTTGATAAGCTCTATGTCGAGATGGATTACTGCAACGACCAGCTGATGCACTACTATGTGGTTGGTTCAAAGCTGGTAAACCTTGGGTCGATTGCTTCTACAGATGGAAAACCAAAGAGGATCACGCTTGAAATCCCATCCAAAAAGCTGGAAGATGCCGGGTATAAGGATGACTATATCCAGATCGTGTTCACGAAGAACAGCACCTACGATATGACCATGTCCAACGTAAAGGCACATTACTTCAATGTGAAGGGCAGCTACTTTGGGGAAGATTACCCTGATATGAATTTGCAGAAGAGAACACAGCAAAATACAACCCGATACCGTACAGCCTTGTACTTGCGCTTGTCTCGTGAGGATGGCGATAAGACAGAGAGCGACAGTATTGCAAACCAGCGCACACTACTGGAAGCCTATGCCATAGACCACCCGGAACTGTGCATCGCGGATGAGTTTGTGGACGATGGTTACTCCGGCTCGAACTTTGAACGGCCTGCGTTCCAAAACCTGTTCAGGGAACTGGAACAAGGGACTATCAACTGCATTCTGGTGAAAGATTTGTCCCGCTTTGGACGGAATTACATTGAAGTGGGACGTTATCTGGAACGCATTTTTCCGGTCATGCGGGTTCGGCTGATTGCAGTGACGGACAACTATGACAGTCAATCTGCGTGGAAGACCAGCGATTCCATCATGGTCCCAATGCGGAACCTGCTCAACGATGCGTACTGCCGGGACATTTCCGTCAAAATCAAGAGCCAACTTGCGGTCAAGCGGAAACGCGGTGATTTTGTGGGAAGTTTTGCAACCTATGGATACCAGAAGGACCCCAGCAATCATACCAAGCTGATCGTGGACGAACTGGCAGCGGAAACAGTGCAGAACATTTTTCACTGGAAGATCAATGGCATGAGCAATCAGGGCATCGCAAATCGTTTGAATGCGAAAAAGGTACCGTCCCCAGCTGCACGAAAGTTGCAGAGCGGTGCAAAGCTGAGCCTGCATTTCCGCAAGAGCGATGAGCCGCCGTGGTCTGCCAAGGCAGTGGATCGCATTCTGCACAACGAGGTCTATATCGGAAAGCTGGTGCAGGGTAAGACACGACGACTGGATTATCGCTCCAAAAAGAAAATGAACGTGCCGATGCGGGACTGGGTAATCGTGGACAACACCCATGAAGCAATCATTCCGGCAGAGCAGTTTGAGCTGGTGCGGCGGATTCTGGAAACAGAAACTCGCAGGCCGAACGATGCCGAAACGGTGGCCCTGTTTGCAGGATTTCTTTACTGTGGGGACTGCGGCAACCGGCTGGTGCGCAGGTCGGCCAGCTATAAGGGAAAGCGGTATATCTATTATCAGTGCTCCGGCAGCAAACAGAACAAGGGCAGTTGCACGAGCCATAACCTGCGGGATGAAAAGCTCTATAACATTGTGCGGAATGCGCTCCAGATGCAGATCCAGATCGTGATGGAGGAAGCAGAGTTTGTAGAAAGCATCCGGCAGGCCCAGCAGGAACCCTACCGTGTGCGGCGCATCGAACGGAAGATTCGGCAGCTGACTGCAGAAAAGGCCCATACACAGGGCATTAAGGAAAAATTGTATGGGGATTACGCAGAGGAAATCCTCACACGGGAGGATTTTTTGAACTACAACGAACTGTACAGCAAGCGAATCGAAGAGTATGACCGCAAAATCACAGAACTGGAAGCGGAACAGCGAAATTTACAGACTGCTCCAAACGCTTATCCGTTTCTGGATGTGTACCGTAAGTATCGGAAACTGGAAGAAATCACCCGCCCGATGATTGTCGAATTGATTGAGAAAATCGAAGTCTATGAGGGCAATCGGGTGGAAATTACGTTCCAATTCCGGGATGAAATTGCAGACCTGCTGGAGGAATTGCACCAAAAGCAGCGTGAAGTGTCTGCTTAAAAGGAGGCTGCGACTTATGGCAAGAGTAAGCAAGAAGGTAAGTGCGGCGCAGCGGGAAGCGGAGAACGCACCGCACCGTATCTGGAAAACCGCAATTTACGCACGACTGTCCGATTTTGATGATGTACTTCGGAATACGGAATCACTGGAAGTGCAGATTTCTTACATCAAAGAGTATATCAACCACCGGGGTGATCTGATGCTGCTGGATGTGTTTGCGGACAAGCGGTGCACAGGGATGAACTTTGACCGCCCGGAATTTGAGAGGCTTCTAAAAGCACTGCAGGAGCGGAAAATCGACTGCATCGTGGTAAAGGACTTCTCGCGTTGGGCCGCAATTTCGTGGAAACAGGTCAGTATCTGGAACAGGTGTTTCCATTGTTCGGCGTAAGATTTATCGCCATCAATGATAATTAGCGATTCAAGCTCTACAAGGCTCAGGTCGGTTCAGAACTGACGGAAAGCCTTGTAGGGCTTATTTTTTTGCGATTTTTTCTAAAAAGTTTTCGCCCCTATCTTGACATCAGGGGGAAAGGTGAAAACGATTATCATAAAGGACTTTTCCCGGTTCGCCCGTGACTATATTGAAGCAGGCGATTATATGGA
>ERZ841120.961-NODE-961-length-14954-cov-2.868783_pt1 | contig 14954 bp, 7 predicted proteins | sample MGYA00519572_ERZ841120 | MGnify/ENA primary metagenome ERZ841120 (study PRJEB31850, sample SAMEA3708890) | human gut metagenome | biome: human gut; feature: human-associated habitat; material: faeces | place: China | collected 2014 ... | reverse complement strand
GTATCGTCAAGGGCGCCTTTTAAGCGCGGTACCACCTTGAATTTGGTCTCATGCCGTAACGTGGCAACACGCGCATTGCTGCGACCTAAAAAGTGTCCCCTTATCCTAACAATGACAGGCTCTCACCACACCCTGCTCGCTAAACATGTCCAAAATAAGTTTGCTTTCTCATCGGTTCTATCTATGAAAAACATTATCTTATAGAAAGTAGTCAACGTCAAGTTACTGGGCATTTTTCGCCCGTTGATCAAGATAATTTTCCAAACCGATTGGAATTGCCTTGGCAATTTTTTCCTGCGTTTTCACGGACTTAATCTGTTTGAAGTCCGTGTCTGAGTTAATGTACCCATTTTCAAGCAATACCGCGGGTACTGTATTATCTCGAATAACCAAGAAATCACCAAAGTCAACACCCTTATTAGTGAGCGGCATAGTCGGCGCCATAGCTTTATTCAAGGCTGTCGCAAGTTGCTTAGAGCCATTTGTTTTATGGTAATAATAAGCTGTGTACCCGCTCGCTTCGTTCGCTTCTGGGGATGAATCAAAGTGGAATGAAATAAATAAATCAGCATGATTCTTTTCAGCCACTTGCGGAATTTTTGACAGATACACAATTTTATCCGAATCACGCGTCATAATCACCCGTGCCCCCGATTGGCGCAATGTCTTAGCCACCCGCCGTGCCAATTGGAGCGTATAAGTCTTCTCAAATTTGCCAGTATTTGATATCGCACCAGAATCCGATCCACCATGACCAGGGTCCAAAACGATTGTTGATTCCGATAACGGCGTAATCTTGTCTAAGGGTTCATTCCGTTCCAACAGCCAGCCTGCTACCCACCCAGTCGACTCATCTTCACGGCGCACCTCGTACCAACCATCATCCTTGGCTAAAATTTGTAAATGTTCACCTTGTTTCAACACTGATATCGGCGTACCGGCAACTCCTTTCTTCTCTCGAATCGTAATATTCGGGATTTGTACTGTAATTTGTTGTTTATATAGCATCACTGTAGTAACTGCGACTGCGACACCAAGCATCCCCACAGTAATGGCTAGTGGAATCCAAAATTTCACGAGCCACGCCAACAACAACCGGCCAATTTTTCGCATGCGACAATACCCTCTCAAGTTCTGTTTCGTATCTGTTTAGTTTAGCACAGCGGTAATAAGTTCAATGGCTACTGCAAGAAAAAAACGGCCCCCACTTTGCGGTGAGTGCCGTTAATCACTGGTAAGCTTAACCAAATTAGAAAGTCTTACCTTCCCATTCGTTCGCTGGCAAGGCATCGAAGTCGTATGTTGCAACATCTGCAACGTCTGTAATAACAGCGTGAGCAGGAACTGACATCATCAAGTTGATGCCCCCATCCTTCTCTTTCACTAAAATTACGGGCTTCTTTGCCGCTTCTGAGTAACCAATCTCCCAGGCAGTACCTGGATCAACGTGTTCACCCTCGTAGTCGATTACCGCAATGACAACTTCGGCTGGATCAAGATGATCCTTGTCGCCCTTGTAAATTGCTTTTGCCCATTCCTTTGAACCAAATTCAAATTCATCGTGTTGTTCAGTACGTGGACTGAAGAATTCAGAAACCGTTGGATTTGCTGCAAGTGCTTTTTCCATCCGTTCAATACGATCAATTTGGTCATCGTCAAAAAATGGACCGGCTAAGTAAACGCGCTTCATAATTTTCCCTCTTAACTAATTACAGATTTTTTTGTGTTACCCAATTAGTTTAACCGACAAATGCCGAACAATCAACCTTTCATCGACGGCAAATCCCGCTTATTCATGAACGGTTGCAAAGCTGTCTTGGCAACTCGTTGTTGCGTATGAAGCAATGCGGCATTTTCACGAGTCAATTCCGGAATAAACAAAACTTCCATTTCATAATCGGTTGCGTCACAGCGAATCACTTTACCAATAAACGGACAGTTAATCGCTGCTGAAGCATCACAATGGGCTATATCACCAATCTGTAGTTCATGTCGCTGCATAGGCACTCCCCCTGACTAGTCGTTTGCGATTAGTGTACCCAGTGCGTTTGATGAACCCTCGCACAATTATTGATTTTTTCGCGTTAATTAGTGTGCTAAATACACGCGTTGTTGATCTTTCAAACCGGCCAATACAAACTTGGCTGGATCCTTGGTGATATCAAATTCACGATCAGTTGCGCCGTGCAAACCGGCCATGAAGTTTTCCTCATAGTCTGGAATCGTCATGTATTCACGTGAATCAAACAAGTGATCCATTTGGCCGGTCACTAACCCATCACGGAAGTTAGGTTGCAATTCAACTGAATAAAACTCACCTTCTGCACCAGAACCGTAAGAGAAGATGCCCAAACGATCACCCGCCGTTAAAGTCGTTGAATTTTCTAACAGTGAATACAAACTCAAGTAAACTGAACCCGTATATAAGTTACCAATGCGCTTATTGTAAACACGACTGGCTTCAAACTCCGTCAACAATAATGCTTGTTTTGCTTCATCTGCTTCAGGTAAGATATCGCGCAAGGCCTTTAACCCCATCTTAGTGAATGGCAAGTGGAATGCAAATGCCTTGAAGTCATCGATAGCTAAACCTGTCTTTTCCTTATAACGAGCCCATAAATCACGGAAGAATTCACGGTAAACTTCAGCTGAATATTTACCATCAACCAATGCTTCTTCGGCGTAAACTGGGCGCCAGAAGTCCATCACATCACGCGACATGAATTGGTTGTCTCGATTAATCGTTAAAATACGTGGATTCTCAGTCACCAACATGGCAACTGCGCCAGCCCCTTGGGTGACTTCACCTGGGGTGTGGAGGCCGTAACGGGCAATATCTGATGCCATGACCAGCACCTTAGCACCTGGGTGCAAGGCAACATAATCCCGTGCTTGCATCAAACCGTAAGTACCGGCATAGCACGCTTGCTTCATTTCAATCGTGCGGGCGTATGGACTCAACCCTAACAATCGTTGTGCATAAACCGCTGCCGACTTTGAGTTGTCAATGCCTGATTCAGTCGCAAAAATAATGGTGTCAATTTCTTCACGTTCAGTAGGTGTCAAGATTTGGTCTGCGGCATTGACTGCCATCGTCACGACGTCTTGCGTTGGTGGCACAACCGCTTGTTGCGTCTGACCAATTCCAATCAAGTACTTACCAGGTTCTTCATTACGAGCGTTTGCCAACTCAGTCATATCAATATATTGATGTGGTGAGAAGAAGCTCATCTTATCAATTCCAATTTGTGCCATTTTTTAATCCTTTACTGCTTCTGTCACACGTCGCATAATTTCACGAGCCACTGCAATTTTCGTTTGCAAAGGCAAGGTCTCTGGTTGTGCATCTCGTGTCAAAATTGTCACTTGATTCGTATCATAACCAAAACCAACTTCGGCCTTTGAGACATCATTTGCAATCAGCATATCCGCGTTCTTTTTTGTTAGCTTTTGTTGCGCATAATTAATTAAATCCTGCGTCTCAGCGGCAAACCCAACCAAGTACTGATGGGTTTTATTCGCACCAAGCGTCGCTAGAATGTCCGGGTTTTCAACCAACTCCAAGGTCAACCCCGGATTGGCCGCATCTTTTTTCATCTTCTGATCGGCCGGTGTTGCCACACGATAATCTGAGACTGCTGCCGCCATAATGACAGCATCTGCCGTCTCAAATCGTTCAGTCATCGCTGCCAGCAATTCACGGGCAGACTGAATGTGAACTGTTTGCACACCTGCTGGAGCTGGCAAATCGGATGACGTCACAAGTGTCACGTTAGCCCCTTGCTCGGCTGCGGCTTGTGCAATCGCATACCCCATCTTCCCTGACGACCGATTCGTAATAAAGCGAACCGGATCAATTGGTTCAACGGTCCCACCAGCTGAGACAATGATCTGCTTGCCCGTTAGTCGACCCGTTCGCTGATGCAGCGCTAATTCTGCCAAGGCTAATATCTCATCCGGTTCTGGCAAACGACCCTTACCGGCATAACCTTCAGCTAGAAGACCTTCAGCTGGTTCCAGTACAATCACCCCATCGTCACGCAACGTCGCTAAATTACGTTGCGTTGCCGGATTTTCATACATATTGACGTTCATCGCCGGCGCCACAATAACTGGGGTATGCCGAGCTAATAGAACTGACGTTGCGGCATCGTCACCAATGCCAGCCGCCATTTTTGCCAAGATATTAGCCGTCGCAGGGACCACGAAAATATAATCAGCCCAATCTGCCAAACTCACATGCGCAATGACGCTGTCATTGTGCGCATCGAACAAATCGGTCACAACCGGCTGCTGCGTCAAGGCTTCAAACGTCTTTGGCGTCACAAATTCAGTTGCGGCCTGTGTCATCACAACGCGAACGACCGCCCCCGCCTTCATCAACAAGCGGGCAAAAATCGCTGACTTATAGGCTGCGACACCACCGCTGACAACTAACACAATCTTTTTATCGGTAAACATGCCGTGCTGCTCCTTCTAGCGTTTTACTTAAAAATAACCACATTAAGTTTACCATGAATAGAAATCTTACGGATTACATAAGTAGAAAACGAGAACTATCGTCTCCGACAGTCCTCGTTTCACTTCTCAATTAATTTTCCTCAGCCTCACGCTTACGGCGCGCTGCGAACAACATAAACAGATTACTTGCAAACAAGAAGACCCCGATTGCGGTTAAGTAACTCATCGTGTCTTGACCAGTGTCCGGCAGCACCCGGTTAGCTGTACCGGCAGCCAACGTCCGACCGGTAGCTGTATATGGCAACACACCTGCCCCCGTATATGGCAAGTAACCACTCGGGATAGCCGTGTAGCCTGCCTGGACCGCTGCAGGTAACGTGGTCATCGTCGGTTGATACGTCGCCCCCAGCGTGGCCAGTTCAGCATTTTGTTGCGCTTGGCGCGCCTGCGGACCACTCACAATCCCATTGTTTTGACCGATAGCATCGGCCAGCGCCTTAGTCGCTGCAACAACATCAGCGGTCGTTGCTTCGCCACGAGACGCTTTCGCTTGCACATCCGCCAAGTGATTCCAAGCATCCTTAATCGTGTCGGCCATATCAGCCGGCACGCTATTCTTTAAGGCCGTCGCATCCTGGTTAGCCGTGTCACGGGCTGCCTGAGCGTTGTTAAACGCGGTCTGCAAATCTTGCATGGCGTTCAAAATGTCCTGAGTTAATGCTTTGGGATCATCCTGATCTGCCGCAGCCATAACCGCTTGCAGTCGTTGCATCATTTCTTGCACCGCAGGTTCATTGCGTACCGGACTATTTTGCACCTGTGTTAGCAAATCGGTTGCTTGACTTTGGGCTTGTTGACGAGCTGGCTTCGCCTTATCCAAAGCCGTTTGTAATACTTGCATGGCGCTCTTAATGTCGCCTTCAGCCGCATTACCGGCCAATAAGACTCGCAATTGCTTACTTGCATCAGCTACGGCACCTTCATGTGACACCGGCTTCGTTTGCCCTAATAAAGTATCCGCAGCCGTCCGCACATCATCAACGGCTTGCATCGCCACCTTTAAGGCATCCGTCGCTGCCTTAATATCAGCAGTTAACGCATCCTGATTATCAGCGGCCGCTAATTGTTGCAAATTAGCAAGTTTTGTCACCGCAGCTTGGACGGCTGGATCATTCTGACCAGTCTTTGTTGCCGCCTGACGCATCGCATCCGCCGCTTGATTAGCCGCATCACGATCGGCTTTGGCTGCTTGCGTTGCCGTCTTTACAGCGTTAACTGCCTTCGCCAAATCAGCCGTTGGTGTTGCTGGATCGGCCAACGCCTGCTGCAAGTGTTTGATTGCCGCTGCCACTGCCGATTCGTATGAAACTGGTTTAGCTTGTGCTATCGCGTCGTTAGCCGCATCACGGGCACTGTTCACCGCGTCTAACGCTTGCTGTAATGCTTGCGTCGCGGCCACAATATCCTGAGTCAACGCCTCTGGCGAATCCGTCGCCGCGGCTGCTTGAACTTTTTGCAACTTGGCCAACGCGGCGACCACCGCCGGATCACCACTACCCGCCGACTGTTGTGCCTGATCGGCCAACTTGTCAGCCGCTTGGTTAGCCGCATCACGGGCAGTATTCGCATCAGCGACCGCTTGGTTCAGCGCCTTTGTGGCGTCCTCAATGGCCGTCTTTGTTGCCGTTGGATCGGCCAACAAACTCTGCAGCTTATCTGCGGTGTCCTTGACTGCCGTTTCATTTGAAACTGGCGCTGTTTTACTTAGTGCATCCTGGGCTGCCGTTTTCGCATCTGTTAATGCAGCTGAGGCATCAGCAAATGTGGCCCGCAAGCTATCCATCGCAGCGTGCTTTTCAGCAGCGGTTGCATCTGGATCGGCCAGCGTTGTCTGCATTGTCGCCAGCGCTGATTCAACCGTCGCATTATCACTGTATGGTGTTGCCGCTTCAGTCAACGCTTTTCCGCCAGCCTCGAACACATCATCAGTTGCTGTTTTAATATCGGCGTATGGTGTATCTGGATTTTTTAACGCGTCATTCAAGGCTTTCACCGCGTCAGTCAACGCAGTCTGCGTATCCTCGGAAATAGCTTTACTGTCTGCAATCTCTGGATGAATGGTTGTCCCATCCGTTGTGGTCGCCTGCTGTGCTTCAGCAGCGTCAGCCCGGGCGTCAGCTTGGTATTGGGCAACATCGGTCATTGCCTGACGCAACGCATCCGTTGCTGCGATAATATCAGCCGTCAAACTAGCGCTTGAATCAGCCGCCGCCCGTTTACGAATCGCATTTAAATTCGCAATCGCATTCTCAATTTGTGGTTCGTTCTGCAATGAACTATTCTCGGCGTCCGCAATCGCTGTCGCCGCGTCGTCATTTGCTGTATTTCGCGTGCCAGTATCTGTCTGAACTGCACTTTGTAAGTCAGTGACAGCAGCTGTAATTTCAGCGGCCGTGGCCTTTGGATCTTGCAGAACGTTCTGTAACGCGTTAATTTCCGACGCAACCGCTGTTTCATTTGAAACTGGGGCCGTCTCTGACAATACTGTAGCAGCCGTGGCTCGTGCCGTTTCTTGGGCCGCGTCTTCATCCGCGACCGCTTGTTGCAAGGCGGCTGTCGCAGTCGCAATATCAGCAGTTAAGGCATCTGGCGAATCACTCGCCGCCGTCGCCATCACATCCTTCAAATTTTGAATGGCGGTTTGAACCGCTGGCGCTGCTGACTGGTCGCCATTCGTAGCTGTTGTAATTGCCTTGTTCGCCTCATTGTTTGTCGTCGTCCGGTCAGTCTTTGCTGCCGTTACCGCTGTCGCTAACTCGGTCATCGCATTCTTTAAATCTTGTTCCGTTGAAGTTGGATCATCAATTAATGTCTGCAAATTGGTACGAGCCGTCGCGACATCTGCCTCATTCGTCACGGGGCCAGTTTGTTGCAAGGCTGCCGTTGCCAGATCAGCCGCTTCTGCTCGTGACTTAGCCGCATCAACCTGAGCTTGCTTGACCGCACTAATAGCTGCTTCAATATCCGCAGTCAACGCATCCGGCGAATCACTGGCGGCCGTAGCCATCACTTGTTGCAGATTCTGAATAGCTGTCACCACGCGATCATCCCCGCTTTGATCAGAGTTTTGCGCACTCGTGACGGCATCTGATCCCGCCGTCATCGCATCATCCCGGACCGCACGCGTCGCCGTCGCTGTGTCACGGTACTGATCAATTGCTGTCTGTAAATCAGCGGCCGTGGCAAGTGGATTATCAATCACTTGTTGCAAGGCAACCTTGGCATCCGCCGTAGCTTGCTCATAGGTCACTGGCTGCGTTTCACTGTCATCTGCCAAGATTGCGGTCGCTTCGGAACGTTTCGTTTCTTGTGCTTGCTCCGCCGCTGTTACCGCAGCTTTCAAATCTGAAATACGATCCAAAATATCCTGCGTCACGGCATCTGGCGAATCACTCGCCGCTGTTTTCACGGCGTCCTGCAACGCTTGTACAGCATCACGCACAGTGGCATCATTAGCCGCTGTTGAATTTTGCGCACTCGCAATTTCACTCGCTGCCGCCGTATTTGCCGCTGTACGAACCTTCGTATCATCCGATACTGCTTGCGACAGCGCCTTGGTAGCCGCTTGAATATCGGCCGTTGTCGCACTATCATCCGCTAACAAGGTTTGCAGTTTTGTCATCGCATCCTGTGTGGCAGATTCATGCGAAACTGGTTTCGTCTGTGCAAGGGCATTGTCAGCTGCCAAACGTGCTTCCTGTTGGTCACCCGCCGCATCCGTCACGGCATCTTGCAAGGCCGTAATCGCATCCAAAATGTCTTGTGTCAGCGCACCAGCATCATCTGTTGCCGCTTGATTTTGCAAGGCGGTTAAGTTAGCAATGGCAGCTTGTACACCCGGTTCATTTGCTTGCGCTGTTCCAGCCGCCGTTAATTTCGCACTATCCGCCTTAGCGTTGGCGGCTTCACGATCACTGTTGGCCGCGTCGACCGCGTTTTCCAACGCGTTGGTGGCATCTTCAATTTCCTTAACCGTCGCACCAGTATCAGCTAGCACCTTGTCGAGTGCTGTCTGTGCCGCTTTCACACCACTTTCATTTGAAACTGGCGCCGTGTCAACCGCTGCAGCTGCATCACGAGCCGTCTGCTGATCTGCCTTGGCTTGTGCAATCGCATCCGTTAATGCTTTCGTGGCGTCGGCAATTTCAGCCGTTGTGCCCGCGTCATTCGCTGCATTTGCTTGGGCTTGTTGTAGCGCATTTTGCGCCGCAATCACTGCTGGTTCGTCAGCTTGATCAGAATTTGACGCCGTCGTCAACGCATCATCAGCTGCCTCATTCGTGGTATCACGTTTTGCTTTTTCGTCATTAACTGCATCTTCCAAAGCCTGTTGGGCAGCATTAATTTCAGCCACCGTGGCGGTTGGATCACCAACTACCTTGGCCAACTCGTTCTTGGCATCGACCACACTCTGCTCTGACGAAACCGGTGCCGTATCAACCGCATTCGCAGCATCACGGGCATCTTGTTGGGCCTGTGCGGCATCTTGGACCGCTTGCTTAACCGCCGCTGTCGCCGCAATAATATCAGCTGTCAGCGCATTAGGATCATCATTAGCTGCCTGGGTGAGCAAATCTTGCAAATGCGAAATCGCCGCCGTGACGCCTGGTTCTTCAGCCTGATTTGTCGCTTGCGCATCTGTAATCGCTGTTTGAGCAGCATCATTCGCAGCATCACGCTCACTTTCAGCAGCTGCAACAGCCGCAGTAATTGCCTGGCCAGCAGCGACAATGTCAGCCGTCGAGACGTCACCACCATCTGCTGCCTCCGCAACCAAATCCGCCAACTTTTGAGTCGCTGCGACAACCTCGGGTTCATTCGTGACAGGATTAGTGGCAATCGCTTGCGCATCTGCAATTGCTTGGTCTTGCGCACTTTTAGCAGCCGCCAGTGCATTTTCTAGCGCCGTTTGGGCGGCCGTAATATCAGCTGATGTCGCGCCATCGGCCGCTGCTTGATCACGAACATCTTGCAAGTCTTGCATGGCTTGTTGCACAGCCTGTTCATCGGCATAACCAGAATTCGTGGCAGTCGTTAATGCGTCGGCGGCTGCCTCATCCACGACTTGTCGATCGTCTCGGACATCATCAATCGCATTTTTAAAGTCATTAATCGCATCGGTGATATCAGCAGCGGTTGCCGTCGGATCATCAAGGACCGCTTGTAAGGTCGCCTTGGCGGAAGCGGTATCATCTTCCAAACTCACCGGTGTGGTATTGTCTGCTGTCATTGCATCAGTTGCTTGTTCCACCGCCGCTGCACGATCACTCTGAGCCTGACTAATCGCATCAGCTAACTTGATCATCGCGTCCGCAATATCCTGCGTCAAGGCAATATGCCCTAAATCAGTGTTCGTTGCTTCATTGGTTGCATCGGATACAACCTGCTGTAACGTTGCGATTGCGTCTTTAACCCCTTGGTCATTGGCGTTATCGCCGGCTTCTGCGGCTGTAACCGCATTATTCGCGGCTGTCACTTGTGTATCACGTGCCTCTTTGGCTGAAGCAACAACATCCGTCAAAGCCGTTGTTTTTGCTTCGATTTCAGCGGCCGTGGCATTTTCATTGTCTAAAATCTCTTTCAGTGACTTGGCAGCCGCTAATACATTCGCTTCATTTGACACAGGTGTCATAGCAGCCAAGGCGGCAGCGGCAGCAGCTCTAGCTGTTTCTTGGGCCTTCTCAGCCGTTGTCACCGCCGTATTCAACTCAGCCACGGCATCTAAAATCGCCTGCGTCGTGCCTGAATTCCCGTCGGCAGCCGCAATCGCTTGGGCCAACTTATCTTGCGCGTCAATGACCGCTTGGTCTTGCGCAGCAGCTGAAGTGGCCGCGGCATTATTCGCCGTAGCAGCCGTATCCTTGGCGGCGTCTCGATCCGTCACGGCGTCTGCCACCGCCTGTTTCAATGCATCACGCGCGGTGGCAATCTCAGCTGCTGTCGCGTCTGGGTTACTCAACACCGTATCCAAGTCACTTTGGGCCGTCTTGACGTCTGGTTCTTGACTCACTGGATTAGTTACAATTGCTTGGGCTGAAGCCACCGCAACCGCTTTCTCTAGGGCCGTTGTGGCATCAACAATTGCCTGCGTTGTGCCCGTGTTCGCCGCGGCATTTGCTTGGGCGGTTTGCACAGCCGTAATGGCCTGGGCAACGGCATCATCTGCCGCCACATCCTGGGTCGTTGCATTTGTAATTGCCGCCGCAGCGTTGCTATTTGCTGTCTCACGCGCGGTTTTTGCATCAGCCAAGGCTTGATTTAACGCGTCTTGGGCAGCTTGCACATCGGCCGTCGTTTTCGTCGCATCACGTGATGTTGACTCAAGCGCTGCCGCAGCGGATTCCACCGCTGATTCTTGGTCATACGGTGACGTTTCAGTCACCACGACCGTCACCTGCTTGGTCGTTTGAAGCCCGGACTCATCCGTTGCGGTAATCGTAACCGTATAAGTCCCTGGTTCATCCTTAACAACTGAGTCATAATTCGACGTCACCTTAACATCACCAGCCATTTGATTATCACTGGTTTGCGCATTTACACCAGCCAAGAAATCAGCCGCCGTGACACCCGCACCGGTTGTGACATTAAAGGTGTCTTTACCAGTTGTGATGGTCGGTGCTTGGGTATCGGTATAGACCACCGAAAACAATTGTGGCGTGCCATCAGTTTGATCTGTGCTATTAGGCGTCGTATCGTAATTTGGCGTCGCTGCCAAGGCGGCTGCCAATGTTGGGTAGGTCTGCTTATCCGGTCCAGTCACCGTGTAGGTATAACCAGTTTTAGCTAACGACTGATCAGTTGCGGTAAAGCCAATCTCGCTTGTTGCACCCCCGTTCTTCGTTTCAACATCCGTTACTGTCCCATTGATATTCTGGGTCAGTTTGGCAGTTTGCGTAATTGGGGCAAACACAATTTGTGACGTTTGATCCACCGACGTATTGGCATCAAACGTCCCATAGACAGACGCTGTTAAGTTACCCGTACTTAAATTCAATTGCACACCGCTCGCTAATTGAGAAGCCGCTGTGTCAATCCGATAACCCATCGGGGCGTAAATATATCCACCAGTTGGCGTGGATGTTCCGGTTGTTAATGACGCATCAGTCTGACCAACGATTTGCTGGACGTTCCGAGAATCCGTCGGCCCGCCGCTGTCGGTGAATGTCGCAGTTTGCTTGTCGGCCGTGTAATCAACCTTAAAGTTTTGCATGGCACTATCTGTTGTGGTGCTACCGTTAGCGGTCGCATCAAATTTACCATTATCAACCAAAGCCGCCTGCATCGTGTCGTACGTTTTACCATTCGGTCCCGTGACTTTATAGGTATACCCCGCCACTTTCAGACTATCATCTGTAATCGTAATGGCATCACCAGTCTTACCAGTTGCTGCCGTGGCGGTGCCATTTTTAACAGTATTATTAGCATTCAACCCCGCTTTCGTCACAGTGGCCGCTTGGTATGATTTGGCATACACGACCCCCAACGTATAGTTATAACTGTTGGCATCATTAACCTTTGCACTCACCGTATTTGCCTTTGTCGCATAGTAACCTGGAATCGTTGGGGCGTTATAGGTCACCGACTCACCTGTTACGGCCGGTGATAGACCGGTGATCCCAATTGATTGTCCATCCCCGACGGTTACTTTAGTCGCCGCCAACAAGTCTGCACCGGATTCATCTTTATAGGTCACATTTACCGGAATCGGTTCACGTGATCCTTTGACATCCATGGTTGCTTCCCATTTCGTCCACGACCCCGTCCCACCAGTTGTATTCACACCAACCGATAGATACGGCATTGTACTTTTATCAATTTGGACGAAGACTGATTTCCCAGCCATCGTCAAAGTCAAAATTCCGCGACCACTATCCCCCGCGTCGGCATCATAGGTCAACGTATACGGCGTTCCTTTACCTTGGGTCGTCGCGTCTGACGTCACCGTTCCTTTACCCGGTTGCCAAGCTGATGCGTAATTAGTATTTAGTGTCACGACACCTGCCGAAGCGTTGGTTTGACGTAACACCATCGCTGGATAAGTACCATTTGGGTCACCAAAATATGAATCACCCGCTTTATTCATGTCCCAGCCCAAAGCCGTGGCGTTTTTAATACCGCCTAAATTGCCATAACCGTAAATTCCAAGACCAGACCCCGGTGCACCGTTATTTCCCAGCGTGCTTGGTAATTGTGGCGCAACGAAAATACCGACGAAATCACCTTGCCAAAAGTCACCTTCTGCATAAATGTTACCTGTGACCGTGAAATCTTCCCCTGTGTCCAAGGCCGTGTTATAAACTAATTTACCGGATTGATCAGACCCCGTCGTCATCGTCCACCACGAGGTTGTCCCCTTTTGAACCACACGCCCAGCTTGTGCACTGCTACCCTGCGTCCCAAATCCCGTAAAATTGGTCGTCCCTGAGGATGAATTTGCCCCCGTTGCTCGTGGTAAATCTACATTCGCATCCGTAATATCGTTAATTGTTTTCGAAACTTCCGCAGCTTCAACACTGGTTGTTGCCATATGCAAGACTGACTCAAAAAAGCGGTCGACGTGATTCGTCACCGTTTCCGTTTGCGGCGCCGCGGCAATGCCACCTAACATCGCCAGCGTCGCCGCCCCGCGAATTAACCATTTCTTACCCCCACCATCTTCAGCCATCTTTCGCAGACGTGCATCTGCCACAATATTTTCTTTCATAATTTTATCCCCATCACATTAGTTCTTGCGCTATACCGCCAGTATAAAAAACGTTTGTGCGCTTACTCGGACAAAGTAACGATAGACATGGTAGCTTTCACCGAATGAATTGTGACAATTGTTACAAAATTTAGAAATCTTTCCCAAACATTCTATTTGGGAATTGTGACTTTTGTTGTTAAAATATAAGTGTTCAAATATGGACATCAGGCAGTGCGAATAAAGGTTAAAAACCCACGAACTTTTTCCAGTTCGTGGGTTTTTAATCATTTCTTATTGTTGCTTCGTTTGCTTTTGACGTCGTATTAACAACCACAGTAGCCAACCAATGAATGCAAGCAGGCCACCGATAATGATCAAAGCAAGCTTTAACCAAATTGGCCAATGATTCACGGCATCTTTCTGACTCGTAATTGCTGCCATCGCGTTCACCCGAACCCGGTTGGTGAACGTCCACCGCCCTTTGTCTGTTGTCACCTGTGTTTCGACGCGATAACGCCCTGGTTGCAACTGTCCCACCGACGTGCGATGGTCGTAGCGACTACTAGGGGCGAATTGCAAGTCGCGCCGGGTCTCACTCATCACTAACTGTTTGCCCCGATAAATGCGGGTTTGGATTGTCATTCCTTGGTGGAAAATTGGCGATTGATTACGTAGTCGTAGGACTAAATCCGTTTGACCATCACGCCGTTTCATCGTCATCCCGTCCGCACGCATATGGGCCGCAACATGTTTTTCATTATTTCGTACCAGCAAAGCAACCGTGTATGAGTATTCTTGCTTGATTTGCATCCCCGCCGGATTCCTTTGCTGATCATTCGCTAACTCATAAAACGTCAAGCCGCCAGCCTTCACACCTGGAAAAGCCGTACCCGGCATCTCAATGGCAACTGAAACAAATTGCGAACTCTTTGGTTGTAGTGTAACGGCATCTGCTACCTGAACCAAGCGTGCCCATTGTTCATCCTGACTCGTCTCATAATCCACAACGCCATTGGCATTCGTAGTCGCCGTCGCTGTGCGAACCCCTACTTTTACTCGCCGATCAGTTGGGTTCGTTAGTTGGACCCGAACCTGCGTCTTTTGACGAGGCGCTAAAATCAAATCAAAATAGCCAGCCGTCGCATGTCGTTGATACTCAGACGTTTCGATTTGGACACCAAACGACAATTCATTCGCTGACATTTTTTCACTTGCACTAAATACAACACCGATAATCAGTGCAACGACGACCTGGAACCATTTTAATTTGTGCATCTTTATTCTCCTGTTGGTGCTGCTAACAACTTATACACAATCGTGCTGTTATAATTTCCTGATAATTTCTTCATCTGACCTGGCACATGCAATGACACCTCACCCAATGAAATTGCGGTCGTGCCATAACCATCTCCTGGTTTTGCATATGCCAAACGCATAAACGCTTGATTCAAAGCCATTTTTTCTTTGGCTGTCAAAACAGTTGTGTCGGTTACCGCACTCTTACTAGTTACGCGGTCAATTTGGAGTTTAGCGCCTTTCAATTCGGCCCCCTTTTCATGGACAAAGGGGGTTTTTTGGCGAACTTGCAAGTCCCAGCCATCCAATTGGCCTCGTTGGTCAGTTACCTGAACGTGATTTGCTACCGCTCGGCCAGCAAAAACATCTTGTTTGGCCGTATAGGTTCGATCGACCAGGCTCATTTTTTGCGTATCAAATTGCCAACGTGACGCATAATCTAACGTTAGTG
>ERZ841120.959-NODE-959-length-14992-cov-4.460200_pt1 | contig 14992 bp, 7 predicted proteins | sample MGYA00519572_ERZ841120 | MGnify/ENA primary metagenome ERZ841120 (study PRJEB31850, sample SAMEA3708890) | human gut metagenome | biome: human gut; feature: human-associated habitat; material: faeces | place: China | collected 2014 ... | reverse complement strand
GTGAAATATACTCCTGCATTGTAAAATCCAGAAGCGCCATTTCTTCTTTTGTTGGTTGTAATTTAATCTGCATTGTGATTTTCAAATTATCACCTTCTTTCGTATTTATTGTATTCACATTGCAGCAAATGTCCACAAAAAAACGGTTTACCTATACGGAAGCCGTTTCTTAAAAACTCATTCACTTCTATCTGTCAAAGATAGAAACGACCTTTCATCCCACGGTTAAAACCGTGGGTTTTCCCGGTCTATCTTTATAAGAGGAAATTCCAGTATACGAGAGCAAAAAACGAATTTCTAAAAACAAATGTGCATGGATATACTTGCGACACCTTCAATGACGACCTCCGAAGGACATAGATACACTGAATAATGTCAATTTGATACATTAACAAAAATTTCAGTTATCCCGTAAAAAAAATAGTTAAATTTGTAGATTTTAAGAAAACGTCTTGAATCCGTGGGGGGGGGGGGCTATAATCCCACTGAAATAATATAGTATAGGTGAATTTGTTGCCTACACATATGCCTACAATTCCGTCCTAGTTTACCGTGACGGCTATTTTTATATGCTTATCAAATGCAGTTAGATAACAAAATTTAAAATCTGAATCGTACAAACAACGAAACGCCTATTTGGCAAGGAGTGCGAAATACTATCTTATGCAACATTACTCTTTTCTGAGATGTGTGTCTGCGGCAATGGCAGCGCTTATGCTGTTCCAGAGTACAGCACCGGTAGCCTATGCTGCAAATGACACCACCCCACTGGGGAGCAGTGTGATGACTTCCGAAAGCGTGGACGAGAGTGTACCTGCAGACAGTGACGCAGGGTACATTCCGGAAACTCCTTCGGATGACACGAATATATCGGACGATGCTGATACGGATGGCGCGGTAGACGCTGCTCCATCCGAGGGCAATTCAGGCAAAGCAGATGAGCCGGACTCCTCTGAATCAACGGACTCTTCATTGGGAGATACACCGGATTCAGGCACGGACATCGACCCAATTACCCCAGATGAGGAACAGCCCCTGCCGGATGACGAGCGACTTCCCTCTGACGAGGAAATCGTCACGCCGGAGGAAAGCAGTGACAAACCACTGTTTCAGGACGGCAAGATTCTCATTTACACTTGCGACCAGCTAAAAGAAATTGGAAGCGGTAATACAGTTACCGGCGAAGACGGTACAGACATCACATACGCTTCGGACGCGCAATACGCTATTGCGGAGGACATCGAACTGACGGGTGATATGCTGCAATGGCAGCTGCCAGAAGATTTCACGGGCAGCATCACACCGCTGACAGAAACCAGCGATGACCTAACGCTGTACGATGCGCAAAGCGACACTATCTATCTTTACAACCCGTACCAATTGGCGGTGCTGCACGAGGAAAGCCCAGACGCAGAGCCGGTCATGGATGGGGATGCACAAGCTGAGACATTTGGCTGCGGTCAACTTATCTATCCCGATGGGGAGGATAATGCGTATCTGACATATAGCCTAAATCACCGCTATGTACTTTCTACGCAGTTCAGTTCGGATACCTCTGTACAGCCGTACTCGATTGATGGCAAGGCGGACGGACGCGATTTTCCGGGACAGGTCATTAAGGAACTCGGCGGTAAAACCTATATCCTGATTGGCAATGAACAGCAGCTGCGGAAAATCGGCGTAAAGCAATCAAACGGTGAATATTATCCTGTGCGTGGCGCTGCTTATCAGGCATACAAGTCGGGTTTGCTTATCCAATCGTGGAATGTCGATAACGATAGCAACGGTAACCCCATTATGCTGTACGGCGGCGATGCTGATTTGTCTGCCGAACACAACGGAAAAAAGAATTATTCCCTTGGAACCGCAGATAAGGCTGATAAAGCTCTAGGAAGTCACAATAAAACTGTTGGCCTTTGCGGTGTCAACCAGACAACAGGCGAAATTGACCCTACTCTGGACATTGATAAGGCTACCGGTCAGACTTACGCACCCAACGCCAACTACATCATCTTCCGAGATATTGACCTTGGCAGTGCAAACTGGACACCGCTGACTTTTCAGGGAACAATGATTGGTGCAAAGCTTGGTGCTAATGCGGCGACAGACGCACGTCTCTGGAATGATACTGAAATAACCGCTAAGGAAAAGCCGGTGATTTCAAATGTTAGTGTTGTTCAAACCGGGGATTTGGATGTTGGCAAACAAATGGGTGTAGGTTTTTTCGCCACAATTTCCAGCGAGGTAAACGAGAACGACATCGGGCTGAGCAAAGGTCTGGTAAAAGTATCCAACCTGAAAATACAAAAAATCAGCGTAGATAACCAATCCACGACCACTAAATATGACCAGTCTCTAATCAATGGACTGGTTACGGGATTATCTCAGGTTTTGGGCGGATTACTTGATGCCCTACTATGGATATTGAGCTTCGGTAATCTTGAAGCGGGCTTGAAAGATACACTGACAAAAGTTCTGGATGCTCGTAAGAAAGACCCCACGGCTCTTGCTACCGGTGCGATTGCTGGTCGCGTTGAAGGTCAGGTAGAGCTTTCTGACATTGAAGTCGTTAATGTTAATGTAAAAAATGTTAATCACAATACTGGTGGATTTGTAGGATATGTTGTTGGTACGACCCAATATGACGGATTATCCAATGCGCTGGGTGGAACCGCAAAAATCCTTTCTAAAATCTTGAATGCCATCCCCGGCTTAGGGCTGGGTGACCTGATTACAATTCTACTAGGTAATGTAATTAAACTTGACAAGTTGATTCCGATTGCCTATATTAACCCAACGATTGACAATTGCAACATCGAGGAATTGAGTCTCTCAACATCGAAAGACAAAGATTTTGTGGGAGGTTTTGTCGGGAAGCAGGTAGGCGCTATCATTTCGAACTGCGCCATCAAAAAAAGCACCTTCAATGTTGTTGGTAAAGATTTTGTGGGAGGCTTTGTAGGTCTTTGCCGAGATAGTACCATTAAAGGTGTCCTAAGCGATGTTGGCGTTGCTGTGAACAACTTGCCTAAGATGAAGCCGGAAAGTCTACTCTTGAACTGCCAGCTGAACATTGATAGCTTGAGCGTTAACGGCGAAAGTTATGTGGGCGGTTTTACTGGTGGCCTTGCAAACTCCTCGGCGGTAAACTGTTCGGCTGTTTCCAGTAAATCGATGGATATTCAAGCCACCGGAACATACGCGGGCGGATTTGCGGGAATTTCAACTCTGGGCTGGGCGGCAAATCTGGGCAAAACAGATAAGACAGATAGCGATTTGCTTGGCAGTGTTGTTAAGCTTGTAGAAGGCTTACTCAGTAGTAATCCCGGTGAAGTTTCCTCCCTGCTTTCCCTTGCGGGTGTTAATCCCTCGTACATTCTGGGCTGTACCGTCAACGCACCGCTGACAGTCATGGGGACAAACTATGTAGGTGGTATTACCGGATGGGGTGACGGTTTATCCATTGCGCCTTCCAGTGCAGAGTATCTGCAAAAGATATCCTATTGGAAACGAAACACTTATACAACGGAGTCTGTTCAAACTCAATCTGTAAGTATCACGGGTCTGCAAAGCGTATCCGGCGATAATTACACGGGCGGCATTGCTGGCTCTCTCGCTACTGCAAGCGCAGCCGGTCTTTTGAATAAGACACTGGGTGTTGCGTCTTACCTGCCTTTTACCGTTGATAACATCAAACTGAGCGGTATCGGCAGCGGCTTCACCGTGGATGGCAAAGAGCGCGTCGGCGGCGGATTGGGGTATGCAATCGGCGGCACTATCAAGGATGCTGTCATCAACAATCTGATGTCGGTCAACGGCGAAAACTTTGTAGGCGGCTTTATTGGATTCTCAGACCCCGGCGAACTGGTCGGAGCAGATGAGGGTTTGACCGTCAACCTGCTTGGCTTGAACTACATTTTGAAGCTAAATAAGCTTCTCGCCATAGGCCAGTATGTGCAAGTCAACATCACAAACTCCAGTGTGAACGGAATCAAGGACGGCTTTACTGTCACCGCAACCGGAGCGCGGGATGAAAACTCTGTACTCGATTACTCTGCAGCAGGCTTTATCGCTCGCAGCAACAGCACCAAGATAGAAAACGCGAAGGTCACCAACCTGAAATCCGTAACAGCGGCTGATAACGGCGGCTATGCGGCAGGCTTTGTGGCAATCTCCAAAACAGGCGGTCTGGCTGAGGTGGGCGAGGATAAAACACAGGTCAAAAGCCTGATTGAAACTAACGGACTTGTTACAGCCATTTCCTACCTGATTCCCAGCTACAAAAACTGCACGGTTTCTTATGTGACCAACGGCAGCGTTACTGGTGATGTCGCAGGCGGCTTCACAGCCGACTTCCAGAGTGGAACGGTGAATAACCAAGCCCTTGGGGAAGAGAACTACTACGCCGTCTACAATATCGGCTCCGTAAACGGTCAATCTTACGCGGGCGGTTTTGCCGGACGTGCTTACTCAGGTGCCTTGGCAGATGCCTCTAAGGGCATCTCCATACTGGGCGGTTTAACAGGTGTGAATATCAACCTGAGTGACCTTCTCAGCGTGATAAACGCCTATGTGCCGTACATCCAGTATGCAGGCGTGAAATCCAATGACGGCTTTACCGTTACGGCAAAGAAGCTGACAGAGGACACTACCGTGGGCAGCGCAGGCGGCTTCGTAGGCTATGCCAGCGGCGCACAGATTTCGTATTCCGATGTCACTAAGCTGAAACACACCATCGTCAAGGCTCCGGATAATCTGGAAGATATATCCGCGCCTACCTACTTCAACGCAGAAAGCACCTACGCAGTCACGGGTGGTCGCTATGCGGGCGGCTATGTAGGTGAAATGGACATCGGCAGTGCAGCCTCTGTGGGCGGCGGTCTGAAGGTTCTGGGGAACGCAGTTTCCGTTTCCGGTATTCTCAATGCCCTCTCTGTGGTTGTGACGACCATTGAACACTCCGATGTCACTGGCGGACCCGGTGGATATGCCATTCTGGCAACCGGTGATTTGGACAAAGGCAAGGTCGGTATGGCTGGCGGTTACGCTGGCGGAATGTACGGCGGTCACATTCAGGACAGCCAAGCGGTCAACTTCTCGTACATAATCGGGGAGATTGCCGCAGGCGGTTATGTGGGTGAAATGCAGCCCGGCGATGTTGCCAAGCTTTTGGACAACGCCAGTATTCTGAATGGACTGGTCAATGTTGATGAAGTGCTTGCCTCTGTCTTGCAAAGTTTCGTTCCGTCCATCCGCAACAGTTCTACCAACTGTGTGCCCTGCGGCGGCGCAGTACGCGCCAATGCTGAATCGGACGAAACTGTGCAGCGCGGCATGGCTGGCGGCTATGTGGGTCACAATATGGGCGGCACCATCCACGGTTTTGATACATCTCTCTGGTTTGCCGAGGATGGCACCAGCAAAGCCTACAACGGTCCCATGAGCCTTTGCAAGGCCGAGCGCATCCGTTCGGTCTACGGGCATGAGTACGCGGGCGGTTATACAGGTCTTATGGAACCCGCAGACACCGCAAAAGTCGGCGGCTTAAAGGTGCTGGGCGGTCTGATAAAAGTCAATAACATTCTCGGCGCATTGGGTGTCATTTACCCGGTACAGACCAACACAGCCGTGTATGGTCCTTTGGCGGGGCTGGACGTGCAAACATGGAACAGCTGGGTCGAGTATGTCGGCGTACACGGCGGCTACGGATACGAATTGGCGCAAACCGGAAAAGTAGATTCGCAAGCTGAGTTGGATGCAAAACTTGCCGATTACATCTACGGCTACAATGTCGTTGCCGGACGCAGTGAGTTTAACAATATGCTCTACGGCGGTGATGCAGGCGGCTATGTGGGCTGCATGAACAGCGGAACCCTGACCAACTGCATGGCATACGATGCCAAGCTGGTCAGTGCCATGCACAGTGCAGGCGGTTTTGCCGGACAGATGAAAACCGGTGGCGCAGTAGAACTCGGCACAGTCAAAATTCTGGGTTTGGAACTCAATGCAGAACAACTGCTGAGCATTGCAAAGTTGTTTGTCCCTGCCGTTCGCAATTCCTCAGTGCAGGGCTACCAGTCAGGTCTTACGGTACAGGCCACAGGCATGCCGGAAAACCATTGCGGCTATTCGGGCGGCTATGTAGGCAGTGCCTACGGCGCACAGATTCAGCTGAACGGAGCCAATAAACTCCCCACCGCTGACCAATGGAAATCCACTAGCAAGTATGCCGCGCCCGTGGCTTCCTGCAACGCTACCAACCTGCGCCGTGTTACGGGTCGCATTGCGGTTGGCGGCTATGTGGGTCTTGCCTCGGCAGGCAGCGTGGCGGGAGTGAATACCAACGCCTCCAACGGCTTGCTGCAAGGTATCTTGGAACACCTCATCAGCGCCCCCGGCGATTTAGTCAAGGTGCTGCAGGTTACTGCCACCACCATTCACGCGGCAACCGTTTCTGCCGCTGACAATACATGGGGATTTGTGGTAGATGGCGCGTATAAAGACGGTGACGCCGTAAAGTATGCAGCCTATGCGGGCGGCTTTGCGGGTTCACTGGAAGCCAGTGCAGTGGGCGAGAAGGACTCAACCGCTAAAAAGATACAGGTACAGAATCTGCGCAGTGTAGACGGTGGCCTGTATGCGGGCGGATTCTTCGGCTTGGCTGATGTGGCCGGTGTGGCACAGATATCCGGTAAAGACGCGAACGGCAACGAAACAAAGCTGCTGCAAGGTTTGATTAAGCTGGGGAAAACAAAGGTGTTGGAAGCCTTCCGCACTTATATTTACGATTCCACAGTCACCGGCGTTTCGGATGGTCTGACCGTGCGGGCATATACCGCAAAACAGCAAGGAACCTTGAGTGAAACCCGTTACAGCGGTTGTGCAGGCGGCTTTGGCGGCGGCATGATGGACGGCAGCGTAAAGAACAGTGCTGTTTCCAACCTCGCTACCGTGGAAGGACTCAACTACACAGGCGGCTTTGTCGGGCATCTGGGAAAAAGCGGCGTGGCTGACATTGACAAGGTAAACGTTCTTAAAGAGCTGCTGGACGCCAACGCGGGTGTGCTTGATTTGTTCGGCTCCCATGTGGAAAACTGCACCGTGACCGGCTTTGGGCTTGGCACGGTGGTCGAGGCCAAAGGCGGTGAACAGCCCATTGCAGGTGGATTTGCCGGATATGCAGACCTTGCCAAAATCAATGGATGCAGCACCACGGCACTGAAACAGGTCACCAGCGGCAAAATCGCAGGCGGCTTTATCGGCAAGACCGATATGAACTATGTGGTTTCCGCCGAATTGCAATCCGAACTGCTGAACGCTGTATTTGAGATTGTCAACAAACTGCTGAGCATCCTGTATCTCGACAAACTGCAAGACCTAGGCCTTATCGATGTCAACCTTAGTCCTATTGTACAACTGCAAGTCATGAAGGATGGAAACACCCTGTATGTTGAATTGCTCGGTCTCAAAATCGGCGTTGCACTCAACAAGAAGGCGGGACCCGGTCAAAGCGACCTTGCCATTATCACCATCGGTGACTCGGTCATTGAACTGCCCTGTACGGAAAAAGGCGGCATAGATAAAGACAAAATCTCCAATATAAAAATCAACCTCATCAAGGGCAACCGCACCGACATTGACGGCTGCAGCGTTACGGGCATTTCTGCCGGATACGATGTATTTGCGGGCGGTGCCGGAAATGATGTAGATGGCACAAATGAGGATGGTTATTCCGGCGGCTTTATTGGCCTGAACCATGAAGGTCAGGTCAAGAACAGCACCATGACCCTCTGCGATGTGGTGCGCGGGACACCAAACTTGGTCGGACCCTTTACCGGCGTGAATGATTTGAAGTCGGTTTACAGCTTCAATACTATCCAATCGATTGAGGGCAACAACAACTACTATTCCATCTACCGTGCCTTTGATACAGTGCTGAACCGGGTTGTCAAAGCGGATAGAACCACAATATTCAGCACAGCCAAATCGGATACCTCTACCGGCACCAATTATAACCGGTATGATGTAAAGCATCTGGAAATCATCAACGCATACGATGATTTGAAGGATGCAAAGATGGAGGATACCACAGCATCCAAGACCGCAGACCTTGCGGCTTATGAGAGCCCGGCGAAAGCGGTATTGATGCTCGATACCCCCACAAACGCAAACCCCGACAGTACAACTACCGAACCTGCCGATACCGCAGACCCCTGTAAAAAGAAGATTGATTTGACCATCAGCAAAATCTGGAAGGACTTCGCCAACATTGACGGCAAACGCCCGGATAGTATTACGGTCAAAGTATACCAGCAGGAGTTTAAAGCGAACGGCTCGCCCGTTGGAGATAATAAAGCCTTGTATGCAACCGTTACGATAACGAAGGCTAATGCTCAGAACGGACAATCCTCTGTTTGGCGCACGGTGCTGAAAGACGCACCTGTGCTGAAATATACCATGGGTTCGGACGAGAAACCGACCAATACCATCGAAGCCTACTATGTCTATTCGTTTGAGGAGGACCCGGTCCCCGGTTACACGATGACCGAATCTAAGTATGACGAAAAGACCTACCACGCAACCATTACCAATACCCACCATCCGCGCCTGCCCGATACAGGCAGTACCGGTGACTGGATGTTTGTGATGTTCGGCGTTGGAATTCTGCTGTTTGCGCTTGCTGTACCGCGCAGACGAAATGATAAGGGGGAGATGGAGTAATAGCATACGGTACAGGAAAAAATACTAAGAAACAAGAAAATCAAATTGAAAGGACACTTGTTATGAAACATTTTAAGCGTGCAGCCGCAATGTTGCTGGCTGTTGTACTTTCCCTCTGCTTGGCAGTGACCGCGTTTGCGGAGGGCACCGCCGAGGCCAAAGGCTCATTGACTGTGACTGGCCCTGGCTTGACTGGCAAGACGGTCACTGCTGTTCGTATGTTTACCGCTAATGCAAATACAAATGCGGAGACAAGTAAGGATAATGACTTTGATAGCTACACGCTGGAAGATGCTTGGCTGGCATTCTTTAAGGATGATACCACTCGCTTTACTGCGGTGAAAACTGCGGGTAAAATTACATCCGAAAGCCCTTCCGAACAGGAAGTTAAAGACGCTGTGGTGGCTTATGTAGAGAGTCTTCGCGCTGATGAAAATGGCCTTGCAAAGCTGGCAGATGAAGCGCAAACTTACTATCGCAAGAATTCGGAAAGCAATACGGAACTCAAAGCACTTGCTTCTACTTCTGATGTTGCAACTGCAAATGTTAATGATAATACTAAAGGTGATGCTCTGATTAGAAATTTGCAGTCTGGTTACTATCTGGTGTTCCCTGAGATGGGCTCCACCGGTGACAGTAAGCGTGGAACTGATGCAATGCTGGTCAATGTGCCTAAAAACGGTGCCAAAACCGAAGCTGTCATCAAGAGCACCTATCCTACCGTTGAGAAAAAGGTCAAGAATTCTACCGATGAAGAGTTTAAGCCTAATGGCACTGCACAGGTCGGCGAAAAGGTAACTTTCCAGCTTACTGCCGAAGTTCCCGACATGAGCGACTACACGCAGTATACCTTTAAGTTCGTCGATACTATGACTAAGGGTCTGGATTTTGCGGGAACGGATAGCGTAACTGTAAAAATTGATGATAAAGTCATTAGCAAGGATGCAAGCGCATATACTGCAACTTACACTGCGGAATCCAAGACTCTGACCATCGGCTTTGATGACTTGAAAACTGTCAATAAAGAAGGAAGCACTCCTGTTGCCACTGGTGACAAAATCGTTGTGACCTACGAGGCTTACATCAACAAAGATGCTTCTCACACTGACCCTGCAACCAACAAGGTTCATCTGGAATACAGCAACAATCCCAACGGTTCCGGCAAGGGCGAGTCTACTCCTTCCGAGAGCAAAGTTTATACTTACGAAATCAAAATCGAGAAGTTCTATAAAGACGGTACTAATGGCGAAGTTAAACTGCCGGGTGCAACCTTTACGCTGACCACAAACGAAACCGATAGCACCAGTGGCATTGACCTCATTCAAGATGCTGCTGTAGGGACTACTGGTCTTGTTTATCATGTGAAGGGCCACGATGAAACCGGAACAAGCACAAAGGTTGTTACCACTGACGCTACCGGTGTTATCACTATCAAGGGCCTGAAGGAAGGCACCTACTATCTGCACGAAACTGCTGCTCCCACTGGATTTAACAAACTGACCCGCCCCATCAAGATTCAGATTACTGCGGGCACCGGCGATTTGAGACAGTTCACTTACAATGTAAACGGCAAAGATAACACTCCAAACGACACTACCATCAAGGTCGAGAACGTTAAGGGCGTTATGCTGCCCGAAACTGGTAGCATCGGTACTATCGGTCTGACCGCGCTGGGCGTTGCAGTTGTGCTGCTGGGCGTGTTTGCTCCCCGCAAAAAGAAGAAGGAAAACCGCTAAATGAAAGACAGGCTGCTTGGACTGGCTCGCTTACTGCTGATTCTGGTAGGCGTTGGCATTCTGGTATATCCATCTTTAAGTGAATATCTGTCCGAGGTTCATGGCAGCCGAACGAACGCTTCCTACGATGATTCGGTCAGCAAGCTTCAACAGCAGCAGCTGGATGAATTGCTGGCCGAAGCGCAGGAATACAACCGTCAGCTTGCCGAACAGGGCAATCAAACGGATTCCATCGATAACCGGGAATCTGAGGACAAAAACACCGCATATTGGCAGCTTTTGAACTTAGATAGTTCCGGTATGATGGGCTACATCACTATCCCGCGCTTAAATACGACCATTCCGATTTATCACGGCACAGCGGAATCTGTATTGCAGGTGGGTGTTGGGCACATGGAAGCCACCTCACTGCCTGTCGGCGGCGAAAACACCCATGCGGCGCTTTCCGGGCATCGTGGCCTGCCTACCGCCAGCTTGTTTACCGACCTTGACCAAATGCAAGTCGGAGACATGTTCTACATCAAAGTGTTGGGACAAACGCTGGCGTATCAGGTTGACCAAATCCTGACTGTGCTCCCGGAAGAAACCGAGCATCTGGCTATTGAACCCGGCAGAGACCTTGTTACTCTGATTACCTGCACGCCCTATGGTGTCAACTCGCATCGTTTATTGGTGCGCGGAACAAGGGTAGAATATATCCCTGAGGATATGCAGCAGGTCATGCAGGAGCAAGCCCCTGAGAACTGGTTTGAAAGCCTGCCTATTCAGTTCCGACACGGACTGACGGGTGCTGCAGTCATTCTGGTGGTTGTGCTGCTGCGTTGGCTGATATTGCTGTTCGCTAAGTTTCTGAAAAGGAGAAAACAATCATGAGCCTGCCCGGAATCCGCAAAATTTGCGCCGTTCTGATGGCAGTGCTGTTGGGATTCGCTTTTCAGACGGTGGTGTTTGCTGCACCGCTTGGTGGAACATGCTCTATCACGCTCGATGCGCATTACCATGAGGATGACGGAACGACCCGATACCTTGCGGGCGATACGTACGCTCTGACATTGATTGCCGACAAGACTGTCGATGCCGCTACGCTGGATGTCACCTACACGGTTGTGGACGCTTACCGCGCCTACGACTGTGACTGGGATGCAGCGACAGCCTCTGATAAGCTGGCTCTTGCCAAAAAGCTGGCTAAGGTTGCGGTGCCTGATAAAACAGGAGTCACCGACCGTAATGGCAAGCTTACCTTCGGAGGTCTGAAACCGGGTTTGTATCTGGTGGTACGCTGTGATGTGGCTGAGGGAAACGAGGCATATATCCTTGACCCTTACCTCGTCACACTGCCGAGTATTGAGGACGGTGCTGTATACAAGGACATCGAAGTGGACGAGAAGTTCGCTAAGGTGGACCCTGAATCTCCGAAACCGAGCCCTGAACCGACAATCGGACCGCCTGCAAAAGAACCTGCGAAACCGTCTGCACAACCATCTACGCCTGACAAGCTGTACCAAACCGGACAGTTGAAATGGCCCATTCCGGTATTGCTGACACTCGGTATGGCACTGATGCTGCTCGGTGCATGGCTGCAAAGGAAGTCCCGACATGAAAAGTAAACTTGGGAAAATCTGCACCATTCTGGGCGTGGCTCTGGTATTGGCGGCGCTGATGCTTTGGTATTATAACGATGCTGAGGCAAATCGCGCAGAAAAGGCATCTCAGAAACTTCTGATGGAAGTGACCGCGATGCGAACGGAAACGCCCGAAACTGCCATGCTATCTGCTACACCGGAAACGGCACAGGAGAGTTTTCTTGGTGTGTTGAGGATTCCGGCTCTGGACCTCGAATTGCCTGTGTATGAGACCGTTGATGAAGAGCGGATGAAGGAAACTGTCTGCCGATATTCCGGCAGCGTTGCCGCAAACAATCTGGTCATTGCGGGACATAATTATAGGTGTCATTTCGGCGGACTTTCCAATTTGAAGACCGGCGATGAGGTCACGCTGCAAACCATGGACGGAGAAGAGCACTCCTATCAGGTGGCACAGCTGGAAACACTGGCTGAAACCGCAGTGAAAGAGATGACGGCGGGCGATTACCCATTGACACTCTTTACATGCGATTACAGCGGTCAGGCACGTATCGCTGTGCGCTGTCAACTGAACTCATAAAATATGCAAGCTGCAAGAAGGACGAAGGCGTCTGACTTGCAGCTTGTTTTTGTTTGGAGCCTGATGGAATGAAGACTCCCCTACTGTTGCTCAAGTTTTCTACTTGTGACATCCCACAAAAAGTAGCCGCTATCTCCCATCCCATCGGACAGATAGCGACCGTATCATCTTCTTCGTTGTTCTTCGGCCAACTCTCGCAACACGCACAAAACAAACGCCAATAATCTGTAGATACCCACAATTGTAGCAAGCTGTTCCGCATGGTACGATAGACATAGCACCACAGAATTGTGTAAAAGTAAAGGAGGTTGATTTGATGGCGAAACCACGAATTCCCAAGGAAGGAGATATATTCTATATTCCGAATTTCTACGACAATGTTCTGATGTGGTATAGAGTTTTAGGCGTACAGCGGTTCGCGGGTGATAAAACCAGAGCAATGGTTTTCTTCGAATACATAGGTGAAGAAAAATATCGACATTCCAGCGCTGTAATTAAAAGTCTTTACTATGATATCGGTGAGCGGAAATTCTATGTAAACATCAAGGCTGTTCCCAGAGGAAAGGTTGATAATGAAGAACCTCCCAATCTTATCGACATCAGGCGATACATTCCTGCATTTGATGAGCAGGCGGATGAGCAGGCAGATGCGCAGGCTTTCCTTGAAGAAAATCAGGAGAAAGAATACAACCTTGAGTATCGCCAAAAATTGCTGGATATGCGCGACCTTCTATACGAACAACTGAGAATATCCGGAGATACCAGACTTTTTTGGAAATATATTGACGACAGCCGTATGTATGATACGCTACGCAGCGAAATTATGTACCTACTAAACGAAGCGGCCAGACTGGTGCTGTATATTCCAGAAGAAGTAATACCAATGCTCGGAGATGGTGAGGCTTTCCGCATAAAAAGTAAACAAATTGCAGGCTTGAACGCTATCTACAATAAGGGTATAGATATCCTCCCGATAAACATGGTTGTGATAGCCAACAGCCTGACGCCGGAATGGATGAGCAAAACGGAACCAGATTTCACGGGTGACAATACCGACTGTCGCTCGATGGTCCTACCGCCCAAAGAGTACGAATGGAAACTTCTTTACCCTGATTGTATGGATGAAAAATTCCCGGAAGATATAGCACCGTATATGTATAAATTTGTGCTTACAAAGCCACATGGATTGAGCCAAACATATTATCGCTGCTTTGCGAGTGATACTTTCCCTGATATGCGGCAAATGTTTTGTTTTGTGGAACGTAGCGGTGGAGGTGGATGGCAGTGAATGAAAATATACCTCAATATGGCGATATATTGTATCTTGTAAACATACTAAACGAAGAATGTGAAGAATATAAAATCATCGAAGTGACGCAAAAACAGCAGCGTAATCATGGGGGATTGTTCTACCGATGCAGAATAATGCGTACGGAGTCATGGCTTTCAGATATGATGCATTATCTCGATTACTACCCTGATGATAACGGCTATTTCATTGATTTCCTTGGCGCGATGATTCCCATTCCCGTTATGGATAAGGTACAAAAGGCACGATATCGGCTTGGAGCATATAAGAAAAAGCAGAAAGCAGCATTTAAAAATTGCAATGGTATGCGGCGTATGCGATATTTAACCGACCTTTTCTCGCTCCAACGCGAGATACTGGGATTTGACACGCCTGAGGATGAGACGGATACCAAAAATATCAGCGATTTGCGGTATTACTATTGCTACCAACCCAATGATACATTTGACTTATTTTACCTGCATGCTGAAATCATCGATTTGGCAAAGAAGATTGTCAGAGAAATTTTCCCCTGCGATGAAAACGACATCTACTACAATAACGAGCAGATTTCTAAGTTTTGTAATATCATAGGTGATGGAAACACAACCCTCATCGTAACAACCCACCAGTATAAAGGCGATTGGGCTCGCAACTTCGATTCAAACGGTGATTTCCGTAATCTCCCGGAAGAAAATTACTATTATCAGAAGAATTTCAACGCAAAAATCATCGAATCTGATGAGTATCCGAGAGGATTCGGAATTGTTATGCGGCAGAATCTTCTAAATAGTGGATTTAAAGAATGCATAAATCTTGATGCGCGTATGATGACGGATATGCCGCCGTTTATTCAGACATTTGCATACGAAGAAGTAAATGTAGATTATTTTGAAATTTGAAAAAGACGGGCATCACCACTGCGGCGATGTCCGTCTTTCCTATTGCCATCGATACTTGCCCCCTGACATTGTTTACCTGCGATTACAGCGGTCATGCGCGTATCGCTGTGCGCTGTCAACTGAACAATTGACTTCTCCCACGATTGAAATCGTGGGATTCTTAGCGAGTGATTAAACTGCGT
>ERZ841120.956-NODE-956-length-15033-cov-3.132060_pt1 | contig 15033 bp, 14 predicted proteins | sample MGYA00519572_ERZ841120 | MGnify/ENA primary metagenome ERZ841120 (study PRJEB31850, sample SAMEA3708890) | human gut metagenome | biome: human gut; feature: human-associated habitat; material: faeces | place: China | collected 2014 ... | reverse complement strand
TCACCAAAATCAATGCTCTGCCGGTTCATAGAATCAAAATTGTTTTGCTTTGAAATATTATAGGGCGGGTCAGTCAGCACCAAATCGACGGAATTGTCGGGTAAGGTCTGCAACACGTCCAAATTATTACCTTGAATTAACTGCATGTTATGTCATCACCTACTTATTTGTTATATGTTTTACTCTACCTGTAATCAGGTTGTTTGTCAAGATTGGCAAGGGTTTATTGCCCGTTGAGACTGCAACATTTGTATGCTAAACTAGTCTTAACGACAATATTTAGACTTTACGAGGATGTAACTTATGACAAATGCTGAAACCATTATGACCCGTCTGATTCATGACGGTGTTGACACAATCGCTGACCGCTTGATTACGGCAGTTATCAAAGACCGATATAACGTGCATAACATGGCGGTTTACAGCCGTATTTATGACGACTATGTCGGGCAAGTTCGACAATCGGTACTGAACAACACAACGATTATTGAACTTGCCAACGAACAAGTTGACGACCCTGACGGTGCAACTGACGATATTGAGCCTGTATTGATTCAAGTTGTCAATGATGAACTTGAAACAGGTCTTGTTCTATTTGACCCTGTGGCTGACATCATTACCGAAGATATTGTGAAAGATTACGTGATTAACGAAGTTGCCGACAATGTCTCAACTTATACTGACTTTGAGTACCAACCATTTGTGCAATTCGCTAAGACCCGTCCATTGTCCGAATTAAAGGATGCTCTGTTCTTGTATGATTTTGACGACTTGTACGACGCTTACATTGATACTTTAAACTAAGCAAAAAAGCACTGATTCTAATCAATCAGTGCTTTTTCTATGCGTTCTGTTGCTAAATCAAAGTACGTGTCGTCAATTTCTATACCGATAAATTCACGACCAGTCATGACACTAGCCACGCCTGTGGTGCCTGACCCCATAAATGGGTCTAAGACTACGTCACCTTCGTCTGACGCCAGTTGAATGTACTGGGCAATGAGCTCGACGGGTTTCATAGTCTCGTGACTACCAACCGGCTTAGCAAATCGTTGACGCTTCATGTAAGCCTGTGATACGAGTTTTTCTCCGGTTTCGTCATACAGTTTGCGCAAACTCACACCACTTTCGTAAATACGCACAACGTATTCAATATCTTGGGCAAAGAATTTACTACTCTTCATGCTGTATTTACCTTGTTCGCTGGACTTGTCCCATATCAACAAATCATATTTGAGCTTTTTGTGGTCGTGTAAATACTCGAAATAGTGAGCTAATTGTAACTTTGAGCAGAAAATGAACATGTTAACCTTTTTCATTTTCGGCATCACTGCGTCCAAAAAGGCAATCACATCATCATGTTTGAACTGTGACATTTTAGCCACCATGTAGCTGTCCTTCTTAAATGCACCCGTGTTGAGCTTTTTACTTGACATGCCACCAGTGACGTGTTCATACGGTGGGTCGGTCACAATCAAATCAACTGACTTGTCGGGGATGGTTTTTAGAATGTCTGAGTTATTGCCGTGTAATAGTTGCATGCTCAATACGCTCCTTTGCCACTTCAAAATAATGGTCGTCTAATTCAATACCGATAAACTCACGTCCTGTGTTCACACATGCAACCCCTGTTGACCCTGAACCCATTGTATTATCCAGCACAGTCTCGCCGGCATTTGAATAAGTTTTAATCAGCCACTCTAACAGCTCAACTGGCTTTTGGGTGGGGTGTAGTTGTCCCTTACCAACCCGATTGCTGAACGTATATACATCAGTTGGGAATTTCATATTCGTTTTGGTGCTTGGTGAATCACTCACCATGTTAAAATTGCCATAAACCCGATTTTTAGCCGTGGCTTTTGACCCACGACTATGTGACGGCTCGCCACCTTCAACCATTTGTGGGTTATATGTTGGCAACTTCTTATAAAACACTAAGATATTCTCATGCTGTTTTAAGGGCATGCGATTGGCGTTCAAGAAACCGGTCGTGCGTACCTTGTTCCAAATAATCTCATAACGAAACATTTTCGGGTTGCTCATGACCAACTGGGACGTAAACGGTTGTTGTGAGAACAACACAATCGCACCGTTGTCTTTAATTAACCGCTTGTATTGCGTCCACAGCTCGTCAAACGGTATCAGCACGTCCCACTTGGCTTGTGTAACCTGATAGGGCAAATCGCATAAAATTAAGTCAATGGATTTGTCCGGTAATGTTTTCATATGTGCGATAGTATCGCCATGTAGTAGTTGCATAACTCATTTCCTTTGTTCATTTATGTTCCAGCGTATCATGCACGGGCTGAAAAGACAAGGTTCACTGACAATCAACATAAAAAAAAGACTGGGACACGACTTGATTGCCGGTCTCAGTCTTGACGTTTTTAACTAATCGTAAAGCACCCCATAGTGAATGCCATCGTTCAATTTCGTAATATACGTGTCTGGAATGTAATCTGCAATAACATCGGCAAAGGTGTCGTCCGGAATCAAAGGTAACAACTCCCGTGCAACCGCGATTTCGGCATCTTCATCATCTTCGTCATAGTCCGGCACGTAACCGGCAACTTCGGCACTATACAGCTCAATGATTTCAGACGCGGTGTTCTCAATAATCAACTGCTTGCGGAAATACTGCGCCACTTCGGTTGCCGTTCCCACCAATGTCACGTCTTGTAACTCGGTCAGGCTAATGTCTGTGTTACGGAACCATGATAGCTCTTCCAAATTTTTAATAGCTGAATCGTCATACAACTGGTCTAAGTAATATTCAAAATTACTTGTTACGTCAGAAAAATCAAATTCAAGGTTCTCTTCGACATTGTCCATTTCTTCGCTTAATTGGTCGTCATAGTCCACATCGTCATAGCGACCGTCACGTTCAATCAGCTCGCGTAAAGTTTCTTGAATTTCAACCCGTACGTTAGATGGTAACTCTGTATAATACAGTTCGTACAAGTTTTCGTAAAACATGTCGGTCATGCTCTCAAGTGTGAGTGGTAAATCGCTCTCATATAATTCTTTTGCTAGTTCCGACCAATCATCGTTTCGGTCGGCATACACGCTATACGTGTTGTCCTTCACATAAATCTTTTCCAGCGCTTGCTCTAAGAAACGTTGCATATCTTGTCGTGCAATGGGTGAATCTGTTACTGCTTCCATAAGTTGCTACCTGTTACTTTCGTTTGAATAAATCAAGTATATCAAAATTTAGCTGTTGGTTCAACGCAAAAAGAACACAGGCGATACCTGTGTTCTATCACGCATTAGATTTTCTTTGTCACAATGACATATTGCAACGTCACCAACTCGTCTCGCTTAGCTAATAACTCGTCAATGCCCCCTGAACCAACCTTGTCACCAATCACCAAATCGGCGTCGGTCTGGTGTCCTGACCCGACGTATGAATCAACAATTTCGCTGGTCTTATAAGCAATGTCCGCATAAAACATGAACCCGTATTCATCACCCGATTGATACATGGCTGATTTCTGGGCTTGTTCAGGTCGTGCAAAGTAAACCCCACGACCAAGTCCTTCACCTTTGGTGTGCGCCACAATACCGTCCACCTTTGATTGCAATTCTTCCAATGTTTTCAGGTTTTTCAGACCATATTGCAGAATCGACAAGACTGATTGATTGTTCGTGCCGTGAACACCCTTAATGTGCTGGTATGACTTATCATGCAACAATGCGTCGTCAGGGACACCGATGGCAAACACGTCGACGACGCGTTGCTTGTTCGTAAAACGACCGTTATTGTTAAACACATCAATAATTGATTCACGCTCATTATACGGCAAGTGTCGCCACTGTAACTCAATCAAGTCTGTTGTATCAATGACTGACTTACGCACCAACCAGTTCAAAGCTTCTTCGTCCTTGTCGGTCAAGGCGTTGGCGTGAAAATGCAAATAGAAATCAACAATCTGACCAATAGTTGCCCGCGCACGGGTGTTCTCCAAACTCTCTTGTAAGTACGTTAGAAAGGCATGTTGAATGTCCGCATTCGCAAAGTTCGTACTTAGCTTGTCTTGCTCAGCTCGGGTCTTGTTAAACTGATACAACCACAAGTCTTGCAAGGCTGATACGGCTTCGGTGTTTGTGACTTTAACGTCCGCATTGCGCAAAACGGCTTGCACGATAAAGTAGTCCATATCTTCTCGGCGGTAAACATACACTTTATGGGTATATTCTCGACCATCAGGCTTGGTGTCCGTCACGACCCGAATAAAGAACCTGCGGGTATAGAACATATCACCATGCTCGCTAATAACGTCAGATTTTGCTTCTTTAAGGTCGTGTTGAAAAATACCTTGAACGCGTGGTTTGCTCAAATTTGGTTCAGGTGAGAGCACATCTAACACCCGGATATAAGCCGGTTCTGGTAAGTCCGTCAAACCCCGCTCTTTTACGTCAATCATGGCAAAGATACGTTGCACACTGTTAGAATCACTATAAAATTCCATTTTAATTTCTCCAAATCGTTTATGATACTAATAGTATAACACTTATGTTATCAAAATACAATAAAAAAAACCACGCTAATTAAAAGCGTGGTCGTTATGTTAAATCATGCCGTCAAGTAGGACGCCTGTTACCTTAGCAATGGCGTCGTTTTGTTGCACAGCGTATGATGCCGAGTTGGCTTTGCTGGCTTCCGACAACTCACGCACAAGGGACTCTTGTTCGGTGTTGTCGTATGCAAGATACCAAACGTCAACGTCATCAACTGAATCCATACGACGCACACGTCGTTGGGCTTGAATGGTGTCTGACGTGTTGTTAATCATTTGATACCAAATAATCGCGTCGGCTGGAATATCAATTCCGGTCGCAATCCGTGTTGGGTTAACAAAGAACAACTGTGTCCCCTTTTCCGTGAATGATTGCTTGAAGTAAGCTTCATAGCTCGCTTCGTCCAAATCATCTGGTAGCTGGTCAACACGATACGTGTTAGCGTTCAACTCAACCAGTGTGTTGATGAGTTCTTGGTCTGAAACGTAAACCAATACCTTCGATTTATCGTTATTGTTCAGAATATCCGTAAACACTTGATATTTCGCTGTTTGCTCCACTGGCAAGGCTGATAGCATGGCCGACTCACGGAATTGATAACGCTGACCAAAGTTCAATCGTGTCCCACGTGTTCGTCCGGTGCGCCATGGTGAGCGCATGGGGTTGTCAATAATGTTTGAAGCCGTTACACCGTCACGATGAGATAGCGTGCGTGTAAGACGGTAATTCAAGGCTTCTTCTTCGGTCATGGGGATGAAGTCGATTGGGTGAACCGTAAAGACTTGCTCGTCTGGCTTGTCTTGGTTCATATCTGCCATATTCAACGACACCGACACATACTGCAAGATTTGAGCAAACAGCTGATTCAACTCGTAATATGCGTTGTCGTGCATATCGTAATGACGGAACAATTTCGTGTGGCTACTATACAACATGGTTGTCAATTCTTGGCGTGACGCGTCAAACAGTGTTCCTGTCATCAAAAGCATTTTGGTTGCCTTGTGTGATTGATAAAGAACGTCAAGCAGGGTTTCGCGAGCGCTCTTTTCAAACGTATGCACTTCATCAATCACGACATATCCGAACAACGTCATGTCATTTTCTTCAATGAAACGCTTGAAAAATCGATGTGGCAAAATAACAGCACGGTCAGTTAATTGTGACATATCAAAGGCTTTTGCTTGGGCGTATGACGTAATGGTCATTGACGATACACCAAAACCGGCCAGCACGTTTTCAAACTTAGTCGTAACATTACTAGGAACAACAAACAAAGATGGCTTGTCAGCGTATTCCGTGGCGAGGTAAGCCGACATGTAAGTCTTACCAACACCCATTTCACCTAATAAGTAAATCGTGTTGTTAATATACGTTTGGTCTTGGGCGAAACCGGCTTTAATGTCAGCAACCGTCTGGGCTTGCTTACCGATAAGTGATGCAGTTGTCATGATAAAATCCCCTCTCTTAGTGGATGTGCTTAATAATAGTTTTAAGTTCGTCAGAATTACCGGCTGATTTAATTGACACGGCATTTGTTAGGAAAACGGGGACTAACCCGCAAGCATAACGTGATTCGCTAAATCTATCGAAATTATAACCTGAACTGACCGTCAATGTTACGAAACGTTGTTGATACTCGTTATGCTGACTAATAAGCGTCGTCCGCATGCTCTCGGGTGATTGCATAGCATAGACCACATAGTTATATGGCAACAGCAAGACCGTCCGTGTCGTATTGAACTTAACAACGCGAGCTTGAATTTCAAGGAATTGACCATTGTCAAATACGGTGACGAAAAAGTCTGATAGCAAAGCCTGCTTTAATTGCGCAATCACAGCCGTTTCAGTTGTTACATTAGGGTCAATCAATATAGATAATGTCTCGTCAATATTGCTACCCAATCGTTCGGTGGCAACGGTGCGTTCAAACCGGGCTTGTGCGTTCTTGCTTGGGACATCTTGGTCGTCCGTGTCAATCATGTATGTGGCTCGCTCGTCATTTATCCATGGTTGTGCCGTATACGCAACTTGTTTCATGAAAACGTTTTGTGACAGCGGACGCAGTGGGCTTTGTTCGTTACGAACCAAAGTTGACGTGATTACTCGGGGATTAACCGCTCTCTTTCGTTGTGCGACCAACCAATACACCGGGTTCAACCGTACGTCTGCTTGTGAGACAGCTTGCGTCAACTGGTTTTGCTCGTCTTGTGTTAACGTATTAAACATATTGACACCAATGTATAAATACAAATCTACAAGCGCTATCTCGTCGTCTGTTAAATCACGCCTTTGCAAAATATGCAATAAATCAGGCATGAACGTGTCTGGCACGTTTACGTTTACGTAGACGTCTTGTTTATGACCGTCAGCGCGTTTTGCTAACTCGTATTGAACTTCCCTAATCGTGTAATCAGTATGTTCGTCAGCGTCAGGTGACGTCAAATCAAGTGTTTGTTTCATTGTCACTACAAAACTCTCACCAAATGGACTAAGCGATACCGCAGTCAGCTTTGGTCGTCGCATATCATCGTATGTCACTGTCAGCATGCAGTTGTCCATTCGGTGCAAGTCCACACGGTTGACGCTAGGAACGCTATACATAACGTCGTCTGTTGTCCCGACTAGTTGTACGGGTTGGTTAATATAAAGCATAAAAATTATCTCCATTTCCTGTCTGTGTAACCAGTATAACATAAGTGTTATCATAAGACAACAAAAAAAACCACACTTATCGCGTGGTCTTAAATACTCTGGTGAAATGATTAGCCAACGTTTCACGTGGTGTCTTTAAATCAGCCACGTTAACCCACCCAAATTGTCCATCTTCGGTGCGGATATAAATCGGGTGATTGTTATGTTTCCGTGATTTTTGAACTATCATCACGGGCATGTAATCCACTTCGGTAATCGGGTTATCCAGTTTGGCATCTTCGTAAAGCAAACCTTTAACTGAAAACCGGGTATCACCAATCTTCAACTGTCTAAAATAGCGTTTATTCATGTTTATTCAACCAACGAATTGTTGGTTCGCCAGTGTAACCTTTCTCAAAGATAAACCATGCAAACGTCATGGTTGACGCCCAGCGTTTACCGTTAGCGTCGGTAGGTTCACCATTCCGCCATGGACTTGCACGGTAACTGTATACGTAAACAGATTTTAAAGGTACCGTCTTAAACCAGTCATAACGTTTCACACCTTCTAAAAATTGCAGTTTAGCAAACATCATTACCGTTGGCGCTTTGGTCAAGGCTTGGTCGACAAATTCCTTAGCCAACGAAAATGGTGGGTTCATGACAACCGCGTCAAACTGTTCTGTTCGATTATCTGCTAAAAAGTCAACCGGTGTCTCAATATCTGCTCGTCCACGGTCAACCAAATCGCGACCCGTGACTTTGACATTGGCATGTGCCGTTAAAACGTCCATAATATGTCCCTGACCGGCCGATGGTTCTAAGACGGACTTTTGGTCGAAGTCGTAGTCAACCGCGCTTAGAAATGCTCGTGTGTCGTCTGGGGCGGTTGCATAGAAGTCATCCGCAACACGTCCTTGTTTCGGATTACCACCCGCTAATTGTCCACCATTTAACTTTTTGTTTACCATACTAACCCTTGCCTTTCTAAAATCAAATCTACCAGTCGTTGTGACATGATAACCTTCATGTCGCTGTCTGACTTGCCAAGTGCTTGCTCAACTGTCTTGTCAAACCACTCAATCAATAAATTATCCTGTGGTTCATGAGCCAGCAACGTCCATTCATGACCCGATACGGCTAATTGCACTAGTTTACGCGCAGTTGCACGTTTATTGACTGGTGCTGTTGGAAACTGTCGGCGCCATTTGTCCAACAATTTTTCCATGACTGGATATAGCGCAAACGCGGTATAGTTAATTGTGTCCATTGTTAATCTCTCCGATAATAGTTCATATGTAATTAGTATAACACGTTTGTTACGTCAACACAACACAAAAAAAAGACCCGTGCTACTACTCACGAGTCTTTCAGGAAATTAACGGTTATTCTTACGAGCACCGCGCATGTAAGCAAAGATACCAGCCAATGCCGTAGCAACTAGCATGATAATTCCAGCGATAGTTACGCCATGAGTTGCGTCCACACCTGTGTATGGTAGCTCGCCTTGTTGTCCGTTTCCGGCAACAGGCTTTACTTGTGATGGCGCGTCAACTTCTGGTGCAAATGGTGCGTTTGGCGTTGTTGCTTGTGCTTGTGCAAATGCTTCACCTTGACGTGTCGTTGTGGCTTGGTCTTGTGCAACTGCTTCACCTTGACCTTGACGTGTCGTCGTGGCTTGGGCTTGTGCTGAGGGCGTGGCCTTGCGCTTGTCTGCCACCTTACGAGCCTTAGCTTCTGCCTTTCGGTGAGCAATTTCAGCGTCGTGCGCAACCTTTTGCTTAGCTACCTCTGCGTCATGCTTAGCCTTTTCAGCCTTAGCCTTGGCCTTAGCTTCATCTTCGGCCTTTTGACGGGCAATTTCAGCTTCAATCGCGTTGACAATTTGTTGTGCCTTAGCCAACTTGTCTTGGGCGTTCTTCAACACACCTTGCTTTTCGGCAAGGGTTGCCTTCTTGTCAGCCAAAACTTGCTTAGCGTCGTCCAATACTGATTGCAATTCGGCCAACTTAGCCTTAGCGTCGTTCAACTTTGCAATCGCGTCAGTATGAACACCTTGTGCGTTTGACAAGGCTGTCTTTTCAGCGTCCAACTTAGCTTGGGCGTCTGCAACCGCTTGCTTAGCATCGTCAACTGCCTTGTTCAAAGCCGTCATGTCTTGTGCCTTAACCAATGCGTCTTGGGCGTTCGTCAAGGCTTGCTTAGCGTCAGCCAACTTAGCTTGTGCGTCAGTCAAATCTCGCTTAGCGTCAGCCAACTTAGCTTGTGCGTCGGCCAAACCTTGCTTAGCATCAGCCAACTTAGCTTGAGCGTCGGCCAACTTAGCGTTTGCCTTGTCCAAATCAGCATGTGCTTGTTGTGCCACAGCCTTGGCTTGGGCGACCTTAGCGTCAGCAACCTTGACGTTTTCCTTAGCAGTTGCCAATTCGGCTTGTGCGTCAGTCAAAGCCTTATCTGATACCGTTACCTTAGCTCGTGCGTCAGATACAGCTTGCTTAGCGTCAACAACTGCTTGCTTAGCGTCAGCTAACTTAGCTTGGGCGTCTGCCAACGTTGCTTGGGCTTCTGCCAATTGGTCGTTAGCCTTAGCCAACTTTGCCTTAGCGTCAGCCAAAGTTGCTTGCTTAGCTGTCAAATCAGTCGTTGCCGTTGCCAATGCCTTTTGAGCATTCGTCAAATCAGTTGAGGCTTGTTGTGCAACAGCCTTGGCTTGTGCAACCTTGGTGTCAGCAACCTTGGCGTTTGCTTGGGCAGTTGTCAAGTTATCGTTAGCCGTTGCCAACGTTGCTTGCTTATCAGCCAAATCAGCTTGGGCTGTCGTCAAATCTTGGTTTGCCTTATCAGCCGTTGCTTGTGCAGTCTCTTGCGTTGCCGTGTCAGTTGCCAATTGCGTTTGCGCCGTTGCCAACGTCTTGTCAGCTGAATCAGCCGTTGCTTGGGCGGTCGTTTGCGTAGCCGTTGCGTCGTCCAAACCAGCTTGTGCAGTCGTCAACGTTGCTTGCTTATCAGCCAAATCAGCTTGTGATGTCTTAGCTTGGGCTTGTGCGTCAGCCAAGGCTTGCTTCAATACGTCAGCAATGTTCTCTGGTTCAGGCAAAGCTTCGTCACCTTGCACGGCGTACTTGTCACCGGGTACGTCGTTCACGTACATGAAATCAAAGATGAATGTTGACATTGAGTCCGTTGCGTCCTTTTGTTGAACAGCCGTACCCATGTACAAGTGCCAACCGTCTACGTTTTCAGCTTCACGCAAGAATGCAATTCGGTGTCCCCAATTAGACCCTGCGTCATCAAACAACATACGTGAAATCATGTTGTAAATGGCAACCTTCAAACCAGTCATTGTGTAAGACGTGTTGGCCTTATTGTCACCCATCAAGTCCAATTGTGGTGTTGCAATGTTTTGTGGTGAAGCAGAGCTGTTCACGTTGTTAACGTTGTAGCCAGCCTTAAGGGCGTCATTGTAAATGGCTGACGTACTTGAGTGAATACCATTGTAGTAGTCAGCACCCGACCCATTCAATTGGTCGGCAATGATACCGTCGCCATAACGCTTAATTGCGTCGTTGATAGCCGTTTGTGTCATCATCGTTGACCCCTTAATTGGGTCAAGACCAAGCGTTGCACGGTATGAGTTAACCAATTGCAAAGCGTAACGTGACAACTCTTGTTGTTGTGCCGTCGTCATAGGCTTTGAAATGTCAACAACTTGGTCGCCGTCGGCTGTACTTGCACGAGCATAGTTAATCGTTGAAATCGTAGTAGACGTTGGCTTCGTGGCGTTTGTCTTGCCACTGTCAGGAACCACGATTGATTGTGGCTCTTCACCCGGACGAGTAACCGTTGTGGCCTTATCAAAGTCAGTAATGTATGCCAATTGTTCCTTCTTGCTGTCCGTCATCTTGTCAGAATTTGACACGTAACCCTTGTGTTGCTCATCGCTCTCGAAAGGTGCCTTTTCTTTTGGCAAGTTATCTACGTTAGCTTGGGCGTCCTTGACGTTTTGCGCGTCAGCGTCAGCCTTGGCCTTAGCCGTGTTAACTGCTTGTTGTGCTGTATCAACTGTTGCTTGGGCGGTCTTAACAGCTTCTTGCGCCTTAGCCAAATCAGCATCTGCCTTAGCCTTAGCTTGTTGCGCCTTGGCAACAGCGTCCTTATCAGCATTTGTGGCTTGTTGTGCCTTAGCCAAATCAGCGTCAGCCTTATCCTTAGCTTGTTGCGCCGTATCAGCCGTCGCTTGTGCCTTGTCCTTAGCTTGTTGTGCCGTCTTTGCCTTAGCTTGGGCGTCAGTCAACGCTTGGTAAGCAGGGTCGTTTTGGGCGTCTTTCACAGCCTTGTCAGCGTCGTTCTTAGCTTGTTGTGCATTATCAGCAGTCTTTTGAGCGTCCGTCTTCGTTTGTTGTGCCTTATCAGCGTCAGCTTGTGCCTTGTCCTTAGCTTGTTGTGCCGTATCGGCATGTGCTTGTGCTGTATCAGCATCCTTGTCCGCGACGTCCACAGCCTCTTGAGCAGTTCCAGCGTCCGTTTCAGCCTTAGTTTGCTTGGCTTGTGCATCGATAACGGCTTGGTTGTTGGCGTCTGCTTGCTTTTGGGCTTCGTTAGCCTTAGCTTGGGCGTCCTTTTCAGCTTGGTAAGCAGGGTCGTTTTGTGCGTCAGTCACAGCCTTGTCTGCTGAATCAGCTGTCTTTTGGGCGTCGTCAGCCTTAGCTTGTGCGTCGTTAACGTCAGTTTGGGCGTTGTTCACACCAGTTTGTGCGTCAGCCACACCTTGCTCTGCATTGTCAACTGCCTTGTTAGCGTCAGCAACACCAGTCTGTGCCGTATCAACACCAGTTTGCGCATCGTTTACGCCTTGTTGCGCCTTATCAATCACAGCTGGTTGGTTATCAACCGCTTGTTGCGCGTCGTCAACAGACTTGTTTGCGTCAGCCACACCTTGTTGGGCGTTATCGACGTTAGCTTGTGCGTCAGCAACCCCTTGTTGGGCTGTATCAGCATCAGCTTGCGCGTTGTTCACGACTTGGGTACCAGCGTCAACGTTAGCTTGGGCGTCGTTAACACCAGTTTGTGCCTTGTTCACGTCGGCTTGTGCATCAGCAACACCTTGTTGTGCGTTGGTAACATCTTGCTTAGCTGAATCAACAGCTGACGTTGCCGTGCTCTCTTGTGACGTTGCCACTGGTGCTGGTTGTGCTTGTGTGTCATCGGCGTGTGCGTTCACCGTTGCGATACCCGTAGCCACCGTTGCGACGGCTAGTGCTGAAATTGTCTTTGTAGTAGTAGTAGACATAATGTTAATCTCCTATGTTTTTCACATTTTTTTTATAATTGCTTAATCAATGATTTAAGTATAACATAACTGTTATGTTTGTCAACAGTTTATTTAAAACTCGTTTAATTTACGGTCAAATCGTTGCTTAATATACTAATAGTATAACACTTATGTTATTCCCTGTCAACAGTTTCGTTAAAACTCATTTTATTTAACGTAAAACCATCGCTGTCATACTTAATATACTAATAATATAACACTTATGTTATTACCTGTCAACAAAAAAAACAGCCTTTTATTCAAAAGCTGTTCTGGCGGTGTTATTTATATTGTTTGACCTTGTTAATCTGAAAATCAGACCATTCATCAACGACCTGATTATTGTCATCGAACACCTGTACCACGGGCATTGACAAGACGCCTTGTGCTCGGAATGTTGCAAACAGTGGGTCGTTTAATTGTAGCTCCGTATACTCGGCTTTGGGTAGTAATTGTTTTGTCATCCGGCATTTTGTGCAACCGGGCTTACCATAAATTTGAATTCGCATGTTCATCACCTCTGGTACTATTCTACCAAAGTTTGAGGGTTGTGTGCAAAATATCCGCACGCGCCCGTTGCTAATGCACCGATAATATCGTCTTGGAATGTCGTTGACACGTCGAAACTAGCTTTTCCTTTGGCGTCAATTTCACCAATCAAACCCGACTTAATGCGGTCAGCATATCCAAAGTTCGTGACCGAAATCGTCCCGTACAAGCTGTAAATACCTGATACAAGAAGTTCGTCAATGCCGAACGACCCTTCGTCTCGGCGTACCTTTGTCAGCAATGGTTCAGGTAGCAAATCACGTTCAGCTAAATCATCTAACGTGAAACCGAGAATAATCACGTCTTGCACTTCGTCCTTGTTGAGCATGTTGTCGATAACCGGCACAACCTTTGCGACTGAAATGTTTGGCAAGAAACGCTGTTGCAAGGCCACCGTGATTTCGGCAATCTGTTCGAGTGTGATGCCATGCTTGGCAAACAGCTCGTCAACAGCTTGTCGGCCAGCGCGATTGAAAATCGCCATGTTTTGGGCGTAGTCATTTGTCATGTCCAACATTAGTGTCGACCCCCGTTTTCTTTTAGGCGTCGTTCTTGACGCTTGATTTCACGCCGTGCTTCGCGTGCGCTTTCCATCTTTTTCGCGTAACCACTCCACAAAGCTAATTTCACTTGATTGTAAACGGGTCGCATTTGAGACGGCGCCGAGTTTATCCCAGTTTCACGGCTCATAACTGTTTGCAAGATGGTCTTGAACTTTTCCATCAGTTGCTTACGTTGGTCAACCGTTAAGTCACCATAATTATAATTGTAGACATCTCGTGCGAGCTGTTCTTGTTCTGTCATAATTTTATCCTCTTGTTTCTAATTGTGTAAAGTTTTCGTCCATAGTTTGTTGCCGGTGTCATAAAATGCCACGTAACCTTTACCATCATCTGTGCGATGTGGTAACGCAGTTTCAACTAAGAAACGGGCTTTATCGTTTGATACAAACTGTGAACCCAACAGCTTGGCAATGACGCCTGATTTTGCACCCCATGGTGTTGCAACTGACCAGCTGTACGTATCAAGTGGGTTCTTTGGGTTAACAAAGGTTAATTGTGCCCCGGTGTCTTTCACAAAAGTGAAGCCAGCACATTCATATCCGTTACCGTGACCCATGTTATTATTTGAGTACGTCATTAACCGGTTGTATTCTGGAAAATCACGCGATAACTGTGCCACAATCTTTGAAATACCATACCGCACCTGTACGTCAGACTTAAACGCAAGACGTTTTAATTCAAGTGTTTGACCGTCCTTATACGCCGGTGTTGTTGGCAAACTGAATGTTGCCACACCCACCAGTTCATCGCGGTAAAACATGCCATAACGAATCCGAGCCGGTGTTTTGCCGTCCATGTGGTAACGCTCTAAAAAGGCGTCTACGAGCTTTTTGTCGTCCGGTTGGCTCATTAACTTAATCTCGGTTTGCCGAGCATACAGGGTGACGTCAGCGTGTCCTGTGACCAATCGTCGCAACATGGGGATGGTCTTATTCACCCAAACGTCTGGGTCAAGTTGCTTTTCAAACAACGTAATCAATGTCACCCCTTGTTTGGCAACTGTCTTATATTTGTACTCATGATAAGACGCTCTTTTTGGTTTAGCCGTTGTCAGACCAAAATGACGATAGCGGTTACTATTGTGTGTCGCCAATGGTGACACTTCAATTGCCAACTTTTGCTCTGGTAGATAAAAGTCTAATTCAAAACCAAACTGGCGCGTGCGGGTTAAATACGTAACGCCAAGCTCATTTAGCAGATTAGCCACGCGTGATTCATAAAGCGATTGACTACCAGCTACGTTTGCAATGGCTGACGAATTTGGTTGGCGTAAGCTAAGTTGCTTGTTAATCAAATCAACACCTGCAATGTGTGGGATATAATCATTTAATTCAACCGCACTAACCTTCCGACCCAGCGCGAGTTCAGCTTCGGTGAACAGTGCTACCGTGCTTTCAGGTCGTTCACTTAACCCGATTAACTTGTCAATCAGCAACGGTTCTGGTTGTGCATCAATCA
>ERZ841120.944-NODE-944-length-15174-cov-37.728024_pt1 | contig 15174 bp, 10 predicted proteins | sample MGYA00519572_ERZ841120 | MGnify/ENA primary metagenome ERZ841120 (study PRJEB31850, sample SAMEA3708890) | human gut metagenome | biome: human gut; feature: human-associated habitat; material: faeces | place: China | collected 2014 ... | reverse complement strand
GCTCAGTGTTTATGTGAGGATTGTTTCTGCTCTTCGGTACTTTATCGAAGATCCGGCAGAATACGCCCGAGTAAAGCAACGCCTTATCGAAGCAGCCTTCGATGATAGTTACTTTTTTAACAGATAATTCTTTTGAATTGGTTTTTTTAATTAAAAAGTGGAATCCGTCGGTTGTCGGATTCCACTGATATCGTATTTTCACCCTGTGCGGGTGGAATTTCGCAGATACAGGAATGAGGTTAGGCAAACTGATTTTCGGGGGGATTGGCAGATTTATTGCAAATTTCTTGGTGGTTTCGAGAAAAAGCGTATTTTTGTGGCGAAAAGTTAAACGTTTAAATTAAAAGTTATGGAAACAACAATGTTTAATCCGGTTCAACAACATCTATTAAAGATGTTTGCTTTTGATGGTTCTGAAGAAAGGCTTTCTGAGGTGAAAACTGTTTTGAGTGATTACTTTCGTAAGAAAGCTGATACATGTTTGGAGGCACTTTGGGATTCAGGCAAGCTGAATCAGGCAAAGCTTGATGAACTTCGCCATCAGGACTTACATGCAATGCTGAAAAAGTAGTTTTATGGAAAAAATAGTTCTAGATACTAATTGTCTTGTACAGAGTATATCACCAAGAAGTCCATATCGTAGAATTTGGGATAGCTTTTTTGATGGTACTAATCTGTTTTTCAATTCGCAGATGACGCTGATATCTTTTTAGTTCTTTTATGTCCCACACGCCCTGAACCAACGGTCGCCGGCGCGTAGTGGAATTGAAAATGCTGGTCGAAGGGTAAAGCAAAGGTAAAGGGCTAGGCTTCAATGATGTGATGAATGACATATTGGATGATTATCAGGAACAAAGGTATTTTGGACGAAAATAAAGTTGTATATGCAATAGTTTCTTTCCGTTAGGCGTTAGGGAGATACGCAAGTCCGCTAGGCGTTCCTAACGCCTAACGGACTTGCGAGCTGTTGATTTATGACACACCCTCTTGTGGAGATATATGCATGTCATATGACAAAACGTTTTACATGGATAGAGTAGAAAGAGACCTGCATTTCTTTCTACTCTTATTCCTATAAACCTTTATTGGCATTTTACCAAGTGATAACCTTATCTACGATTTCTTGTTGCTCAATGCTGCTTCTTCGCAGATAGATACGTGTCGTTTCGATGCTTTCATGCCCCATAAGGTCTGCAAGCAGGGCAATGTCGTTGAACTTCTCCAAGAAATTCTTGGCATAACGATGGCGGAACGAGTGAGGGTACACCACTTTTTCATTCAAGCCATACTTCATCGCATAGTTCTTCAACTGCTGTGATATGCCTCTTGTCGTGATGCGCTCGCCAAAGCGATTAAGAAAGAGATAGCCACTTGTGCGGTTGAGTGTCTGCAACCACTTTTCTGTTTCCGTGCGCAATGTCTTGGGGATATAGATACGCCGTATCTTGCCACCCTTGGTGTAGATGTCGTAATAGCCTACTTGCACGTGCTCAACCTTGATTTGCACAAGTTCGCTCACTCTGGCACCAGTCGCAGCTAAGAAACGCACCACAAAGTACCACTCCAAGTTGTCTTCCTTCTTCAACTTGTTTTTCAAGAAGGTGTAGTCGGCATTGCTGATGACATTCTCCAGATAAGAACGTTGCTGCACCTTGACCGACTTCAAGCGGAGTTTCGTCTTGCCCACAAATACAAGGTACTTGTTCAACGCCTGAATACGGAGGTTCACCGTCTTTGGTTTGTAAGTCTCAATCAAGTAGGTCTTGTAAACCAACAAGTTTCTCTTGTTCAACTCTTTGTGTCGAGAGCCAAACTCCTTCACGGCATACAGATATGCCGAAATCGTGTTCTTAGCCATATTGCCTTGGCTTAGGAACTCTTCAAATTTGTCTAATTCCATTTCTATTCGTTTATTAGTGAAACATAAAGTTGTCCATATAAATAGGCATGGTATTGTTCTATGAGTTCCTATTATGAGAAGATGCTTGCTACGGGGGAGGTGAAGTGCATTGATGAGGAGATTCCATTTGAGATACCCCAGGGGTGGGAATGGTGCAGAATGGGAGAACTTATATCCTATCAAAATGGATATGCCTATACATCATCAGAATTGAATAAGGAAGGAAAAGGTTTACCTGTTATTAAAAGCGGAAATTTAATGACCTATGAAGTAGTACTTAAACCTAATAATGACTATGTAGAAAATCCCTCAACAAAGATGTTGGCTAGTGCTATAAAAAAGGGAGATTTATTGATGTGTTTGTCTTCTCAATCAGATAATCCAGAACCATTGGGTAAGACAGCAATATATAAAGCCAACAATACCGCCTTGCTAAACCAACGAGTTCTAAAAATGCGTCCTTGGCTTGAGGATATGTTAGATTATATGTATTACGCTATAAACTCGGAATATTTCCATTATACTGTTTCTCATCAAGGAGGTGGTTCTGCGCAGGCAAATTTGAAATTAGGGCATGTATTATCTATGCTTATTCCTTTAGCTCCATTAAAGGAAGAAATTAGAATCGTAGATAAAATAAATACAATCATGCCATTGGTTCATCAATACGAAACAACGTTTCTGAAACAAAAGAAGCTAAATTCGGAACTAAATGAAAGATTAAAGTCTGCAATTCTACAAGAAGCAATACAAGGCAAGCTTGTACCACAAATAAACGAGGAAGGAACAGCGCAAGAACTGCTTGAACAGATAAAAACAGAGAAGCAGAAACTCGTCAAAGAGGGCAAACTAAAGAAGTCAACCCTCAACGATTCTGTTATCTTCCGTTGTGACGATAACAAGTATTATACCATTAACAAAAAAGAGAGAATCAGTGTTGATGATGAAATACCATTTGATATTCCTAACACATGGGAATGGTGCCGTTTGGGAACACTGTTTTCACATAGCACAGGAAAGGCATTAAATGCGTCAAATCTAAAAGGACAATTAATGACTTACATTACCACTTCAAATCTATATTGGGATAGATTTGAACTCGATAATCTTAAACAGATGCGTTTTACAGATGAAGAAATAGAAAAATGCACTGCTACATTTGGAGATTTACTTGTCTGTGAAGGTGGAGACATTGGGCGTGCTGCAATATGGAACTATCAATATGATATAAGAATCCAAAATCATATACACAAACTTCGTGCTTACAAGCAACTTTGTACAAAGTTCTTCTTTTGGCTGTTTTATTTCTATAAGGCAACAGGACGAATAGGTGGTAAAGGTATTGGAATACAAGGGCTTTCTTCTAAAGCTTTAGACAATATTCTTATTCCTCTACCCCCATTAAAAGAGCAACAACGCATTGTTGCTCAAATAGAAAAACTATTCAAGCAGTTCGGTTGACAGTTTATCTTAGCAAGAAATACTGGGATGGCAGGTATGTGAAACCTGCCCTCCCAGTTACAATTTTGCTTGCAAAGGGCAATCGTAAAAGTTGAAACTATTTGAGCAACTGCAGTAATTGATTTACCTTTTCAACGATTCGCTTTTGCTCTGCGAATGGTGGAAGAGGTACAAGATACGCCTTTACTGTTTTCGTGGCTAACTCTTTTTGTTTTGTGCTGCCATCAGATTTGTCTTCTATAACAGATTGTACGGTATAACTTGAAAAATAAAAATACAAATATTTTGCCATTGCATAGTGCTTATATGGACGTATTACAGTCACATGGCTATCTGCCACCGCCAATTCGTATGGATTAAATCGTGAATCGTATATAGCCATTCTTCCCAATGTACCTAAACCTGTAGAGTTCCACATTAAGTCTTCGTCTTTCAAGAATTGTTCTTCACTATAAGATGACACGCTTTGTGGATCAATGAATTTAGCCTTTTCTAGAGAGAAACCTGACCATTGATTACATTTTTGTGCCACAACAGGATATTTCTTAATGTCACTATATTTGGGTGACTTTCCTCTATGAATGTATGAGCAAATATCATCAAGACGAACCCACACCCAGTTCTCAGGTATCTCAAACGGAATCTCTTCATCAATGCACTGCACCGACTTTCCTATCTTCTCGTAATACTTGTTATCGTCACCACGGAATATAACAGAATCGTTGAGGGCTGACTTCTTCAACTTACCCTCTTTAACGAGTTTCAGCTTCTTAGCTTTTATTTGTTCAAGTAGCTCATGTGCTGTACCTTCTTCTGCTATTTGTGGAACGAGTTTTCCTTGTATCGCCTCTTGTAATACAGATTTTTTCAAATACTCATTAAGTTCCACATTCATCTTATCTAAAAGTTCCTGTGACTTTGAATATTTATCAATAATCGGCATCACTAATCCTATCTTATCTACAATACGCTCTTGCTCTGCTAAAGGTGGAAGAGGAAATAATTTATTTTCCAGATAACCTACGATTATACGTTGTTGGTTTGCAGTTCCTTTGAATGTCGCTTCATCAATAAAATAAGGAGACTCCAAAAAGTACAAAACGAACCAACGATTTATAGTCTCACCATAGGTACGCAATATTTTCAACTCTGTCGTTCCTGCTCCTATACCATTGGGCAAACCCTCAAAGATTGCAGATTTTCTGTTTTGGAAACAAGGGGTAATTTTTGCAAATGCAATATCATTGTCTGCAAAGGCCGTGTAGCCAGACTTGATTTCACCCCATTCCTTCTCGTAATATCTAAATTCAGAACCATATCCTGCGGAAATTGCTTCCATAGGAATAAATGCTGCGGATGTATTGTCTTCAGCAACTACCTTTGGATTTATTTGGAAAAGGGATGAAACTCTGCACCATTCCCACCCCTGCGGAATCTCAAACGGTATCTCCTCATCAATACACTTCACCTCCCCCGTAGCAAGCATCTTCTCATAATAGGAATTGTCCTCACCACGGTAAATAATAGATGCGTTCTTATCACGCTTGATTTTCTTCTCCTTGATCAAGCGTTCTTTCTCTTGACGAATCTTTTCAAGTAATACGCTTGCTGGTTCGTCGTTAGGGTCTTGCGGTACAAGTTTTCCCTGTATCGCCCATTGTAATATGCTGTTCTTTAATTGTTTGCCGTTCATTGTTTATAATTTCAATGTATCTTTAAAAGTTATCGGACTGCCTCTGAGTTTGAATTGGTCAAGCAATGCTTGACTAATCACTGTTTCTAATTCGCCAACAACTTGTTGGCGAATTGTTGTTATTCCTCCATGCCATCCAAGAGCTGGTCAAGTTGCGCTTGCAGTTCTTCACGCTTTGGCAAATAGAGTTGGTAACGAGCCACAAACAATTGATTGGTTATACCCTCCAAGGCATACTCCATCAGAAGTTCGTCTTTTCTTGCTCCCAAAACTATACCAATAGGGGGATTATCGTCAGGTTGACACACTTCTGTTTTGAAATAGTTCAGGTAGAGATTCATCTGCCCAATATCACCATGCTTTATCTCTGCTCGCTTTAGGTCAATCAGCACATAGCATTTCAAAATACAATGGTAGAATACCAAATCCACCTTGAACTGTCGGCTCCCTATCTGCATGGAGTATTGTCTGCCCACAAATGCAAAGCCACGTCCCATTTCCAAAAGGAACTGCTCCATGTGGTCTTTAAGAGCCTTTTCCAAGTCACTCTCCTTATAGCGTTTCTGTTTGGGAAGTCCAGCAAATTCAAGCACAAATGGGTCACGGATAATGTCTTGCGGAGTTTGTACTTGGTGCCCCTCGTTAGCCAATGCAAGAACTCCAGCCTTGTCTGTGCTTAGTGCAAGTCGCTGAAACAGACAACTTTTCATCTGTCTTTTCAGTTCTCGAACTTTCCAGCCTTCCTTAATACATTCATTAAAATAGAACTTCATTTCGAGAGAATTATCACACTTTAGTAGTTCATAGTAATGGCTCCATGTCAATTTTGGGGACGCTGTCCCCAAAATTGGAAAAGCCAAATAGAACTTACGCATATAAGTGAGATTAGTACGGTTGAACCCCTTGCCATTTCTAATAGTCAAATCTTTTGAAAGATTCATGAGCAAATGTTTTCCATACTCTGCTCTATCTTTACCTTTAAGCTCAAACTCCACAATGTATTTACCTGTCTGCCAGTTTGCTTCAAGCAATTCTGTATTGACAGCATTGACCGCTTTTGACTTCGCCTCACCCCATAGCGCAGTTATGTTGTCTATCAACTTCTGGTAGGCAACATCATTTATGTTTGTCAACTCTTTATTCTCCATGCCAATCTTTAGATTTGTGGAACATTGTCCCACATATTACAATTCGTCCACATTCACCTCAATCCCCAATATACGTTGTATCTCTGCCAATGTCTTGTCTATCTCATGATCAAGAGCCTTGCGCTTCTTGAAATAGTCGGCAAGCAGTTCGGCAGGAGGCAAGATTTCTTCATCCTCTTTCGGGAACTTACACAAGTCGAAGTTGCAGTCGGAATCTATCAGTTCCTTAACAGGATAGCAGCGTGATTTCTCATCTCCATCGGCAATGATAATCTCCTTACGGTCGTTCCACCATTCACGGATAGGATCGCAATGCTCCAACTTCATTGATTTGGTCTTGGAGAAATGCTTGTACCCCTCTGGCATATCCAAACGGTAGAACCATGTTTCCTTTGTCGAGAAGCCTTCTGGAGCATCCTCTGCACAGGTATTGTCGAAGAACAGAATGATCGTGGCTATGGAAGTGTAGGGCGCAAAGATGCTGCCTGGCAAACGGATAATGGTGTGCAAGTTGAAATCTCTGAGCAGCTTGGTCTTGATGGCTATCTTTGTATTGTCCGCTCCAAACAGGAAACCGTCTGGGACAATGACCGCTGCACGACCATTCTTCTTCAGACGGTACATGATGAGAACCATGAACAAGTCGGCAGTTTCGCTACTGCGCATATCAGAAGGGAAATGTGACTTGACATCCGACTTCTCGTTTCCACCGTATGGTGGGTTCATCAACACAACATCAAACTTGTCTCCGTCTGTATAGTTGAGTACATCTTTTGTAAGCGAATTGTCGTGATACACCATTGGCGTGTCAATACCATGCAGCAACAGGTTTGTCACACATAGCATATACGGGAATTGTTTCTTTTCTATGCCAAATACAGACTGATTGTACTCTTTGCGGTCTTCAGCAGTCTTTATCTTCTTGTCCAATTCACCCAACCAACTTGTGATGAAACCTCCTGTACCACAAGCGAAGTCTGCCATTTTCTCACCAATCTGCGGATTGACTATCTCTGCCATAAATTCGGTCAAGGCTCTTGGGGTGTAGAACTCACCTGAGGAACCTGCCGACTGCATTTCTTTAAGGATAGTCTCATATATCTCACCGAAAGCATGACTCTCTTCATAGTCACCAAGATTCAATCCGTCTATCACATTAAGCACCTGGCGGAGCTGAACGCCATCTTTCATATATTGGTTGGCATCCTCAAAAGTTGTCTTTACTATTGCCTGACGAATTGGGGTATCAGGTGTAACCTCTATGTTTTTGAGTTCAACAAACAAGGTGTTGTTGACAAACGAAAGCAGTTCGTCACCAGTCAAGGCATTGCCACTTCCATCATCATGTGCCCAGTTGCGCCAACGGCATTCTTCTGGAATAATTGACTTGTAATCATCATCGTCCAACTCCCAATCATTCTCTTTCTCGTCATAGACTTTCAAGAACAGCATCCACGCCATTTGTTCTATGCGTTGCGCATCACCGTTGATACCGGCATCATTGCGCATGATATTGCGTACTCGTTTTACGAAATTAGATAAACTCATTTTATATTGTTTCTTTTTATGCTATATTATATATTGATTGCTCCAACTCTTTTACGGCCTTCAGATACTCTCTCTTGCCACCGAAGAACTTTACTATATTTGCCTTAGAGCCCAATCGGCGGAAAGGATCGTTTTCAAGCACAGTGAGACTTTCAAGTTCAGAAATGCCTTCTTCCATGTACTTCTCCAACAAAGCCTCAAGTACCAGTCGTGCCTGTTCACCATACTTGCTGAATATATCACGCTTTTTCACTTGCTCAGCACGTTCCCGCCTCGTCAGGGTCTTCTTTCCGTATGCGATATGGCAGATGAAATCAAAATCATCCACATTGCTCATTTCCTGTGAAGTTTTTAATTCTGCAAGATCTATGCCTTTTTCTTTCAGCATATCAGCAATGTCTGACTTTTTCTTTATTTCATTCCATTTGGAGGTAAATGTATCAATGGTAGCAAACGAATCAAGGATATTCTTCTTTGTGTAGTCGGTAATACTCTCCGTGCGAAGCAGCTTGCCATCGGCATCGTAAACGGACACTACCTTATTGACAACCATTACCTGGCAGCCATCTTTATCTACAAGAGGCTTTGGACGAGTGATAGGATCACCAACTATTGGCGGTGTATCATCTACAGGCAGAACTGGAGTTTTTGCCTCTCTGGACTTTATAGGATAATCGGGATCCATCTCGATAGGTCCGTCCCAATCTGGGTCAGCAAACAAGCGTGTTACATTTCGAAAGTCCATCACCGTGAAATTGGTCTTTCCCTCATTCTCACGAAGACGGGTTCCGCGTCCTATAATCTGCTTAAACTCCGTCATGGAACCAATCTGTTGGTCAAGCACTATCAGCTTTACCATCTTGCAATCCACACCGGTAGAAAGCAGTTTGCTGGTCGTTGCAATGACTGGATATTCCGAAGATACTGAAATAAAGTAATCCAACTTGCTTTTACCATACTCATCGCTACCTGTTATGCGAACCACATAGTCAGGATTTTTCTTGCACATATCAGCATTGGCATTGGTCAATGCCAGACGCATACGCTCCGCATGTGTTTCATCAGCACAGAACACTATGGTCTTAGCCATGCGGTCAGTGCTTTTCAGATAGTTGGTTATCTCTTGCGCAACTTCCCTTATACGGTCTTCTATAATAATGTTATAATCATAGTCACTGTTGTTATAAATGCGGTCTTCTATCTCGTTGCCGTATATATCCTTTTGTCCCTTTGTCGGTCTCCACTCATCGCCAATGTTGGTTGTGATGTTGATTACCTTGAAAGGAGCTAGGAAACCGTCCTCAATTCCGTTTTTAAGACTATATGTATATATAGGCTCACCAAAGTAGCCAATACTTGACTGGTACTTTGTTTCTTTGGGTGTTGCTGTCATACCTATATGAGTAGCCGAAGAAAAGTATTCCAAGATGTTTCGCCAGTTGCTATCATCCTTTGCGCTACCTCTATGACACTCATCAACGATAACAAGATCAAAATAGTCTGGATTAGGAAACAACTCCTTATAGTTTTTGGCATCATTCTGTCCAATCAACTGTTGATAGAGTGCAAAGAACACTTGATAAGACCCCAATTCTTCCAAGTGGTTCTTGTCTTTTGAGTAGTCTATCTTGTGCGTTACCTTTTCTAATGGTTTGAAGTCTTGCTGTATGGATTGATCAACCAATATATTGCGGTCTGCAAGATACAACACTTTCTTCTTCAAACCACTTTTAAGTAAACGCCATACAATCTGAAATGCAGTATATGTCTTGCCAGTGCCAGTTGCCATGACAAGGAGCACACGGTTTTGTCCTCTCGCAATAGCATTGACAGTGCGGTTTACTGCATTGCGCTGATAATATCGTGGCGGGAATATATTCTGACCAGTGCAAAAAGGCTGCTTTATGATAGCCAGCTCTTGTTCGTTAAGTCCGTTTCCATCGTTAGCCTCATTTTTATATCTTTCGATAAGTTCTTCTTTTGTTGGAAATTCGTCCATAGCAAAAGTGCGTTCCTTGCCTGTCAAGAAGTCATGTTCGGCAAACCCTTCACCATTTGAACTGTATGCAAATTTCACATCAAGCATTTGGGCATAGGTCATGGCTTGTTGCAATCCATGTGAAACAGAATGATTGGCATCCTTTGCTTCTACAATAGCAATGGGTGTTGCCTTATTTGCATAAAGTACATAGTCGGCAAACTTCGGTTTCTCTCTATGCACAAGATTACCATGAAGGCTAATTTTACCGTCAGTAAATTTAACCTTCAGTTCCATGAATATACTATCCTTTGACCATCCCTTGCTTGTGATGGCTTCGTTGATATAGCGGAACTTGATGTCCTCTTCTGTTAAATCTTTGCTTATGCCCATATTCAAATAATATTTTATTATCAGAAGTTCTACAACATACTTGCTGAAATCCCCTTGCTGTCTAAGACATCTTTTATCTTGTTTAGTTTCATAAATTCACCGAATTTTGCTGCAAATATACATTAAAATTTGCGATAATCATTATAAATTAAGCTATTTTATGTAAATTACTGAACCACATGCGAAAGTTCAGTCCCCAACTCTTAACGCAAGAACTTTCCTGTAAGACTTGCCTTGCAGGCAGCTACTTCTTCCGGAGTTCCGGCAACAACGAGATTGCCGCCCTTGTCGCCGCCTTCCGGACCGAGGTCGATGATATAGTCGGCACACTTGATGACATCCAGATTGTGCTCAATCACAACCAGCGAATGGCCCCTTTCTATCAGGGCATTGAAGGCATGGAGCAGGCGCTTGATGTCGTGGAAGTGAAGACCCGTGGTAGGCTCGTCGAAGATGAAGAGCGTAGGCTCCTGTTCTTCCTTACCTATGAAGAAGGCGAGCTTTACACGCTGATTCTCACCTCCCGAAAGCGAACTTGAATTCTGACCGAGCTTGATATAACCCAGACCCACATCCTGAAGCGGCTTCAGGCGGTTTACGATGATGCGGCAGTTGTCGAAGTCGCCCTCATTGCGCTGCAACTTTTCATCGCTGAAGAACTCGATGGCCTCGTTTACCGTCATGTTCAGCACATCATTGACATCTTTTCCGCCATAGCGTACCTCCAGGATGTCGTGCTTGAACCGCTTGCCCTTACAAGCCTCGCAGGTCAGCGTGAGGTCTGCCATAAACTGCATCTCGATGGTAACATATCCCGCACCCTTACATTCCTCGCATCTTCCGCCTTCGGTATTGAAAGAGAAGTACTGCGGCGTGAATCCCATCTGCTTAGCCAGTGGCTGGTTGGCAAAAAGGGCACGTATTGCATCGTATGCCTTCAGATAAGTGGCAGGGTTGCTGCGGGTACTCTTTCCGATAGGGTTCTGGTCAACAAACTCTACATGATGGATGCTCTTCCAGTCGCCTTCCATCGATGTATATTCGCCTGGGGCATCTGCTACGAGGTCCAGACGGCGACGCATGGCAGGATAGAGGATTCCCTTGATGAGCGAACTCTTGCCTGAGCCTGATACGCCTGTTACACAGGTGAATACGTTGAGCGGTATCTTAACATCGATGCCGCGCAGATTGTTCATCCGGGCTCCCTTGATTTCGATATACTGGTTCCAGGCACGGTGGCTCGTTGGCGCCTTTATCTCCTCGTTGTGGGTCAGGTACTTGATGGTATAACTCTCCGGATATTCAGCCAGCAGCTTTTCCTGTTCAGCCTTATCGGTGGTTGAATATTCTGATGACGGACCGGCGTAGACCACTCTTCCGCCCAGTCTGCCGGCATCGGGACCGATATCGATGAGATAGTCGGCTGCCCGCATAATCTCTTCGTCGTGTTCTACCACAACCACCGTATTGCCCAGTTGCTGCAGTTCTTTCAGCACCTTAATCAGTCGGGCGGTATCGCGGCTATGGAGTCCGATACTAGGTTCGTCGAGGATATATACGCTACCCACGAGCGATGAGCCCAGGTTGGTGGTCAGGTTGATGCGCTGACTCTCACCGCCGGAGAGGGTGTTGGAGAGTCGGTTGAGCGTAAGATAACCCAGACCAACATCCAGGAGAAACTGCAGGCGGTGGGTGATTTCGGTGAGCAGACGCTTGCTGATTTCCTTCTCATGCTCAGAGAGTTCCAGTTTCCTGAACCATTCGCTCAGGTTCACAATCGACATCTCAACCAGTTCGGTGATGCTCTTTCCGCCAATCTTTACATAGTTGGCTTCCTTCTTGAGTCGGGTACCATGGCAGTCAGGACAAATCGTCTTTCCACGGAATCGGCTCAGCATCACGCGGTATTGTATCTTGTACTGGTTCTCCTTTACCATTCTGAAGAACTCATCGATGCTCACCCTTTCCTGCTGTTTGCGTTTCTTCTCGCCAGGCAGACCATGCCACAGCCAGTCCTTCTGCTGCTGAGTCAGTTCGAAATAAGGCTTGAAGATTGGAAAGTCGTATTCTGCAGCTCTGCGGATGAATTCCTTGAGCCACATACCCATCTTTTCGCCTCGCCAGCAAACCACACATCCGTCATATACGCTCATCGAAGTGTTCGGGATGACGAGTTTCTCATCGATGCCTATTATGCTGCCGAAACCTTCGCAGGTAGGGCAGGCTCCGAGAGGAGAATTGAAGGCAAACATGTTGTCGGTAGGCTCTTCAAACTGCATGCCGTCAGCTTCGAACCGGGTAGAGAAGTCGTAGCAGATGTTGCTTGGCAGGAAGACGAGGCGGCAGGCTCCATCTCCCTCATAGAAGGCAGTTTCGGCAGAATCCATCAGTCGGCTGATATCATCCTTCTCATCGCTTACCGAAGCACGGTCGATGACCAGGAAGATTTCTTCATCCTTCTGTTGCATTTTCTTTCTCAGTTTGTCGCCGCTTACTTCCAGCAGTTCCTTATCAGCCTGCTCCATGAAGTCTTCTATGCGCACGAATTCACCTTTTATATATATACGCGCGTAACCTTCCTGGTTGTACATCTCCAGCTGTTTGCCCAGACTGCGCCCTTCGATGACGTGGATAGGGGCGAGGATGACAAACCTGGTACCCTGGGAATACTGTCGGGTGCAGGCGAGTACATCTTCGGTAGTATGGCGTTTCACCTCCTGTCCGCTGATAGGCGAATAGGTTTTTCCGATGCGTGCGTAGAGCAGTCGCAGGTATTCGTAGATTTCGGTGTTGGTGCCCACGGTAGATCGTGGGTTGCGCGAAATCACCTTCTGTTCGATGGCGATGGCAGGTGGCAATCCCTTGATGAAATCACATTCCGGTTTGCTCATACGTCCCAGAAACTGGCGAGCGTATGAAGAGAGCGACTCCACATAGCGGCGCTGGCCCTCAGCATATAAGGTATCAAAAGCCAACGATGATTTTCCCGATCCGGAGACACCCGTAATGGCAACAAACTTGCCCTGAGGTATCTTCACATCGATATTCTTGAGGTTGTTGGCTCTTGCCCCTTTTATTTCTATATATTTATCTTTCCCCATTTTTTTTACCTTTTTACTTTTTTACCCTTTTACCTTTATTCATGGTGGTAAGGCTCACCTTTTATAATAGTACATGCGCGATAGAGCGCCTCGGTAAAGATAAGGCGAACCATCTGATGCGAGAAGGTCATCTTGGAGAGGGAGATCTTCTCGTTGGCGCGGTCGTAGACAGACGGTGAGAAACCGTAAGGACCGCCGATGACAAAGACGAGCCTTCTTGCCGTGGCCTGCTTGCGCTCTATCCATTTGGCAAACTCGATGCTTCGGAATTCCTGTCCATGTTCATCCATCAGCACCACCGTATCCGAAGGCTGGAGGAGTTTCAGAATCAGTTCTCCTTCCCGTTCCTTCTGCTGCTGTTCGCTGAGACTCTTGGTGTTCTTGAGCTCAGGAATGGTTGTTATGTTGAAAGGCATATAATGGGTGATGCGTTCAGCATAATCCTTAATGCCCGCAATGAAATGCTTGTTTACGGTCTTTCCGACCAGAATGAGTTCTGTCTTCATTTCGTTGGCGTTTTCTTCCTATACACTTTACACTTGAATTGACTTTCACTTCGTCCGTCGAACGTTGTTTCTTCGTTCTTCACTCTTCGTTCTTCACTTCTTCTCGTCCCTGTAATATCCTGTTCCTATTCTTTTTGGATTCTTCGGGAACCAGCCTTTCTCGCAGCGTTGTCTCTGTTCGAAGAGTTCACCGATGCTCCAAAGGCATGAAGCACCTACTACGCCCAGTATGGCAGAGAAGAGCACGTTGGCAACCAGGAAGGCAGCTCCGATGCAGATGATGCCTGCAACGAGGAAAACCCACCAATAGCGGGTGCCCGTATAATATTCCGTCTTCATGACGATAGGGTGAAAGATACCTATTATTAAAAAGGTGGATACGGCGATGATGACGCCCGTGTAATATACTTCCATATTCTATTGTTTTATATTTTGTTCATTCAACTTTTGTTATCTTACCAATACAATATTGCTAAATAATAGCCTTATTCTATTTTCAATTCCATTTCAAAGTGCAAAAATACAAAAAAAACTTCATTCTTGCTTGGTTTATCAAAATTTTTATATAACTTTGTACGCAAATAGAGAAATTATGCATTGTTTTCGTGCACATCATTCTCGATAAGAATTAATTAATAACATAATATAATCAAACTATGGCTAATAACGCAGAATTGATCAAGCAGTGTGAAGAAAGAGCACAGCAGTGGCTCACACCTGCTTTTGACGAAGAAACTCGTAAAGAAGTAAAGGCTATGCTCGACGCAGAGGACAAGTCTGCTCTCGTTGATGCATTCTATCAGAACTTGGAGTTCGGTACTGGTGGTTTGCGCGGTATCATGGGCGCAGGTACCAACCGCATGAACAAGTATATCGTTGGTATGGCTACACAGGGCTTTGCTAACTACATCCTCAAGGCTTTCCCAGGTGAGGAGAACCTTTCTGTAGTGGTAGGTCACGACTGCCGTAACAACTCCCGTCTCTTCGCTGAGACCGTAGCTGCCATCTTCTCTGCCAATGGCATCAAGGCTTATCTCTTCGAGAGCCTCCGTCCTACACCAGAGATTTCTTTCGCTATCCGTGAGCTCGGTGCCAAGGCTGGTGTCAACGTAACAGCTTCTCATAACCCTAAGGAGTACAATGGTTACAAGGCTTACTGGAGCGACGGTGCTCAGGTTCTGGCTCCACACGATACAGGTATCATCGAGGAGGTAAATAAGGTTACTATCGACCAGGTGAAGTTTGAGGCTAACTGGGATAAGATTCAGATTATCGGTGGTGAGATGGATTACGACTACATGACAGCCGTTCACTCTGCCATGATTGACCAGGATGTCATCAACCGTCAGAAAGACCTCAACATCGTTTATTCTGCTATGCATGGTACAGGTCGTGTCATCGTTCCTCTCTGTCTGCGTTCTTGGGGCTTCCAGAACATCAATGTAG
>ERZ841120.940-NODE-940-length-15200-cov-15.629119_pt1 | contig 15200 bp, 17 predicted proteins | sample MGYA00519572_ERZ841120 | MGnify/ENA primary metagenome ERZ841120 (study PRJEB31850, sample SAMEA3708890) | human gut metagenome | biome: human gut; feature: human-associated habitat; material: faeces | place: China | collected 2014 ... | reverse complement strand
GGAATTACCTGAGGTGAGCTTATTCTCGATCATCATGTAAATTAATACCATGACTGCGCTCAATAAGAAAATAAGATTAAGTATAGTATCTGCGATGCCTGATACTTTCTTTTCAAGTAATATGTCCTTATAGTTGTTATCTTCCCTAATCAGTTCATCCAATGAAATACTGTATAAATCTGAAATCATAATAATGTTAGAGATATCCGGATAACTCTTCCCACGTTCCCAATTAGATACTGCTTGATACGATACGTGTAAACTTTTAGCCATATCTTCTTGTGACAGTTTTTTGTTTTCACGAATGATTTTTATTTTTTCACCTATTTGCATATGCTAAAACCCCAACTTTTATAATCTTTAATACAGAGCTTAGCAAAGTTCAGGTTGATAAGTCACTAAAGTATTGCTTGAGTCTAATGATGGTATGCTATTTAGCTAAAAAACTGTAATTATAACTACAGCTGTAGTTATAGCTAATGAGTTTAACCAAAATCAATTTGATCTAACATTGTTTCTCGACTTGCTTGGTCTAAACCAAGATAAGTTAAAGTCATAGCTTCACTAGAATGATTCAATAAGTGCATGACTAAACCAATATTGTAGTTTGATTGAGTATAAACGCGATAAGCACCTGTTTTACGCATCGTATGTGTGCCTAAATAGTTGATACCTAATAGCTCACCAACACGGGCCATGATCTTGTAAAACTGTTTCTCAGTAATGTGACGGTCTGGATGGGCCGTTGAGGGAAATAACCAATCCGAATTGATGTTTTCTTGGGCTAACCAATCATGATATTGCAGCAAATCTTGCTGAACGGGTTTTAAATATAACGTGTTTGCTTTACCCGTCTTTTTATCATGAATAAAGGCCGTATTTTTAACAGAGCCATCTGGATTATAGACATCCGATTTTTTCAAGGTCATGACATCACTCACTCGCAGCAGGGTGGCTTTGCCAACTTGAAAGATGGTGTAGTTACGGCGACCCGCCCGAAAACTATCTAATAAGGTGTCTTGCACCATTTTTAAGACGTTAGAGTCTTTGATTGGGAGTACGATTTGCTGCACCATAATATTTTTACCTTTCTGGTTCCCATTATTATTTGATTTAATCATAGCTTAGCATTCATAATAAGAATTCATACATTTGATTATCTCGGATTATGATTCAGAAATAAAGCAGTCCGGACTTCCCATATACATTTTCCCGTAATCAGGTTATTTCTTAAAAAATACGTAGCTATAAAAAAGACTTGATGAAATATAATCATCAAGTCTTTTTCAAAAACGAAAAGCTTATTACATATCGAAATATGTCGCATTATAATAATTTGCAACAGTTTTTGATAATTCAGAGAGTTTTAACAGCTACCATGTTTTATAGTAATTTACTCTCGGTAAGTAGCTCTTCGATAAACGTTCCCTTTATCTTCTTTTTTAGAGCTGCTTTAGCTAATTTAGGAATTCCTAAATTAGCCTCATCAATGGTTTTTTTATCTCCCATATAGTAGATGGCTTTAAGTAGTTCTCGAATATCATAAATAGAGCCATAAACTTCAGGAACAGCGCGTTCGACTTCAAGTAAAGTATAGACAGATTCCATGGCTGTCCTAATTGAATATTCGGTAGTAAACACGGTGTCATTACTAGGTGACTCTGCGAAATTACCAATAAAGGCTAAATTAACAGACCCTTTAGGAACAATATCTGGCCTATCACCCGCAACGCGGGGCATAAAGTATGATGTAATAAACGGCATAAATACTGGAACGGTATTTATATTGTTTTGGTTAGACAATTGTTTGATCTTGGACTCAGGGACACCAAGGTGATAAAGGAGTTCTTGCGTAATTTCTTCCCCGGAACTTTCTACGATGGTCTTATTAACAAAATTTCCTTTGGTATCTGAATATAGTCCATATATCCATACAGTTGTTTCATTTTCTTTTTGCTCTTTGAAATGTGGCTGCCTGTGAACAGCAAAACTCATCAACCAGTTCGAATCGGTTATGGTAATGATTCCACCAGTATTAATTTTGTGATCATGCAAATCACGATTGGTTAGACGTTCAATGTAGGGTTCAATTTCTGGTGATTTTATAGTGGCTGTCGCTGACACAAACCAACTTTTTTCGGGTAGGTTATCATAGAATACTTCTGGATGACCGAAATCATTAGATTGTTCTGCCAGATTCTTCCACAGTGACCAACTACCACCCAACTCTTTTGATACAGGAGCGGGTTTATCATGGCTTCCGTATGTTGAACTTTCTGTAATAGAACCATTTGTAACGAATACAAGATCATCACGCGATAGGCTAACATCATCACCATCCTGGATCACGAGTTTTTTTGCAATTTTTTCGTCATTTTCAAAATCTACCAAAACATTATTAACTTGTGTATTATAGATGAATTCGACATTATATGACTCTAAATACTTTATAATTGGTAGAACCATAGACTCATACTGATTGTACCTATTGAACTTTAGGGCGCTAAAATCAGGTAGTCCATCAATATGATGAATAAATCGCATCGTGTATCGACGCATCTCAACTGCAGAATGCCACTTTTCAAAAGCAAACATAGTTGCCCAGTACATCCAAAAATTACTTTCAAAGAACTCATTTGAGAAAAATTCCTCAATAGTCGTCTTACCCAGTTTTGACTCAGGGGTTAAAACTAAATCTATTAATTCTTTAGATTTTTCATCCAAAGTATACAGGCCATCCGTTGGGACGCGTTGTCCCCGGTTATAAATTAGGCGAGTATTAGATGAATTTGGATCATCTTTATCTAGCCAATAAAATTCATCTAAGTAAGAGGCGTCTTCAATTTCTAAAGAAGGAATTGATCGATACATATCCCACATAGTCTCAAAATGATTTTCCATTTCTCGACCACCACGTGTCACAAAGCCGATATTGGCGCGCTTTTCTCCATCTAGCGATCCACCCGGAGTAGGTAATTCCTCATATATATGAATTTTTTCCCCGGACATTTGTCCATCGCGCACCAAGAAAACAGCGGTCGCCAATCCGGCCAGCCCTCCTCCAATAATATACGCTGATTTTTGATCCACATTTTTGGGCTTTCTTGGACGTGCAAAAGCTTCATAATTTCCGTTAGAATATCGCATAATTGCCTCCTCTTACTACGCTTTATATTGATGTATTCTATTTTTAAAATGACTCTTGTTGGTATTCAGGGTTAGGATGTTCATAAAATCCCATGAAATGCCTTTGAAAGGCAACTTGCTCATCTGAAATGCCTCCACCTGCAACAGTTACATTTTTATAAATATGTTTTCTCCTATCAATGATTTAATAGGTTAATCATAGCACTAAGAGAAAACGCTTTCAAAAAATAGCCACTAAAGTGAAAAAGTCACTTTAGTGGCTGCAATCTCCATAAATAAGCTGCGTGGTTTTTAAAGGTGGCGGAGTCTTTAATTAGTAGGGAAAGTTGTTGCATCTCATCGTAATTCATATATAAATGTCTAATTATAAAATTATGGAAAAATGTAGCAATGTTAAGGGGTTATTATGATAAAAAATCAAAAAACAGCCCCCGTTATCTAATGGTTAGATAACGGGGGCTGTTTTAATAGGCTTTCACAGGGGTCATTATGTAAAAATAGACCCTCTTGTTGTTAAATTAATGTTCTAATTTTATATGCTAAACCAGGGAAAGCCATTATCATCTTTTCTTTCCAAACCTCTGGATCAACATCAATTGCCATAACAGGAATTAGTGCATTGATATCATCTACTGCTGTTTGGCTAATTTCAGCAGCGCCCACGAGATGATTTTGCTTGTCAAAGACTAATGATAATCGTGCGTGATCATCTGTTCCAGCATAAAAAAAGTCACCTTGAGTAATATCAATATCTTTAATTGAATAATTACTGTCTTCCTTTGCTTTATCAATACTAATTCCAGCTTGAGCGAGTTGGGGGAATGTGAACGTAACGGTTCCAATTACTGGGTACCTAAGAGGTTCAGTTGTTTTATTAGTAAGTAAGGCACTTAAGTAGTCTGCTTCAAACTGTGCCGTAGAGGTTAATGCTGGTGCGGTTTTATCAACAATATCGCCCATTGCGTAAATGTTATTTGCTGATGTGGTCAAATATTTATCAACTTTAATTCCGCGGTTGCTGTACTCTACACCAGCATTATCAAGTTTCAATGCATTAATTTCAGGAACTCTACCACTGGCATTAATAACTTTATCAAAAGTGCCAAGGTTGCCGTTAGCTGATTGAACCTCATAGCCAGTTTGTGCTTCGGTAACAGCTGTAACATTTGTGTTAAATATAAAATTAATACCAAGTGAGTTTTTCATTTCATCAACTAACTGATGAACGTGTTGGCTGTAAAATCCCTCTAGTGGTTGGCCGGATCGGACAATAACTGTTACTTTAACCCCGGCAGCAGACAACAATGTAGCAAATTCCATACCAACGTAACCACTTCCGATAATTGCGACGTTCTTTGGAGTATCTTCGAGTTCAAAAAGGTTAGTACTAGTAAGTAGGTACTCGTGGCCAGGAATGTTAAGAGGATGCGGCTTTTTTCCGGTTGCGATTACAAAATTATCAGCAGTGATTTTTTTATTATTAACTTCAATGGTATGTTGATCAACAAATGATGCTTCACCCTTGATGGTAGTCGCACCCAGGCCTTCATACATACTTTGCATATTATTTAGGAATGACGCCATAGCCTTATTCTTTTGCTGAATAAGTTCTTTCCAGTCAAGCTTAGCTGGTTGAGTAATTCCCTTACCTTGCAAACGCATTGAAGTTAAGGTTGCTCGTGCTGCTCCTTCTAAGAAAATCTTGGGTTCGCAGCCTTCGTTAGGGCAAATTCCGCCAAACCGATTCTTTTCAACAACCGCGATTTTCTTTCCGCTATTCTGCATTCCCAATAGGAAACGATAAACTGATGGCCCACTGCCAATAACAACGTAGTCAAACTTCATTTATAGCTTCCCTCCATTTATTTTGTTTTCTTCTTATCCTCAGTTTGCTTTTGATGTTCAGCGATAGTACAACCGTCTGGCCCACATACAGCAGCATCATTATTATCGCCAAATATTGTATTAAATTGTGGCTTATCTTCGGCCATCGTAAATTCCTCCTAATTTTCTTCTTCTTGAACTCGCTTTAAGGCTTTAACAAAGACTTCATATGGTTGGGCACCACTAATTGCATACTTATTATTGATTACAAAAAAAGGTGCAGCATGAATACCGGATTGTTGAGCCTCTGCCTCGTCATTGACCACAGCTTGATGATATTGGTTAGAATTAAGCACTTTTTCTACTTCGTCTTTAGCAAGCCCAGCTTCCATTGCCGCATTTAATAGCACATCATGGTCAGAAATCGATTGACCATCACTAAAGTAAACTTGGTAGAAGCGTCTAATTACTCGTTCAGTCAAATCAGGATCATTTTTAGCTTCTGCGAATTTAATAATCCGGTGCGCATCCATAGTATTTGTAGGTACTACACTGTCAAGATCCATTGGTAGACCATCGTTATGCGCCATTTGTTCGATGTAAGCCATTTGCTTTTTGGCCTGTGGCTCCATTGCCTTATTTCCCTGAGTGAAGTGATTAATGTATCCTTCATCGGTTTCCTTTGGTGTTGCAGGGTTAAGCTCGAATGATTTGAACTCTAATTCAGTTGTGTCATAAATACCAATTTCCTTCATTGCTCGTTTCATTCGGTTAGAACCGATATAACAAAAGGGGCAAGCAATGTCTGACCAATATTTGATTTCCATAAAGTAATTTTCCTCTCTTTAATCTTTAACCGTTTGCCGATGCTTTATGGCTTCGAAATATTCAAAGGCGTTTTGCCCAGCAATACCACCATCGCCAACCGCAGTTGTAATTTGCCGCAGTTGCTTTTGCCGGACATCACCAATTGCATAGATTCCAGGAATTGTTGTTTCCATTTGATCGTTAGTTATAATCCAACCAGCTTGATCGGTAATATTTAAATTATTGAAAATTTGGCTATTTGGAAAGTTACCGACATAAACGAAAACTCCATCAGTGTCTAGAGTTGTATCATCACCGACCTGATTGTTATGGATTTTTACTCCAGTAACATGATTTTCATCACCTAAAATCTCTGTCACACTAGTATTCCAAGTGAAATCTATCTTATCGTTATCAAAAGCACGATTTTGTAATACCTTTTGTGCCCGTAACTGATCGCGACGATGAATGACATTAACTCCATCAGTGACATTAGCTAAGTACAATCCTTCAGAAATTGCTGAATCACCACCGCCAACTACAGTAACATTCTTTCCTTTAAAGAAAGAACCATCACATACTGCACAGTAAGAAACCCCTTTTCCGGAGAACTTTTCTTCACCTGGTACACCTAATTTTCGATTATTAGATCCTGTTGCAATAATTACTGCGCTTGCTACTAACTCGTCACTATCGGTTTGAATATGCTTCATTTGTTGATCATCAACGGTAACGTTTTGGACATCACCATATACAAAATTCACTCCGGCCTTAACGGTTCCTTGATACATTTTCTCACCAAGTTCAGGACCCTTAATTGTTGTAAAACCAGGGTAGTTTTCAATGTCATCGGTGTTGTTCATTTGTCCACCATAAATACCGCGATCAAGCATTGCTACATTTAAATTAGCTCGTGCTGCATATAAGGCAGCGGTCATTCCACCAGGACCGGCCCCAATCACTACTACATCATATTTCCTCATTAAATTTCAATCCAATCTACTTATTAGTCGTCACGTAACGCTAATCCCTTATCCAATGAACGATTAACAATGACTTCTTGTGCATCAATAATGGTTAACCACTATATAATCTAAATGGTCTTGGTCTTTATGGGTTTCAGTTTTCTTATTAAGGAGTCGGACATAACTTTCAGTTGCTAACGTCCCCATACCGCCAAGAATAGTTAAAAAACTCTTCATTAGTTAATAGTGTTGGTAATGAAGTTTTCGACTTCTTCTTTAGTCTTCCGATCTTTATTGACAAGTCTTCCGATTTCTTGACCATCTCTAAAAATAACGAAGCTTGGAATACCAAAGATATTTAGTTCTTGAGCCAATTCGGTATTCTCATCACGATCGACACTGATGAAAGTGTAATCTTTGAATTCTTGTTCAATTTCTGGTAGATGAGGCTTGATAAAGCTACAATCAGGGCACCAAGAAGCTATAAAAACTAAAATATATTTTCCATTCTTCAGTTTTTTATCAAATTCTTTTTTATTCATTACTGATAGTTGTTCCATTTAGCTTCTCCCCTCTTAACCTAATTAGTATATTGAGCAAGAACGGTTTTAAGTTGGTCCTTACTTTGGAGGCCAACCAGCTTATCAACCACTTGGCCATCTTTTTTGATAATTAAGGTTGGAATAGACATAATTCCAAATTCCATTGGTGTTTCTTGATTTGCATCTACGTCCATTTTAGTGATTTTGACTTTATCGCCAATTTCTTTATCAAGTTGTTCAATAATCGGTCCTTGCATTCGACATGGAGGACACCAAGTAGCCCAAAAATCAGTTAATGTAACGCCGGTACTAGTTTCTTTCACAAAGTCTTTGTCAGTTAAGTTCTTAACCATAAGAGTCGCTCCTTTATAGGTAATATTTAATTAAAGTTGTTAATTGTGATTGATCAATAAAACGGGTAATTTTTTCAACTATTTTTCCATCACGCAGCAAAATAGTAGATAAGTTATGTCATTGACTTTCAATTATTCAATTGTTTGCTTGAATAGTTTAATAATATCACGTACTTTTTGTAAGTCAATATAAAAGCACGATTTAATCAATAAATGACTAAATCGTGCTTAAACTGTTTATTCTGTTATTTTATTCCAATAATAGTAACTTGAATTTAAACTAACTGCGTCAAAACCATTTCTATTTAAGATCTGTGTGGCAATGTTGGAATTAGCACATAGTCTTCCACGGCAATAAACAATAATTTTTTGATCTTTAGGTAATTTGGGCATTGATTCTTTTAATGTTTCCAATGGGACATTAATTGCCGATTGTATGTGGCCTGCTGCATATTCATCAGAAGGTCGTACATCAAGGACAAAGCAATTTTTGTATTCTTCTTGAGCTTGCTTTAACGAAATGGTTTTAACGTTATCTTGAGCGTCTGATTTATCCTGAATTGTTTTCATATCTGAAAGTTCACTGTTGCCAATGTCGGTTAATAGGTGCACAAGATCACTAATTTTGGGAGAACTAAGGCTATAAATAATATGATTGCCTTTTCGTTTTGTTTTAACCAGATGACTGTCCTTCAATATTTGTAGATGGCGTGAGGCGTTAGCTACACTTATTCCGACCCCGTTGGCAATAGTTTCAACTGATTTGGGTGCTTGAGTTAAAAGATCAAGAATTTCTAATCGTCGATCACTGCTTAGCCCCTTACCAATTTTAGACAGTTCTTCATATAGTCCATTTTTGTAGTTAACTGCTTGTTCAAACATTTTCTCCCCACCTTTTCAACTATTTTGTTGAATAGTTTACCAGTTTTCCTATGAAATTGAAATTCAATATTATTAGTTAATAAATTAATGGGCCTTGTCTTTTTAGATTTAGGAGTCATCCTATAATTATAACCCCTAATCAGGGTGTCTTAATCCATATTGTAACCGAAAGATATAATCAATAATTCTTGCTTTATCCAAGAACACGAAGATATATGAATATGACTAGTTGCATGAATAGTGCCAAAGCCAAAAGACTACCCAGTAATTCCAAGTTTGCGTATTGCGCAAACATAGTAGCAATCAATTGATAAGAAGTGCTTTTTAACGTGAATAAGTAAGGCTAATGCTGCTGTCCAACCGTAATCCAGAATTATTACGGTCAACAACTCGGTATTAGAACGGCTATAGTTCGTAAGCTTGGCAAGCCGCCAACTTGCGAACTTTTTTAAATCAAAATATTGACACGGTGTCACCTATACCTCATACTCGTCTTATAGATTAATGACACGACGTCACTTTAGGGGGCACCATGGTATCAACAACATTTAAAAACTTATCTGCTGACAAGCAAACTAAGATTCGCCGAGCACTACTCAAGGAATTTACCGAACAGCCACTGGCAACTGCCCAGGTTGCTACCATTGTTAAAACAGCCGGAATTGCTCGTGGAGCTTTTTATAAATACTTTGATGATTTAACTGACGCATATCGGTATTTATACGGTGTGGCAATGCAAGATATTCATAGCGACATTTCCGATGAGACTGGCGGCAGATTTGATCCACAATTCTATTTGGATCAGGTGGCAGCGTTTGTGAAGGGGGCCAAAGACAGTCGTTACTTTGGACTGATCAAAATGCATCTGATGAAAAATGAGTCGCTGATTTCACAGGAACCCGTAGATCCTAAGACCGTGAATGCACAGGAATGGGCTACCATGATCCTAAGCCATGAAGCAATCAAGCAGATTATTATTAATCCGGCTGATGAAGCGCTGGTCATGAACAGATTTTCGAAAACATTGGAGTTGTTAGCAGGAAAGGGGAATGCATCATGTATTTAGCTTTGAAAGAGATTCGACACGAAAAATTGAGGTATGGACTGATCATTGCGATGGTCACGTTGATTGCGTACTTGATTTTTATTTTAACTAGTTTGGCGTTTGGACTTGCCGGGGAGAACACTCAGGCGATCAATTCATGGGATGCCAAGAGCGTGGTATTGAATAAAGACTCCAATATCAACTTGTCTCAATCGACCATTACAAATGTTCAGGCCAAAAACAACAAGTTAACTTCTAAAGAATCCTTGATTGGATCAACACCGGTGGTCGCAAAATACAAAGGCAAGGAAAAGATTTCCGGACAATTTGTTGGAATTAAGAACAGTCAGTTCATTTATAAAGAATTGAAAGTATCGTCTGGACATAAAGCTCATGGTAATCATCAAATTGTCGTCGATGAAAAGTTTAAAGATGATGGGTATCAATTGGGTGACAAGTTGACGCTGAATTCATTTGACGACAAGTATGAAATTGTCGGATTTACCAAAAATGCCAAGCTCAATATCTCACCAGTGATTTATGGCAGTTTGCCAACCTGGAAATACTTACGCGGGATGAATAATGTACCAGTTGCGGGAAGTGCAATTGTCTCACGGAATGCCAAGTATAATGCGCACAATTCACATCTAAAAACCTACTCGATGAATGAGTTTATCAATAAACTGCCTGGATATTCTGCTCAGAATGCGACCTTTGGCTTTATGATCGGCTTCTTGATGATTATTTCTCTGGTCATTATCGCAGTGTTTTTGTACATCTTGACGATGCAGGCATTACCGACTTATGCCGTTTTACGTGCACAGGGAATTCCCGCACGTGCTTTGGTGACAACGATTACCAGTCAGTCGTTGATTTTGATGACTTCTGGGATCATTCTGGGTGGCCTGTTGGCCGCAGCGACCGGTTCATTAATTCCTGTTGGCGTCCCGATGGCGTTTAACATTCCGGTGCTCACGTGGATATCAATTGGTTTGATGATCATGGGTGTGATCGGAGCGGCAATCCCAGCTCAAAAGATTGCAACTGTCGACCCTGTCAGTGTTATTGGAGGTTAAAATATGTCAGTAATTGAATTAAAAAACATTAATAAATATTTTGGATCCGGCATCAGCCGTGTGCATGTGCTCCATGACATCAATTTTTCTGCAGAACGCGGCCAATTGATCTTAGTGGTCGGCCCATCCGGCTCAGGTAAGAGTACCTTTTTGACGATTGCTGGAGGTTTACAGACCCCGACTTCTGGTTCCGTTGAAGTTGAGGGTCAAGCGGTGGATGATTTAACCAAAGCCCAACGTGATCAACTAAGACTAAATCGAATCGGGTTTGTCCTTCAGTCGTACAACCTGGTGCCATACTTGAAAGTCAAAGAACAGTTCGAATTCGTGAATAAGGTTAAGCGTCAAGGCAATATCAATAAAGATGATTTGGCAGGTTTACTTGAGCAACTTGGTATTTCTCAACTAGTTGATAAGTATCCCAGTGAGCTGTCTGGTGGCCAAACACAACGCGTGGCCATTGCCAGAGCATTGTATGCTGACCCGGATATCGTTTTGGCAGATGAACCAACGGCCGCTTTGGATAGCGAGAAGGTTGCTGAAGTAGGCAGACTATTCAAAGACTTGGCCGAAACGCGGAATAAAGCTGTTGTCGTCGTCACGCATGACATCAGACTATTGGATTTTGCGGATAAAACGTATGAAATCTTAGATGGCAAAATCAGCTTGAAGGATAAGGAACACATGTTGGATCGCTAAGGAGCCATATCCCACTTCTGTTTGAGCCTAAACAATCTCCAATTCAATTGAAATAACAAACTCCATCGTTGTTCTGCCGGCGTCTACAAGGCCTGAAACTAAATTATTTAATTAATTAAATTGTTTATTTATTGATGACCAGGACCGTATTTCTCAACTTCTTTTATGGTTTATGATATCACTTAACAAAAAAACAGCCCCCATTATCTATTGGTTAGATAATGGGGGCTGTTTTAATAGTCCTTTCGAGGGGTCATTATAATTATAGACCCTGGGTTAAGGAATGTACTGATGTTTTCTAGTATAGTCCCTAGTTTGATAATATTTATTGTATTTTTCTGTATTTAGTTATTCGATGATATCGAGGCTAATATGTCAGTCTTCCAAGCAGCCATTGGTTGGTATATCAATTTTTATAATCGTAATCGTATCTCAAATGTTGCCTAAGGAACTGAATAAAAATAGTCCAATTTATTGACTTATGAGCAAAAAGGGAGAGATGATTTTTTAAATTATTTCATCTCTTCCTTTCCTGTGAAACTATTGTATTTTTACACGATAAGGTTATTCAATTATTTCATGTGCAAAATAACTGTTTATTTTGGCTCTAATTTCAATGTCATAGCATTGATAGCAACAATTACAGTCGAAAGTGACATCAAGACGGCAGCGACTGCTGGACTTAATGTTATGCCAATTGGTGCTAGTATTCCTGCAGCTATTGGGATCGCGATAAAGTTATACCCTGCTCCCCAAACAAGATTTTCTTTCATCTTACGTGTGGTCTTCTGAGCCAACTCGATAAAGGATGCAATGTCGCCAGGGTCTGACTGTGTCAAGATGATATCGGCTGAATCCAATGCTACTTGAGTTCCGGCACCAATAGCTATACCAACGTCTGCTAATGCAAGAGAAGGTGCATCGTTGACCCCGTCACCGACCATGATAACTTTCTTTCCTTCTGCTTTAAGTTTTTCAACTAATTCATATTTGTCTTGAGGAGATTGATTAGCTAGATAATCAATACCTAAAATTTCTGCAGCTCCTTGAGCCGCTTTTTCATTGTCCCCCGTTGCCATAATCGGATGAATTTTGTTCTTTTTAAGGGCTTGTATTAAGTCTTTACTTGTCGGTTTTAATTCATCTCCTAAAGCTACAGCACCGATTGCTTCGTCGTTTTCTACTAAGACACTGATGGTTGCTCCTTTTGGAATATCCATATCCAGATTACGTCCATATGCTTTTTGACTGATTAATTGATAACGATGTCCGTTAGCTTGACCTTCTACACCAGCGCCAGACATAACATCAATCGAATCAAAACTTACTGGACGTATCCCTTGCTGTTCTGCGTAACTAATAATTGACTGAGCGATAGGGTGACTAGATCCACCTTCGATACCTGACAATAAGGCAACGATTTCATCTTTCGCATATTTATCATTAAAGAGTTCAACATCTAATACTTTAAACTCACCAGTTGTTAAAGTTCCAGTTTTATCTAAAACCATAACATCTGCGTTTGTAGTCAACTCCAAAGCATCCCGGTCTTTCACTAATAATCCCCGACTGGCCCCTAAGCTGGTACTACGAGCAGTCACCAATGGAATAGCCAGACCCAGGGCATGCGGACAAGCAATAACTAATGTGGTGACTGTAAAAATAACTGCCGTTGGTACATCAGCTATAACCATCCATATGACAAGGGCAATAAGAGCTGTAATAACCGCAATATAAAAGAGCCATCCTGCAACTTTTTGTGCAAGATTTTCTGCTCGAGAAGGTTGGCTTTGAGCTTGACTGATTAATGTCTGAACCTGAGAAATGAAGGACTTATCGCCTGTCTGCTTTATTTCCACATAGAGGACTCCGTCACCATTGGTTGATCCACCGATGACCTCATCTCCGGGATTTTTTTCAATTGGTTTCGATTCCCCAGTCACAAGCGCTTCGTTTACACGTGATTCGCCACGCTGGATCGTTCCATCTGCTGGAACATTTTCTCCGGCTTGAACACGAATCAAATCACCTACTTGCAAGTCAGCAACTGGACGAGTCTCAATCGAATCGTCTTCTAAAACAACATGAGCATCTTTCGGCACCAACTCAGCCAATGCTTTTTGCGCGTTCCCTGCTTCACCCAATGCCTTCATTTCAATCCAGTGTCCTAATAACATGATTAAAATTAACGTTGTAAACTCAAAGAAGAAGTCCATGACAGGTTCTCCGGTCACATATCGAGCGGCCACTGCGTAAACACTATAGGCATAAGAAACCGTTATTCCCAAAGTAATCAAGGACATCATGCCTGGAACTTTTGAATTAAACTCATCTTTCGCACCCATGAGGAATGGTTTTCCGCCAAAAATGTATAGAATTGTTGCCAATACAGCTGCTACAACGTCTGCATAAGGAAAGATAATTTGGAAAGGCAACTGAATACCCATCAAAGGAGTAATGAGTAAGATTGCAATTCCTAATGGGAGTGACTTCAAGAAAATATCCTTAAAGCTACCGTGATGGTGGTGGGCATGCCCTCCCATTGCGCCATGATCCATTTCACTGTGATCCATCTGACTATGTTTCATTTCATTATGGTCGTGTTTTGAGTGATCCATGTTGCCGTTATTATGATGACTATGCGACGAATGTTGTTTGTTATTCCTCATTTTTAATTCCTCCTTATTATATTAGAGACTGGATTTAAGGTTTTAGAACTTCCTCATCTAACACTGCATATAATTCTCATGAAAAGGGTTCTATACTTTATCTCTATCTACTATCTATGAATAAATGGTATTCGTACTTTATGCACTTAATACTAAATAGTTAGTTTCTGCTAAAGCAGCATTGAGCGTTTCGGTATCAATCTCTGTTTGACTTTCAAGTACTGCTTTTTTAGTCGCTAAATCAACCTCTACAGATTCAACCCCTTCAATTGCAAAGGTTTGCGTCTTTCCCTCTTGGGCAATCAGTTCATACCCTGGATTATCCACCGCTTTTTGTAGATTTTCTACCGAAAAAGTTGGTTCATTGTATTCTATACTCAACTTTTCTGTTGCTAGGTTCACGGAAGCCTGTGTGACCCCACGTACTTTTTTTGCCACTTTTTCTACTGCCTGCGCACAAGACGCACAGGTCATATCTTCTATGGCAAACGATTTATTCTCCAATTTTTTCGCTACTTATTCTCCATGATGATGTAAATGGCATTCGCATTGCCCTTCTGTACACTGACAATCCACTTCTTCTACTGCGAAAGCTTTTTTCATCTCTAATATTTCTTCTAGTCGCTGGATATCATCGAAACTTAAGACATGATCTTCAATGACACTCCCTACTACATTCCCGACATTCTTTCGACAAATACGGTTGAAAATATCGTCTGTATAATTTCCTACGGCTTCTTTCTCTTCAATATTGGTAGTATAAATAAATTTTCTACCTTCTTGCTCTGTATTTAGTACGCCTTTTTCAACCAGTCGACCTAAGAGCGTTTTGATAGTGGCTTGTTTCCAGTCCATTTTTTCTTTCAATATGGAGATGATTTCTTTACTAGTCACTCGACCATTCGCCCAGACTACACGCATAACTTCCCATTCAGCATCGGTGATATGAGGGCTAACTACTATTGTACTCATTCTTTTTCCCTCCTTATTGTCTACATGCGTAAACGTAAATGTTTGAGATAAGTTTACTATTGTAAACCATTCTTATCAAGTCTTTTTTAAATAAATGTAACCGGCTATTATTGCCTTTGTTTTCCTATCTTTACCCAATACTAATTAAAAAATGCTCCTATGCTATTAGTTTACAGGGCAGAAGAAAATCTGTCGGTAAATCTAGCATAAGAGCAGGGT
>ERZ841120.931-NODE-931-length-15270-cov-17.479724_pt1 | contig 15270 bp, 13 predicted proteins | sample MGYA00519572_ERZ841120 | MGnify/ENA primary metagenome ERZ841120 (study PRJEB31850, sample SAMEA3708890) | human gut metagenome | biome: human gut; feature: human-associated habitat; material: faeces | place: China | collected 2014 ... | reverse complement strand
CGGTGAATGCATAAGCTACATGCGCCGCAGCGGTATTGCCGTCCATAGACTGTTTAGCTCTGGGCATTTTCTTTCCTCCGTTTTTATAGAGTTTTGCATTATAGAGCTGTGCGGTTGTCAGGGCCGCACAAATCCAGCGCTGCCTGGCACGTGCCCCAATGTTGCTCCGGGCATAGTTCCAGATAAACGCTTTTGCATAGCTTTATTGTACCAAAAACCCCCTTTTTCGTAAAGGGGTTTTGTTCAGAAAGTTGCACAGATTTTCAAACTCGTTGTGTGCATTTTGACCACAATGACGAACAAGGCGGTTTTTAGGGCGTTTTTGGGTACGGTTTATTGTACCTCGTTCCGGATTGTGGAATCTTTGTCCGGGAACGGCTGCCGCCCTCCCTTGCCCCTCTCGTCGGCACCCCATTTGGGGCAGTCTGTAGGGGCCGGGCATGCCCGGCCCGCGACTTTGCCATTACCGCCCATGTATCTTTTGCCCCGTAGGGAGGGGTCTTGACCCCTCCGCGACCTACCGCCGCGAACCGCAAAAGCCCCTCCGGCCTGCTTCGCGGCCACCTCCCCTGTGAGGGGAGGCTTTTCTCGCGTCCTTCGCCCTCGCAAAAAACATCCTTTTTTACAAAATCTCCCGCACCGTCAGCACATCCCCGTCCACGCTGAACCTTACCTTATTCTCCCCAAAATCCAGCGTGTACACCCGCTCCGGGTCGTGCTGGTAGGCGGGGCGGGGGTCGTTTTTCAGCACACCGGACAAAGCGGCGCGCTTGTTTTCCGGCACTCTGCACAAAAGCGCGTCGGGGCAAACCACCTGCAAAGCGTATTCCTTTGTCGTGTCCGTAAATCCGCCCCGGGCGTCGGGGTAGGCGTCCACATAGGGCAGATACGGCTTGATGTCGAAGATCGGCGTGCCGTCCAAAAGGTCCGCGCCGCGGACGATCAGCTCGCCGTTTTCGACGCCCGCCAGCTCCACGCAGGAAAGCCCCAGCGCGTTCGGGCGGTAGGGGCTGCGGGTCGCAAAGACGCCGCGGCGCTCGTTGCCGCCCAGGCGCGGCGGGCGCACGGTGGGCCGCCAGCTTTTGCCCGCGGCATACTCCGCCGCCACGGTGGAAAACTGCCAGATCAGCCACAGCCGGTCATACCCCTCGATGCCGACCAGCGCGTTCGGGTCGCGGTATTCCGGCTCAAACACGATGCGCGCCGTCAGCTCCGGCACCAGCCCGCTCTGCCGCGGGATGCCGAATTTATCCGTAAAATCCGTGCGGATATGCGCAATCGGATGAATTGTGTACTCCATGGTAACGTCTGCCCCCTTTTTGTCGTCTATTATATAGGAAAGGAACAGATTTTACAACTTCCCCATCTTCCCACCGTCGTCGAAATATGATACAATATGTGGTATATTGCACGTAAGGAGGTGTGCGTTTGGCACCAATCATCCGTACAGAGAAGCTGCGCAAGGTCTATGCCGTCGGCAAGGAGCGCGTCGTTGCGCTGAATAATGTCGATTTGTCGATAGAAAAAGGCGAGTTCTGCTGTATCGTCGGCCAGTCGGGCAGCGGCAAATCCACGCTGCTGAACCAGCTGGCCGGGCTGGAAAAGCCGACGTCCGGCAAGGTATACATAGGAAAGCACGAGATCAGCAAAATGACCGAGAACGAGCTGGCCGAGTTCCGCCAGCAGCACCTGGGGTTCATTTTTCAGAGCTACAACCTGCTGCCCACCATGACGGCGGCGGAGAACGTCGCCCTGCCGCTGATGTTCAAGGGTGTGGACAAAAAGACCCGTCTGGCCCGCGCCCGCAAAGAGCTGAAATCCATGGGTCTGCTGGGCCGCGCCAACCACCTGCCCACTGAGATGAGCGGCGGCCAGCAGCAGCGCGTCGGCATTGCCCGCGCGTTCGTCAGCAGTCCCAAGGTCATTTTTGCCGATGAGCCGACAGGAAACCTTGACTCCCGCACAAGCAAGCAGGTGCTGTACCGTATGCTGGAAATGTCCAAAAATAGCGGTGTCACGTTCGTTATGGTCACCCACGAGCCGGAGCTGGCCGGGTGCGCGGACCGCATTGTGACGATCCTGGACGGCAAGGTCTGCTCCAACGTCGTGCAGGACGAGGAGACGAAGAAGAAAAACCGCGACGCCCTCTTTGCCGATCTGGAAGGGAATCTGGATATTGGCGGGGAGGCCGCGAAGGAACAGAAAAAGTAATAAGCCCGAGGCCCCGACCGAGGGCGGATGAGGGGCGTGTTTCCGCCGCAGCCCGCTCACGGAGCCGCCACACAAGCTCTCCCCTCATCCGCCGCCTGCGGGCGGCAGCTTTCCCCCCAGGGGGAAGCCTTGGGGTTATAAAATTTGGAGGTACAAACCAACCATGAAACGCCTATTTTCCCTGCTGACCGCCTTTGCTCTGGCGGCGGCGCTGTGTGCGCCGGTTATGGCAGACGACGTCACCACACCGGATGTCACCGCCCCCACCCCCACGCCGACGGCGGCCATTGACACGACCAGCTCCGACGGCGTCTACGTCTCCGCCTACTCCGTCACCGACACTGCGGGCGGCGAGGTCACCACCGTGCAGGTCGGTGATAAGATCAACATCGTGCTCAAGGTCGTGGACCACGCCTCGGCGCGGTACTGCGTCAAGCCGGAGGAGATCTCCGCGCGCATCAACTCCGCCGTGTTCACCTACACCGGCACCGGCGAGATCGGCCAGCTGTTCGACAGCAACGACGACCCCAACGCCACCCGCCTGCAGAACGTCCGCAACGGCTCGGCCTCGCCGGAGGAGGTTGCGGCGAACGCGCAGTATAATTATTACAGCTACGTCATTTTGTTCCGCGACGTCATCTACAACGGCGGCGGCAACACGCTGCCCATCAACCTGTCCTATCTGGACACCGCCAAACCGCTGCAGCAGTTCAGCGTCACGCTGGGCCAGTGCGTGGACAAGGACCAGACGACCTCGCCCAACCTGCTTGTGCGCACGTCCAGCTACGGCGACAGCGTCACCGCAGGGCAGGCGTTCGACCTCTCCCTCGGCCTCTACGCCACCGACGGCAATGAGAACCTCGACGACGTCATCGTCTCGCTGACGCTGCCCGAGAACATCTCCCTGAACGGCGGCAGCCTGTCCAGCTACCTCGGCACCATCTGCCCCAAGCAGACCCGGGACGTCACGTTCCAGGTCATGCCCGCCTCCGGCTTTACCGGCACGGTGGCCAGCATCACCGTCAACATGACCGGCACCGGCTCTGTCACCGGCAAGGAGGTCAGCGGCACCACGACGATTTCCGTGCCCGTCAGCCAGCCCGACCTCTTTGAGGTCGGACAGCTCGAGCTGTCCGGCGACACGATCTATGTCGGCGATACCGGCAGCGTCTCTCTCTCCTACGTCAACAAGGGCAAGAACCCCGTCAGCAATCTGGAAGCCCGCCTGACCGGCACAAATCTGGGTGCGGGCGGCTACCAGTACCTCGGCAACCTGGCCGCCGGCACCGAGGGCAGCGTGGACTTTGACATCGTCCCCGATGCCGCGGGCACGGTCAGCGGCATCATCACGCTGAGCTATGAGGATGCCTCCGGCAACCCGCAGACCTTCTCGAAGGACTTCTCTGTCAGTGCCGAGGAGATGAACATGGACGACTTCAACTATGACCCGTCGATGGACGACGTCCAGCCCGAGCAGACCGGTATGCCGGTCTGGGCGTGGGTGCTCATCGGTGTCTGCGGCGCAGTGGTCGTGATCGTGGTCATCGTGGTCGTGGTACGCAAGCGCAAAAAGGCCAAGGCACTGGCCGCGCTGGAAGCAGAGGACAGCGATGAAGATCTCTGATGAAATCAGCCTGTCGGCGCGCAACCTGCTGCGCCGCAAGGGCCGCACGGCGCTGACGCTCGTCGGCGTCGTCATCGGCACCTGCATGGTCGTGCTGATGATCTCGCTGGGCATCGCCCAGACCAAAACCAACGAGGAGATGCTGCAAAGCTGGGGCGACCTGACCCAGGTGCAGATCTACGGCTACGGCACGATGGTCGGCAGCGACGGCAAGCCGCTGTATCTGGACGACGCGGCCATCGCCAGCATCAAGCAGATTCCCCATGTGGCGGCGGCCACGCCCTACGCGCAGGCGTATAATCTGGAGGGCACCATCACGGCGGGCCGCAATGACCGCTACACGATGGAAATTTACAATTTGATCGGCATCGACCCCACCGCGCTGGAGCCGATGGGCTTCGCCCTGCAGAGCGGCAGCTGGCTCACGAACACCCCCGCCAGCGAGAAGGCGGCGAAATTACAGATTTTGATCGGTGCGTCCACCGGGTATGAGTTTCAGGACTCGCGCAAGAGCTTCAACAGCCCCAAGCGCTACCGCTGGCAGGGTCAGACCGATGCCAACGGCAAGGAGCTGCCGCCCTTTGTGGACATCGACAAGGATAAGATGACCCTGACCATCCGGACCGGCGAGGAGTCCACCGAAAAGACCCGCAGCTGGCAGCTGGAGGTCGTGGGCGTGCTGGAGCCGGACGGCGCCAAGGGCTACTGGACCCAGAGCGGCATTGTGCTGCGCATTCAGGACATGAAGATGCTGCAAAAGGTCTACAACGACATGACCAAAACCAAGACCGAGGAAAAGAGCTACGAACAGGTCTACGTCAAGGTCGATGACCTGAAGAACGTCACCGACGTTGAGACGGCCATCCACGAGCTGGGCTTCACCAACACCTACTCGATGAACCAGCAGCGCGAGGAGATGCAGCAGCAGGTCATAAAAAGCCAGATGATCTTCGGCGGCATTGCGGCGGTCTCGCTGTTTGTGGCGGCCATCAACATCATCAACACCATGACGATGGCCATCTATGAGCGCACCCGGGAGATCGGCGTCATGAAGGTGCTGGGCTGTGAGCTGGGCAGCATCCGCACGATGTTCCTGCTGGAAAGCTCGACCATCGGGTTTATCGGCGGGCTGATCGGCGTAGCGTTCAGCCTGCTGGCCAGCTTTGTGCTGAACAACCTTTCCACAATTTTAGCGGCGTTCGGTCAGGGCGGCGGGTTGGACCTGTCCGGCATGATGGGCGGCGGGTACTACTACATGGACGGGGGCGGCAGCGCGGCCATTTCGATCATCCCGCCCTGGCTCATGCTGGCGGCGCTGGTATTCGCCACGCTGGTGGGGCTGGTAGCCGGTATCCTGCCCGCAAACAAGGCGGTCAGGATCAGTGCGCTGGAAGCCATCCGGCACGATTAAGCGCTTATATGCTTATATAAAGAACCGAGGCAGTCCCGGGAAAAGGGATCGCCTCGGTTTTTTTGTCACCGTTCCCGCACCGCCGCGCGGTAGGGGGCGGGCACTCGTTGATGGGTCGTCCGTAGGGAGGGGTTTTGACCCCTCCGTGGGCGTTTATGGACGGCATGGGGCTTGCCCACCGCCGCGCGGTAGGGGCCGGGCATGCCCGGCCCGGGGAGTGTCCCGGAGATGGGCGGTTTCCGGGGCGTCGGGGACGCCGCCCCCTACGTGGGTGGCTGCCCGTTGACGGGTGGCCGCGCGAACTTGCGGCGGGGTGTGGGCACCCCGTCCTACGGATGTAATTCATGTAAGCGCTGTAGGGGCGGCCTATATGCCGCCCGCAAATTTATGTGGGATGCCGTTCGCCGGTTGTTGTTTTTCTTTCAACATTGGGCTGGCCATACGGTTGAAAATGTATCCTCGTTGCCGGGCATGGACGTTTGATAACCGACTGCATCCCATTTTGTTTTCAGTACGGCTACATCTGTGTTTTTAACAACATTTCGGACTTTTCCACCGCGGGGTTCTACAACTATAGGCAGTTTTCAACATTTTCAACAGGAAAATAAGGTCTGCAGAGAGCCTTTCGCAAAAAGTTCCGCTCTTTTTCTGCGAAACACCGTTGTTTTATAGTTTTCCACAGTTTTCACGAGTTTTCCACAGGGAAAACCCCGGGAAACGGTGGAAAACCTGTTTTCCTGTGGAAAAGGGGTACCTGTAGGGGTACCGGGCCGTGGTTACGCCTATATCTTGTTTACAAACGGTTCATTTTTGCCCCTTGTATAGCCGGTTGTGAACGGTGGAAAAATAAGAGTTTTCAACATCACTGTGGAAAACGGTGTGGAAAGAGTTTAGAGGGGGAACAGGAGACTGCGGGAGCCCCGTCGAGACCCTTCCGGCCTGCGCTTTGCTCGCATAAAAACCAAAAAGCAGCTGCCCGCACAGGAGCAGCTGCTTTTTTCAACACTGTTGTTTAAAACTCGATCTTACCGAAGGCGAAATCGTCACCGTCGTGGATGCGCTCGGTGGTCTTGGGTGCCATCGGCTTGGCTGCGGGGTCGCGCGGGGCATCCGCAAACTCGCGGGCGGGCACGCTGGAGCGCGGGCCGCCGTAGCGGGGGCCGCGGTCACTGCGCTGGCCACGGTAGCCACCACGGACACCGTCACGGCCACTGCGGGGCCCTCTGGAGCCGTTTCCGCGGTAGCCCCGGCCACCATCCCGGCGCTGGCCACGGCCGCCCTCACGGCGTCCGCCGCGCTGGTTGCGGGCGTTGTCGCGGTCAGGCAGGTTGCAGGCATCGGGGTCGGTGGAGTACAGCACCACATGGCGGGCCGGGCCGTCGCCCTTGCTCTCGCTGCGCACACCGTCGATCTCGGCGATGGCCGTGTGGATGATGTGGCGCTCGTAGGGGTTCATCGGCTCCATCTCATAGTAGCAGCCCGTGCGGATGACGCGGTCTGCAATGCGCCTGGCAAGGGCAGAGAGGTCGTCCTCGCGCTTGTTGCGGTAGCCGCCGACATCCAGGCCCAGCTTGACGTAAGGGCCTTCCATGCGGTTCACAACGAGGCTGGCGAGGTAGGACAGGGACTCCATCGTCTCGCCGCGGCGTCCGATCAGCGCACCCATGTGCTCGCCGGAGACCTTCAGGACCGTGGCAGCGCCCTTCTTGACGGCGGTGAAGGTGAAGTTTTCCACACCCATCAGGTTGAAGATCGGGGTCAGGTAGTCAACGGCGGCCTGCAGGCGCGGGTCGGCGTCGATGTCAAGGGGAACCTCGACTTCCTCACCGGGGACGGGGGCCAACTCGGCCTCCTCGACCATATCCTCGACGACCTCCTTCTGGATTTCAGGGGCGGTCTCGTCAGAGATTTCAACAACCTCGGCGGGCTTTGTGGAAACTTCAGCCGGCTTTTCCGCCTCGGGCTCCTCGACCTTCACGAGGACCTTGGCGGGAATGGTCTTAAACAGCTTGCGGGTGGGGAATTCGAGGACTTCGTAGCTTACGTTGATGTCATCACGGTCAACGCCGAGAGCCTCGCAGGCGGCCTGTACGGCGGCCTCAACGGTCTTGGCGCTCATTTCCATACTGCGCATAGGGGGAACCTCCTTCTTATTTCTTATCGTTACGTTCATCACAACGGGGAGCGGGGCGGGCGCATATAGAATGCGCCCCTACGGCGGCAGGGGATACACTCCCTCACAGCCGCCAACGGCGCGGGCGAGCAATGCTCGCCCCTACAGTCTCTGCAACGGGAGCGCGCCTCTTTTGCCGTGTAATCAATCCTTATTCAGCGGGGTGGTGCGCTCGTCCTTGTAGAGTTCGGCCTCGCGCTGGCGGGCCATCTCCAGGCGCAGCTTGTTGGCCTCGCCCAGGGTGACCTCTTTTTCGACCTGCTTACCGTTCTGCTCGACGGTGACGGTGCGCTTTTTCTTCTTCTCGGCGCGCTTGGCGGCAAGCTCGGCCTCATACTGGGCCTTGAACTTCTCGGGGCTGTAGATCTTGTAGGTCACGTAGGACTGGAAGATCTGGACCACGTTGGACACGCCGTAGTACAGGGAGAAGCCGACGGGGGCATTGAAGCAGAACGTGACGAACATCAGGTTCATGACGAGCATCATGACCTTCATGCTGCCCTGCATCTGGGCATCCATGCCGGAGAGCTTCTGGGTGATGAAGTAGCTGACGAACATCGTGACCGTGGCGATGGCCGGGAAGATGGCGATGGGGGTCAGGTGGAAGCCGGGCACATCGCACATATCCATGCCGAAGAAGGAGGTGTTGAAGTTCTGGATCTCGGCCACAACGCTGGCGGAGATGATGGACGGGTCGATGGACGCGCCGTTGTGGATGGCCTGGATCAGCGCGGTCTGCATCGTGGAGGTGTTGGTCGTGGCCAGGCCGATGGCCTCGCACGCGGCCTTGACGGCCTCATTGCTGACGCCGAAGATGTAGTGTACGGGGTAGTACACAACGCCCAGGAAGCCGAACAGGACCAGCATCGTCAGCAGCATGGGCATGCAGCCGCCCATGGGGTTGTAGCCGTGCTCCTGCTGGAGCTTCATCAGCTCCTCCTGCTGCTTCTGGGGGTCGTTCTTGTACTTCTGCTGGATCTCGGTGATCAGCGGCTGGAACACGGACATCTTGGCCGTGGACTTCTGCTGATGGATGCTCAGGGGGAACAGCAGCAGCTTGAGGATGAGGGTGGCAACGATCATGGTTGCCGCGTAGTTGCCGATGAAGCTGTACAGGATCTTCACCAGCGGGCCGATCAATACGGCCAGGAAATACATAAAAGACATAGCCTTTCCTTCTGCCCCGTCTGCGCCCGGGACCTTTATTTTTATGTAGGTCTCTGCTGCGCAGTGCAAAGACATGAGAGGCGATGTTGAAAAGCCTTCTCCCTTGGGAGAAGGTACCCGAGGCCCCGACCGAGGGCGGATGAGGGGGGAGCTTGCGGAGCTGCACATTCAACCGTTTAACGGGTAATTGTGGAAAACTCTGCCCTCATCAGTCCGCTGCGCGGACAGCTTCAGTCTACGCTCTAAGAGCCGCCTTCGGCGGTTGCGCTCCGACACGCGCCTGCGGGCGCAGCCCCGAGGGGGAAGCCTTTAGTCGCGGCTGCGCGTCAGCCTTCGCTCCGGGTTGACCCACTTTCCCTTTTCGGGTACCGGGTCATAGCCGAATTTTGCAAAGGGCTGGCATCTTAAAAGGCGCCACACCGTTAAAATCAGACCCTTTACAAGGCCGTGCACGGCGAGCGCCTGCATGGCGTATTCACTGCAGGTGGGTATGAACCGGCAGTGATGCCCGAGGTGCGGACTGATATATTTTTTATAGCCGCGCAAAAGCGCGATGAGAAGGCGGGCGATCATTGCGGGGCCGTCTCGGGCCCGGGGGCCGGGGCGGCCTTGTCGGGCAGACCGGCCTTTGCAAACAGCTTGCCCAGCGTTTTGCTCAGCTGGGTGCTTTTCAGGCGGGGGGTCTGGCCGCGGGCGACGAGGATGATGTCATACCCGCCGATGTTCTGGGCCAGGTGCTCTGACAAAGCGGCGCGCATGACGCGGCGGGCGCGGTTGCGCTGCACGGCATGGCCGACCTTTTTGGTGGCCGTCAGCCCGATGCGGGTATAGCCCAGCCGGTTTTTGGCCACATACAAAACGCAGTGCGGATGCACATAGCTTTTGCCCCGGCCATACACCCGGTTGAACTGCCAGTTTTTATCTAAAGTGCGGTAACGCATAGTAGTATCCTCCCAAGGCTTCTCCCTCGGGAGAAGCTGCCGCCCGCAGGCGGCTGATGAGGGCAAACCTTTCGGTCAAAACCCATTTGCGGGAAATTTCCGGAAGGTTTTCCCTCATCCGTCCGTGGTCGGGGCCACGGACACCTTCCCCAAGGGGAAGGCATTCCTACACATATATTATAATGAATCCCGGCTTCTGTAAAGCCATATTTGAAAAAAGGGCTGCCGATTTTACAATCAGCAACCCTTTTGTTCACTTAATCTCTGAAGTTATCAGACAGTCAGGCTCTTACGGCCCTTCGCACGGCGGCGGGCGATGACCTTGCGGCCATTCTTGGTAGCCATGCGGTTCAGGAAACCGTGGACGCGGCTGCGCTGACGCTTCTTGGGCTGGAAAGTACGCTTCATTTTTCATTCCTCCTGTTGAAATCCCGGTATGGGCTGTTTGCTCAGGGCTTCGCCCATACACTGGGGCAGCCTTGCAGAGTTAGATTATACGCGATTTACCCCCACTTTGTCAAGGGGGTTTGGGCAGAATTTTTCGCTCCCGCGTCAAAGAATTGGAGCTACAGAGAGTTATCCACTACATTTTGTACTATTTACTGTTGAAAATTGCATCTGTTGTGGAAAACTTTTATTTTTCTTTGCTCCGCGGAAAAATTTTCAACAATTCCGGCGTATAAAAAAATTCCTACTTTATTATATATAGGTGTTGTTTAAAACCCGGTTTTGTGGTATACTGTATTTAGTATTTCTGCGCCCTGTTTGGATATGGGGCGTTCACTTATAACAGGAAGTGGGGAGTATCGAGAATCATGGATTCCTTCAATGATGTAATGGACGCCGTCAAGGCGTACTGCAAAGGACGAGTATCCGATGCATCATACAGAGTTTTCATCCAGGACCTCAATCTGCTGAATTTTGAGGGCACGAACATCATCATCCTGGAGGTTCCCAACGACGTCGTCATGCGGTTTGCGGCGGCGCGCTATGCCGATCTGCTCAAGGAGGCGTTTGCCTCGATCCTCGGCTTTGAGGTGGAGCTGAAGTTTGTGCTGGCCGCGCCCGCACCGGACGGCGGCAAGGCTGCCGAGAAGCCGAAGCTGGACGAGAACGACCTGCCCAGCGGGCGGTATGAGTTCACGTTCGAGAACTTCATCAAGGGGCCGTCGAACCAGTTTGCGTTTGCCGCCGCGCAGGCCGTGGCCGCGAACCCCTCCGGCGCGTACAATCCGCTGTTCATCTACGGGCCGTCGGGTCTGGGCAAGACGCACCTGCTGAACGCCATCAAAATTGAGATCCAGAAGAACCACCCGGATTTCAACATTGTCTACGTGGATTGTGAAAAATTCACGAACGAGACGATCACCGCCATCAAGACGGCAACGATGGAGCAGTTCCGCCAGCGCTACCGCAAGGCGGACGTGCTTTTGATCGACGACATCCAGTTCCTGGCCGGCAAGGAGAGCACGCAGGAGGAGTTTTTCCACACCTTCAACACGCTGCACAACGATGGCCGCCAGATCGTCATCGCGTCGGACCGCCCCGCGAAGGAGATCAAATCGCTGGAGGAGCGTCTGCGCACCCGGTTTGAGTGGGGCCTGACCGCCGACATCCAGCCGCCGGATTTTGAAACGCGCGTTGCCATCGTCAAGCGCAAGGCCGAGTTGTTGAATCTGGACCTGCCGAACGACGTGGCCGAGTACATTGCGAACCACTTAAAGCAGAACATCCGCCAGCTGGAGGGCGCAGTCAAAAAGCTGAACGCCTACTATCTGCTGGAGGGCATCGAGCCGTGCATCGGCGTGACGACGACGGCGATCAAGGACACGCTGAACGACAGCCAGCCGATCCCGGTCACGATCGAGAAGATCCTGAACGAGGTCGCGCGCACCTACAATGTGATGCCGTCGGACATCCGCGGCAAGAAGCGCAATGCGAATGTGAGCGCGGCGCGGCAGATGACGATGTACATTATCCGCGAGGTGACCGGCATGAGCATGGAGGCCATCGGGCAGGAGTTCCAGCGCGATCATTCCACGGTGGTGTATTCCATCAAAACGATGGAGGAAAACATCAAGCGCGACCAGCACCTGAAAGAGATGTGCAGCGACATCATGAAAAACGTCCGCACCTGACCTACTTTCTTGAAAGAAAGTAGGCAAAGAACTTTAAATAGTTTATCCCGGGGACGGGATTTGGGATGTACTTTACGCAGCATCGAACATTCTCAATCGAACATTTGGAATTTCTTTGGTTCTTTCTTTGCAAAGAAAGAACGCCGCGTTTTTCAACAAAGTTTTCAGTTATCAACAGCGCGTATTCCACGGGGGATGTTGAAAAAAGGGTTTTTTCGGGTTTTCCACAGAAAAGTCCACAGACTGTTCAAAACAATCCACCCGCGATTTTCCGCGGCGCAATCGGGTCCCGCGGAGTTTTCCACGAAACTAACACCCCCTACTACGACTACTACCATAGTTTAATAGTTTCTGTGAACGGAACCGCAAAATACACTTCCTCACACCTACAAAACACCGCTCCGGCTGTGGAAAACAGAAGGAGCACCCTTCCTAGAGACCGCTGAACGTTTTTTGCCGAGGCTTTTTTCCAAAAAAGCCGGAGAAAGAGATAGAAACATGAAATTTGAATGCGAAAAAACACTGCTGGCCAGCGCCATCGACGGCGTTTCCCGCGCGATCACGAACCGCGCCGCCATCCCCGTGCTGGAAGGCATCTACATGAAGGCCGAGGGCTTTAACCTGACGCTGACCGGCTACGATATGGAAATGGGCATCACGACCACGATTGAATGCAACGTGCTTGTACCCGGTGAAACTGTACTTGATGCAAAACTGCTGAGCGCCATGGTCAACCGTATGCCTGCGGGCGATGTCTGCATTGAGCTGAACGACGAGGGCCAGGCAAAAATCAGCGGCGGTGTGGCAGAATTTGAGATCCCCGCGCTGAACGCCAGCGATTATCCGAGCCTGCCCGTGACCGGCGCCGACAATACGATGACCGTCAAGTGCGGCATGCTGCGCGAGATGATCGAGAAAACCATCTATGCTGTCAGCCAGGACGACAAAAAGCCCGCCCACACCGGCGAGCTGTTCGTCATTGAGCCGGGCAGCCTGACGATTGTGGCCCTGGACGGCTACCGGCTGGCCATTATCCAGCGCGACGTCGAGTGCACCCGCGACATCCGCATCATCATCCCCGCCAAGACACTGCAGGAGCTGCTGAAAATTATGGGCGGCGCAGACGACGACGTGAAGATCGACGCGAACCGCCGCTATGTCGTGTTTACCTCCAACGGCTATACGATCATGAGCCGCCTGATCGAGGGCGACTTCCTCAACTATGAGAGCGTCATCCCGAAGGACAGAAAAACACGTGTTACCGTGGAATGTAAGAGCTTCATCGACACGATCGAGCGCGCGTCGCTCATTATTACCGAGCGTTTGAAGAACCCGCTGCGCATCTCCTTTGCCGAGGATCGCGTGACGGTCCGCTGCCAGACGCCGCTGGGCAAGGTCGTGGACGAGTTCGCGCCGGTCTCGATGGAGGGCGACGCGGTAGAGATCGGCTTCAACAACCGGTATCTGCTGGATGCACTGCGCTTCTCGAAGTGTGAGAAGATGGTGCTGGAAATCAACGGCCCCTTAAGCCCCGTCAAGCTCCTGCCCGAGGACGGCAAGGACTTTATCTATCTGGTGCTGCCGGTACGGTTCAAGAACGAGGGCTGAGTTGTAGGGGCCGGGCATGCCCGGCCCTGCAGATAAAATCAGCCGCCCGGCTAAAGGGCTGCTGCAGCAAGGCTGAGGGTCGGACATGTCCGACCCCTACGGCCGGGGTTACGATAGAGGGATGTATTATGGAAAAAATTCGTATTAACACCGACTTTATTAAGCTTGACGCCCTTTTGAAGTTCGCCGGTCTGTGCGAGACGGGCGGCGAGGCGAAGGAGCTGATCCAGGGCGGGGCCGTTAAGGTCAACGGCGAGGTCTGCACGATGCGCGGCAAAAAGTGCCGCGCAGGGGATACCGTGGAGCTGGACGGCCAGACCGTGCAGATCGCGGAGGGCGCGTAATGCGCTTAACGCACTTAGAAGTAACGGATCACCGCAATATTGCCCACGCAGAGCTGCACCCCGACCCGCACCTGACCGTGCTGTGCGGCCCGAACGGCCAGGGCAAGACGAACCTGCTGGAGGCTGTCTGGCTGCTGACCGGCGGCAAGAGCTTCCGCGGGTCAAAGGACGCGGAGCTTATCAGGCGCGGCTGTGACTTTTCGGTCATCGAGGGCGCGTTTGAGACACAGGACGTGGAAAAATCCATCCGCCTGACCGTGGGCAGCAGGCAGAGCCAGCGCCCGGGCCGCACCGGCAAATTAAACGGCGCGGACGTTGGGCGCGCAGCGGCGCTGGCGGGGAACTTTCAGGCCGTCGTCTTTGAGCCGGACCTGCTGGGGCTGGTCAAGGGTGGCCCGGACGGGCGGCGGCGGTTTATGGATTCCGCACTGTGCCAGGTCTACCGGCCCTACCTTGTGGCGCTGCGGCGGTACATGCGGCTGACGGCCCAGAAAAACGCCCTGCTGAAAAGCTACGATATTACGCCAAACGGCAATATGCTGCTGGACACCTACGACGAGCAGCTGGCCGAGTACGGCGCGCTCATCATGGAGCACCGCTGCAAGTTTCTGGCGGCTGCGGCTCCCATCGCCGCGCAGAATTATAGGGACATCTCCCACGGTGCCGAGGTGCTGGCGCTGAACTACCAGATGTGCACCGCGGCCCCCACCGCCACGGCGCTGACCGAAAAGATGCGGGCCGTGCGCAGTGCCGAGCTGCGCGCCGGGTTCTGCCTGGCCGGGCCGCACCGCGAGGATCTGGAAATTTTACTGGACGGCCAGCCCGCCCGGGTGTTTGGCAGTCAGGGCCAGCAGCGCAGCTGCGTGCTGGCAATGAAGCTGGCCGAGGCTACAGTGGTCGGTGATTTGTTCGGTGAGCACCCGGTTTTGCTGCTGGACGACGTTTTGAGCGAGCTGGACGACGAGCGCCAGACCTACCTTTTGACCCGCATGGGCGAGCACCAGACGATTGTGACCACCTGCGACACCGCCGCTTTTGCGCGTACCAATGGGAAAATTGTGATGGTGAAGGGCGGAGTGGTCGAAGAAGCGTAGGAGCCGGACAACTCCGGCCCGCAGCAGTACGGCGGCTGCCCGCTGACGGGCAATGACGCAGAGTGGAGGGCCGGGCATGCCCGGCCCCTACAGGGAGGTGCAGGATTTGTACTTTCACGCAGGTCAGGACTTTGTCCTGAATACCCGGGATGTGATCGGGGTGTTTGATCTGGACACAGCCGGGGCGTCGCGGCGGACGGAGGAATACTTCCGCCACGTCGAGAGCGAGGGCGCCGTCGTGGACCTCTGCGCCCCGGGCACGCTGCCCAAGAGCTTTCTTGTCACCGATTTCCCCGACGAGACCATTTATATCAGTCAGTTATCGCCCGCCGCACTGAAAAAAAGAGCGGAGAGGCTGGAATTTTAAAGAACCACAGCTGCTGTTTATCTTGCTTTGTAGGGAGGGGTCTTGACCCCTCCGCAGACAGGCAGCCACGTAAACACGGAGGGGTCAAGACCCCTCCCTACAGAACATCCGAAAACGGGATGTATAGAGATACCCACCCACAACAGGAGGCTATCATTTCATGGCAGAAGAAATCATCACCGAAACCAACCG
>ERZ841120.916-NODE-916-length-15513-cov-10.259219_pt1 | contig 15513 bp, 10 predicted proteins | sample MGYA00519572_ERZ841120 | MGnify/ENA primary metagenome ERZ841120 (study PRJEB31850, sample SAMEA3708890) | human gut metagenome | biome: human gut; feature: human-associated habitat; material: faeces | place: China | collected 2014 ... | reverse complement strand
CTTTTTTGTTTTTGTTGATAAATTTAATAAAAGTTTCCCCTGTGGTTGCTTTTTGTGCCTTAAACTATCCTCCTTTCATTTATAAATCATTTGGTAATTGTTCACTGTTTTTAACTGCTATCTTCCTACATTTTGTATGCTATTGTTATTATATATCACATCGAGCAAAGTTGTAAATATATTTTTATGAGTTATTTTATTTTTGTAAGTTTCACCAACACCGACCTCCGATATTTGTATATATTACCTGTTGCAACTACCCTGCCGCCTAATTTTAAGCATAAAAAAAGAGCCCAATGGCTCAGAGATTAAAAATATTAAATAAGTAATTGTTATTGATTATTATAAATTTTCTAATAAATCTGTGAGCATAAAACCGACTTGACCGATGTGACAGTCTGCGTTTGTTCCCGTTGTTTTGTTACGCCTTTTAAAGCGTTTTACAAGCGGTAGTGTCACAATCATCGAAACAAGTGACACAATAAGGAACACTGCTGACTGGATTGTTATGTCGCTTGTGAATATAGTGGTTATTGCGGCACAAACCGAGCCGAGAACGAACCATATTGATACAAGCTGTGTTGTAAAGCCTTCGCAAAGCAACATAAATATTGCAAAGCCTATCCACACTATCGGCATATATTGCTCCATAGAACTGTCACCCTCCTTTTCGCATAATTTTAACACAATATTATATATAGTCAAACTATTTTATGCATTTTCTGTTAGATAAATTCATTTGGCTAATTTTCAATAATTTTTTACTGTTATTCCGCGTGTCCGTTAATCCTAATCCACTTTCAGCTGACACATTCGCTCTCAAATATGGTCATCCTAACTGTTGCATTTTGACGTAAATTTGGGTGATTTTATTTGATTTAAGCATGGTTGATTGAAACGGAAATGTAATATATCGGATGAGAAAAAAGGATTTAATTCCGCATAATTTTCTAAGTCATAATTTGCATTATGAGAAATTCTCCGATGGCACGGTAAAATGTATCGAAGATGAAATACCGTTTGAACTGCCAGAAGGCTGGGAATGGACAAGATTAGGATGTATTATTGATGTTATTCAGTATGGTTTAAGTAATTCCGCTGAGTCAACTGGCGATTATCGATTGTTAAGAATCACAGACATTCAGAATGGTTGTGTGAATTGGGATACTGTCCCATTTACAAGTACTGATGAACCAGAAAAATATTTGCTCCATAAAGATGATATTGTATTTGCTCGTACAGGAGCTACTGTGGGTAAATCCTTTTTAATTACTGATTTGCCATATGCTTCTGTATACGCATCGTATCTCATTAGAATTAGGCTTATCAATGGTATTTCAGCAAATTATATTTATCATTTTTTTAATAGTTATTGCTATTGGGAGCAAGTTACTGATAAGGCAGTAGGAGTTGGACAGCCAAACTGTAACGGAACTGCATTGAGAGAACTGTTTATTCCATTGCCTTCTCAAGCTGAACAGAACAGAATTGTTCCTGTTGCTGATAATCTTTTAAAAATTGTGGATACCATTACTTCTGAACAAGAAAGTTTATCCGAACTTATACAGACTACAAAGTCTAAAATCCTCGACCTTGCAATCCGTGGTAAACTTGTACCGCAAGACACGAATGATGAGCCGGCTTCCGTTCTTCTTGAACGCATACGAGCCGAAAAAGAAGGACTGATTAAGCAAGGTAAAATTAAGCGTGATAAGAAGGACTCTGTTATCTTCAAAGGTGATGATAACTCTTATTATCTGAGGACTGGAAAACTTGAAGAATCTTTTGATGCTTGGCAATTTGATAATCTCCCTGAAACATGGGAAATATGTCGCCTTGGTGAAGTATGTAATTATGGTGACTGCATAAATGTTGATACTGCTGATATAGCAGATGATGCTTGGATTCTTGACCTTGATGATATAGAAAAAGATACAGGTAGAATTTTCAAGAAAATTAAAAAATTTCAAAGGAATTCCATCAGTACAAAACATCAATTTCATTCTGGGCAAGTATTATATAGTAAGCTGTGTCCCTATCTGAATAAAGTTGTTTTATCAGATGACGATGGATACTGTACATCTGAAATTCTCCCGTTAGAATTTGCAAATTGTATAATTCCTGAGTACGCACGTTATTATATCATGTCAAAAACATTTCTTGCATATGCTGACCGTTGTTCATATGGTGTAAAAATGCCACGATTAGGAACGGCAGATGGTAAAAAAGCAATTTTTCCGTTGCCTCCATTAGCGGAGCAAGAAAGAATAGTTAAGCGAATCACTAACGTATATAAACAACTTGATTTAATTTCAAATGCATTACTTTAGCAAACAGCCGCCATCAAATTGAAGGCGGCTATCTTTTTACCAAGTAACAATTTTATCTACAAGAGCCTGTTGTTCGCTTGCAGTACGACGAAGATAAATACGAGTTGTTTCAATACTTTCGTGTCCCATAAGGTCGGCAAGTAGTGCAATATCATTGTGTTTTTCAAGAAAGTTCTTTGCATATCTGTGGCGGAATGAATGAGGATAAACCACCTTTTTATCAAGGCCGTATTTATCTGCATAATTTTTAAGCTGTTGTGAAATACCACGGGTAGTAATTCTGTCGCCGTAACGATTTAGAAACAGATAGCCAGAAGAACGGTTTGTTTTCTCCAGCCATTCAAGAGTTTCTTTCCTTAATTTTTTTGGTATGTAAAGTCGTCGTAATTTTCCACCTTTCGTGTACAAATCAAAATAGCCGATTTCGATATGTTCAATTTTGATTTGTATCAATTCACTTACTCTTGCTCCGGTAGCAGCCAAATACCAAACAACAAAATACCATTCCATATTGCCATCTTTTTTTAGTTGCTTTTTCAAAAAATTATAATCTGCATTACTGATAACATTTTCCAAAAAGTTTTTTTGCTGTACCTTTACAGCCTTTAATGCTATTTTTTCTTTTCCTAAATATTCAAGATATTTGTTTATTGCCTGTATGCGTAAGTTTACAGTCTTGGGCTTGAAGAATTCCATTAAGTAGCCTTTATAAGCGAGTAAATTTTCTTTATTTACTGTATCGTAATGCTCAGTAAAATAATTCACTGTCCACAGATACGATGTAATTGTATTTTCGGACAGATTACCCTTTCTCAAATATTCTTCAAATGTTTGTTTTGTCTTCATAAAAAGACACCTCCGTTATATTATTTTTGCGAGAATATCGCTCTAATATTATATCGAAGATGTATACACTTCTCTTATTATGAGAAGGTTGGCAATAAATTAAATTGCATTGATGAAGAAATTTCGTTTAAATTGCCGGAAGGTTGGGCTTTTATTCGTCTAAAGACTGCATGGGAGCTCATATCTGGACGAGATTTGTCACCATCAGATTATAACGATAAAAATGACGGGATTCCATATATCACGGGTGCAAGTAATTTCAAAAATGGTCATGTCAGCTTAGTTCGTTGGACTCCTGTACCGCAAGTTATTACTCAAAAGGGAGACTTGCTTCTGACTTGCAAAGGAACTATCGGGGAAATCGCATATAATAACTTTGGGAAAGCTCACATTGCACGACAAATTATGGCTATTCGCAATAATTACAGCCTCAATGTTGATTTTCTTGCATTATGTATTGAATATTCAATGACGAAAATCAAACAAGCCGCCAAAGGACTTATTCCTGGAATATCTCGTGAAGATATTCTTAATTTGGTTATACCTATTCCACCAACCAAAGAGCAAGAAAAAATTTGCGACAAGCTCAAAGTAACTTTTTCAGCAATAAAGCATATCGAGAAAGCGTCTTAATTGAGACTCTCTTCGATTACAGCAAAGTGGCTTAATGCAATATTTATAGATTTATCAATGCGTTTCTGTTCAGATAAAGGAGGAATTGCAATGAGCATTTCCTTCAACGTAAGCGGCTTCAATTCCTTTTGGTTTGTTGAACCTTCACCCTTCTTTTCAAGTACGCTTTGATGGGCTTTCATAAACGCATATAGGTAATGTGAGTTAATGCAACTAAAACTACGAATTACCGTAACATGAGAATCAGGAACAATTGAAAGACCTTTAGTATTGTCAGTATTCCTATAAATCCCCACTCGACCAAGAGTGCCGGTTCCGGTAGAATTGATTACCGTATCACCATCTTGCATGTATTCATCATCTGGGGAACGTTTCAATGCAGTTTTGTCAAGATACTGTGCTAAGCTTACATCAATGCTGTTGTGCTTTGTGTTACATTTTTGAGCAAATACAAGCACATTACTATTTTCTGTATATTTTGGAGATTTTCCACGGCGAATTTCTTTAACACAGCAGTTTTCTAATCGCATCCAAGTCCAAGTATCAGGAATATTATATGGTATTTCTTCGTCAATACAGAATACCTCTTCACCAATCTTCTCATAATAAGAGTTATCATCACCTTTGAAGATAACAGAGTCCTTCTTATCACGCTTAATTTTACCTTGCTTAATCAGTCCTTCTTTTTCGGCTCGTATGCGTTCAAGAAGAACGGAAGCCGGCTCATCATTCGGGTCTTGCGGTACAAGTTTACCACGAATAGCAAGATCAAGAATTTTTGATTTAGCATTTGTAATAGTTGCTTGTAAGACATCTTTATTAGATTGAATCTGAATTACTTTTACAAGCGCTCGTTGCGCTGCATCAACTATACGTAATTGTTCATTCTTTGGTGGAACAATGCATAAATAATTCGTTGCTGCAGAAATTGTAATTGTGTCAACCGTTGTACCTTTAGAGTTATCTCTCATTTGTGATTGAACAAAGCTTGACTCCAATAAGATTTTAGCGAATTGAGAAACAAGTAGTTTGTTTTTGTTTTCAAAACAAAGTACACTTGCATCCTTATAGTAAAATAGGTCTTCGGGCTTTACGATATAGACTTTTCCTATTGTACCTACACTAGAAACCATCAGATCACCCGATTGAGGTACACCATAATTTTTCTTCAATTCAAGATAATGTTCTTCTGAAATAAATAGTTCATTATCAATAAAATCATTCTCAGATAGTTTTACAATTTCTCGTGCTCTATAAAATGGAATTCCCTCATTTTTCCAATCGGATTGAAGAACTCGTTTACTTGAACATACATTCAATAAATCCTTCAACCTTGCCCATTCCCACCCCTCAGGTAGCTCAAAAGGAATCTCATCCTCAATACATTTTACAGTTCCATCCTGAAACTTCTCATAATGCAAATTATCATCAGATTTAAAGATCACTGTATCGTTTTTTATATCCTTAGGCTTTAGCTTTCCTTCCTTAACCATTTGCTGTTTTTCGACACGGATACGTTCTAACAAAGCAGAAGCAGGTTCGTCATTTGGGTCTTGAGGCACAAGTTTACCGCGGATAGCCAAATCCAAGATTTTTTGTCTTAATGCTTTGGTATCCATCACTCGTCCACCTCACCTATTATTTTTTCCAGTTCAGCAACAGCATTTGCGATATTTGATGACTTCTCTTTAATTTCCTGAAGCAGTTCCACAAGGGTGCGGTCATCTGTGCTGTCATTACTCTTCATCCATGTAATATCAAGGCTTGTCTTATCACGAGCCATAATCTCATCAATAGTAAATTTACGCCATCTGCCGTTAGGGTTTTCTTCACTGTATGTTTCCTTACGCTTGCTTAAATCTCCATCGGCATAGCATTCGATAAACTCATCAAAATGTTCTCTCTTAAGCGGATTTGTCTTACCGAAAGAAGGCATATCGGAACGCAAATCATAAATCCAAACTTCTTTTGTATTATTCTTATCGATCTTACCTCTTGTGAAAAATAAAACATTAGTCTTTACACCCTGTGCATAGAAAATACCCGTAGGCAAACGAAGAATCGTATGGAGATTGCACTTGTCCATCAAGTCCTTACGGATACGCTCTCCATCGCCATCAGCAAAAAGAACATTATCAGGCAAAATAACTGCCGCACGGGATTTACCGTCAGTTTTTAAGCTACGATAGATGTGTTGAAGAAAGTTAAGCTGTTTGTTGCTTGTCGGGAATGTGAAGTCATCGCGTGTTGCACGCTCTCCGCCTTTCTTTGTTCCAAATGGAGGATTCGTTAAAATTAGGTTATATCCTTTCATTGATTTTCCGACATTTGAGAGAGTATCACCCAAAATAATCTGACCGTCAATATCGTGAAGCATAGCATTCATCAAAGCCAGGCGGTGCGTATCATGTACAAGCTCGCAACCGGTAAACGCTTCTTCTTTCTCAAATTTTGCCATATCAGCATCAAGTGAGAAGAAATCATCTGTGTTATCTCTGACATATTGGCTCGCAGAAATCATAAATCCAAAAGTACCGCAAGCAGGGTCGTTACAACGCTCACCCGGCTGCGGCTTCATAAGATATGTCATAACATCAATCAGTACACGAGGAGTGAAATACTGACCGGCTCCCGACTTCTTTTCGTTAGCATTCTTCTCCAAAAGTCCCTCGTATAGATTGCCCAATCCCTCTTCACGGGCAGAAAACCAATCCAGACCATCTATAGTATTGATAATCTTTTCAAGGTTCTTCGGTTCATCAATTTTAGTAGCCGCACCCTGATAAATTTCACGCACACGACCGGTACAGTAAGTTCCAAACAAGCGAAGTATAGTTTTGTAATAGTTATGAAGCTCTAAGCCTGACTTACTGACAAAATTATCCCAGCTATATGCCTGAACTATTTTCTTTTCGCTGTTCTGCGTTTCTTCTTCAGGTGTAAGGTTATCCCCTTGTTCAATAGTAACACCTTCGGCAAATCTACCCTCTGCGTTGGTTTCTTTTGCCATTTTTAAAAACAAAATATATGTAAGCTCTGTAACATACTCGTGATAAGTGATACCGTCGTCTCTCAGCACATTGCAGAGCTTCCAGAGTTTAGATACGATTTCCTGTGTATTCATGCAGTTTTTCCTCCGTCATCATAGAGATATGTATTTAATTCCAAAACAATGCTCTCAAGCTGATTTTGGAATACTCTATCAATTTTTTTGAAGCCGCCTTGTTCTTTAAATCGAACATCTTCATCAAAGATTTTGACATTCAAAACAGATTCATTCATTAGATAGGTTTCCATTCGCTTAATCCAGTTCATTTCCTGTTTCGAGAATCTATGAGCCTTTACAAGCTTTTCAACGGCCTTACGAATTCGTGCTTCATGACTGATAAGTACTGAGCCAATAGCATAGCGGCGAATTAAACTGATAATGTCTGCCGCAATCTCCTCGTTAGTCATCTGAGAAATAGCAGTATTAAGCTGCTGTTGTGTAAATCCCTCCCTGTCCAATATTAATCGCAGAGATTTCAGGTCTTCACGAGTGAGGTCTTTAGGTCTTGTGCAAACAATATTTAAAGCCGCAATTTCATTCATATTAGTATTAACATATGCCGAGAATGCATCAAGATAATCTTCAGGTTTTTCGCCGTTGCCATAACCACGGGTATGACTAATCAACTCATCTTCCTTATCGGAGATTACAATAGGTCCACCGCTATGACCTTTCTTTTCATCAAGCAATCTGAAAAGTTCCTTGTTTGCGAGAATTCTATCCTTTGCCACATCGTTAGGCTCATTTTCCAGTTTTTCTATGAACTGAGTAGGATCCATACCACCAGACATATCAATAAAATGAGTTACCGTCTCACTACTCATTTTTCTCTTTTTACGCTGTAGCTTGGCAATAATCTGGTTGATTTGATTTTTAACCTTTCCCCCGTTATCAAGAACCTCTAATCCTTCGATAAGCTGCGTAAATGTAGTGTTTGGATTAGTTACAACTGACTTCATGGTATTAACCGGGTCAAGGGAATCATAGACACCAACAGGGTCATAGATTTCAAAGTGTGTCTTATGTATATCAGGGCAAAGTCTTGTTGCACGACCGAGCATCTGCTCAAAAAGAATACGAGACTTCACTCGACGCATAAATACCAATGTAGTGATTTCAGGCACATCTATTCCTGTTGTAAGCAAATCAACAGTAACAGCTATGCTTGGATAGCGTTCATTCTTAAAACGCTTAATAGCCTCCTGAACCTTTTTCTTATTTCCGCCACCAACACTTCCTGTGATTTTCATGATTGCATCATTATCTACACCTGTCTCGGAATAGATTTCTTTAAGGATAGATACAATCATATCCGCATGCTGGTCGTTTACGGCATAGATAAGCGTTTTTCCCTGTTCTTCATGAGATTCAGGGTCAATATCATGTGCGATTTCTTCAAGTACTGTTCTGTTAAAAGGTTCTGTAATCACTTTTCTATTAAAAGATTCAATATCAAAATCCAACTCATCATCCAGAAGTTCACTGTTAGTAACCTCTCCTGTTACTGGATCATAGATAGTTACCGTATCGCCGGATTTATAGTGTATTCCTTCAGTGCTGAGTTTTGTTTTCAATTCGTGAGGTGCATCATGATCTACAAGATAACCTTCGATAACAGCTTCACGATATGTATACTTAAATATTGGTTCTCCAAAAATCTTGGTAGTCTGTAACGCCGGAGTTGCGGTAAGTGCAATCTTTACAGCATCAAAATATTCAATAACATAACAGTATTTACTCTGATAATCTGTCTGGTCACGATAAAGCACCTCATCCTCGCCCATCTCTTTATCAAGGATATAACCACGATGTGCTTCATCTACTATAATCAGGTCATAATCAGAAACAGCCGGCTTTGTATCTTCTGTATTGTACAGAATCCGCTTTATCATACTTTGAACAGTTGCAACATGAATACGAGTTTCTTTATCAATTTCCTTATCTTCAAGACCTTTAATATTATAAATCTCATCAAGAGTCATAAGATTTTCAAGCTTAACTTCTTCAAAGACATCCTGAGCCTGTTCGCCGAGTGATGTTCTATCGACAAGAAACAGAATTCTGCGAAATCGTTCTGTTTTTAAAAAACGATATATCATTCCAAGTACAGTTCTCGTCTTGCCTGTTCCTGTTGCCATAGCAAGCAAAACACTTTGTTTACCGTCAACAACAGCGTTTTCTGCTACCTTAATAGCATTGAGCTGGTAAGGTCTTAAATTCAAACCTTCTTTATCTGTCAAAAAGTCAAACGGCATCTGTTTTAGATTTTGATTCTTACTTTCTGTATCCTGTACCAAAAGTGCTTTGATTCCATCAGGGCTCATCCATCCACGTAATGCTCTTGGCAAATTACAAGAATTACGTAAATCTAAGAACCAAATACCTGATTTCGTCTTATACTGTTCCAAATATGGTCTGCCGTTCGTAGCAAAAGTAAACGGAACCCTATATTTGCCCCAAGTGCCAATCTGATACTGACTGTCCACCTCACGAATATTTTGAGGATATTCTTTACACTGATAATCAATAACCGAAGGAATATCCTTATGGATTGCTTTCGCTTCAATTATGGCAACCAACTTTGTTTCAACAAACAATGCATAATCAGCATAACCTTTATTACCAACCTGAGAATCGGTAGGCCATTCTGCAATTGCCATATTTCGACCCTTTTCAGGTCTTGTTCCTTTAGAATATCTAAGCTGTTCTGTATCAGCTTCCCAACCGACTTTACGGAGTTGCTCGTCAATAAGATAGCGAGTTTCCGCTTCAGACTTCTGACGATTTCCGGCAGCAACCGCAGATTGTTTCTTACGTTCTTCTTGAGAAATCTTAGGTGCAGATGCAGCCGCTTTTTCTGCTTTTTTTGTCAGATTGTCCTCAATTTTCTTTTCATTTTCCTTATCAACTTTAATATAATCTGTTGTTGAAGGTTCAACAGGTGTAACAAATTGTTGATTTTTATAATTCCAATCGCCGTATGTCTGCATGAACCATTCACAAAGACTGTATGTCATTTGCAAAAGAGTCTTTCCTTCATCAACAGAACCATAATTTTCATGAGTAGCTTTATTACGAGCTTTTCTTATAGCATGAAGAATGTCACAAAGGTCACGGGGAAGCAGTCCTTCTCGCATAAGAGTATTAATACGGGTAATGGCAGTATTTTCATAAGGCAGAGCAATACCATCATAAGTAAACATCAAATTGACAATGGTCTCACCTATCATTCCCAACTTAATCAGACATGAATTAGCATCAGAGTAACAGTATTGTTCAGCCAGCTTTCCAAAATTCGCTAACACAGGAAAATCCTTGCTTAAAAAGTCAAAATTTGATTTCATGTTTTACTCCTCCTCAGCTTTCATCGTATTTTAAGGTAAGTATGCCATCCGCGATACAGTCCAATTTTCCGCGTAGCTTTCCATTGATATATATCCAATTCTTTTCAGTCTTACGATGATATTTGCACTGAATCCACACATTTTCATTAACTGCGATGTTGTCCGTCTTCGGTCAATCATCATATGGAACAGTTTATCGTAACAAATTCTCATGACAAAACCTTCAAACTTCCGATAATACATAATTATGAGTGATATTATATCACTATTTATCGAATTTTGCAATGTTTTAGAATGTAGTAAGCAATACCGTAAATACACCAACAAGAAAATACAACTAAAGATTCTCCCTACTTATCAAAACTCTGTATTATTCACTTACAATTATCATTGCCCTTGATCCGTCAATTTCAAAAATACATCACAACTAATCTGATGTCCTTCTTACAAATTTTTGTATTGCGGGTTGACAAATTTACGCTTAGATATATACTAATATTACTAAATGATGTTGGTTCTTGACTTAGTAATATTTTTTTGGAAGGTGATAAGATTATGAGTACCAATAAGATTACTTGTTCATTTACCGTTGACCGTGATATTTACAACGCTTATAAAAGCATTGTTGTAAAAAACGGCGAAAATGTAAAAGACAACCTTAACCGTTATATGTTAAATGTCATTAACTATGAAACTCCAAATGCAGATACAATTTCTGCAATAAAAGAGGTTGAAGAACTGAAAAAGAATCCAAGCAATAAAACCTATGCTTCATTTAGCGAGCTTTTAGAGGATATTACCAATGAGTAAATTAAGAATTGTATCGTCGCAAAATTCAACAGAGATGTTAAGCTGGCAATTAAGCGTGGATACAATATTCAATTACTTAACGGTGTCGTTGAAATGATAGCTGAACAGCATTAGTGATAAAAAACTTATTTTGCACTCCAAAAAGCCGGAACACAGCGATTTATTTTAGTTTTTTCAAGGCAAGGCATTTTTCGCCTTTTTAATGTCCAACAATAGTTTATGCAATATACTAACAAATAAAAGAAAGGACCTTCCCTAATGATAAATTCATCAGAGAAGGTTCTTGTTATTTTCTTACCATAACAACAGCCTGTTCACCAAGTCATGTGTAACGGAACTTACAATTATTTTTGAATATCGGATTAGCACATTTGTTTACAGATTTTTAGGTAATACATTTGAAGTCTTTCTGGGCTTTTTAACACTATATATACATTACAAACATTTTTTCGCCGTTGTTTAAAGTGTATGTTTCAAGCACCAATAGTCATATTCCGGAAAACTTATTGAGAAATGTTGAACCGTCAAAACACTGTCATTTCCATTCCTCTCCCAATTGAAGAGTTGTTTGAATTTCAGCTAGATGAGTTGCTGTAAAGGTTATTCTTTTGTCTCCAATAGGAATTTCTACATTTTCTACATTTTGTGTAAGAATTCTTGCTATAAAGTCATTCCATACAGAATCAATGTTCCTTAACAATATAAAATCTTTACTACATTTTAAGCATAGACTTAAATACATCTGTTCCCAGCCGTATTTAGGATTTTTTTGAACATTGTTTTTCTCAATATAAATCTTTGGAACAATTTCCTGACACATTTGGCAAAAACAATTCCGTTCATTTTCTTCGCTTCTATACATAGTTGTTGTATAGAAATCTTTATTGACAGGAAATTTAGGTTCATACACTATTCGGTTGTTTTCAATATAAGGATTAGGATTGTTTTTGAATTTATCTTGTATATGTTTTCTAAGTTTTACTAAATTAACAACTTTCTTACCTGGAATTCTTCATAAGAATAATTATAATCCGTCTTACTGAAAAAATATTGTAAATGGAATTTCTCTATTTGCTTATCCGTAATAATTTCATTACGAATTAGCCCTTCAAGAATTTCCATCCCGTAAGTAAACTCATTCTGGAAGTCTTCAATATCAGTATCTGAAATGGATTTTAGTTGAAAATCAATATCATCATAGTGAATATCCAAAATATCAGAACAGCCTAAATATTTTGCAAGATTCACAAAATCATCAGAAACCACCAAGTTCTTTATAGTTTCACCAGAAAGAATCAATTTCTTATTATTGACGAATTTGTTTCCTTTATGATAATTTCCGTTAACAAATTTCATTGGAATTTCTGATATCATTCCTTTTAGAGTATTATGACATTTATTAAAGTTTTCAGAATTATTCTTATACTCATTAAGAACATAGATAGCTATTTCTTCATCAGTTCTATTCGATTCAATATATGCTATTAAATTCTTCTGATATATACTATCGTAGACTTCTTGTATAAGTTCATTAATCCTATAGTTTGGTCCGACAATATCCTGTGCACTTTTATAATCTAAAATCTTTGTTTCAAGAATCTTGAAATTCTTATCAGAAATTTTAGTATCATGAGTATATATGTTGTTGCTGTAGAATTCATACCTTACTCCACTTGAAGTACGAATTGGAAAAATCGGTAATTGCTTTACCATATCATAAAGTCCATTACTTTTAATTTCTTGCTGAGTAGAAAGAAGATTCAAATATGAATATAATACTTTTCTGACTTTTTCATCATTAATAAGTTCTTCAGAAGCCTTTTTAATACAAGATAAATTTTCTAGAATGTTACTTATACGGCATCCAATAGCTTTAAGCAACGGAATATATTGTGTTTTCTTATAAGTATCGATAACTACTGCGGTAGAGCTATTTTTAATATCTGTATTTTTATAAATATAAGATATGACTTCAGGCACAATTATACAGTTTTTGCTTTTAATCGAAACAAACTTGTTAGTATTAAGAACCGGCAATATATTTGCTTTCTTTAACCTATCTGTCCAATTAAATCTATTTAAGTAAGTATCTGAAAAATTACTATATGAGAAATCATCATTTTGCGATGTAAACTTGACATACCTATATACATCAATTCTTTCACTTTCTTTTTTTGTATTCCATTAGTTCAAAAATTGCTTTATAGATAGATCGTTCATAAAGCATTACTGCCTTTCTTTGATAATAATATTATGCACAATACTTATAATACATTAAACTGTTAAAATTATGTTCACAGGAATTTTAGGCATAAAAAAGAACCCTATGGCTCGAATGTTAAAAATATTAGATTTGCTATTGTTATTGATTATCCTCATTTTTCTGAAAATTCCTTGCTTTTGAGATTAAAAAAATGTAGCATTTTATTCACTCCAGGCTGAGCAGAACATTGATCATTTCACTTTCGCCTGTCTGTGCCTGCTCTACAACCTCACAATTTTCTCAAAAACTTCTTTTCCTCGCTTTCGTGTGGATAGTGGCTGTAAATACGGAAGCCACAAAAAGCCGCCGCACCTAACAGGCACACGGCGACAACCATACAGATGATTTTCGTATATTTCTTCATAGCGTTATCCTTTCTTATTCTGTTTTAGGGGCAAAAAATAACGCCCACATTTTCCGTGAGCGTTACTGTTGCAATATTGTTTTCAGATACAAAATGCGGCATAGAGAGGAACGGTTTTTTTATTGTCCTCAAAGCCGAAGTTTTTGGCAGAGAGCTTGATTGCATAAGCGGGCTTGTAGGTGTCCATATAGACCTTCAAGCTCTTTGCTCTGGTGTTGTCGGCAGACTTGACCTCAATAGGAATAAGCTGACCGTCACGCTGAATGATAAAATCAATTTCAGCTCCACGCTCTGACTCCCAATAGTAGGTGTGGTAGCCGTTAATGGTAAGCTGCACATTGACATAGTTCTCCGCCATACCGCCCTTGAAGTCGTTAATTTCCTCGACCATATAGAGAATGTCATTGGCGGCTAAATCTTTCTTGGCACAAAGCAATCCTAAGTCGGACACATAAATCTTGAACGCATCAATATCACGGTAGTTTTCAAGCGGCTTTTTAATTTGCTCCACCTTGTAGACCTGTGACACGATACCAGACAGGCAAAGCCATTCAATCGCATTTTCAAATTCGGAAGCCCGTCCGCCTTTCTTGATCAGCTTATATTGGAAACGGGTATTTTTCTTGGAAAGCTGAACGGTAATGTTGTCATAAGCAAGTCTGGTTTTCTTAATTTCATTCAAGTTGTTATACTTGCTCATATCGTTGAGATAGCTTGCAAGTATCGTATCCTGCGTATGGCGGACGAGGATATAATCCTTTGTTTCTGCGAATTGCATCACGCACTCCGGCATACCGCCAACCACAAGATACTGACGGTAAAGCTGCATTGCGGCATCGTGTAAGGCAGACGGCAGGGGCGTATCGGTTTGGAAGCACTTTTTAATCTGCTCTACCAAATCGTCCTCACCGAGAGCCAACATAAATTCCTCCATATCCATAGGATAAAGCGTTTTCATATCGACCTTTCCTACGGGAAAAGAGAATTTTGCTCTGTTGACCGCAACACCGAGCAAGCTACCTGCGACGATGATGTGATAATCCGGAGCGTTCTCGCAAAAATATTTGAGCGAAGTCAACGCCCTTTCGCAGAGCTGCACCTCATCAAAGACTATCAGAGTTTTTTCCGTTACGATGGTCTGACCTGCGATATGAGATAAAATCGGTATGAGATAGTCGGGGCTGATGTTTTCCTCAAAGGTTTCATTTAGCTTTGGATTGGTTTCAAAGTTGAAGTATGCTACATTTTCGTAGTGGGTGCGTCCGAACTCCAGAATGGAATAGGTCTTTCCGACCTGTCTTGCGCCCTGTAAAATAAGGGGCTTGCGGTGTTCGCTTTCTTTCCACGCTTCCAAGAAGCCCATAATCTTTCTATACATAAGCAGTCCTCCTTAAAGGTACTGACCATAGTATAGCAGATATTCGTGTAAAAATCAATGAAATTCCCTTGGCTTTTCGCACTAATCAACACGATTATTTTCTCTAACCTCTCACGATATGACACGAACACCGCAATTTCTGCATTTTACACCTCCCAAAACTTAAAAAGCCCCTGTCCAACACCAACATTCGTGATATAGCTAAGTTGAAGGTCGGAGATATTAAGGAGTTTGGTTGAGCATGAAGCTTGCGAAGTCCACCGTTTTTGTCACCCATTCTTGCAACACGAAAAATGAGTATACAAGAATTTTAGGCATAAAAAAAGAGCCCAATGGCTCAGATGCAAAAATATTAAATAAGTAACTGTTATTGATTATTCTCAATTCCTCGATATACTCTTGCTTTTTAAGATTTAGAAGAAGGTATCGTTTTATTCACTTCATGCTGTGGAGGGAAGTCGATCACTTGCTCTTTTAGTGAAACTTTCTTTGAGAT
>ERZ841120.912-NODE-912-length-15548-cov-3.638482_pt1 | contig 15548 bp, 16 predicted proteins | sample MGYA00519572_ERZ841120 | MGnify/ENA primary metagenome ERZ841120 (study PRJEB31850, sample SAMEA3708890) | human gut metagenome | biome: human gut; feature: human-associated habitat; material: faeces | place: China | collected 2014 ... | reverse complement strand
AGTTTGTATATATCTTTTAAAAGGTATATGATTAAGAAAAACGGCAGGAGGTATCTGAATGAAATCACATAAATATTGGTCTATCGGTGCACTGATTACAATGCTTGGAACTTTTTATACAGGTTATAAGGGATCAAAAGAAGGCCATAAGTACTTTGCAGCAAGTTCTTTGCTTTGCATGATTATGGCTATTTATACAGGACACAAGATGATTTCTGGTAAAAGTAGGAAGAAAAAAGAAGTTTCAGTAGAGAGTGTTGAAGATTAAAAAACAGAATATTTTAATAAATAACGCCGGTGCGGGATTTTTGATATCCAGTACTGGCGTTATTTATTCTACAGGGGCTTGGGGGTGTAGCCACCAAATATATTATTAATTTTCTTCTTCTTCGGTAAGTTTGTTAAGGATCCACTCCCTATTGATAACAATATCCTCATCATCGCGGAGATCTTTGAAATCATCGCAGTGTGAAGAAGCAAATCCATACATATTGTCAATGTCAACTGCACCAGTGATCTCACCCTTATTAATGATTATAAGAATATTTGTTCCGTCGTCGTCGACAGCAAAGCGCAGTTCATCAAATTCTTTATCAGGATTATTCTCGTGAAGAGAATCTGCCACAAGTAATTTAACAAGTTCCATTATCCTGTCATCTTTACCTGCATCAAAGATCTGTATCTTTTCAACGAGCTGATTTGGTGATGTTACGATTCGGGCTAAATATTTTTTAGTACGAAAATCAAACAAAGCATTTTCACCATAAAACATTTCATATGTCTTCTCTACTTCTGATTCAGAAACCAGATAAATCATGATAAGATCTTCCATCTGGTGATATCTGGTGATAGAGTGTAGCGTAGTCTAAACGAAAGGTCTTTCCACAGCTCGGGCAGGTATAAAGGAAAATAGATTGATTAAGTACCTTCTCTTTCATTTCAGGATCCAGTGCAGTATTAATACTGTCCCAGAGCTCAAAATCTCCCTCATGATGGCAGGAAGGACAAGTTACCTTTTCTATATGATGTCTTGACATAAATGTTCCTCCTTTCAGTGAGATAAATCTATAGTTTTCTTATTGTAGAATGCGCTTATCCTTTATTATTTTGCCAGGAAATTACTCTGAATCTCCATCGGCATATGATAAGCCTGGCCTCGTTTTGTCAGGCTGTATAGTTTAAAGCTCATGAGTTCCGGAGTCGCATTCAAAGAGCTGCAGAGTCCGAAATAATCCAGGTCTTCGTTCTGAACCATATCTTCGATCTCCTCATCATCAATCAGAAGATCGGCAGCAAACAGATTGGCCTGGTATTCTGTATTATCCGTCATATTGTAGAGTGTATCATCTTGCATCGGAGCCATTTTCAGCTGGGAACGATGCAGGATGATATGCCCTAATTCATGGGCGGCAACGATCATCTTTTCTTCTTCTGAAAGGAAACTGCTGATCATGACATAGATCGTCTTGCAGCTCATAAAACAATATCCTTTCAGTGTCTTATATCTGGAAGTTTCCCCGACAACAATGTTCATCTGATCCATGATCTCAAAGGGATCCCTGGTGCCATATTTCTTGATTAATTTCTTTGTTTCTGTATATATGTAAGTGTTTCTCAAATAAATCACCTCAAAAGTAAAAAATAAAAAGGGCAGAAATATCCTTGTAACTATAAGGTAACAGATTAGGTGTACAATAATCCCGCCTTCTATTATTTTTCCTCTTGGTTTTTCAGATATTTTTTCGGTGTAAATTTCTTTGCACGTCTTTTGGAATCCAGATAAAGGCTCTGGATCTCATCCATAAAAGCTATTTTATCTTCGTCTGTCAGTGATCCACCGGCAAACATAGCTGCAGCCTGTTCCAGAATCTGCTGAGCCTGTCTGGCACCACGGTTACCAAACTGTTCGGATGCTTCTGTGATAAAAGCTTCATTCTCACTCATGAGATAAGAAACGTCACACTGTAATGCATCTGCCAGTTTCTGATACAGAACATTTTGTTTTGGAAAACGTCCTTCTACTTCCCAGGATCGAATGGTCCTATATGAAACACCAACCATACTGGCCAGTTCCTGCTGACTCATCTTTTTTTCTTTTCTTAATGATCTTACTTTTTCACCGAATGTCATAAACATACCTCTTTCTAAGCCTTGTCTTATAAGTTTCATTAGCCGCCTCAAGGCAAAACGGGAAATGTGTCTCCTGAAAATTAAAAATTAATCTTGACAAAGGGAAATATCTCTCCTATAATGTGAATCACAGATAAGGGAAACATCTTTCCTATAAGATACACAATATTTCCTCTTTTGTCAATGGATATGTGAAATGAATTTCCTGTAATTCAATGAAAACAGGAAGGATAGACAATCATTGATAGTCAAAATGGGATACATGTTACAAAAAGAGGAAAGACGTATGGGAGGTGGCAATGTGAGTCAGGATCAGACTTCTATTATCTGTATTGATCTGAAGTCCTTTTATGCTTCTGTAGAATGCGTAGAACGTGGGCTGAATCCATTTAAAACAAACCTGGTGGTTGCAGATCCGACCAGATCAAAGTCAACAATCTGCCTGGCAATCACTCCGGCTATGAAGTCTCTTGGCATCAAGAACCGGTGCCGGATCCATGAGATACCGGATTGTGTGAAGTACATTACAGCCATGCCGAGGATGCAGCTGTACATGGATTATTCCGCAAAAATCTATGGAATCTATCTGCGGTATGTCTCAAAAGAAGATATCCATGTGTACAGTGTCGATGAGTGTTTTATTGATGTGACAAACTATCTGCAGCTTTATCATCTCACTGCAAAAGAAATGGCGGTAAAGCTTATGCAGGCAGTCATGGAGGAAACTGGCATCACTGCAACTGCAGGTGTGGGAACCAATCTGTATCTTGCTAAGATCGCAATGGATATCGTAGCAAAGCATGTGGATGACCATATTGGAATCCTGGATGAATTCTCTTACAGAGAGCAGCTATGGGATCATAAACCATTAAGTGACTTCTGGAGGATTGGATCCCGGACTGAAAAGAAACTGGCTGGTTACGGGATCCATACGATGGGCGATATCGCAATGGCTTCTTTAAGATCCGAAGACTGGCTGTATAAGATGTTTGGGATTGATGCAGAGCTGTTGATCGATCATGCATGGGGTTATGAAACATGCCGGATGAGTGACATCAAGAACTATCATTCGGAGGAACACAGCCTTTCAAATGGTCAGGTGCTGATGCGAAATTATTCTTTTGACGAAGCACTTGTGATCGTAAGGGAAATGACAGACAATCTGGTCCTGGATCTGTTTGAAAAAGGACTGGTAACAAACTCTCTCACCTTATGGATCGCCTATGACCACAGGTATGAGCATGAGGCATCCAAAGGAACCGTAAAACTCGAAAGAGAAAGTAACAGTTCCAAAAAGATCATAGATGCAGTGGAAGATTTATATCGCAGGATTGCAGACAAATATACCGGAATCCGAAGAATCGAGGTGTGTGCGAACAGGGTTGCTCCTGAAAATTATGTGCAGTACAGCCTGTTTGATGATCCCAAACAGACCGATAAGGAACGGCATTTACAGGAAGCAGTATTGAATGTAAAGCAGCGTTATGGAAAGAATGCGATCATGCGTGGATCCAATCTGCTGGAGTGTTCTACTTATAGAGAACGCAACGAGCAAATAGGTGGTCACCGTGCTTAGAGGAGGTGCAAAAAGTGCTGGCAAGTGCATATCAACCGTATTTATATTTACCAAGACCGGTTTCCAGGAGACATCCCATGGATGTAGGACGCAGGGCAAAACAGTTTGCTCCATTTGCGGCACTTCGTGGATTGGATGAAACAATCCGGCAACAGGAAATCATTTATGAACCGAAAAGAGATTTATCTGAGGAAAAGAAAAATGAGCTGGATATGAAATTAAGAATCCTGGCATATGGAATGAAGATACAGGCAACTTATTTTCAAAAGTCATGGAAGAATCCATTAATTGGTCAGTACCATACATTATCCGGAACCATAGAATTTTTTGATCCATCAGTCCACTTACGGATTGATGATACCGAGATCCAGATCCAGGACATCTGTGATCTGACTGGTGATGTATTTGAAACTATTGAAATATCATGTTAATGAATCACAGCGGAATTTTTTATACCGGAAAGAGTGAGTGGTAGCTGGTGAAAGGATAAAAAAGGATGCACAGATCGACAAAGCAGATCTGATCAGAATAGAAATCGTGCTGTTCGTGTAGCTTTGGCACTTACGGAATGGATGGCATGATGCTCATAAGGCGGATTTGATTTCCCTTTGGTCCGTTGAGTAATAAATGGAGAATATCTTATTGCTTAAAGGAGGAAGCCTATATGGGATCAGGTGCTATTAAATGGCATGTACACTGCTCTGTATGTGGAGCATTTATTGAAAAGAGCGCACAAAGCGATTCAGAAGTGGAGTGCAAAAAATGTCGCAGTACATTGGAGATATTTGTAAAGGATGATATGGTGTCGGTTCGTCCGATTCACATCCGAGATGAACAATTAAAGTCCAGGATGCGGACGTATTCCCGAAAGATGATGAATCAGGGATCATAACAGAATAGAATGAGCTGTCTGTAGTAAGCGTTGGATTTGGCAGGAACCATCAAGAACGCACCAGACAGCAAGAGTTTGTCAAGGAGCTGAACCTGACTGGAATCACTAAGAGCCCGGCAAAACATTTACGGATACACTGCAAGATCAGAAGTATTTTCTGGTTTTGGAGATTGTTGAAGTATTTGTTTTGTCGGGCTTTTTTGATGTATTTCAAAAAATTTTTAAATTTTTTGTCGTACCCCACTGTAAAACAGGCTCTCAGCGTTTCGTTATATAGAGGTTGAATTCTTTTTTGCAAAAATAATTGTAAATAGAGATTTTGATAATATGACACAAAGGAGGAAGCAAAGATGACTGAAATCGAATACCAGGAATTTGTAAGGCATTGTCCTTACGATGCTATGGGCGATTATTCCATGTTTCGCAAAGAGCAAACAGAGAATGAATCAGAAGATGCACATATCAACTGAATAAGCCAGGCAATCTGGCAAACTTAATCTAAACGCAGATACATGCGTTACAAAAGAGTCGCGGACTCCCGTTCAAAAAAAACGGGTGAGTTCGTGACCTCTTGCGCTGCAGTTCTTTATGTCTGTGCAGAAATTTCATAAAAGATGGAATGGACCACCCGGAGCCGAAAGGCAGAAAGGTGGTCTTTATGTTGACATTAAAAGAACTGAAAAAAATCGTGAAAGTTGCTGATGTGGAGAAGAGAATCCCAAGCGTGAAATCCTTGAAAGAACACAAAGTTGTAGTAAAAGAAATGATCAATGCAGATACAACGATCTCTGTTTATGATCACGGATATGTACTTTATACAGCAGGAAATCAATCAACCGTATTTCCGCTTCATAGTTGTGATGACTATGAATATGTGAGTGTAACTGGCGATAACAAGGAATTCAATAAAGAGTTCTTTGATAATGAAAACTGGTATATCCGTCTGCTGATGGAGGCTGAAGACCGTATGGCATACAGCCAGAGCAAAATCAGCACCAATCATGGTGTATTTTCTAACAGCGATGTTACAGATGATGCGGAGATTATGAGAGGATCTTCAAAAGATTTTGTTGACGATGTTATCGACAGAGAAATTCTGAATGCGCTGATCAAGGAATTGACAGAGAGGCAAAAGACGGTACTCAATCTGATTTATTTCGAAGAAATGCGCCAGCAGGATGTCGCAGATTATCTGGGAATCAAACAGCAGAGTGTAAATGACCTCCTGAACAGGGCATTAAAAACGATGAAAAAAAAGGCTGAAAACGAAGAATTTTAAAAAAATTGAATTAGACCACTGTAAAACAGGCTCTGAGCGTTTCGTTATATGAAGGGTTTGCATAGAACACCTTCATGTACTTTGAAAAATGAATAGCCTGCCCGGAGTGATATTTGGTTTGAACATGCATAGAGCGAAAAGCTGCGTGTCTGCCAGAAGAAAACGTATCAGAGATGGAAACTGATATAGGAACGGATCCGGGAAAGAAAACAGGAAAACGCTTAAATCTTAAATCAAAATAAAATGTCTGAATCTAAAAAGAGGATGACAGTAGAAATCATGTGGCGGTATTTGTGACAAACAGGTACCGCCATATATTTGTGCTGTTATCTCAGCTTGTGCTGACTGTCCCAAATAGCGCAAATTTCAGGAAAGGAGGCGATCATCTTCGTATAAAAGATAATATGCAGAAACTAACAGATAACCATACACAAAAGAATCAGAAAGGAAGGATTTAAGAGAATGAACGTGAAAAAGAAAGCACGCAGGGTGATGTCCGGTTTACTGACTGCAGTAACGGTTCTATCGACGGTACTCTCTCCCGCTGTTGCCTATGCTTCTGAGGATGCAGGATCTGTAAAAAAGATTCCGTATTATGAGGAGATCAAGGATCAGTTGGATGAAGATGAAGTGGTAACTGCAAAGGATTATGAGATCAAGGTTGGAGACAATTTCGATGTAAAGAGTGATTATACCGGTCTTACGATCCAGGATGACAGCAAAGTAAAAGTTACATTTCAGGAAGCAAAAGATACGGACGGGAATGACTTTTCTACCGATTATGCCAATTCCTATAAGGCAGTCTATTATGTAGAACCACAGACAACGGATCACCCAACCTACCAGATCAATCGAAAGATCGTGGTAAAAGAAGCGGATCAGCAGAAAGATTCGCAGTCAGAAAGTTCTTCTGATCAGGATGCTGGTTCTTCCGATAAGACAGAAACAGAGGATTCTGAGGCTGACTCGTCTACAGAGGAAACTGGTGCTGCTGAAACGGAGAGCAAAACAGAACTGACAGAAAAAGAATTTGATGCAGAGATCGAAGCAACGGAGAATCAGGAGACCGTTGATCCGGAAACAGGGATCACACTCTCAGAGGTTATGCAGGAAGCTGTTGACCAGGAAGTTGCTCTTGCAGATCTTGAAGCAGGCGAAAGTATTACTTTTGATATGCCAATGATGCTTGCTTCCGGTGAAACAGGAACAAAATCAGTCACAGTCACAGCCGGTTCCTGGTACTATTACGCAGATTATGGATTAGGTTCTTATCTGACTTGTCCATATTATGTGAAATGGGGAAGCATCAATGCGACAGCATACTGTGTTGAACCATCGAAAAAAGGACCGGGAAATGGAACTTATACGATCCAGAAACTTGCCGATGGAAAGACACTTGCAAAGGTCTGCTATTACGGAACAAAAGCAAGTGATGAGAATGGTTTCTTCGATGAGAAACATCCGGATTTCCCAGCAGGAAAGAGATTCATCATTACCCATCTTGCAGCAGCTTATGCAAATGGATCCAGTGACTGGGCATCCGGAACTAATGCAACAGGAAAGAACCTGGCAATGGAGCTTTACAATTATTGTGTAAATATGCCGGACATTCCGTCTGTAGATATGAGCTTTTCCGAATCTAATGTAAAGGCTTATGTGGAAGGAAACAGCCAGCGAACAAGTGTGACCACATTCAAAGCGGATAAACTGCAGACAATCACTTTCAAGCTGCCGAAAGGTGTAAAACTTGTAAATGTGACAACCGGAAAAACAAGTGCTGCAGGGGCTAATGTGGAGATTTCCGGTGGTACAAAGTTCTATCTGACAGCACCACTTAATCAGGCAGAAAATGTCAGTGCTACTTTCTCTTCTAAGATGAAAGGAAGTATTGATAAGGAATATTCAGCCTATAAGATCACAACAGGATCTGGAACACAGGACCTGGCTCTTGTTTTCGGTGAAGGTGTCGGAAATGAGAAATATGTGGATTTTAAAGTAACCTGGACAAAAGAATGCAAAGTATCCATTGTAAAGAAAGATCAGGATACAGGAAATGCACTGGCTGGTGCAGTGTACGGGATCTATTCCGATGCTGCATGTACAAAGCTGATTGCAGAGATGCCTGCAACTGATCAGAATGGTGCTTCACAGCTCACAATGGAAAAGACACAGGAAGTTGTTTATCTGAAAGAAATCTCTGTTCCAACAGGGTATCAGATCGATACAAAGTCTTATAATGTGACTCTTGCTATCGGAAAGACAACGACCAAAAATGTAACAGACAAACGTGTAAATGCAAAGATCAACATTGCAAAACAGGATGCTGAGACAGGCAATGAAGCCCAGGGTGATGCAACACTGGAAGGTGCGGTATATGGTCTTTATGCAAGGGAAGATATTGTTCATCCGGATGGAAGAACCGGAACAATCCATAAGAAAGACAGCCTGATCACATCTCTGACAACGGATAAGAATGGCGAGGCTTCTGTATCGGATCTCTATCTTGGAAAGTATTATCTGAAAGAGCTTAGTGCTCCGGTGGGATACGTACTGGATCCGACAGAACATGATGTGGACTGTACTTATGAAGGTGCTACTGTTCCGACAGTAGAAAGAACTTCTGTATGCAAAGAAACTGTCATCAAGCAGCCGTTCCAGATCATCAAGGCAGCAAACAACGGAAAGACCGATGCAGATCTTCTGCAGGGAGTTGGTTTTTCAGCATGGCTTGTCAGTGATCTGAAAGTAAAAGCAGATGGAAGTTATGATTTTGATTCAGCCAGACCAGTTGTACTGACTGCAGATGGCCAGGCAGAAATGTTTACCGATGAAAAAGGATATGCAAGATCGATTCCGCTTCCATATGGAACTTATGTGGTAAGAGAAACCACAAGCAAACACAACTATGCACCGGTCGATGATTTTGTAGTGAAGATCACAGAGAATCATCCGGATACACCACAGACATGGCGAGTGCTTCTGGATAAAGAATTCAAAGCAAAATTAAAGATCATCAAAAAGGATGCAGAAACACAGAAATCTGTACTCCTGGCGAATACTGAATTCAAGGTATATGACCTGGATAATCAGAAATATGTGGAACAGACAACATCCTATCCAAAGCCAACGGTACACAAATCTTATTTCACAAATGAAGAAGGATACCTGGTACTGCCAAAGAATCTGAAACCTGGTAACTACAGGATTGAGGAAGTGACGGCACCCGATGGGTACACAATATCCAAAAACTATGTGACAGTTGCAGTTGATACAGATACTGCTTATCTGACCGATCCTGTCACAGGAGATGCAGTCATTGATGTGGAATATACCAATGCCCCGGTCAAAGGTCAGTTAAAGATCTATAAACAGGGTGAAGTGTTAAAGGGATTTGATAAGGAATTCCAGTTTGAAATGGCTGGACTTGCAGGTGCTGAATTTGAAGTCTATGCGGCAGAGGATATTTATACTGCCGATCATCAGGTAGGTGCAGATGGACAGAGAACTCTGTATTTTGCAAAGGATGCACTGGTAGCAACCGTCACAACGGATGCAGATGGTTATGCAACCGTAAAGAATCTTCCACTTGGCAGGTACTATGTTAAAGAGAAGAATGCACCGGACACTTATGTGTTAAATACTGTGCCGGAAAATGTCGAATTTGCTTATGCGGATCAGGATACTGCAGTGATCGAGAAAGAAATCTCTGTCACAGATGAACGACAGAAAGTGTCGATTACTGTCGAAAAACAGGATGCTGAGACAGGCAATACAGTAGCCGGAGCAGTGTTCGGTATTTACAATGCAAAAGACATTCAGACGAAAGATGGAAAAGTGATCGTTAAAGCAGATACTCTTTTACAGGAAATGACTTCTGATGAAAAAGGTCAGGCAGCATGTACACTGGATCTTCCACTTGGAAGCTATTATGTAAAAGAACTGAAAGCACCAGATGGATTCGTATCTTCGGATGAAGTACTGAGATTTGATGCTTCTTATCAGGGGCAGGATGTACAGACAGTAACATTAAAATCCGTAAAGAAGAACCAGCCGACAACTGTTGAGATCACAAAATCAGATGCAACAACCGGTGTAGAACTGGATGGAGCTTATCTGAAAGTAACGGATAAAGATGGAAATGTAGTAGACAGCTGGACATCTTCCAAAGATGCACCGCATGTGATCAAATATCTGAAAGTGGGTGAGACTTATACCCTACATGAAGAGTTTGCACCGCATGGTTATCTGGTAGCCAATGATGTGACATTCACAGTCAAAGATACCGGAGAGGTTCAGAAAGTGGAAATGAAGGACGAGGTACCGGTTGGTGAACTCATCATCAACAAAAAGGGAGAATTCCTGGATTCTGTTACACTGGCCGATAAGGTCAAAGGTGTGGTGGAACACATTTTCAACTATGTAACCGGAAAACTGACAGATGTTACGTTTGAAGTCTATGCTGAGGAAGACATTAAGGCTGCCGATGGCGTCAGTGACGATTACTATAAAAAGGATGAACTGATCGCAACGATCAAGACAGATGAAACCGGTATTGCAAAACTGGAAAATCTTCCACTTGGTAAATACTATGTGAAAGAAACAGGAACTGCTTACGGTCATGTACTGGATGGTGAGATCCGTCATGTAGATCTGACTTACGTGGATCAGAATACACCGGTTGTAGTCTATGACAAAGACTGGCAGAACAACCGCCAGAGAGTAGAAGTCAGTGTACTTAAGAAAGAAAAAGATTCTGACCGTACATTGGAAGGCGCTATCTTTGGATTATTTGCCAAAGAAGACATTAAGTCTGAGACAACTGGTAAAGTCCTGATCGAAGCCGATGAGATCATTGAACTGAAATCTACGGATGAAGAAGGAAAGATCACATTTGTTGCAGATCTTCCAATAGGAGCAACTTACTATGTAAAAGAGCTCTATGCACCGGACGGATTCGTAACCAACGATGAAGGAAAAGAATTTACGTTTGAGTATGCAGGTGAGGATCAGCCGACAGTCACTTATGATTTTACCTTTGATAATCAGCCAACCGTCGTTGAATTTACCAAATCCAGTCTGACAACCGGAAAAGAACTTCCAGGATGTAAGCTGAAAGTGGTAGATGCTGATGGAAATATCGTGGATGAATGGACTTCCGGTAAAGAAGCACATGTGATCCGTGAGCTGACTGTCGGAAAAGAATACACACTGGTTGAAACAAAACCGACCGACGGTTATGTAACAGCTGAAAGTGTGAAGTTCACGATCAAAGATACTGCCGATGTGCAGAAAGTTGAGATGAAGGATGATGTAACGAAGGTGAAAATCTCCAAACAGGATATCGCCGGAAAAGAACTTCCGGGAGCGAAACTCACAATCCTTGATCAGGATGGAAAAGTTGTGGAAAGCTGGACCAGTACAGAGAAAGCACATTACATCGAAATGCTTCCGATCGGAAAATACACTCTCCGTGAAGAAACGGCACCGGATGGCTATCTGGTTGCAAAAGATGTGGAATTCGAAGTAAAGGATACCGGTGAAGTACAGCATATAACTATGGTGGATGAGAAAAAACCGGCAGAAAAGACACCGGAAGGTGGAAAACCTGTCAGTGATTCACCAAAGACTGGGGATAACACCAATCTGTGGCTGTGGTTTATGCTTCTCGGCATTGGTGCGACTGGTACAGGAGCCCTTGCATTTATGAGAAAAAAGAAACACTAATCAAATAAGAATGAGCGTTCATGGAAACCGAAAGGAATCTGTGGACGCTTTTTTAGATGGGAGAAACCATGAGAAATATCATTATTTTTGTTGCTCTTCTGGGAGCAGCGGCAATATTTACAGTTTTGTATTGTCTCATTGCTGCCGGAAGTCAGGCAGAGAAAAAACTGACAGAAATCATGAGAAAAGAGGAAGAACAGAATGAAGACAAATAAAGATCTGATCATAGAACCAAATGCAGCTATAGAAGGAAGAAAGTACAGCGAAGAAAAGCCATGGTCCTGCAAGTACTGTTACTGGTGGGGAGGCAAAAAGAAAGGCTGTAACTTGAAGCAGTGCCATTATCTGCTTCCTGAAAAGAAAAAAGCGGTAAAAACAACACCATGTGGTGGCTGTCCGTATGGAAAACATGTTCCATGCATCGGATATTGTATTGCCCGTCTTCATTCTGAAATGAAAGGAAAGAAAGGACGTGGGTAATTGCAGGAAGAAGTAAATCAGAAAGTGATCAGCCTGAGCATCCAGGGAGTCAAGATCACTGCCAGTGTGCTAAAAGCAGCCCTTCGGAAGTTCCTGGAAATGGACAACCGCAGGAAACAGAAAGCAACGCAGGTGAAAATGGCTGAAAAGACCGGACGGGCCCAGGAGAAAGGAAGGGAAAAAGCCCGAAAAAAGATTGAAAAGAAAAAGCCACATGGAAAGCAGACCATCAAGCAGCTGAATGCACAGGGAGTACAGCTTTCCAACTTAAAGATCACAGATGAAAATATCAAATCCTTTGACCGTGTGGCAAGAAAATACGGAATTGATTACAGCCTGAAAAAAGAAGTCGGTGCGGATCCACCGAAATATCTGGTCTTCTTTAAGGCCAAAGATGTGGATGTGATGACAGCGGCTTTCCGGGAATATGCCGGAGTAGAACTGAAAAAGAAACAGGTGAAGAAACCATCGGTCAGAAAGAAACTGCAGAAATCTGTAGAAAGAAAAGCAAAGCACCGCCAGCGTGTGAAGCAGAGACAAAAATCCAGAGGTCAGGAACGATGATGCGGGAGAAATTACAGAAGATCCAGGTCAAACGGCTGGTGATCTTAAATCTCCCATATTTCTTTATTTTCTATGTAGCAGATAAAGGATCCTGGCTGTACCGGCATTGCCTGGGAGAAAGCATGGTCCAGAGACTTGGCGTGATGTTAGTCAATTTTCGACTGGCATTTTTAAGCTGGCTGCCAAGTATCGCTTTGCAGGACCTTACAGTAGGTGTTCTGGTTGCAGGTGCATTAAAACTGGTGGTCTACTATCGTTCTAAAAATGCAAAGAAGTTCCGGCAGGGTGTGGAGTATGGATCTGCAAGATGGGGAAACAGAAAAGACATCGAACCCTTCATGGATCCGGTTTTTGAAAACAATGTCATCCTCACAGAAACAGAACGTCTGACCATGAACAGCCGACCAAAAGCTCCGAAGTATGCCAGAAATAAGAATGTGATCGTCATCGGTGGTTCCGGATCCGGTAAGACAAGATTCTATGTGAAGCCCAATCTTATGCAGATGACGGACCACGTATCCTATGTGGTCACCGATCCGAAGGGAACGATCATCGTTGAATGCGGGAAGATGCTGGTAAATGGAGGATACCGGATCAAGGTATTAAATACGATCAACTTTAAAAAGTCCATGCATTACAATCCGTTCCATTATATCCGGAGTGAAAAAGACATCTTGAAGCTGGTCAATACCATTATCGCGAATACCAAGGGTGAGGGCGAAAAATCAACGGAAGATTTCTGGGTCAAGGCCGAGCGTCTTTTGTATTCTGCACTGATCGGATACATCTGGTATGAGGCACCAGAGGAAGAACAGAACTTTTCTACTTTGTTGGAATTTATCAATGCCAGTGAGACCAGGGAGGATGATGAAGAATTTAAAAATGCAGTGGATGAATTGTTTGAAGAACTGGAAGCAGAAAATCCGGAACACTTTGCAGTAAGGCAATATCGCAAGTACAAGCTTGCTGCCGGCAAAACTGCGAAGTCGATTTTGATTTCCTGTGGTGCCAGACTTGCACCATTTGACATTCAGGAACTAAGAGAAATCATGTCGTATGACGAAATGGAACTGGATATGATCGGTGATCAGAGAACAGCCATGTTTGTTATCATCAGCGATACAGATGACACATTCAACTTTGTGGTAGCGATCATGTACACCCAGCTCTTTAACTTACTTTGTGATAAAGCGGATGATGAGCATGGAGGCAGGCTTCCCTATCATGTACGGCTGCTCCTTGATGAGTTCAGCAATATCGGACAGATCCCAAAATTCGACAAATTGATTGCTACGATCCGAAGCAGGGAAATCTCCGCTTCTATCATTCTGCAGTCACAATCTCAGCTGAAAACTATCTATAAGGATGCTGCTGAGACGATCACAGGCAACTGTGACACCGTTCTTTTCCTGGGCGGAAAGGAAAGTTCCACACTGAAAGAAATATCAGAAACCCTGGGAAAGGAAACCATTGATCTTTACAACACATCAGACACCAGAGGCAGCAACCGATCCTATGGACTGAACTATCAAAAGACTGGAAAAGAACTGATGAGTAGAGATGAGCTGGCGGTCATGGATGGAGAAAAATGTATCTTACAGCTTCGTGGAGTCCGGCCGTTTTTAAGCAACAAATATGACATCACAAAGCACAAACGGTACAAAGAGCTTGCCGATTTCAATAAGAATAATGCGTTTGATGTCGAAAAATATCTGGCACACCGACTGGTGATGTCGAAAGATACAGAATTTGAAATGTATGAAGTAACTGTAACACAAGAAGATGTATCAGCGATTGAAGCTGAGGAAAGTGAGGATTGATATGAAAGAAAGAATTCGAGCACCCTGCTACTACTGATAAGGATATAAAAAGGTCTGAATAAAAGGGAAAGGAGTAGAGCCAAACGCTTACAGACCATAAGAAAAAGCGTTTGTTCACACATGATTATGGCTTTTTTTAGCAGTGCAATCAATATCCTTCAGACACTGGTCGTTGCAATCGGTGCCGGTCTTGGTGTCTGGGGCGTAATCAACCTGATGGAAGGTTATGGAAACGACAACCCGGGTGCAAAATCCCAGGGAATTAAACAGCTGATGAGCGGTGGTGGTGTTATCCTGATCGGAACACAGCTGATCCCGCTTCTGAGTGGATTATTTGGTTAAGAGAAAGGAGTAGAGATCCATGTTCAGTCAGATTTTTGATGCGATTGAGGAATGGATGAGGGAACTCTTAACCGGGATGATCACTTCCAACCTGGACACGATGTTTACTGATGTCAATCAAAAGACCGGTGAGATCGCTACCCAGGTTGGACAGACCCCGCAAGGGTGGAACGGCAGCATATTCAGTATGATCCGGAACCTATCGGATTCCGTGATCATGCCGATCGCAGGTATTATTATCACACTCGTACTCTGCTACGAATTGATTTCTATGCTGACCGAGCGCAACAACATGCATGATATTGATACCTGGATGTTTTTCAAGTACTTCGTAAAAATGTGGATCGCTGTATATCTGGTGAGTAACACATTTACGATCACAATGGCGGTATTCGATGTGGGCCAGCACGTAGTTAATTCTGCGGCCGGTGTTATCACAGGAAGTACCGCCATTGATATTTCTTCGGCATTGACGGATCTTTCCGCAACCCTGGAAAGTATGGAAATCGGAGAACTTGTTGTATTGGCGCTGGAAACCCTTATCGCCGGCTTCTGTATGAGAATCCTGTCTGTACTGATCACAGTGATCATGTATGGACGTATGATAGAGATTTACCTATATACCTCAGTTGCGCCGATTCCATTCGCAACTATGAGTAACAGAGAATGGGGGCAGATCGGCACGAATTATTTCAGAGGACTCTTTGCCCTGGCTTTCCAGGCATTTCTGATGATGGTATG
>ERZ841120.911-NODE-911-length-15573-cov-2.630623_pt1 | contig 15573 bp, 13 predicted proteins | sample MGYA00519572_ERZ841120 | MGnify/ENA primary metagenome ERZ841120 (study PRJEB31850, sample SAMEA3708890) | human gut metagenome | biome: human gut; feature: human-associated habitat; material: faeces | place: China | collected 2014 ... | reverse complement strand
TCAATACTTATGTATCGTGACAATGTGGCTGATTTTTGTATGGCACCGGAAGATATTGACGAAAAATACATTGCATCTGCAAAGGCAATTGTTATCAGCGGTACTGCTTTGGCTCAATCTCCGTCAAGAGAGGCTTGCCTTAAAGCTATGATGCTTGCTAAAAAGAACAATGTTCGCATTGTTTTTGATATTGATTACAGAGAATACACTTGGAAATCAAAAGACGAAATTGCTGTTTACTACAGCCTTGTTGCTCAAAATGCAGATATCATTATGGGTTCAAGAGAAGAATTTGATTTAACTGAGGGTATCGTAGGCGTTAAGGAAAGCGATCCTGAATCTGCTAAATATTGGCAGTCATTCGGCGCAGCAATTTGCGTAATCAAGCATGGCAAGGAAGGCTCAACCGCTTATACAAACGACGGCAAATTCTATTCAATCAAACCGTTCCCTGCCGTTAAACTTAAGGGCTTTGGCGGCGGTGACGGATACGGCTCATCGTTCCTTTACAGTCTTCTTAAAGGCAAGGAAATTATTGAATGCCTTGAATTCGGCTCTGCTTCAGCTTCAATCCTTATTTCTGCTCACTCCTGTTCTGATGCTATGCCAAGCGCCGCTCAGGTGGAAGCATTCATTAAGAAAAGCAAGGAAGAATACGGCGAAATGGTAGCAAGAGTATAATATTGTTTATATAAAATTCACGGCGGGCGAATTGTTTTCGTCCGCTTAATATATGTATTTAACTTAAGGATTTCTATTATGGAATTAAATGAAAAAATAAGAGAAAAGCAGATGAGTGAAAACTTCATACTCGGCATAATGTTGGCTCTGACAGGTGGATTTCTTGATGCTTATACATACATTACCCGTGGCGGAGTATTTGCAAATGCGCAAACAGGTAATATTGTTCTTATGGGAATAAACCTTGCAAAAGGCGATTTTGAAAGAGTGATTCACTATGTTGTCCCAATTCTTGCATTTGCACTCGGAATTTTATTGTCAGAAATAATCAAAGCAACACTTAAAAAAAGCCGTCACATGCATTGGAGGCAGATTATTGTTTTGGCAGAAATAATAATTCTTGCAGTGTGCGGCTTTATTCCAAGTGGCAAGGGCAACACATTTGTAATGGTATCGTTTGTGTGTTCTCTTCAGGTGGAAACCTTTAGGGTTATCAACGGCAACACGGTTGCAACAACAATGTGCACGGGCAATTTAAGAAGCGGCACGGAGCTTTTATTTTTGGGAATAAAAAAGAAAGACAAAAAAATCACACTCAGAAGCTTAACCTATTACGGAATTAATTTGTTTTTTGCATTAGGCGCAATAGCCGGTGCAATCGCAACCAAATTTTTGGATATAAAAAGTATTTTTATTGCAAGCGTACTGCTTGTAATTCCTTTTATAATGATGTTCAAACCAAGCGAAAATATTGAATATGTATAAATAAGTATATATGAAAAAAGGTCATCGGATTTAATTCAATCCGATGACCTTTTGTTTTAGTATTCTTTTTTTGAAAGCAAAGTGTATCTATAAGGCGGCAAGTTTACAAAACCGTCAACGCTTTTCTCATCAAAAAGCGAATAAGAATTATCCCACTGTGTTCCGACAAATATACGCTTTTGCTCATTTGAATTATTAATTGCAACCAAAATATTGTCGCCTTCACTGCTACGGGAATAAGCGATTACACCGCCGTCGCAATACAGCTTTTCAAAATCGCCGTCAATAAATGCCTTGGAGCTATGCCTGATTTGACCGAGGCGCTTATACCATTTCAAAAGCTCCTCATTTGGCTTATCCCAAGCCATACAGCCACGGTTAAACGGGTCCTTCATACCCTGCATACCAATCTCATCGCCGTAATAAATTGACGGCACACCGGGCAAAGTGAACTGAATGAGGGAAGCAATTTTCATCATAGAAATGCCCTTTAAATAATCAAATTCAGATAAAGTATTATGTTCAAACTGCCAAGCACGGTCATGAGCGTCGGGATTTTCACCTGCAAGACGTGTTATTGCACGTTCAGTGTCGTGAGTTCCGATATGATTCATCAAAACATTTAAAACCTGCGGCGGATAATTTTCAATAATAGAAAGAACAGCGTTGAAAAAAGCGTTGCCGTTTGCGTAGCGGACAAAATTGAGAATTGCATCGGCAAAAGGATAATTCATCACACTGTCAAGTTCTTCGCCAAGCAAATACTTTCTTCTTTGCCCGTATGCAAATTTGTTGGTAGCGTCCTCCCAAACCTCGCCTATAATTATAGCGTTCTCATTTTCACTTTTAACACTTTTTCTCAAATCGTCAAGAAAAATGTCGGGAAGTTCATCCGCAACGTCAAGCCTGTAGCCTGCTATGCCACAACGAAGCCATTTTTTCAAAATTCCGTTTTCGCCGCAAATATAATTCCTATATCCCTCGTCCTCTTCAATAACCTCCGGCAAAAGCTTAATACCCCACCAAGAATGGTATTCATCGGGCCAATTGATAAATTTATACCAAGAAAAATAAGGACTTTCCTTGCTGTTATATGCGCCTATATCGTCATAATGATTATACATATTAAAATATCTGCTGTCGCAGCCTGTATGGCTGAAAACTCCGTCAAGAATTATGCTGATACCATACTTTTCCTTAGCAACATTGCAAAGATTTTTTAAATCATTCTCATCACCCAACAGGCTGTCGATTTTTTCATAATCGGCAGTATCATATCTGTGGTTTGAATGGGATTCAAAAATAGGATTAAGATAAATACAAGTAACGCCCAAATCAGCAATATACGAAAGCTTTTTTTCAATTCCCTTAAGGTCGCCGCCAAAATAATCATTGTTCCAAATGCCGTTCATCTGCTCCTCTTTCCAATAAGGAGTATCGCCCCAATCTCGCATCACACGGCTTTTAGGAACATTTTTCTTAGGAGTTTTGGAATTAAAAAACCTGTCAGGAAATATTTGATACATTATTCCGCCCTTCAAAAAGTTCGGAGTTAAGAAATTTTCGTCATAAACAGTCTGTTGAAAATCAGGCAAAGAAGCATTGAGTTCGCCCCTGCCGTCACCTGCGTTTTTAACATAGCTTTTGCCCCAAGGAGTATCAAGCACAAAATGATAAAAATAAAGACCGGGCGTTGTGGCATAAAAATGGAGTTCCCAATATTCAAAGTTGTCGCCGCACATTCCTGCCCAAAACATATTGTAAAATGCAGTGTCCTCGCCGTCCTTTGTAATTGCAAGTTGGGCTGCGCAGCATTTCATATTTCTCGGCACAATAATGCGGAATTTGCACTTTTCATTAGTCGCAATCGCCGAAACTATTGACTTGTATGACTTGTCTCGTGAATTATATATCTGCACTGATTTCTTTTCCTTTACAAAAATCAAGAGGCGAACAATGTTCGCCTCTTGCGAAATTCATTTCATTTTAGATTATCTAAATGAGATTACCGTGGGTGGGCGACCATCGGTCGCCTTAAAACTTATTATTTAGACTTTTTTGTTGTCTTTTTAGCTGATTTTTTCGGCTCTGCCTTTTTAGAAGTTTCTTTTTTTACTTCCTTTTTAGGCTCAGCTTTTTTTGCAGTGCTCTTTTTGGCAGGTTTTTTCTCCTCTTTAGTCATAGGAGCACTCTTTTTAGAAGTCTTTGGCGCTTCTTCCTTAAACTTAACAGGCTGAGTATGCCAAATATTATTTGCATAATCCATTATTGAACGGTCAGCGCTGAAAATACCTGCGCCGCTGATGTTCATAAGTGACATTTTTGCAAATCTTTCCTTATCCTGATAAGCCTGTGCCGAAAGCTTTTGAGCCTTTTGATAATCGGCAAAGTCTGCAAGTGCCATATATTGGTCAACATTCATAAGCGATGAAGAAATTTCACCGAAGTTCTTACCGTTTACACCTGCTTGAATAAACTCAACTGCAGACTTGAGCGTTTCGTTATTATACATATATTCCATAGGATTATAGCCCTTCTTTTGAAGTTCCATAACCTCAGGAGTTTTCAAGCCAAAGATGAAAATATTATCATCGCCGACTGCATCGTGAATTTCAACGTTTGCGCCGTCAAGAGTACCGAGAGTGATTGCACCGTTTAACATAAGCTTCATATTGCCTGTACCTGAAGCTTCTGTGCCCGCAAGAGAAATTTGCTCTGAAATATCAGCGGCAGGCATAAGCATCTCCGCAAGAGAAACGTTATAATCCTCCATAAATACGACCTTAATTCTGCCCTTAATATCCGGGTCGTTATTAACAACTTTTGAAAGAGCGTCGATAAGCTCGATAATCTTCTTAGCCATAAAGTAGCCGGGTGCTGCCTTAGAAGCAAAAATATAAGTTCTCGGCTGGAATTCCATATTAGGATTAGCCTTAAGCATCTGATATTCGGCAATAATATTAAGAACGTTAAGTTGCTGCCTTTTATACTCGTGAAGTCTTTTAACCTGAACATCAAAAATAGATGTCGGGTCAAGCTCAATGCCGTTTCTCTTTTTAACTACCGAAGCAAATTTTTCCTTATTGGCAAGCTTAATTGCAGTAAGTCTGTCAAGCACCTGCTTGTCGTCTTTATAATCACGAAGCTTAAGAAGTTCATCACTCTTAGTTATAAATCCGTCGCCGATAAGTTCAGTAATAAACGAGGTAAGCTCAGGATTTGCCTGACAAATCCATCTTCTAAACGCAATACCGTTTGTTACATTGGTAAACTTTTCAGGAGTGATTGTATAAAAATCGTTAAATACAGTGTCCTTGAGAATCTCGGAATGAAGTGCAGATACACCGTTTACGCAGTGAGAGCCGGCAACGCAAAGATTAGCCATTCTTACTACACCGCCTGAAACGATTGCCATTCTTTCAACCTTATCCGCATCGCCTGTTGCACCCCAAACGTAAGCACGAAAACGATTATCAATTTCTTTAGTGATTGAATAAATACGGGGAAGAAGTCTTTTATAAAGGTCCTCGCTCCAACATTCAAGTGCTTCTTTCATAACCGTGTGGTTAGTATAAGCAACAGTTCTCGTAACAAGGCTCCATGCGGTATCCCAATCATAGCCACATTCATCAAGCATAATTCTCATAAGCTCAGGAATAGCCATAGTCGGGTGAGTATCGTTGATATGAATTGCTACCTTGTCAGGAAGATTGTCAAGCGTGCCGTATCTTGTGAGATGGCGCTGAATAATATCCTGAATAGAAGCAGAAACAAGAAAATACTGCTGACGAAGTCTGAGTGACTTGCCCTCAGGGGTGTTATCGGCAGGATAAAGTACCTTAGAAATAGCCTCAGCCATAGCGCTTTGCTCCATAGCCTTAATATATGAGCCTGAATTAAAAAGACCCATATCAAGCTCAGGCTTGCTTGCAGCCCAAAGGCGAAGCCTTGAAACTCCCTTGCCTTTACCCGAAACATACATATCGTAAGGAACTGCAGTTACAGTGTTGCAATCCTTGTAATTAACGTGGTGGAAATCGCCGTCCCAGCTTTCGTCAACCCAGCCTTCAAACTTAACCTCTACACTTCTTTCTTCACGTGGAACGAGCCAAACCTCACCGCCCGGAAGCCAAAAATCAGGAAGTTCTGTCTGCCAACCGTCAACAAGCTTTTGTTTGAAAATACCTGCTTCATATCTGATAGAATAACCCATTGACTGAAAGCCGTTTGTTGCAAGACCGTCGAGATAACATGCAGCAAGCCTACCGAGACCGCCGTTACCAAGACCTGCGTCAGGCTCTTTTTCATAAAGCTTATCAAGGCTTACGTCGAAAGATTCAAGTGCTTTCTTGAATGTTTCCGTCAAATCAAGATTATAAAGATTATTCTTAAGTGAGCGACCCATAAGAAATTCCATACAAAGATAATAAATTTCCTTGCTGTCTTGGCCCTTAGCCTCGTGCCTGAAATCGCTGTTCATTTGTGAAAGCCTGTCACGAATAATCATCGCAACTGCTTTATAATATTGTTCGTCTGTTGCAGTTTTTGTATCTACTCCAAAGAAGTGACTAAGCTTATCGCTTATCGCTTTCTTTGCCTGCGAAACAGTCATCTTTTCCATACATATCCTCCAAAAATTTTAATATTTTCAGTCTATTTTGCTATGTTCTTTGTATATTATATACTAAAAATGCTGTTTTTGCAACCGTAATAACACATTGTTAATATATTAGTTCTTTCTTTTTTTCAGGAATTTTGCCAAAATAAGATTTACAAGTTCCTTAATAGGTTTCAAATTAAGAAGAAGCATAACAACAACAAGTAAAACCTCAATTATATAAACCCAAAGCGTACCGTCATATTTGAGAAGAAGAATCGACTGAGTAACAAGTACTGCCGTTTCGCCCAAAAGAACAGGAAGTTTAAAATCTATTTTAATAAATCTTCTTGTATCTATAGCCCTTGTAACGAATACCACAAGGAATGCACAAACAGTTGCCAAAGCAGCACCGTTTGCACCGATACGAGGAATGAATACCAAATTTAAAACAAAGTTGGTAATTGCACCGCTCATAGCCGTCACAAGAGACATAACATTCTTTTTTTCCGCCATATATATTGAGGAAATTGACAATACAAGAAAACGTTGTGGCAATAATAAGAATAGGAACAAACTGCCACGAATCATAATAAGACTTTGCAACAAGTATTTTTGTAATAAACTGACAAAGCAAAATAAGGACAGACGCAACGGCAAAAATTCCGCCTGAATAAACACGGAACACCTTTGTAAAGAACTGCCTGCCGCCCTCTTGGTCATATTCGTCAACCGCACTGAGTTGCCAAGCGTCAATAAAAATTTGAGAGAAAAGAATTACAAAATTAGGTATCTTAGATGCGGCGGTATAAAGTCCGTTTGCAGATGATGAAATAAAATAAGTTACCATGTATCTGTCAGATACGTTAATAATCCACCACAAAATTATTGTAGGAATAAGCGGAACACAATATTTGAGCATTTGCGATGTGATGCTGTTATCTTTAAGCTTATTGAAATTTATATATCTGTATAATTTAGCAGTTACGAAATAGAACACAACAGAGCAAGCGTCGGAAGCAATAATTGCAACAATATATCCCGTCACACCCCATTTAAAAGGACCGAGGAAAAGAATAGTAAACGCAAGCGTTGTTGCCGTTGCAAGTATACCATCAATCGCATAAAGTTTAACGTGCCCGCTGCCCCTGACAAACTGCTGGCAGAGTTGCCTAAAGCTTGAAACAAGAACGAACGACACAATCAAAATTATATAATCCCCAAGGTGGAAATCATTAATTGTAAGCTTACTTAAAGGATAGGTAAAAAGAAGGAAAACCGCAAAACCTGCAAGAGTTGTCCTAACTCCAACCTTGAAAACATCCGATTTGTCAACCGCCTTATCAAGAGCAAAACGCAATGCCGCACTGTTGACCTGAAGTGTAACAACGGGAATAAGCACATTAACAGTTTGCTGAACCAAGTCTGCGGAGCCGTAATCGCCCGTACCCATCATTCTTGTTACAAACGGCATTAACAAAAACGAAAGTATCTTTGACGAAAAAGTACCTATCGCAAATATTAAAGTGTTTGACGCTAATTTTTTGTATTTATCCATAAAATTTCCTCAAATAAATTAATAAGTCAGTTTCTTGCCGTTAAAGCTTAAAGTATTATCACTTGATGACGATGTATAAATGCAACTCGTTTTGCAAGTAAATTCTCCGCCCTCACTCTTAGTACCGATTAAAAATACATATTGATATCCGTAACCGACAGCAAGTGTGCCGGTACCGTCACAATCAGATACCGAAAGCATTGTTTTAGTAGCTTTTGAATTCATATTAAGCTCTCTTGCCTTATACTTCGAGCCGTCAAGTTCGCCGAAATAAAGCCTGTTTGAATAAACAACAGGATAATCTGTAACAGAGCAATTATCTACCAATGTCACAACATTATCCGAGCCGAATTTCTGCCTGCAAAGAGAATACGTTGAATCATCATTTTTCTTGTAATAATACATAAATCCGCATTCAAAGGACAAGTTGACTATTTCATTATTCTTTGTATCATCACGAAAATTAAGAACATCGTTTGAATCACTCAAATTAACAGTTATATATTCATCGTAATTTGCCACACTGTCATGAGTAACAAAAAACACTCTTGAAAGTGAAATTCCGGCAAAAGATACTGTTTTATCGGCAGGTGCGGTATAGAGAACGGTTTTGTTATTATCGCTTAAATTGATAAAGCCGACTGCATTGTCAGTGCCGACAAAATAAATTTTATCATTATAAAGATAAGCAAAGGCTATGTTGTCGCTTATATTGACTCCGTCGCCGCCCGAAACCGAAAACTTCTTAAGCGTTGAGGTATTAACGTCAACGGCATAAAGATAGTCGCCTAAAACATTAAGATATTTAAAATTATAATTACCGCTGATAATTTTAGCGTTCTTCTCCTCATTAGGCTCAAAGCGGAAAATACCTTTGCCATCAATGCTGTAGTAAATATATGCCGAACTGTAAGTTACTGCACCGTTTGATTTATTGAGCAAATTTCCCACCTGGTTACCCTGAAGCGAGGTGTCAAATGCAAAAACGCTGAAATCATCGTAATCGTAATCAGCTTTTTTGATGTCACGTGCTTTGGTTGTGGTTTCCTTTTGGGTAGTTGGCAGGGTTGTAGATGTTGTTGTTTTGTTAAACAATTTGGAATCAATCATTTCAACCGCTTGCTGTGCCTTGCCGCTCGGAAGATAAGAAGCAATGTCAAAATCAGGATTAACAAGCTTAACAGTCACAATAAAAACAGCCAACAATATTATTATTGCCGCAATAATGAGTAATATCTTTTTTCTCACTCTTTTGCGCTTACGTGCACGCTGGCGCTTTTTGCGCATTTTTTGTCTTTCTTCCTCTGTTATCATCTGATTTGTCCGTCTCCGTAAACTAAATATTTAGTAGTTGTAAGTTCTCTAAGCCCCATAGGTCCTCTTGCATGAAGCTTTTGGGTAGAAATACCGATTTCTGCTCCCAATCCAAATTCGCCGCCGTCGGTAAATCTTGTGGAAGCATTATGATATACGGAGGAGGAGTCAATAAGCGTCATAAACTTATCTGCATTCTCCTTATTTTCCGTAATTATAGCCTCAGAATGACCCGTGGAATATTTATTGATATGCGCTATCGCCTCATCAAGGCTTGATACGGTTTTAACGCTGATAATATAATCAAGATATTCGGTGCCAAAATCCTCCTCACTTGCCGCCTCAATACCGGGGCAAGCCTCTCTCGCCTTTTCGTCGCCACGAATGGTAACATTTTTTTCATCAAGCCTTGCTTTAATTGCCGGCAAAGCCTTTTTTATAATATTTTCGTGAATAACAAGGCTTTCGCACGCATTGCAAACACCTATACGCTGTGTTTTTGCATTAAAAATAATGTTTGCCGCCATATTGATATCTGCACTTTCGTCAACATAAATATGGCAGTTGCCTGAGCCTGTTTCAATAACGGGAACACTCGCATTATCAACAACAGCCTGAATAAGCCTTTTGCTTCCTCTCGGAATAAGGCAATCAAGTATGCCCTTCATTCTCATAAGCTCAGTTGACGATTCCCTTGAGGTATCGTGAACAAGTTGAATAACATTTTCATCAAGTCCTACACTTTTAACTGCTTCACGCATAATATCGGATATGGCAATATTTGAATGAATAGCCTCTTTACCGCCACGAAGAATAACGGCGTTTCCGCTTTTCAAGCAAAGAGCAGCAGCGTCGGCGGTAACATTAGGCCTTGCCTCGTAAATAATGCCGATAACGCCCATAGGACAGCTTACCTTTTTAATCACAAGACCGTTGGGTCTTTCAACAGTTTCAAGCACTCTGCCGCAAGGGTCATCAAGTGCCATAACCTGCCTGCAGCCGTCTGCCATACCCTTAATCCTGTCAAGATTAAGCATAAGGCGGTCAAGCATACCGCCGTCAAGAATACCTATCTGCGAATCATAGTCAATTTTATTGGCGTCAATAATTTTTTGTGCATTTTGGATAAGTGCGTTTGCAATAGCACCAAGTGCTTTATTTTTAAGCTCTGTTGAAGCACCGACTAAATCAGCCGAAGCCTTTTTTGCATTAATTCCCAATTGTTCAAGCATTCTCATCACCCTTTGCCTTGAAATATGTGCCTATGCTTTCGCCTGAAAGCACCTTGTATAAATCGGTCGGCTTTTCACCGTTCATAATAATAACCGGAATTCCCTCGCTCGTTGCAATCTCTGCGGCTTTAATCTTAGTTTGGAAACCGCCCGTACCCTTTTCGCTTGCGCCGCCGGCGATTGAATAAATATCATCATTAATCTCGTCAACAACATTTATCAATTTCGCATTTTCGTTTTCATTAGGGTTTGAATCGTAAAGACCGTGAGTATCGGTAAGCATAATAAGCAAATCTGCATTTATAAGAGTAGCAACCATTGCACTTAAACAATCATTATCACCGTTTAAAAGTTCCTCGATATAAACCGAGTCGTTTTCGTTGATAATCGGCAATGCGCCGTAATCAAGAAGTTGATTAAACGTATCAACCAAATGCTTCTTTTCCTCATGATTTTGAAGAGTATCGGCAGAGAAAAGAAGTTGACTTACCGTAACCGTATATTCCGAGAAAAGCTTATCATAAAGAAACATAAGCTCACACTGCCCCACTGCCGCAGAAGCCTGCAAGCCCTGAACGGTTTTCGGTTTTTCGCTCAGCCCAAGCTTTGACCAGCCGACTGCAATAGCGCCGCTTGAAACAAGAACTATTTCGTGCCCCTCGTTTTTTAAATCAGAAAGCACCGACGCAAGTTTTGCAAGCCTTGCAATATTTGTTTTGCCGGTTTTATGAGTTAAGGTTGATGTGCCCACCTTAACAACTATTCTCTTTTTTCCTTCTGCCTTTGCCATAATTCTACTACTCCATATTAATTACAATTAATTGTCATTATAGCACAAATAATATAACAATAAAACATTTTTTTGAATGTTTTTGAAAAATAAGGCAAAAATATAAAACGGAGGTAATTGAAATGACAAAAAGAGGTTATATAAGACTGTTTTCATACGCCATTGCTTTTGCGCTGTTACTTTCAAGCAGGGCAATAATCAATATGACAACAGCAAATTCATACAAAGCGCAGCTTGAATTAAATTATCAGCAAAGCCTTAATGAACTTTCGGAAAATCTCGACTCGATAGAAACAAATTTAACTAAATCAATTTATTCAAATTCCGACAAAATGCTTATGGATATAAGCAAGGATTTATATGCCGAATGTTCGCAGGCGAAAGATGCGCTTTCAAGGCTTCCGATTGAGCAAATGAATTTAGGCTCAACATACAAATTCATAACCCAATCAAGCGACTATGCATCATATATCGCAAACAAAATCGCTTCAAACCAAACAATAAGCACCGAAGAACACCAAAATCTTAACAAACTTTTAAATTATGCTCAAAAGTTAAACGAATCCGTCAGCAATATGGCAACAATAGCAAATAACGGCGCAGACATTGACACAGACGATTTAAAGGCAAAAAACGTCAACGTATCTTCCCTTTCAAACAGCTTTTCGGCAACATCAAAAGTTTTCAAAGACTACCCGACTCTCCTTTATGACGGTCCGTTTGCCGACGCAGTTTTAAACCGTAAATCTCAGCTTTTAAAAAACGCCGAGCACATAAGCCGTGAAAACGCAAGAGAAATTGCGGCAAGGGCACTCGGCTGTAACATCAGCGAAGCAATCTATTCGGGCGAAGATGCAGGCAATATGCCATGCTACACCTTCACCTACTCTCAAAAAACGGCAGGAATAACAAAAAGCGGAGGCTATGTTGCCTATGTGCTTTACGGTGGCAAAATCAACCGTTCTTCAATCGACAAGGACAATGCAATAAATCTTGCCCAAAGCTATCTTAAAAATATCGGCTACAAAAATATGGCAAACACATATTATGCAATTAACAACAATGTTTGCGTAATAAATTTTGCTTATAAAAAAGATGACGTCACTTATTATTCCGATTTAATCAAGGTCGGAGTTTCAATGGATAACGGTAAAATCGTATCGCTTGAAGCACAAGGATATTTAACAAACCACATAAAGAGAAAAGCCTTTAACTGCAAGCTTACAAAAGAGCAAGCGCAAAGCAAATTATCAAAAAATCTTAAAGTTATAAATAGCAAAAGATGCGTCATACCAAAGGAAAGCGGAAACGAAGTAAATTGCTACGAGTTTAGATGCAAAAGCAACGACACAAAAGAAGAAGTTTTAATTTATATCAATGCCGACAAAGGATATGAGGAAAATATTATGCTTCTTCTTTATTCCGACGGCGGAACGCTGACAAAATAATTGAATAAACAAAACAAAAGCGATAATAATAAAAGCGAAAGGAAGTTTTCATTATGAACAGTAAAATATTAATCATAGCAATAGCAATTGCCGTTATTGCAACGGTATTTATGGGATGTGCAAATGACAAAAACGATACAACAACAACCACTCTCCCTTCAAGCCAAACCACCGTAAGCGACACAAATACAACAGATAAAGCAGAAAGCGAAGCAAGCAGTGCAGTCAGCAAAGCGGGAGAAAAGGCTGACAAGGTCGGCGACGACATCGGCAAGGGCGCAAATGACGTTGCTGACGGTGTAGGCGGCGCAGTTGACAAAGCAGGCGATGCCGTATCAGACGCTTTAGATTAACATTAAAAGAAAATATGTGTTTGAGTAGCGGGCGACCAGTGGTCGCCCCTACGATTTCCCTCCCCCAAATACAAAAATCCCAAGATTTTTTGTCTTGGGATTTTTCTTATATTATTTTTGCAAAACCTATTGAACCGACTACCGTAAGTATACCTGATACTGCGATTGAAAGACTGCTCATAGCGCCCTCAATCTCGCCGAGTTCCATAGCCTTAGCCGTTCCTATTGCGTGAGAAGCAGTGCCTATTGCAATACCCTTTGCGATTGGATGATTGATTTTAAACAGCTTACAAATTCCTTCTGCTAAAATATTGCCGAGAACTCCGGTTAAAATAATGACCGCAACAGTAATTGTAACATATCCTCCAAGTTCTTCACTGACTCCTATTCCTATAGCGGTAGTGATAGATTTAGGAAGCATCGTTACATATTCTTTGTGCGAAAGTTTAAAAATAAATGCCAAAATCATAATTGTTGTAAGGCTTGTTAAAACGCCTGACAGAATACCGACAAGCACAGCCTTATGATTTTTCTTCAAAAGTTCAATTTGCTGATAAAGCGGAATTGCAAGGCAAACTGTCGCCGGGGTTAAAAGCCAACTCAAATATTTTGCGCCGTCATTATACGTTTCATAATCAATATTGCAAGTCAAAAGAAAAACTATTGTAATTACAATAGAAATAAGCAATGGGTTAAAAATGCCGGTTTTAAACTTTTTCTTTAAAAACGAGCCGAGAGCATATGACAAAAGGCTGACGGCAACTCCCAAAAAAGCGGAGCTTTCAAAAAAATTACTCATTTAAAGCGCCCTCGCTTTCTCTTTTTTTATCATTTTTTGCAATAATTTTTTGAGAAACACGACCGCTGACAGCCATAACTGCGATTAGAGAAACAACTGTTATGGCAAGTACAGGAACTACAAGCGGTTTTAAAACTCCCCAACTTTTCATAAGACCTACACCTGCAGGAATAAACATAAGCGGCATAATTTCAATAAGAAACATTCCCGTATCTTTAACATCGTCAAGCTTAACGACCTTTGTGCAAAGGCAAACAAATAAAATCACCATTCCGTAAATGCTTGCCGGAACAGGAGCGGGAATCAGATAATTAAGCCCTTCGCCTATAAACGAAATCAAAAGAATGATTAAAAATTGTTTTACATACTTCAATATTTTTCACCAGACCAAAATAAAATTACGGTTTATTAGTATATCACTCTAAAACCAACTGTCAATCGGCGGATTTACAGATTTTTTTAGAAATTTTATTAAAAATTTGTCTATATTTGATTTTTTTCGAATATTAGTATATTATCTAATTATAGAATTTCCTAAAGAGGTGTAAAATATGAGCCTTTATGACAAAGCAAAGCAAACGGCTGATTTTATTAAATCAAAAATCAATAATATTCCCAAAACAGCAATAGTTCTCGGAAGCGGACTCGGACCTTTTGCAAAAGAGATTGAAGAAGAGGTTGAGTTTGACTATAAAGATATCCCTAATTTCCCTGTATCTACCGTACCCGGTCACGCAGGAAAGCTGATTTTCGGCAAAATCGCAGGCAAAAACATAGTCGCAATGCAGGGCAGATTTCATCTTTATGAAGGTTACAGCGCAGAGGAAGTTACGCTTCCCGTTCGTGTATTTCAGCTTTTGGGAATTGAAAATTATATAGTAACCAATGCTGCCGGCGCAGTAAACCTTGACTATAAGCCGGGCGATTTAATGATTATAAAAGACCATATAGGTTTGTTTTGCGAAAGTGTATTGTTTGGCAAAAATGATGACAGGCTCGGCACCCGTTTTCCGTCAATGAGCGAAGCTTACAGCAAAGAACTTATAAAAAAAGCAGAAAAGGCGGCTGAAAAATGCAGTCTTAATATTCGCAAGGGCGTATATTGCTACTGCAAGGGTCCTATGTTTGAAACACCGGCGGAAATAAGATTTTTAAGAGTAGCAGGAGCAGACGCAGTCGGAATGTCAACCGTTCCCGAGGTTGTTGCCGCAGTACACGCCGGAATGAAAGTTTTGGGCGTTTCGTGTATGACGAATATGGCAGCAGGCATACTCGACCAACCTCTCACCCATATTGAGGTTATGGAAACAGGCAAAAAGGTTGAAAAGGAATTTTCCGATTTTATGAAAGAAATTATAAAAAATATATAATGTTTGTAATTGTTGCGAAACACCTTTGGCAAAATGCCAAAACGGCATTCCCTACATAAAATACAAATCCACAAAAAAATCCCGTGCTCAATCGAACACGGGATTTTCTATACTGCTTATTATAATTCAGCGATTACTTCTACCTCACATAAAACGCCCTTTGGCAAATCCTTGACTGCTACGCAGGAACGAGCCGGCTTTGAAGTAAAGTATGTGCCGTAAATCTCATTAAACTTTGCAAAATCATTGATATCTGCAAGGAAACAAACTGTTTTAACTACCTTATCCATAGTAGTTCCTGCCGCCTCAACAACAGCAGTAAGGTTTTTGCAAACCTGATGTGTTTGTTCCTCAATAGTTTTAGCCTCAACTGTATTAGTTTCAGGATTTATTGCAATTTGACCTGAAGTAAAAAGCAAACCGTTTGCCTTTACTGCCTGTGAATAAGGACCGATTGCACCCGGCGCATTTTTAGTTGATACATATTCCATTGTAAAACCCTCCTATAATCAGTCGCAAACTTCAAAGCCTGCGTCTTTAAGTGCATTTTTAATTTGAACAATATGCTGATAATTTCTTGTTTCAATACCGAGCTTAAGATAGCAATCGGTAATATTCATATCAAGGTCAGTGCTGTCATAATTAACAGATACAACGTTAGCCCCG
>ERZ841120.910-NODE-910-length-15578-cov-13.025575_pt1 | contig 15578 bp, 9 predicted proteins | sample MGYA00519572_ERZ841120 | MGnify/ENA primary metagenome ERZ841120 (study PRJEB31850, sample SAMEA3708890) | human gut metagenome | biome: human gut; feature: human-associated habitat; material: faeces | place: China | collected 2014 ... | reverse complement strand
ATTTCTCGTTCACCTTCGGGAAGGTAATCTCGAAGGTTGGACGCTTGTATTCCTCCACACGGAAGGAACTGTTAGCTCGGTTATTCACGGATACATGATACATGCCTGTCTGTCCACCTTGAGGCAATTCGAAATCCACAGATGCCGTACCATATTCGTCGGTTGTAGCCTTCTGCTCAGCCACCTGCTTCCAGTTGGCATCCCTCAGGATAAACTTCAGTTCCATGCTCTTTCCCGGCACACTGGCATCCAGGCCTTTCTTCACGATATAGGAAACGGCTGTGGCATGCACCTTCTGTCCCGGACGATAGATGGCACGGTCGGTAAACAGCTGATATTTCATTTCATCATCCTTCTTCTCGTAATAGCGGGCACGGGAGAGGTAGATATCCTTGGCAGGCGTAAACTTGTCATTGCTGGTGGAAATCAAGACGTTTCCATCCACATTCTTGAAATAAGCCTCGCCCTGGTCATCTGTCGTCATTCGGGCATGAATGACTCTCTTGAACTTGCCCGTCTTGTCGTCATAGTTTCTGTCATAAAGCACTATCTTCGCACCTGGAACAGGTTGACCGTCGGTAGCATTCACCACCACATAGCGATGCCTGTCATCAGGCAACTGCTGAATCATCACCGCCAGATTGCTGACATAGAAGAGTTCTCGCTGCGGAGCAATGCCGGTATTATCCGAAGTCACCTCCATCAGATAGGCGCCTAATGGCAGATTGCCTCCTATTTCGATGGAATCCTTCACCTCTTCGTAATCCGGGCGACCATAGTAGTTGCGGCTGAAATCCTTCTGATGCAGCTTCGTGGTCTTCTTCAGGAGCATCTTATAGGTAGCCTCATTCTGGACATCATATTCATTATCCGCTGTGATATTGAGACGGGAAAGCCGAATGTTCAGATTCTGGAGATTGCGCACATTCAGATGCACCCACTTTTTTTCCGAAGGGCGAAGCACCAATGGCATATCCTGCACCTGGAACATCGGTTCGGTGAGTCGCTTCTGCGCATTCCTCAGCACATTCATTCTCGACCATCCGCCCCATCTATTCAGTGCATAGTTGATATAGTTGAGCTTATCCAGCGGTTTGGCATCGGTGGCACCTTCCATGAAGCGGAAGTGCTCCACGGCAAGTTCGCCTGCCTCCGGAATATCCTGATAGACGTGGATGAGCGAGTCGATGGTATTCAGATACTTCGACTTTCTGACCTCTCTTACGTCATCCTGGCGGTATTTCTCGATAAGCTTGTAGGCACAGAGACAGGCTGCACCCCGATTTTCCACCTTATTATAATAGGTGTACATCAGCAGATACGCCTCCTTGCTGTCAGCTTCGAAACCGATGAGATGCAGCAGATCGTTCTTGAAGGAACTGCCATCCACACCCTTCAGCGTCAACGGCACATACCCGGTAGAAGCATTTCTGGCAAGAAGTTCAGGCTGCTCCAGGGCTTTCTTGAAGAACTCCTCGCTCTTCTTCCCATTCACCTCCCTATACACCTTGCCGAGCACGGCATATCTCACAGCCTTCAGCACGGGGTCTTTCGCTTTCAGTGCTTCCGTTTCCATCCGCTTCACGTTCGGTGTCAGCGAGTCGGGCGAAATCTCTCTCCAGAGTATCGCCTGCCTTATCTCAGCCACTAGCAGCTGCCCGTAGTCTTTTGCCGCCGTAGCCTTGGAGATGATTTTCTTCATCACCCCTATCTCGCTCTTGGGCTGATCCTTCTGAGCGATGATATCAGCTTGCTTCCACAAGTTGTCGTAGGTTTGAGCCGTTGCTTGCAGCATGGCAAACACGGTTATGAGGAGTGTTATAATGTTTCTTTTCATAAGCCAACTGTATATTATGTTAATCGCTAATTGTTAAACATCTAACTTTTCAATGCAAAAATACAAAAAATATCTGTTTTCTAACCTATAAACTGAAACTTTTTATTATCTTTGCACCAAATTCATGCAAAAAATCTAAAAATAAACATTAAAAAAACAATGGTAGAGAAAAAGTATGGTCATTTTGATGACGCCAATCGCGAGTACGTGATTACTGACCCAAAGACCCCATGGCCTTGGATCAACTATTTGGGTAACGAGGATTTCTTCTCGCTTATCTCCAACACAGCAGGTGGGTATTCTTTCTATAAGGATGCCAAGTTCCGTCGTCTCACCCGCTATCGCTACAACGGGGTACCTATGGATAATGGTGGTCGCTACTTCTACATCAAGGATGGCGATACCGTCTGGAATCCAGGCTGGAAACCATGCAAGACGCCACTCGACAGCTATGAGTGCCGCCACGGCATGAACTATACCCGCATCACGGGCAGCAAGAACGGGGTGGAGGCAAGCGTTCTCTTCTTCGTTCCACTCCATACCTGGGCAGAGGTTCAGAAGATGACGCTCAAGAACCTGTCGCAGGAAGCAAAGACCCTCAAGGTGTTCTCCTTTGCAGAATGGTGCCTCTGGAATGCCGCTACCGATATGGAGAACTTCCAGCGCAATTTCTCTACAGGCGAAGTGGAGGTAGAAGGCTCTACCCTCTATCACAAGACGGAATACCGTGAGCGCCGCAACCACTACGCTTTCTATACTGTAAATACAGAGATTCAGGGCTACGATACCGACCGTGAGAGCTTCATCGGACTCTACAACGAGTTTGCCGAACCGGAAGCTGTACTCGAAGGCAAGCCACGCAACAGTTTTGCCCACGGATGGAGCCCTATCGCATCACATTATATAGAGGTAACCCTGCAGCCGGGCGAGAGCCGCGACCTCATCTTCCTCCTGGGATACGTAGAAAACGAACAGGACAAGAAGTTCTCTGCCAAGAAGGTGATCAACAAGGAGAAGGCACATCAGCTCATCCAGAATTTCGATACCACTGAAAAGGTGGATGCAGCCTTTGCTGAACTCAACCAGTACTGGGATAACTTGCTGAACATATTCACCGTGAAGAGCGGAAACGACAAGCTCGACCGCATGGTGAACATCTGGAACCAGTATCAGTGTATGATAACCTTCTGCATGTCGCGTTCTGCAAGCTTCTTCGAGAGCGGCATCGGCAGAGGCATGGGCTTCCGTGATTCCAACCAGGACCTTGTGGGCTTCGTTCATCAGATACCTACCCGTGCCCGCCAGCGCATCATCGACATCGCCAGTACCCAGTTCCCAGACGGCGGCTGCTATCACCAGTATCAGCCGCTCACCAAGCGTGGCAACAACGACATAGGTGGCGGTTTCAACGACGACCCATGCTGGCTCATCTTCGGAACCGTGGCATATATCAAGGAAACGGGCGACTTCTCCATCCTCTCAGAGCAGGTGCCTTTCGATAATCAGCCAGGCAGCGAGGTGAGTCTCTTTGAACATCTGAAGATTTCGATGAACCACGTCATCAACAACCTGGGTCCGCATAAGCTTCCACTCATCGGCAGAGCCGACTGGAACGACTGTCTGAACCTGAACTGCTTCTCCTGGGATCCGAACGAGAGTTTCCAGACCACCGAGAACAAGGGCGAAGGCAGCAAGGCAGAAAGTCTGATGATAGCCGGACTCTTCGTTGTAACCGGAAAGGACTACGTGGCGCTGTGCAAGCAGCTTGCCAAGGAAGCCGCGAACAGCCATGAAGGCACTATCGCCGGACTTGCCGAGGAAGATTACCTGGTAGAAGCCGAGCGCATGCAGCAGGCTGTAGATGAGATGAACGAGGCTGTGAAGCAGCATGGATGGGACGGTGAATGGTTCTTGCGTGCCTACGATTTCTTCGGCAACAAGATAGGCAGCAACGAGAACGAGGAAGGCAAGATCTTCATCGAGAGTCAGGGCTGGTGTACCATGGCTGGCATCGGACTGGAAGAAGGCCTCTGCACCAAGGCACTGAATAGCGCCAAGGAGCGCCTGGAGTGCGAGCACGGAATGGTACTGAACAACCCAGCCTACACCACCTATCATGTAGAGATGGGTGAGATATCATCTTATCCGGAAGGCTACAAGGAGAATGCCGGCATCTTCTGCCACAACAATCCTTGGGTCATCATCGGCGAAACCGTTGCCGGACGTGGCAATGATGCCTGGAACCATTATACCAAGATTCTGCCAAGCTATGTAGAGGAGAAATATCAGACCCTGCACAAGGTGGAGCCATACGTCAACTGCCAGATGGTAGCCGGCAAGGATGCCGCCAAGCCTGGCGAGGGCAAGAACTCCTGGTTAACCGGTACAGCCGCCTGGATGTGGTACACCATATCAGAATTCATCCTCGGCATCAAACCGGATTACGAGGGATTGAACATCGACCCATGTCTCCCAAGCACCGCCCATGAATACGAGGTAACCCGCAAGTTCCGTGGCGGCGAATACCACATCATCGTGAAGAATCCTGAAGGCAGGGAGAAAGGCGTAAAGCAGATTACCGTAGATGGAAAGACCATCGATGGCACCATCATCCCTTGCCTGGAAGGCAAGCACGAAGTGGTGGTTGAAATGTAACTGATTAATTCAAAATAATAATGAAGAAAATTTTATGTTTTGTGGCAGCTCTGGCTGCCACATCCTTTATCACAACAACCAGTACAAGCTGCAAGTTTGCACCCGATCAGCACGACGGTGACACAGTAGCTGCCAGCGAATTCTATCCGGAAGATACATCAGCTATCCACGCCAAGAAGATGGCAAAGATGGCAGCAATCAAGGCAGGCAAGGATAGTGTGGGCATCTACTACATCGGCAGTGGTTCCACCAAGGACATCATCCAGCTCGTCTCCTATCCATCCCGCCGCGATACAATGATATACAGCAAGACCCGCCACATCAAGGTAAAGGGTAATGCCGATATCAACCACGTGGTCCGCGTAGATTACTACCTGCTCAACGGTAAGGATTCATTAGTGAAATATGTGGAGGAAGTGGAGCTCAAAACAAAGGAATAAAGCACCCCAAGCACTAAAAAAGGCTAGCATGCAAAAACGCACGCTAGCCTTTTTCATATTTCATTCAACCAGGATTTCAAATCACTTAACTGAACTTTCGTAATATGCTAAAGCCTATCAACTAATCATAAAATCCCGGCTGCTTGTACTTTATGCCCAGCTCATCATCCACAGTGGCGATGACACCCTGAATCTGTCCCATGGCAAACATGCGGCCCAGGAGGGTGTAACCGGCATTGTGACCGTGGTTGCTCTCATCGAATACGCCGCCTGGCTCATCGGTAAAGGTCATACCGTGATCCACACGCATCGGCAATCGGCGACCCGAATTGCACTTACCCTCGTGCTCCGCCTTCTCGAAGATGCGGCAAAGCTCTATCAGATGGCCACGACCACCCAAGTGAGAAGCCTCGGTGAAGTTACCATTAGGGAAGATGTAGCAGGAACGAAGGTGAACGAAGTGAGTGCGGTCGGCAAACTGCTTCGCCATAGCCACACAGTCGTTGTGCTCACCGGCAGAGAAGGAACCTGCACAGAATGTCAGACCGTTGTGCTTGTTAGGCACGGCATCCAGCATCCACTGGATATCCTCGGCACGGCCGATAATTCTTGGCAAGCCGAATACAGGATAAGGAGGATCGTCTGGGTGAACACACATGTTGATATCGTATTCATCGCAGATAGGCATGATTGCCTCCAGCCAGTATTTCATATTCTCCTGCAGCTTCTTCTTGTCGATGCCATCGTAAAGCTTCAGCAGGTCGCGGAACTTCTGTACCGGAGCCGAGTCACCCTCGCTGAAGTTACCCGAAACAAAGCCCTGAGTCTTGATGATGATGTTCTCTACCAAGGCATGATCCTGCTCTGGTGTTGAAGTCTTCTTGATTTCATCAGCCTCAGCCACGAGGTCTCTGCCCCACTTGTGCTCCTTAGAGAACTCAGCCCAATCCTCACGAGCGCCTTCACGCTGCAGGATATAGATATCAAAGTAGGCAAACTCGCCCCAGTTCATATAGAGGTTGTTGGCTCCGTTAGGATTCTCGTGTGCCAAATCGGTACGTGCCCAGTCCAAAACCGGCATGAAGTTGTAGCAGATGCACTTGATGCCTTCCTCACCCAGGTTTCTCAGACTCTCCTTATACACCTCAACCTGATGGTCACGGTCAGGACCGCCATACTTCAGGGTCTCCACCACTGGCAGCGACTCCACCACGCTCCATTTCATACCATAAGACTCGATGTACTCCTTCAGTTCGTGAATCTTCTCACGTGTCCAAACCTCACCCAGAGGCACATCGTGCAGTGCAGTCACGATACCCTCCACACCTATCTGTTTCAGCTGGGCAAGCGTAATCTTATCCTTCTTGCCAAACCATCTCCATGTTCTTTCCATATATCTTTATATATAATGTATTGGTTAAATCAAAAAAAATGAATTATCTTGCAGCAACGTACTTGTGCAATGTCTGTCTTACGGCACCCTTGCCAGCGAAGAGTTCCTTCACCATGCCTTCTATCTGCTCGCCGAAACCAGCCTCGTAGAGATCGAGTCCGAATACATCCTTGCGAGAATAGAGATTCTTCAGGCAAGAGTAGTCCTGATCCACCTTGCCTACCTCCAGCGGAGCCACGATGGTCTGGAGTTCTGCCAGCAATGGGTCGGAAGATGGCTCAAATGGCTTCAGGTTATCATCCAATGCCTTGAGATAGCGGGCGTAACCTGCCAGCACCAACGGAATCAAAACCAGGTTACTCTTGTCGAGACCACGGTCGATATACTTCTTGATCGTCTCACCGAAACGGATAGAGAGTTTCTGACTGGTATCGGTAGCGATGCGCTGAGGAGCATCTGGCATGAAAGGATTAGGCAGACGCTTGTTGATCACGGTGCCGATAAACTCGTATGGGTTCAATACGCCTGGGTCGGTAACCACAGGCATCGCCTCGATATAACCGATCTTCTGGATAAAGGCACGCAGGTCCTCATCCGCCATCTCGGCAGAAATTAGGGTATAGTCGAGCATGCAGCCATAGATAGACATCGCTGTATGCAGCGGATTCAGACAGGTAGTCACCTTCATGGTCTCCACCTCATCCACGGTCTTACGGGTAGTATAGAGCGCACCGCCCAACGCCAATGGCGGACGGCCGTTGTTATAGGTATCCTCGCACACGAGATACTGCACTTCCTCTGCATTCACGAAAGGAGCAGTAAAGGTATGCTTCTCAGTGATGATGGTATCATTGTCCTCGAAACCATCCTCAGCCAGCATCGCCTGCACCTTCTCATGAGGACGAGGCGTAATCTTATCAATCATAGACCAAGGATAAGTCACCTTCTTATCATCGTTGATATAATCCAGGAAATCAGCCTCCACGATGCCATCCTTCACCCAGCGCTCGGCATACGCCTTCACGCCCGCCTTCACGTGGTCACCATTGTGAGAGCAGTTATCAGTAGATTGCAGGGTAACCGGCAGCTTGCCCGCCTTGAATCTCTCGTAGAGGAGTGCGGTAAGTTTACCCATGGCGAAGACAGCATCGAGACCACGAGCCAAATCGGCATCATTGAAGGAATACCCCTTCTCAGTAATGGTAAAGGTAACCATCTGCAGGCTCGGTGCCTGGAAAATCTGAACCAATCGGGCCCAGTCCTCACCAAACTGCTTGTCAGCCTTCAGACTCTCCGTGATAGAAGCGATGACCTTCTTCTCAATGGTACCGTTAGACTGGAGGCTCACCAGGAGCGAGAGGTTATGGTAAGGGCGATAAGCCTTGTCGATGATTTCGTAGTCGAAGCTTTCCGCCACGATGACGCCACGGTCGTACTTACCAGTGTTGAGAGCATCGTTAAGGATAGCGGCAGGGAACGCACGGAAAATGTTGCCTGCGCCAAAGTGAACCCAAGTAGGCTCATCGTGAGTCTTCTTGGCAACTGCTGCAATATCATATTGAGGAAGCTGATAACCTTTAGCTTCCCATTCTGCAGCCTGAAAGTTTTCAGAAAGAATGTCGTTCAGTTTCATATTATTATAATTTTTGATGTTGTTTTATGTATCCACCTGCAAAAATACGAATAAACTTCGAATCTCCCACACATTTTCGCAAGAAAAAACAAAAACTGAACGAATAGAAATCGATTTTGAACAAAAAAGCCTCCTCCCCCACCACGCAATACGGCAACCTCCCATTTATTACTCCAACCGCGAGAGGCGGTGGAGATCGGTGCCTACGAAATCATACATCTGCCACTTCAGAAGCTGACGACAGCGCTTCTGAACTCGCTCTCCATACTGCCCCTTCAGACTGAACAGGTTGCGCTGGAACTTGATGCCCTGAGACTTCAATGCCTCGTAATCCTCTTTCTTCATATACAGATAGCGCTCGGGATGAGCAAGAATCGGGGTATAGCCTTTATTCTTGATGCGCTCCAACAAGCCTCGGAAATTCATCGGTGGGGCGAATATACTAGTCTCTACCAAGAGATACTTTTCTGCTAACGGAAGAAGATCGTTCGCCTTTAATCTACGCTCGAAAAGAGCATCCAACATATTCTCGGCAGCCAAATGCAATTGCAACGGCTCTGCATCGGTCGCAGAAGATTGCTTCTCTCCTTCTGCTCCTGATGTCTGACATCCAGAATGTCGCTGGGCAAAATCCTGAAGATACTTCTCCTTGAAATCTGCAAAGACACGGCGGAGTTCTTCCGGCTCATTCGGTACATCCTCCATAATATGTGGGGTGAACCACACTTCCTTCATGCCGATCGCCTCATAGATTCTCAACTGCTCCAGACTCTTTTCCGGATCCTGAAATCCGTCATCTACCCCTGGAAGGATATGACAATGAAAATCAATGCCACCAGGGAGAAGCTCTCGCTCCCCTGATGGCATACTCTGATTAAATATTTTCTGGAAGAATTTAAACATTTGTTTCTATTATTCTATAATCCAATTATTTAAGATTTTGCCCCCCCATTCTTTTCCTTATTATAGTTATAGCCATAACCATAGCCGTAACCATAGCCGTAGTGGCTGCCATATCTGCCGCCTTGTGCCTTGGTTCCGTTCAGAATCAATGTCATGTTCTTGAACTTCTTCTCCTTGTAGAGGGCATTCACCTCAGGCAACATACTACGCTCCATCAAGCCGGCACGAACCACGAAGATTGTACGATCGGCAAACTGTTCGTATATTGGGGTATCTGCGACGACCTCGATAGGTGGACAGTCGATGAATACATAATCATACTCCTCGCGCATGGTCTTAATCATCTGCTCAAGCAATGGAGTGAAGAGAAGCTCGGTTGGGTTTGGAGGGATGGTTCCGATAGGAATCACATCAAAATTCTTAACCAATCCGTTTTCTTCACCCTTATAGAGGATGTCGTGGATATCGGTGATTCTACCATTCAGGTAATCGCTCAATCCCTCGCCCGGACTATGAATCAACATGGAAGTTGAGCCATGGCGGAGGTCACCATCTATCAACAAAACTTTCTTCTTCTTGATAGCGAGAGACATCGCCATATTGGCAGCAATATGACTTTTACCAGAACCTGGATTAAATGAAGTGAACACGATGACATTCTGCTCCGGATGGGTTCCGATGGTGAACTCGAAGTTGGTACGCAATACGCGGAAAGCCTCGTTGACGATATCGCGCTTGCCTGCCTTCACCACAATCATACGAACCTCTTTAGGTTTCTTCCAGAACTTGATGCGCTGCTCGAGAGTTGGACGGTTCTTGCGGCTGATAGAGAATGGAATCTCGCCGAGGAATGGTACGTTGACCTTCTTGAGATCCTTACGGCCACGAACGGTGGTATTTGCCTTCTCACGGATATAGACGACTACCATTGGAATAAGGAAGCCCAATACCAAAGCGATGAGCAAGATCTTGCGACGAACCGGCTCCACAGGGGTGTTGTCTCCTGTTGGAGGGGTGATGATACGGGTATTGTATGCGGTAAACGCCTTAGACAACTCGTTCTCCTCACGCTTCTGGAGAAGGAAGAGATACAACGCCTCCTTAACTTTTTGCTGACGGCCAACAGTCTGCAGGTACTTCGCCTGGTTAGGATTGCTGGCAATCTGAGAAGTAGTAGCAGCCTCGTTAGCCTGGAGGGTGCCCAACTGAGTCTTCAGGGTTACCACGAAGTTATCGAGACTAGCAGAGATGCTCTTGCGCATAGAGGTAAGGCTTTGATCATAATCTGCTACCAATGGGTTCTGCTCGCTGGAGTTGGCGACGATATTGTTGCGCTCCAACTGACTCTTATTGTACTCGGTAATCTGCTGTTCGATACCAGGGCTCTCGATACCGGTATTAGATGGAAGAAGCTGGTTCTTGGCAACCTTACCAGTAAGATAATTTCGGATATACTGAGCGATGGCGAGACGGGAATTGAGATCCATAATCTGCTTATCAACCTCGGTGCTCTTCTGCATATACTGCTGTGCGGCAGCCTCTACATCAGGCAGCAGGTTGCTGCTCTTGAAGGTTGAAATATTCTTATCCACATCGCCCAATTCACGCTCGATGACGCCCAATCGCTCAGTGATGAAGTGAGAGGTGGAGATGGTCATCTGGTTCTTATCCTCCAACCAGTTCTTGCGGTAAACGATGATGATGTTGTTGATGACATCTTCTGCACGCTTAGCAAGCACATCCTTATAAGTAAGGTCGATGACGGTAGATTTCACATCGCTCAGACTAGCAGAGAGTGAACCCTTGATGCGGTCGGTCATTGCATAAACATTGGAACGTGATACATAGAGTACCGGTTCGTCTTCACCAGAAACAAACTGTGTGAAGGCAGGAGCCTTATCCACCTTAATCTTACCCAATGGAGTGCGAATGATCTGTCCGATTCTACCGGTGATTTCATCACTGTCATCTACTGGGAGATTATCACGGGTAACTCCCTTGAGCTTACTGATAACATAAGAGCCATCGCCCTTGAGCTGGAGCTTAAAGCTTCCGCTCTGCTCATCGGTGAATCCTACGAAATCTACTGTGACTGGGAGATCTGCGCCATAGAGTGCCTCCTTATGGAAACGTCCATCGATGGCATAATCCACATCAAGTTTCAATCTCTTACCGGTCTCGAGGAGAACGGCTGGTGACTGAATGGCAATGAGTTCATTGTTTACATTGCTCTTCATGTTTCCCATACCCATATCAGAGAACATGGAAGCTACATCGCCGCCAATGCCCTGCGCCTTGCTCTCATCCTTGATCATCAGGGATGCAGTGCGCTGATATACATTAGGGGTGGTGAGGTTGTAATAAGTAGCGATGCCGCAAGTTACAACCAGTGAGAGGATGAACCAACGCCACTGTGCCAGACAGAGATAGAGGAGATCCTGAAGACGAAGGAAGTCTTCGGTCTGGGCCTGGTTAGGACGAGCCATCGGATTTGGCTGTACCGGCTGGTTTGCCGGTGTTGTATTCTGTATCATTTTTTGTTGATATTAATTAACTTTCAAGAATGTGAGAATGGTAACGATGAGAGATGAGATGCTCATCCAGAATCCCGTAGATTGCACAGTATTTCCATTGAGAGTAGAGCTTCTCTTCTTGGTATCGTTAGGTGTTACATATACCACATCGTTCTGCTGGAGATAGTAAGCTGGTGAATTGAAAATGTTCTTACCGGAGCAGAGGTCGATCTTGTAGATCTTCTGATGTCCGTTTTCCTGACGGAGGACCATCACGTCCTGACGGCGTCCCTGAATGGTGAGGTCGCCCGCCTTGCTGATGGCATCAAGGATGGTTACCTTTTCCTCTTCAATGGCATACTGACCTGGCTTTGCAACTTCGCCCATCATAGAATAATGGAGATTGCTGAGACTTACAGTTACAGTTGGGTCTTTCACAAGACTTGCATCAACCAATGACTTCTTTACCTTTTCGGCAATCTGCTCACGAGTTAATCCTGCAACCTGAATAGTTCCTACTACCGGGAAATCAATATTACCCTTGCTATCTACTGTATAGTAATAGGCATCCTGCGACATATTGTAAGTACCACCGCTGTTTGTACCGCCTGTAAGATTGAAGAGCTGTGAGATCTGCGGATCCTTACTCTTGACCCCAATATAGATTTTATCGGTAGGCTTTACAGTAATAACTTTGTTCTGCAGGGTGATAACGGTATCAGGATTGTTGTTTAAATCCTGAAAGTAGGCTACATTCTTCGGTGTGCCGCAAGATGTAGCGGTTAGGAGCGCTACCCCTAGGGCACCTAACAGCATAAATTTACGAAATTTCATTTTTTTATCTAGATAATGCATTTTTTTTATCATACACCTTTATCCTTTTTTCTTTTCTTATTTTTTTTATCAGCAAATGATAGTATTTTTTTCGAATCCCTTTTTCCCTTAACATAAGGGAGCTTTTTCGAATCCCTCCGTCTCCCTTTAACCAAAGGGAGCTCCACCTCTAAGGCGGGTGCCCCTATTCTGAGCGAGTTTGCGGCCAGAGTAGAGTTTTTCCGGCTGCAAAATTAATGGTTTTTATTGATAATAAAGAATATATCGCTTTACAAAGGTGTTTTTTAACAAAAAAAAACAAATTCCTTAGAAAATAAAGGAAACAGTGGGAACCCCTTAATTATAATATACTTATTGAGGGGAGGACTGGAGGAATTTGCGGGGAAAAAAGATGGGGAAAAGTTTGGGGGATTCAGTTTTTATTGCTAACTTTGCGGTCGAATTTACGAGGAATTTATATTCTAAGAAGAGAAATCGAAAAATTTAAATTACATATAATTTCTTATGGAAAAAAACATATATAAAGGAAACATACTGATTAGAAGGTTGGTGGTCTTAGTTGACTTCATCATCCTCAACAGCTTACTATTGGGCTTTATCAACATCGAATTCATTCATGTTCCCGACTACCTAGATCTGAAAACAAAGATTACATTCTTTATAGCAAACGTTGCTCTCGCCATCGGCGAATACAACTACTGTACTATCATTCATGTAAGACGAATCGGTTTGCAGCAAGTACTCAAACGTACTTTCTTCCTGGCACTTTGTACTACCTTCTGTTTCATGGTCTTCCTGAAATTCTTCAGTCATGGTGGAGAAATATTTACGTTCGGATTCTACTTCGGCATCTCTTACTATCTTGCTCTGATCATCAGTCGATTCATCGAGCTCAAGGTTCTGAAATATCACCGTGCCAGAGGTAGAAACAGTCGTACCGTGATCTTCGTGGGTAGCGATCCTGCCGTAAGAGAAATGTACATTACCATGACCGAAGATCCTTCTGCGGGTTATATCGTAAAGGGTTATTATGCCAATGATGACATCGACGGAGCGCCTCTGGAACTGAAAAAACTGGGTACCATGCAGGATCTTAACAAAATTTTAGATTCCAAGATGAACGATACCATCAATGGTTCATGTAATGGTCTGGATGAGATTTTCTGCAGCTTGTTGCATAAGGAATCTGACCAGATTGTGAAGATCATGCGTTTCTGTGACAAGAACGTGGTGCATTTCTATTATCTGCCTCGTCTGTTCGGCGAATATAAGTTGCATCTGGATTCCAAGAACTTTATGGGTAAGACGGTTTACACGAACCATCGTGAACCGCTGTCTTCTATCTCAAACCGTATTCTCAAGCGTGCTTTCGATATCGCCGTGAGTGGGGTAATCTGTCTCTGTTTCTTGCCTTTCATTCCAATCATTGCGCTGATTATCAAGATTCAGAGTCCGGGTCCTATCTTCTTCCGTCAGGCAAGAACGGGTCTGAATGGTGATACATTCATGTGTCTGAAGTTCCGTTCGATGCATGTGAACAAGGATTCTGACAAGGCTCAGGCGACGAAGAATGACCCAAGAAAGTTTGCGTTCGGCAACTTCATGAGAAAGACGAATATTGATGAGTTCCCTCAATTTATTAATGTATTGAAGGGCGACATGAGTATCGTGGGTCCTAGACCTCACATGTTGTATCACACTGAGGTTTATGGCAGTTTGATTGATAAGTATATGATTCGCCACTTCTCGAAACCTGGCATTACCGGTTGGGCCCAGGTAACGGGTTTCCGTGGTGAGACGAAGGAGCTCTGGCAGATGGAGGAGCGCATCAAGCGTGATATCTGGTATATCGAGAACTGGTCGTTCTGGCTTGACATCCGTATTATCTTCCTGACAGCCAAGAGTATTATCTGCCCGGATAAAAACGCTTATTAAAAATCTGGGGGACATCAATTACTCCTCTAATGCCTTGATCTGCTTTTTGGGAGTTACTCCCAGATTCTTCAGACTCTCCACCCTGCGCATCACGTTGCCGGTACCATCATAAAGCTGCTTTTTCGCTTTATCATAGGTACCGGAGAGGCGGGTGAGGAGATCGCCTATGCTCGTGAAGGTATCCTCAAAACCTACGACCTTGTCGTAAAGATCGGCAGCCGTCTTCACAATTTTCTCTACATTCTTGTTCTGACGGTCATACTGCCAGAGATTATACGCCAGCTGCAACGCCATCAGGAGATTGCTCGGAGATATGATGATAATCTTCTTCTGATAAGCATAGCGACTCAAATCAGGCTGCTGCTTCATCGCAGCGATATAACTCGTCTCGTTAGGGATGAACATCAGGACGAAACCGATGGCATCTTCTACCAACTTCGAATAATCCTTCTCCGCTAACTCATCGATGTGCTTGCGCACACTCAGGGCGTGCGACTTCATCAACCGCTCTCGCTCCTCATCGGTCTCTGCCGCCAAGGCATCTGTATAGGCGGTGAGAGATACCTTGCTATCTATCACCACGCTCCTGCCTTCCGGGAATCGCACGATGACATCGGGACGGAAGTTCTTGCCGTTCTCATCCTTGGTGTTCTCCTGGATAAAGAACTCCTCGTCCTTGCGCAAACCGCTGTTTTCCAGGATAGTTTCCAATACCATCTCACCCCAGTCGCCCTGCATCTTGCTGTCGCCCTTCAATGCCTTGGTAAGGTTGGCGGCATCGGAACCAATCTTCGAAGTCTGCTCCTTCAGACTTGTTACAGCCTGCTGCTGTTCCTGCTGGAAGAGTTTCATCGTAGCCTCGAAGGTACTCTGCAGTTCCTTCTTATTCACCTCGTTCTGGGTCTTGCTCTCTTCTACCGATTTCTTGAAATCGGCAAACTGCTCCTTGATAGGTTTCAGGAGTTCATCCATCTGGAGTCGGTTGTTTTCCTGGAGGGCAGACTGCTTGGCAGCGAGCTGTTCGGCAGCAGCCTTCTGCTGTTCGATGGTCATGCGATGCATCTCCTGCTTCAGGCTTTCGAGTTTCTGCGCCCACTGCTGGTCGCTTTCTGCACGGAGCTTTTCGGCAAACAGCCGTTCGTTCTCCATCTGGGCTTTTAAGGATTGAAGTTCAGAAGCATGATGCTGGTTGCACTGCTCAATATTAGCCTGCAGCACTTGAGCCTTCGCAATGAGCTGCGTTTTCTCCTCTCCCGCCTTTTTTCCTTCCATCAGTTTGCCAACGAAGAATCCGATGGCAAGACCCACTATAATTCCAATTATTATCTCCATGATCTTATTTAATATGATTCTATAAATTTGTAACTCAAGTTTCGCATTTAAGCCCCACACGCCCTGAAAGGGCAGAAGCTCCTAGCCCAGGGCATCGCCCTGG
>ERZ841120.909-NODE-909-length-15583-cov-3.654044_pt1 | contig 15583 bp, 16 predicted proteins | sample MGYA00519572_ERZ841120 | MGnify/ENA primary metagenome ERZ841120 (study PRJEB31850, sample SAMEA3708890) | human gut metagenome | biome: human gut; feature: human-associated habitat; material: faeces | place: China | collected 2014 ... | reverse complement strand
AAGCAAAAAGAGTCTGGCGGTAAATTTGACTGAAAACTTGACCACTAACTTATCAGGCACTGCATTTAAAAGTGCCGGACGAAACCAGTCGCAACCAGACCGCCTTCGTTCGGCTTTTCGTTTAATTCAAGGGGGAAAGAGACTTTTTTCAAAGCCTCTTTTTTACGCAAAAATCCTGCCAACTTTGATTCAAAAGAAAATAAAATGGATGCTGCCTGTTCAATCCAGACTGACATCCATGGGCTAATGTTAATTTTTATATGTGTCAAACATTCTGGGTACACACATATTTTTATGCGCAACTTCTTACAAAATTCCTTGGCTGTCTTTTACCTTGTCCAGCATCTTAGAATCAAATGCTTGGTTTTTGAGCATTGCGATCTCATATGCGTACGGAGCAAAAGAATTCTTCTTGTCTTCTCCGACGTACGGCGTTTCCATAATTTTGGGAACGTCTTCCAGCTGCGGATGATGCGCAATATAATTTAAAGAATCGAAGCCGATGGTTCCAAAACCGATGTTTGCGTGCCGATCCTTATGTGCGCCGCACTCATTCTTTGAATCATTGAGGTGAACGACTTTCAGTCTGTTCAAACCGATTATTTGATCAAATTCACTCAAAACGTCGTCAAAGCCGTTTTTGACATCATAGCCGGCATCGTTTGCGTGACAAGTATCGAACGTAACGCTCAGGCGGCCGTTTTCACTGCATTTTTCAATAATATCGGCCAATTCTTCAAACGTCCGCCCGACTTCCGTTCCTTTGCCCGCCATCGTCTCCAGCGCAACGCTGACGTCTTTTGACGCTTTCAGCGCTTCATCCAGCCCATGCGCAATGTTTTCGATGGCAACCTTTGTTCCAAGGCCAACGTGAGCTCCGGGATGCAGCGTGACCTGTTTTGCTCCGAGCGCATCTGCCCGCTTGAGTTCGTTCGCCAGAAATTCGATTGCAAATTCATATTTGCTTTGATCCTTGTTATTGCCAAGGTTGACGATATATGGCGCATGCACGACGACTTCTTCGATGCCGTGATCCTCCATATACTTCTTTCCCTCTTCGATTTTCATCAAGGACAAATCTTTTCTGACAGTGTTTTGAGGTGCACCGGTATAAATCATCATGGCATTTGCCCCATACGATGCCGCTTCTTTTGCGGATCCAAGAAACATCTCTTTGCCGCGCATTTTGACATGCGATCCAAGTTTCATTATTTAACCGCCTTTCATGTAAAAAAATCCAGGAAGCCTTCTTCCTGGATTCATTCTAACATTTAACTTAAAATTTTGCTAATCTGCGAACCATACGGTCAAAGTCGAATTGTAGCAAGCCTGTTCGCACGTTTGCCAACCAGCACTGTGTTGTGCCAACTTGTTTGAAACAACTTCCAAGCCCGTTCCGTCATTTTTTACGCCGTACATGATTTCAGAAACATGAAGTACGCGACCGTTGATGACGACTTCGCTACCGACGTGCAGACTGCCCAACTGGCTGTGTGCCGCACCCATCATTTCAAACAAATAATAGTTCGGAAGAGATGTCCAAGCATAAACGTTGCCGTCTGCCGGAACCGAACCCGTACCGCTGAAGCTTCTGATTGGATATGAATGTCCGTTCAGGCAAAATCCGCTCGTTTGAGCCGGTTGCTGTGAAGAAGACTGTTGCGATTGGGACTGAGCTTGCGTCGTTGCCTGAGAAGAACCTTGGGCATCGCTACTTGAGCTTGCAACCGATGAACTTTGAGCAACGCTGCTTGAAGATTCGGAAACAGATGACGTCTCAGTTGCCGAGCTTTCAGAACTTGACTCCTTCTTACCCGAAGAACTGACCTTTTTTTCAGACGTCTCTTTCTTAGCAACGCTCTTTGTCTCTGTTTTTTCATGAGCGAGTGCGGCAAACGTGTCACGACATGCATAGACTTGTGATCCTCCGATTGCAGCAACTACAACCGAGAGTGCGATGAGTGCCTTTGTATTCTTTAAAATATTCATAACAAATACCTCCCGATTAATCTCATATCTTTTTACAAGTCTTATTATGCCAAGTCAAAGTTAAGAAAGAGTGAATGCAAATAACAGTTTTTTAGTGAATATTTCAGTTAAAAACGCCATATTCAATTTATTATCGATGCAAATTTGAAATAAAAGTTGCATAACTGCTTGAAGAATCTGCTGATAATCGTTTTAAGTTCACAATTACGCAATATTCTGCTGATAGCACATCAAAAAAGGTACCTACAAATCCCGCTAAACCAGGAGTTGTAGGTACCTTTCAAATTATCTAATTTATTAACATTTTGAGAATTAATTTATTGAACGTCTTCAAATAAATATTTTGCGGGGAATCCCACTTTATATATTTATTCTTCTTCCAACCTTTAAAATGAATATCAATAAATTCCATGACTTTTACAACCAAGTCGCGCTTTACTTTTCCGTCTTTGATCGGTCTGATTTTCCTCAGCATGACGTTGCCCAACAGGTTGCGAACGAAACGATATTCAAGTTCATCATGATACGTTTTGATCCAGCCCTTTTCTTCATGAAAATTCAGAATCCTTACGTAAATTTTGAAAAGATCGGCCAAACGACTCGTATTTTGATACGAAATCGAATCGTTTCTTTGAACGTAATGAACTTCGCAAACCTCATCAACCGCAACTTCGTCAATTGATTCAAGAAACGGCATCAATTCAAAGAAAAAGCACTGATCTTCATAAAAAAGTCCCTTCGGAAACGCAACTCCGCATTGCTTGAGCCAATCCGTTCGATACAGTTTGTTCCATGCGACGACGCGTCCTTTGACAAGGTAATCTTCGATTGAATCATATCCCGTCACGACGTCTTTTGTCAGTTTGTCCTGATACTGCCAAAAGAAATTGCATTCCACGACCTTCTTTTGACCGTTGCAGGTTTTTTCAAGCATCCTCTCAAGCATTCCCGACTCAACGTAATCATCGGAATCGATAAACAGCACGTAACTTGCGTCGACATGCTGCAATCCATAGTTTCTTGCGTCAGACAAGCCGCCGTTTGCTTTTGGGAGATACTCCACCAGATTCGGATTCTCATCTGCATATTTTTGACAGATGGCTGTCGAACCGTCGGTGCTGCCGTCGTCAACAAGCAGCACTCTGTATTTTTCAGAAGACAACGTCTGGCTGAGCAAACTTTCCAAGCATCGTTTCAGATATTTTTCAACATTATAGACCGGAACGATCACGTCAACTTGTCTCATTTAATCACCAAGTGCCTTTCTGACTGCCTCTTTGACGTAAGATCCGCGTCTTAATCTCTCTGCCAGATTCAGGGCGTTGTCCTTCATCTTCCTGTAGCCTGCGTCATCAACTTTCTGCAAAACATTGTCCAAATCATTCAGATTTTCGATTGCGATTCCAACTTCGTTTTCGGACACGAATTCGGCCATTGCGGCTTCCTTCCAAATAATCACCGGAATTCCGGAGCTCAGATAAAGCGACGTCTTGTGCGGAGCGTTGTAACGCATATAGTTGCCGAAAACCCCGGTACAAGCAGACAGTTCGTCTCCGTCCCAAATCAAGCCGAAGTTTTCGTTCAAATGATTCGGCAGGTCGTCAGGAGTATAAACCCCGCAATAGGTTACGCCTTTTTGATATTTTTGAGCAGGAGACGGTCCATAAACGTCAAGTTTGGCATCATTTAGCTTGACCTTCTTCAAAAATGTCGATTTTTCAAGATTTCCCGCAAAGCAAATGCTTTTTTGATACTCGAACCGCTCATTTTTCTGGCAATCGTTACGATAATCAAAAATTCCCAAAATCGTAATCGGAACTGTTACGCCGTGCTGTTTGAGCCATTCGGCCATTTTGGAATTGTGCACGATCAGACCGTCGGCAGAATTGAAGATTTCCATTTCATCTTTTTCAAACTGCTTGTTGCCGTCATAAACACGCAGCGTTTCAACGTCGTGAACCATGATCAGGAATTTTCCGTGCGTGACTTTTTTGGCATTTTCAATGATTTTTTTCGTCAAAAAGACCGAGTAAAACGGGTATTGCAAAATGACGTTGTCAAATTGTCTGCCCTTGAAAAGTCGTTTGAGTTTCAAATGAACGAACAGGAACTTTTCAAGACGCTTTTCCGGCAAATCCAGATCCATGACCTTAAAGCCTTCCTCGGTCAAAAATTCGTTAATATCGGTTTTGGCCTTGGGACCAGCATCATTTTTTGCCCTGAGACTTCTCAAAACCGAATACAAAATAACATTTTCCATTTAAAACTACTCTTCCTCTGCTGTCATTTTCAATACTGACGAAACGATTTCATCATCTTCTGCGACGTCAAACTTGCGCGAGAAAAGATAGCCCTCGTTCCGTGCCTTTTCAAGCGTTTTTAGATCAGAAATTTTCCAGACGAGCGGACTGCTCTTTCTTTCATCAATCTTGATGAAACGAAGATTTCCAGGACGTCCTTTTTCATCTTGATACAGACGCTTTTTCAAAATTTCATCATTTAAAATAAACGTCTGCAAAAAAAGCTCATCGGCTACGATGGCATGCTTGAAAACTTTCATAATGCTTTTTTCTTTTTTCAGAATTCGTTCCACGGCAAAATCGTCCAGACTGAGCCATTGTGAACCAAACCCGAGCTTTAGCCCTGTATTTTTAAAAAAATCAAGCTTCAAAGCCTTGGCCAATGTTCGCTCAAGCTTGCGATAAGCACGAATCATCAGTTTCAACGGAGCGCTTTTGACCGAACGATATGCCGAAACGTTCGGAAATGCATGCCAGACCTGAACTCTTTGCCAGACTTCCTGATCTTTGATCGGTTTGTACTCGACGAATTCCCTGCCTTTGTTTTTTTCAAAAAACTCATCGATCCGTTTATGACTCAAAAGCGGCAAGTCCTTGCCGGAAAGCAAGTGATAGTAGTCGAACGGACCAACGGAGCGTGCAAACGAGAACAGCGAAAATTCGCATTCGAGCATATCGCGTCCGCCCCAGCTGACTTTCTTGCGCGGCGCCAGATAAAAATCAGCCTTTGAAACCTGTTGTTTAAAGCGTTTCAGCTGTAAAGAAGAAAGCGCAGCCTTTTTGTCAATATGCAAGAATATCGCATTGTCTTCATAATCAAGTGCTTTGAGCAAGACCAAAAGTTCTTCGAATTCATTCGCTGCCATAATCAAATATGCATGTTTCATTTGGCTTACCTCATGGTTCCGGTTCATAGAAACGTCCCATGATATGGACGTTGTCTGCAATGCTGACAAATGCGGCAGGATCCGATTCGATCATCGCTCTCCTCAATTCAGGCTGTTCGTAACGCGAGATGACCGTAAACAGAATCGTTTTTTCATCATGCTTGTATGCCCCTTCGGCACCGTGAACGATCGTTATCCCGCGCCGCATCCGATTTTGGATGCAATCAATTACGCTCTTTGGCTTCGTGGTCACGATCATGACCTGCATCTTTTGCTGCTTTGTGTAAACCATGTCCATTACGCGCGCATTGATAAAAATGCTGAGTGCCGAATAAAAGGCATAAGGCCAGCCAAAAACGGCCCCTGCGGCAAGAATGATGAAAAAATTGAAAATCAGATTGATCGTTCCGATGCTTTTGCCGGTGTGCTTTCTGATCGTCAGCCCCAAAATATCCAAGCCTCCGGTCGAAATCCCGTTTTTAAGCGCCAGGCCGGTTCCGAACCCATTGATCGTTGCGCCAAAAATCGCGCAGATGATCGGGTCTTTCGTTAAAGGCACTGGATTGATTGCCTTAATCATGACCGATGAGCAAAAAACTGCCAAAATCGTGAACAGCGTAAACCTGTGACCGATCTGCCTCCACCCCAAAACAAACAACGGGATGTTCAAAACAAACAGCATCAAAGCCGTCGACAGATGAACGGGACCGTTTTTGGTCAGCGTCCCGATCAGCTGTGCCAAGCCGGTGATGCCGGATGAATAGATATGCCCCGGTTCCCAGAAAAAATTCATGGCAATCGACACTAAAATCCCGTAGAAAAGAGCTGTCGTTGCCTTCATGATCATCGCGTGCTGCTTTAGCACGTCCTGTAATTCATCCATTTTTTGTCCTTTCAAATTCCCCAGTTTTCTTCAATAAACTGTTTTCTTCCTTGCGATTCCTCAAATTCCATTCTCTTTGGATCTTTTTTGTAAAACTGCTGGTGCTCTTCTTCTGCTTCATAAAAAGGACAAGCTGATTCGATTCTGGTTACGATCGGCTTTTTGAAACGCTCGCTTGCAATCAGATTTTTCAAGGAGAGTTCTGCTGCTTGCCTTTGCGTCTCATTTTTAACGAAAATCACCGGCCGATAATTCGAACCTCGATCCTGAAACTGTCCCGCTGCATCCGTCGGATCGGTCTGATGCCAATAAATCTCAAGCAGTTCTTCATATGAAATGATCGTCTTGTCAAAGACGATCTTGACTGCTTCGGTGTGTCCGGTTGTTCCCGATTTGACCTGCTCGTAGGTCGGATTTTCGACGTCTCCGCCCGTGTATCCCGAACGAACCGAAATTATTCCAGGCATCTGGTCAAACGGCTTGGTCATGCACCAAAAACATCCGCCCGCAAAAATTGCGGTTTCAATTTTCTTATTTTCCACTATCCAATCAATTCCTTCAACGTTTTGATCTGCTGCTCCGGACGGCATGAGTCTGCTTTGATCAACCCGTCCGGATCAAACAGAATTCCGGCAATGCCGGCATTGTGCCCCGCATCGACGTCGAGCGTTCTGTCTCCGACCATCACAGCCGTTTTGCGGTCGATTTGATACTTGTCAAGCAGATAATCAAGAGACTCCGGATCCGGCTTGCGCTTGAAATTATCATCCGCAGTCACAAAATCCTTAAAATATTCAAGCAGACCGTCTCGTTTTAAAATTTCCTTTGCAGATTCATCGCGATGCGTCAACAAAAAGCTTTGTCCGCCGCTTGTTTGAATCGTTTCAAGCACTTTGCCCGCAAAGTCAAACGGCTCAGCCAGCTCCTGGTTTTCCTTTTCAAAAAAGTGATAGTCCTCATGCAGTTTTTTTTCATCAAGTTTCGGATATTTCTCTTTCAAAAGAGCAAAGCAATACCTTACCGATTCAACTCGCATCAAGCGATACGTCTCACTCCTGTCAAGTTTTACGCCTTGATTTTCAAAGGCCAGAACAAATGCTGATACCATTCCTCCGTATGTGTCGTACAGAGTTCCGTCAAAGTCAAAAAAATAATTCTGATACAAAACTACACCCCACTGTCTCTTCCGATAAATTCTACTGCCATGTCCATCGCCAAGCGGCAAGCGTTTGTCTCATCCAACGCATTGAGCAAAACGAAATCATGAATCGTTCCCAAGATTCGGGCGACAGAAACGTCAACGTCCGCATCACGCAATTTTCGCCCAAATGCTTCGCCTTCATTTCGCAAAACGTCCGCCTCTGCGGTCAAAATCAAGGTTTTGGGCAAAACGGCCAGTTCACTGAATTTTCTAAGCAAAGGAGAATACATGACGTCGGTCGGAGACAGCTCGCCCAAATACTGCTGCCAGGCCCATTTCATCTGTTCGCGCGTAATTCGATATCCGCCGGCAAATTCGTAATAAGTCGGGTTGTCAAAATTAGCATTGACGACCGGATAAAACAACAGCAGCTTTTTCAAAGGCAAGTGACGTGCCTCAGAAAGCATCGCAAGCGTTGCCGCCATTCCGCCGCCGACATCGTCGCCCGCAACTGTCAGATGCGACAGATCCAGTGAATATTTTATCGCCAGTCGCTGCAAATCAAGATACCCGGCCCGCAGCTGAACCATTTGAGCCGGTGCCTTGCGTTCAGGTGCCAATGCATACTCCGGAAAAACGATGCAGGCATGGCATCTTCTCGAAAGTTCTGCCAACAGCTTGTGATATTCATTGACTCCGCCGGATATGAACTGTCCGCCATGAATATAGTAGATTACGCGCAGATTTTCGGCCTGATCTTTTGGAAAATACAGGTATTCGTCAAAGGAGCGTTCTTCATCGATTTCGACCCGTTCTTTGACGATTTTCACGCTTTGATCCTGAGCAGGCGTTTTTTGATCGAATCTCAAGCGCTCGCGCCAAGTCTTCAAGCCTATCGTCGTCGGAATAAAACTGCGATTCGAAAGACAAATCTCCCTTGCCTGTTCCTCCAGCGAAATCAACCCCATTTTATCACCACCTATTTGTTGTCGGTATCGAAAATAATCGTCACCGGACCGTCATTTGTGAACGAAACCTTCATATCGGCGCCAAAGACTCCGGTTTCAACGATTACGCCTTCCTCGCGCAGCTTTTCATTGAATCTGTCATAATTCTTTGAAGCTTCATTCGGATTTTGCGCGTCAGTAAAACTTGGCCGATTGCCCTTTTTCGTATCGGCATAAAGCGTAAACTGAGAAACGGATAAAATCTGGCCGCCAATCTGCTTAAGACTAAGGTTCATCTTGCCGTTCTCATCTGAGAAAATTCGACAATTGACGATTTTTCTGACCGTATAGTCGATTTCTTCTTGCCCGTCGCCTTCTTCAAAGCCGACCAAAAGCACCAGACCGTGGTCAATTTTTCCGTTTACCTTGCCGTCAATCTCAACTTGGGCATCCTTGGCCCGCTGCAATACTGTTCTCATTTTCTCACCTCATTAGTGAATGATTCGCTTGACCACGTAGACGTCAGGGATTCGCTTGATGTTGTCGATCACGCGCTGCAGATGAATTCTGTCTCTGATTCCGACCGTAACGTCAATCGTCGCCATCTTGTTGTGATCAACGCGTCCGTTGACGGAGTTCAAATCCTTCGTGGTATTGTTGATTGCCTGCAAAACATCATTCAAAAGACCGGAGCGATTGTATCCTTCAATTTCAAGATCGGTATTATAGGTGGCTCTGACGTCCGGAATAACGTTCCAGGTAACGTCGACGAGCCTTGTCCCATGCTGTTCGGCGCTTTTGACGTTCGGACAGTCGATTCTATGTACCGAAACGCCGCGCCCTTTTGTAATATAGCCGACGATTTCGTCTCCCGGAATCGGACTGCAGCAATGGCTCAAGCGAACCAGCAGATTGTCGATTCCCTCAATCATGACGCCTTCTTCATTTTTCTTCTTGCCTGATTTGACGTTGTTGATTTCCTGATGATCTTCAAGCAGAGCCTTTTCCTGCGCTTCTTTTCGTTCCTGCTCGCGCTTGGCACGAATGTCTTCCGTCAAGACGTTAATGATGCCTGCAGGCGGAATTTCTCCGAAACCGATGGCAGCGTACAAATCGTCAAGCGTTGCCAGTTGTTTCTTGTTAAGCACTCGCTCAATGTTTTTCTTGCTGCTCATCACGTCATGCGGCTGATACCCGCCTTCAATCAAGCCCTGGTCAAGAATATCGCGGCCACGATCGATGTTTTGGATGCGATCCTGCTGCTTGAAGAAACGCTTGATCTTATTCTTGGCCTTGTTCGTATGCACCAGATCAAGCCAGTCGCGACTTGGTCCCGCTGAATTTTGCGACGTCAAGATATCAACGATATCACCGTTTTTGACCTGATAGTCGAGCGGAACGATCTTGCCATTGACTTTGGCTCCGGTCGTATGATTGCCGACTTCGGTATGAATCGAATAGGCCATGTCAAGCGGTCCCGATCCTTTCGGCAATTCGTAAACGTCGCCCTTTGGCGTGAAAACGTAGACGCGGTCGCTGAACAGATCGCCTTTGACGTTTTCCATGAATTCTTTCGCGTCGTTTGATTCGTTTTGAATCTCGATGATTTCTTTAAACAGATTCAGCTTGTCTCCTGTCGTTGTCTGCTTGATGCCGTTCGTTTTGCCTTCCTTATAGGCCCAGTGAGCCGCAATCCCGTATTCGGCCACGCGGTGCATCTCCTCAGTTCTGATCTGAACTTCCAACGGCTTGCCTTTTGGTCCGATGACCGTCGTATGAAGCGACTGATACATGTTGGCCTTTGGCATCGCGATATAGTCTTTAAAGCGGCCAGGCATCGGTTTCCACTTGGTATGAATCGCTCCCAAAACGGCATAGCAGTCTTTGATCGACTTGACCACGACGCGCACTGCAAGCAAGTCATAAATTTGACTGAATTGCTTGTGAAGATCGCGCATCTTGTGATAAATCGAATAGATGTGCTTTGGTCGTCCGTAGATTTCGCAGTCCAAATGCAGATCTGCGATGGCTTCTTTAATCTCCGTAATGGCTTCGTCGATATACTGAACGCGTTCTTCACGCTTTGAATTCATCAAATGAACGATGCGATAGTATTGTTGAGGATTAAGGTAGCGCAGCGAAATGTCTTCCAATTCCCATTTGATCGTGCTGATCCCGAGTCGATCTGCCAACGGCGCATAGATTTCAAGCGTTTCGTTGGCAATCCTTCTTTGCTTGTCGGGACGCAGATGCCCCAGCGTCCTCATGTTGTGGAGCCTGTCTGCAAGTTTGACGATAATCACGCGCAAATCCTTTGACATTGCCAAGAGCAGCTTGCGGTGATTTTCAGCCAGCTGTTCTTGATGCGATTTGTAGCGAATCTTGCTGAGCTTGGTTACGCCGTCAACGATGACCTCGACGTCTTTTCCGAAAAGTTCGCCGACATCCCCCAAAGTAACGGGCGTGTCTTCGACAACGTCATGTAAAAAGCCTGCACTGACCGTTTCAGGATCCATTTTCAAATCTGCCAAAATTCCGGCAACCTGAATCGGATGAATAATGTAGGGTTCCCCAGATTTTCTGAATTGTTCTCGATGAACGTACGATGCAAAGTCACAAGCCTTGCGAACCATTGCCACATGCTCTTCATTCATGTATTTTTCGCACATTCCGATCACGTCCTGTGCACTCCAGATGTTTTCTTTTTCCATAGCAACCACTCCTAGCAATCCCAATAAGATTTTAAAAAAGGCGGAACAACCGTGTCGTCCCGCCCGAGCAGGCAAGAAAACACTTCTTACCGCGGCTTCAGTCTTTCGTTATTCCGTATGCCGCAAAGCTCAAGCCAAGGTAAACAACCGTAAAGTATCTTGCGTATCCATCGAAGAAAAATCGATATCCGATAAGATACAATATCGGGAAAAACAGCAGTACCCAAAAATGCTCATTTGATTTTCCCGCATAAAGCCCGACAACAACGGCATAAACAACGTAGATTCCAAATAAAATTATTCCGATTCGATGTACGTCGGTCGTATTTAAATACGTGAACAGGATCGGAACGACGAATGCAAAGGCTGTTGCAATCGCCAAATACCAGATGATGCGTTGAATACTGAGACTGCGATTTTCCATAACTGACCTCTCTTCGCAAAAATTAATTCGTTTATTGTCTACTATTTTACTCTAGTTCCAATGCAAATGAAAGAGCCGATAAAAAGTATAAAGGAGCCGTTTCCGCTCGCATGATCCTTGGGCCTAATCCGGCAAAAGAAAATCCTTTTTTCTTCAGCAGTTCGACTTCTTTGGGGCTGATTCCTCCTTCCGGGCCAAAAACGGCCGTGACTTTCTTCTTTTCACCGGTCTTAAGCACGTCGAAAACTTTGACCAGCATCCCTTTTTCACCGGCCTTGGCCGATTCTTCGTAGGCGCAAAGTCCGACCGTGCCTTCATCCGGCAAAAGATCTTCCAAGCTGTCCAGATAAGAAACTTCAGGGATCGTCGTTCTGTGCGACTGTTCTGCCGCCGACTTCGCAATTTTTTGCAGGCGTTCCAATTTTTTGGCCTGCTTTTGCTTGGCCCAGCGCGCTACGGACCAGTCGCCGGCAAAAAAGACGATCTTTGAAACTCCCAGTTCCGTAGCTTTCATGACGATCAGATCCGTTTTGTCGTTTTTAGGCAATCCGCAAACGATCGTTGCTTCAACCGGAAGTTCGACCCGATGCTCAAAACGCTCGCATTCATGGGCAACCGCCTGCTTTTTGGCCGAATCGATCGTGACCAGCTCCATGACGTGAACGACTTTGTCCGGCGTCACGAGCTCAAACTTTGAGCCTGCTTTCATCCTCATGACAACGACGGCATGCTTGTAAACTTCTTCCGATAGATTCAATGTATTTCCGGAAAAATTCTGCTCTGAAAAATAGCGCTGCATTATTCTTCACCCTCGCCTGGCTTGTGCGCAACGATTGAAAACCAGTCTTTCATCCGTGAAATCTGATCGATGACAAAGCCTTCATTTTGCAATTTTTCTTCGATCAAATCGGCCTTGTCGCTGATGATGCCGGAAGTGATGAAGATTCCGCCGTCATTTAAGCAATTGAATGCTTGCGGAATGAGCGGAACGATGATTTCCGCCAAAATATTTGCGCAGATCAGGTCAGCCTTTTCATCGACTCCGTTCAGCAGGTCATTTGTCGCAACGTGAATCTTCGATCTTTCTTCAGGATTGAGCTTCAGATTAACGTCGCAAGCCTTGATGGCTTCATCGTCAACGTCATAGGCCAACGCTTCCTTTGCGCCGAGCTTGCAGGCAGCAATGCTCAAAACGCCGGAACCGGTGCCAACGTCAATCATCTTTTCGCCGCCGCGAATCGCTGACTCAAGTCCAAGCAAAGCAAGTTTTGTCGTCGGATGCGTGCCCGTTCCGAAAGCCTTGCCGGGATCAAGCAAAATCACCTGTTCGCCAGCGCTTTGCGGCACGTATTCTTCCCAGCTCGGCACGATCGTCAGATAACGCGTCACTCTGACGGGGTGATAGTACTTTTTCCAGGCGTCAACCCAGCTTGCGTCATCGTTTGTCTTTACGAAAACGTTCGCCTTGCCAGGATTCAAGCCGAAGTCTGCCAATCCCAAAACTTTTTGTTTCAAATCGCGCGAAAGCTCAACGACTGGTTTGCTTTCAGGAAAATAAGTAATAATCTTTAAATCGTCATTTCCATTTTCATCATCAAACTGCACGCCGCCTGCACCGTTTTGCATCAAAATTTCAACGACTGCATCACTTGCTTCAAGGGTCGTTTCAACGACCAGTTCTGTCCATTCCAAAATAATTCCTCCAGTTAGAATTTGGGATAATGCAAAGACTGTCTTGGATATTCAGACTCTGCATTTTTCAATAATCGGCTGAATTCTTCATCTGACCATTCGAGTTCAAAAACTTCATCTTCATCGTCTGCAAAAAATTTCAAGAGATCTCTTGTCCCGTTGTCCATAATGATCTGCAAATAGGTCAAAAAAGCCTTTCCGTACGCAAGACTCCAACCTTCCTTGCCGTCAAACGCAAGACATGCCAAAAAATCATCCGCATCGTATCCTGCAAGGCCTTTTTTTCCGTCATAGATCAAAATCGCATCGCTGAATGCGATAATCGGTTCATCCGACAATATTCCGTCCGCATCTTCCATCTGCTGCCCTGCTTTGTTTTCGATGTAAAAAACCAGATCGACGACAAACGAATGACTCTTTTTGTCCCAGTCAAGCGAAACGTCGCCTTTGAAATCCAGAGCGTCCAATCCCCGTTTCAAAAATTCCAAAAGATCCTGCCGTGCCATAAAAACATCCCTTCTGCACATATAGATAGTTTAATGATACCTTAAACATGACGAAAATGACAAGGAGATAGGGAGAAAATAATGAAAACGGGAATAATAAAACGTATGAGATTATTTTCGCTTGAAAAAGAAGATATTTTTTAAATAAAGTTATTTTTGTTAATGGCTAATTTGAGCAGATTATCACTTGGAAGCAGCGTAAGTTGGGAGATGTATGTGAAGTTACAATGGGGCAGTCTCCTGATGGCTCAACATATAGTGATGAACCAAGTGATTATATATTAGTTCAAGGAAATGCAGATTTAAAGGATGGATGGGTTGTACCAAGAGTTTGGACAAGTCAAAAAACAAAAACAGCACAAGCTGGTGATTTAATTATGAGTGTTCGTGCTCCTGTAGGTGCTATGGGTAAAACTGCTTATGATATTGTAATTGGTCGTGGTGTAGCTACCATAAAAGGAAATGAATTCATCTATCAAACATTAGTAAAATATGATGCAGATGGATATTGGAAAAAACTTGCTGCAGGTTCTACATTCGAATCGGTAAATTCTAATGAGGTTAAAGGTGCAATTATAAATGTACCTCAAGATATAGAGGAACAAAAGAAAATTGGAGAGTATTTTCTCAACCTCGACCACCTCATCACCCTTCATCAACAAAAAAATACTCGGTTAATCAAGCTAAAAAAAGCAATGCTGGAAAAAATGTTTCCTAAAAAAGGCTCGGTTATTCCTGAATTTAGATTCAATGGATTCGCTAACGCTTGGGAACAGCGTAAGTTGGGAGATATAGCTGATGTGACAAAACTTGCGGGGTTTGAATTTACTGAGCATGTTGTCTATTCAGATGAGGGTAATATTATCGCATTGCGAGGATTGAACATAAAAAATGGTCAGTTGATTTTAGATGATGTTAAGTATATAGATGGAAGTAATTTTTCTAAATTAAGTCGTAGTAAGTTGTTTATAAATGACATCATGTTTACCTATGTCGGTACTGTTGGAGAAGTAGCTATAATCAAGGAAAATGATAGATTTTATCTCGCGCCGAATGTTTCGAGAATTAGAGTTAAAAGTGATGATTCACCCAAATTCATTAGCCATTATATGAGGACAGATAATTTTAAAAATAAGGTAATTTTTCCGTTAATTGCAACTTCATCACAGCCAGCACTAAGCATGGAAAATATTAGAAAATTTACTATTAATATTCCTATAAACAGAGAAGAACAAGACTATTTAGCAAAATATTTTGATAGCCTAGATCACCTCATCAACCTTCATCAGCGTAAACTAGATATGCTTAAAAAATTAAAATCAGCTTGCCTAAGTGAAATGTTCATTTAGATGCGATGCTCTGATAAATTCAAATAAATACTTTAAAATGTTCTTAGCAGGATATCTGCTAAGGAGATGAAGTATGCGAAAAAAACAAATTTTATTGCATGATTATTTTGCCAAATGGATTGATGTGTATAAGGAAGGGGCGGTTAGGCAGGTTACCCTGAATAAATATTGGTCATCACATCGACACCTTAAGAAAATAGCACCGGAACTAAAATTGATTGATGTAAATCGATTAGAATATCAGCAAATACTCAATAAATTCGCCGATAGTCATGAAAAAGCGACTACTATGGATTTTCATCATCAATTGAAGGCAATGCTGCTTGATGCATACGATGAGGGATACTTAAAACGTGATCCTACTAGAAAAGTCGTTGTCAAAGGCAAGCAGCCATCTGAGAAAAAAACTAAATACTTGAATGAATTTGAACTCAAATTATTGCTGCGCAGTCTGGATTTGTCCAACTATGAAAATTATGATTGGATCATTCTTTTAATTGCAAAAACCGGTTTGCGATTCGGAGAAGCTTTGGGATTGACCAAAGATGACATTGACTTTGAACAACAAATAATAACGGTAAACAAAACGTGGGATTATAAAAGTTGTTCGGGCGGATTTAAGCCAACGAAAAATGCATCATCCGTTCGTAAGGTTTCCATTGATTGGAAACTGGCAATGCAACTTAGCGGCATGGTTAATGAACTGCCTTCAGATCAGCCGATATTTATCCAAAAAAGAATTTTCAATTCCACA
>ERZ841120.905-NODE-905-length-15665-cov-2.942729_pt1 | contig 15665 bp, 15 predicted proteins | sample MGYA00519572_ERZ841120 | MGnify/ENA primary metagenome ERZ841120 (study PRJEB31850, sample SAMEA3708890) | human gut metagenome | biome: human gut; feature: human-associated habitat; material: faeces | place: China | collected 2014 ... | reverse complement strand
GGCGATTTTCATCAAGCAAGGTCAACATATCTTGCTCTGACATGTAGTTAACGTCAGCGTTGAACTTCAAGATTTGCTTACGTGAAAAAGTTGTGCGATTGAATTTCAACCCATATTGTGATAGTCCTTCAAATCGACCCATCGCCACGTTGTTTGATAGGAGTGACAATAGTTGACGCTTCTCTGCGTCTGTTAGAGGTGTTAGTTTAGCCATTAGTATATCTCTTTTCTTTTAATATACTAATAGTCTAACATGTATGTTATTACCTGTCAACTATTTTGTCATAAGTTTATCGGCGAACCATAAGGCAGTGATAATCGCTGGCATACTAATAGTCGCTAAGATAACCGTAAACAAATTTGCTTGACTAAATGAGTACATTTGCGCAAACGTTTGTGCCAGCACATAGATGAACACCACGGTCAGCCCGACAAGGGTGATATATGGCGTGTACGTCATGCTGTTCCAAGCCCAACCTTGCGCCGACAACTTTGAAATCGTCAGCGTCATGTCAGCTAGTAGCCACATCATGACCAATACATTCAACGACGTGGTAATAAACACCGACCATTTAGGCGCACCGTTTACGGCAACTGTTATAAATCCTTCTTTCATGTTCCGTCCTACTTTCTAAAAGAAAAGCCCGCCAGTTATGGCGAGCTGTGTGCTTACATAATAAACAAGCTCGCAATCATCAAAATAGCGCCCGTGGCGTATTGATGCGTGACACGGTCTTGTGTACCATGTTGGGTGACTTGTAAATCTCGGTGCATGGCCATCAATAATACGACTACGCCAAATACCAAGCAAGTGATACCACCAATTAAGTTAATCATAAATACAAACCCCTTTGTTTTATAATACTTAATCAGTATAACATATATGTTATCTTATTTCAAGCTATTTTAGGATAACTTGTGGTGTCACATTGCCCCGAAATTCGTTCAAACTCAACTGACCCATAATGGTCATGGTCTCGCCAATACGCTTCTCCAACGCACCGTTATCCCGCCATTTAATGAACGCAATACCACCAGTCGTGAATTTACTGTGCAAACCTTGCGACATGGCAAAGTAATCATCAACTCTGACGTTTTCTAACACGATGACTGGTTCAGGGAAACTCTGACCATAAGGTCGATACGTGGCTAGTTCGGCTACCAATTGCACAATCACATCTATCGGGACAACCTTATTCTGCCACGTCCATGCGTTTTGGGTCGTGTCAAATCGTAAAGTAATATCACTCACTGTTTGGGTTGTGGTATCATGCGCCTGCTCGGCTTGGGCGTGAACCGCTTCGGCAAACTCGCGCTCAACGTCAGCTCGGTCAGCAACCTTGAATGACACTCCACCAGCTTGGGCGTGTCCCCCGACGGTTAAGACGTGGGGCGCATCTTTTAGTGCGTTTACCAGATGATAGGGTTCAAAACTGCGGGCACTACCGTGAGCAATACCGTCGTGCGTTTCACTTGCAACGATAACTGGTACATTGAACTCGGTCATCAAACTATTAGCAATCAGCCCCATATAACCCAATCGCATGTCGGCCACAATCACCAAAGCGTCTGGTATCTTCTCGTAAGTCGCGTAGACTTGCTCGGTCAAGGTCTTTGTGATTGCATTGACGTCGTCTTTACGCTGGTTATTGAGCGCGACCAATTCTGTCCAATAATCGTCCATAAACAACGGTTGTTGCGTCATAAACACGCGATAAGCATATGCTGGTGAATCAGTGACACGATTAGCGGAATTGATAATTGGCGCTAACGTGAACCCAATAAATGTCTCGTCAATCACGTCAGGGACACGCATGCGGTGTGCTTCTAAAACATGTTTTAACGCTGTCCACTGGGGTCGCTTATCATGTTGAATTGACCGCAACGCTGACGTTAAGAATACCCGATTTTCGTCTAAAACCGGCATAACGTCGGACACAACACTCACGCCAACTAAGTCCATGAGTTGATAAACCGCTGGTAACTTGTCAGGCGCATAGCGTTGTGCGTACAACACCCACAATTTGAAAATCACACCTGTACCACTTAAGCCCTTAAATGGGTAGTGGTCGCTTGGCCGGTTAATGTCCACGACAACATCTGCTTCGGTATCAACGTCCGTGCCTAAGTGGTGGTCTGATACGACGACGTCCAGTCCCAATGACTTTGCGTGAGCCACACCATCAAACCCAACGACACCATTATCAACTGTCAAGATAGTCTCCGTCTCGGGAAACTTTGTGACGAGCTTGTCTACGGCGCTTGGCGAAATTCCATAACCGTCAGCACGAGTTGGTACGTGAACATTAACCTTTGAGCCAATACCTAATAGCTTCAACCCATGGTAGGCTACCGTCGTCGCCAACACGCCGTCGGCGTCATAATCACCAAAAATCGTGATTTCATTATCTGAATGCGTATGTAGATACTGAACAAACGCGTCCGCATTTTCGGCTAACCCAAAATCATGCAATTGTGCCATTTTTGGGTGCGTCATTTCCGTGAGCTGTTCTGTTGTCAGTCCACGGTTTTCAGCAAATTGTTGATGGAAAAATTGACTGATTTCTTCTATATTAGTGGCGACCATCAGACACCCCCTTGTGGTGTTCACGACAAACTGCCGTGTAGACAGACTTGGTTAATAGAATTTGCTCGTCGTCATCGGTCAAACGTAAGTTCATGACAGCTTTATTATTGCAATACTTACACATAGTTTCAATCTCATGCAATTGGTTTGCATGGATAAACCATTCTGATGAACCGGGGAACCAGCGATTAAAGGCGTCAGCTTTCAACCCAAAGGCTTTAATCGGTAAGTTGTGCGCGTCGGCATAATCCACCAAAGCAATGACCGCGTCTGGTGACAAAAACTGGGCTTCGTCAATCAATAACACGTCAGCGTGGCGGTGCGTTAACAGTTGTACCCAATCAGGTTCACTGTTAATCACCATAGCCGTAGCCGATTCACCTGTTCGCGATAGCACTTCGCCGATGAACGGTGGGCGTACGCCGGGTTCGACGGTTAATACCATAGCGTCAAAGTCACGTGTTTGGTATTCATAGCGTTTGCGCAAAAGTTCTTCGGACTTCCCCGCACCCATGACACCGTAATAATATGTAATATCTACCATTAAATATCTACCTTCTATTGTTAGTTTACCCTTAGTATAACATGTTCGTTACATCAAAGCAAACTAAAAACGACCATCGCTGGTCGTTTCAGGTTTATCGTTTGCGGTTGTCACGCATGGTGATTTTAACGTCATTCATGTTACGTTCTGGGTCAACAACGTCATGATAATGTTGACTTTGCTCGTCAGTTAAAGCACCAACCGTATGCAAGGCTTTAATGACTTGTAACATAACAGTCTGATAATCGTGTTTATTGTTGACGAAATCAAGGTCAACCGTGTCGATAACTAGCATTGGGCTGGCGTCATATTCAAGCTCAAACTCGTCATAGCGGTCAAGTAAGGCACGGTAATAGTCATACTTGTCAGTTCCTTGCTCGTAAGGTCGTCCACGGCGTTTAATTTGTGTGATAATCGTCTCAAAATCAGCTTTCAAGTAAATCATCAAGTCTGGTGCTTTCTTAGGCAAAGCCTCAATCTCTTGCAACATATTCCGCAACAAGTGATTATAGGTTGCCATTTCGGCCTCTTGTAAGTTCCCACTTAGATAGTTTTGTCGTGTGAACAGGGCATCTTCATAAATCGAACGGTCAAGCACCGCGTTATTCGTATACATGGCGCGCTTAATCATATCAAAGCGCATATTCAAAAAGTAAATTTGCAATAGAAATGCGTATTGCTTAGGGTCTGAATAATAAAGTGGTAACACGGGGTTATCGACGACAGGTTCATATTCAACGGGCGTTGATAACAGCTCTCCCGTCATTTTCGATAGACTTGACTTTCCTACACCAATCATGCCTGCTAAAGTAATCAACATTACGTCCCTCTTTCGTTTAAAATTATCTGAAATAAGTATACCACAAATAGGGACGCTTGTGCTGAAAAGTCTTGTTATTTCTAACTTGTTAGAACCTTTCACCTATCTTAATCTTTAAAAGTCAAGACTGTTTCTCGACGACTTTATCAGGTATATTTATTAGAGTAAATTATTTAAAAGGGGTGTTCGTTAATGGAAGTTCCACAAACAAAATCATCAGGTATTATTTCACAGTATTGGCACTGGATTGTCAATGAACTAAGTCAAATGGCAAAACCCATGGTTATGCTATTTGGTCTAGGCGCAGGGTTTCAACTCTCACTATGGCTAAGCGGTGCGCATTCATTTGACGCAACAGTCACATTTCTCGCGACAGTTATCAGTCTACTATGTGTCACCAGTATGAGTTCAGGTTTCGCAATTAACGGGTTGGTTGGTGCGATTAGCGTGTTCTTGCTCGTGGCTGTGGCCTTGAAAAATCATCTTTATGCAACGGCTATCGACCAAATTATCTTCTTATTGTTAATCGACATTCCGCTAATGCGTCGCTGGCGCACATGGTCTGACGATTTGCGAAAGAAAGCCCGTGTATTAAATGGTGACGGTTGGCTAGTCATTGCTATCTTTGCAACAATTGCCTTTGTCGTTTTCCAAAAGATTACCATTCCAGTTGTCCAATGGTCAGCAGTTGGTAGTGCAGTCATGGCGAGTGGTGTTTACGCTGTCCGCAACCCACACCGTTTCAAGGGTTATCAAGCGCTTGCTCACATTGCGGTGACAGTCGCTATTTGGCTCGTTGTCTTGTTCCCACTATTCGTTTATGTGAAGGACGCTAGTCCTTTGTGGGACTCAGCCGTGCTGTCAATTGGAGCGCTTGCGTCATACCTTAATTTCCGTTTCTATACGAATACGTATGACTTGTGGATGTTGTCAAACATTTTCAACTTAGTGTTGTGGTTCAGCATGTTGCAAGCTAATCCATCGGGTGCGTCATTGCCAATGCTTGTCTCATCAATCATGTTTACAGCAAACGCTGTATATGGTCGCTGGTTCTCGGTTTGGCGAGACGGTGCGAAAAAGGCTATCGCGTCTTAATCTCTAACATAAAAAAAAACACCACGTTTATAAGTGGTGTTTTTTTATTGCACTTGTTCAAAGTCTTGCCACGCGAGATAGGTTTCACGCACTGTATAGCATAAACCGTAGTAGCCGACCGGTGTCGCAAGTAACCAAGCCAACACCCAGTGACCCGTTATCATCGGGACAAGTGAAAATACTAGAAAGACGGCAACTTCAATCAACAATAGCTGAATAAACTGCAGGATATAATAAAGTGACGCGTTTCGTGTTCGTTTGCTCGTATATCGTAATAGCTTAACTGTGCCATAGTGTCGGCCATGTCGATATTGTGACCACGTACTCTGGCTGTATCGGCTCAAATAATAAACACCGGGAATAACGCCTACGCTAAAACCAACCGCCAATACGATACTATTTAGGAAAGCAAACCATGCCAAATTATCTACGTCAGATTGCGTTGGAAGCAGGCTCACTTGTACCATGACGTAACTAATTGATGTCATAAATGCAATCGTGATTAACGTCAGCCAACTGAACGTCATGAAAACGTTCTCCCACAACAATAAGTTAGCAATGGTGAACGTGATGAAACCAACACCTGTGAATAGCTTAAACTGGGTCATACGCTGTATTTTCCTTTCAAATTGCGGTACAATCAGTATAACATAATCTTACTGAAAGCGGTGTAAACCTTGAAAAAATATAATTATGAGTGGGCGCTTGAACGTTTCAATGAGACGTTAGCGTCCGTTAAAAATGGCTTAGCAACAGATGTCTATGAAGCACGGTCACTACCATTAAACAATGTGAAAAATATGAAGAAAACACTTAACGCAGTACCGAAAGGTTCCGCTGTATGGCAACACACAAGTAAATGGCATGTCGCCATGATATACATTCAAAAAGGCCAAGGACAACGATTTAACCGGTCGTTGCTCGACTTAATTGCGTCTGGTGTTAATACCCCCGCTAAATTCAAACAAGCGTGGTTAAAGAAAAATGGTGGGAACATGGGAACTTTCCCAACCGTAAAAGTTAGTAAAACATCTGAAATTCGCCATGCACAGGCAAGTTACATTGTCGCTGATTTCAACAAGCGACCTAATCCGAACAGTCAAATTCCTAAAATGGACGGGGCAAAAACAACGCACCGCACCCACCTGATTTCAGCGCAAACCACGGGGATTGAAAATCACAAAGGATTGTTGATTGAGTATGATGGCTGGTTGAATATGTACCCAATGAACCAGTTTGAACAAGAAATGCTTGATTTATCAAAGACACAAGACATCATTTGGATAGCCCAAGTATACCAAGCGTCAGATGGCTTACACTTACGCTACCTCATCTACAATGCACGGTGGAAATTATTACACCAAAAAGAATGGGTGGACGACCGATGGACGTATGTTTGGTATTTTGACCCTGAACAAGACGTCTTTCACTAGGCCATTATTTCTGATATAATTAAATCAACCTGTTGTGTATGGGGGAGCTGTTCAAACAGCATACGTACACGTTGATTACAGGAAATTTCAAATGAAGGCGGTAGCAAAATGGCTATCTATACTGGTGAAGTTTCACATAAGAAAGAACTTGGTCGGGTTCGTCACGTTGTGGCAACTGACAATGTTCGCGTCGCTCAAATTTTTGGCGTTTCAGGATTTGCTGGGTCAGTATACAGCAATGGTAAAATTGGTATGTTGCAACTTGAAGGTGATGCTTCGCACGCCGAAGTGGCAATTGACCCCAATGAAATGACCATGAGCAACGATTACGACTACATTCGTAGTCACTTACCATTAGTCGTTAACGACTTAGCCTTGGCTGATATGATTGCGTTCTATGACGCATCACTTGTCAAGCAAACGCTTGCCCGTTTCACCCGGGAATTACAATTCAATGAATTGAGCAACGACGAGCGAATTGCCGTTGCGAAAAATGCGTTAGGTTTAGTTGATGATAAAACAGTGCAAGAATTACTCGCAACAGCCGATGACAGCACCCGGCTCCAAGACGCCGTTCGTCATGTGACGGCACCGTTGTTCTTGTCTAAGGACGGGACAACTGCTGGAATTGATTACAACTTAACAATTCGTCCCGGTGATGTGACTGTCATTCAAACGGCTAAACAACGCCGTGCACGGGTGGTCTATACGGTCACAGCTCGTGTATCTGGGTCTAAGGCCGTTGCCGGCGCTAAATTTAAGCAGGCATTTACCGATGTTAAAACATATCTCGTGCAACTGGCAGTTGCCCAATCTGAAATGAACCACAGTTTCATCTTAGAGGGTGACGAGACTGATGCCCTCTTAGATGACTTGGCGTTTAAAGTGCGAGCTGATATGCGCAAGCGTTTAGCAACGTTTATGGCCGAAGCCAGCGATAAATTTGCCGATTACGAACAGTTTAATCCTGCCAGCACGGTGGCTAAAATCTGGTCTGACCTTGGCTTAACGTCAACCGAAGTCCCACAAACTAATTTAAGTTTAGACGCGGTTCGCGCCTATGCTGACGGCGAAATCAACGCAACGCAATTTGCGGAAATGCCTGAAAATGGTATCACAAACAAGTTGATTAAAGCGGTGATTAAACGACTAGAAACCGCTGATGTTGACGCACTAGCTGAAACCTTAGCTGACCGTGAAAACAAGATGTCTGCTGACCCACAGCGTATTGAACAAGCCATTGAACGCTTTTCTGACGAGTTGGGTAACATAACTGATTTCACCGAAGCCAAGAACTACTACTCAGCTGATAACCGTTTGCTGATTGACCGCATTATGAGTTTTGCTATGGAAAGTGGGACAGAAAATGAAAATGCGCGTCGAGCTAAGCAATTTGAGTATTTCATCAATATGATGCAAACGCTAGTTTGGAATGCTTATGATATTGCCTTTCCTAATATCCCATTGTCATTGCAAGCACAAGTTACAACCGACGTGCAAAAAATTGCCAATGATTTATCAGATAGCGATACGTTTACGGCTGTTACCGATGTGATTGAAGCTGACGATGTGACGATGGATAAGGCTATCTTCGAGGTTTATCCTGAAAGCGAACTGGTTGAAATTGTGACGTCAACAATCAAACCGTTGATTGATGAACTAGTCGCAGATGCGTTACTCGAACAATTGCGTGACCGTGCCACGGTTGCCAAAATTATGTTCAACGACCGCAACATTTATCAACACATTGACGATGAAGAGTATATTCAAGAAAGTGCTTACGAGGTAACTGACTAATGGAACAACAACAATACACTGCAAACAAGGCCGTTATGCGCGACATGCTTGCACAACACACACAAGACACGTTCGCTGACGTTTGGGAAGATATGTCCCGTGATTTAGGACTACCACCCAAGTATGACCCTAATTTCCCAGCCAAGGTGGCTAATTTGCAACTCGATACGTTGAATGACGACTTAGAGGGATACGCCCTAGACAGTGAGCTAGACGACCCGACCGAAGTCGTGGCGGAATTTGCAACTGATTTTCTAACGTATGACGACGTTCGTACCGAACTTGAACGTGAATTTAGCGAAGATGACGCGTATGATTATGGTTACGAAGAAATGGTGTTGCAATTGAAAAACACAGCACCTTTTGCAGACGCGTCAGACGGGTTCTGGGAACAAGCTATCCGGTCAAACATTCGTGATTATCGTGACTTGTTTGGTCGCGAACCTGACGAATTTGTGGAAACATTCTTCCCTGATTGGGAAGAAACCGCTTACGAAATTTAACACCTGATAAAAAAAAACACCTACTCAATTGAGCGGGTGTTTTTTTTTGATTATGACATAAATTGTGCCAATGGGTTATCGTCTGCTAGGTCAAACAAATCAATCTGGGTTACAGGCGTCAAATCTTGTTCAACAGCCTTCTTTTTAGGTGCTAATAATTGCTTGTCTGTCTTAGTCTGTGAGACGTCCACCCACGTCAACAACGTGTTATATGCCCATTCAGCATATGGTTTCATGTCTAACTCGTCAGGCGTAACGTCCTGCAAATCTTGCCACGTGTTAATGACTTTTACTTTGTCACTCGTCCAACTGGTAATCTTGGTTGGCTTACCGCTCAATGTACTAGTAATCGTTTGACCATCAGCAACATAGATGTAACGGTTGTTGTCCTGTAACATGTTGCCGTCAAGGTAGAATTTACGTGCGCGAGTTCCCTTAGTGAACAATGTCCAGTCTTGTGGGTTGAATGCCACGCCATAATACTCACCGTTAGCATACGTATGCAACCAATCTTCTAACCATGCCATGACTTCGGGTGTACCTTTAATGGCTTCACGTCGGGTGTTGGCTGGCAAAGGCTTTAAGACCTTATTTTCAGGTGACAAATAATCAGGGTGTGCGCTAATGTAAGCGAGTACAGCCAAGTCGGTCACTTGTGGGTGGTCGAGCTTACTGTCAAGGTTAATGCGATTGGCACCACCGTTAATGTAATCGGGGTTAAAGCCCTTACCGAGCTTACCACCAACCTTGTTAATCACACGGCGGGTTTCAGTCGAACCCTTGGCGATTGGCTTGTCGTGCCACTCAATACGGTTGTTACTATCCTTGGCCACAAATCGTGCCAAACGTTCAGGTTCAAGTTCAAACCCCCACTTTTCACTTAGCTCGTCTGCCAACGCAAAGATTTGTTCCTTGCTAGGCTCAACGTCCAAGTGGTCAAACGTGATTTCAATACCATCAGTGTTGGTTGACACAACGTGCGCACCGAGACGACGGACAAAGTTAGTGGCAATCATATAAATAAACAAGTTACCCATCAAACGCATTGATAAAATTGAGTTGTCCAATGGCAACAAAGCAAAGCGTGACATGGTGTTTGACGCACCGGAAACCGAGTTCAAAATCAACTTTGAATCAAGTTGGCTTTTGTTGTTTGCACGGTCTTGTTCCGTGTAGTCAGCCTTGTTAGCTGGCAAAGACGCTTTCAACTCCAAACGCTCCACACGAATATCATCGTAGGGGTCGCCATCTTCGGTGGCGTAAATCTTCAACTTTGATAGGAAAGTTGGGTAGAATGACCCTGCGTCAATCGCCCACGCCGTTGTGTCAGTCGTGCGCTTGATAATTTGGTTATCGAACTTAACGGCTTCATAGTGAGTCTTAGTAGCGTCCTTAACCAATGAAAACTTCAACATACGAGCTTGGTCAAATGAGAAATCAGTCGCGTTATAACTTGTTCCACCGTGACTACCACCACGACTAAACGTGTTATAACTTTCGATTGGGTTCAAGTCCTTATCAAAATACGGTACGGTAATTGTTGCGTTCGTGTGCTTGTCCTTGTGGTCAAACGCATAGGCCGGGCGCTTAGGTAAATCAGCCACGTCCACGCCGTTGACAACCTTGACATATTCTGGATTTAACACACGGTCAAGTTCTTCCAGCAACGCCTGCGTATCTTCTTGGCTCTTGATTGACCGACCTTCAAAGACTTTATAGTAGTCGTAAACTACTGGTGGAATAATCTTGGTTTCATGCAAGTAGTCCAACAAGTTAATCTTGGTTCCGTCCGGCATTGGAAACATGAACGATACCGCTGGTGAGTCCATAAATGTTGACCGGTCGCCACCTGTCAAGGCAAGTGAACTAATGCGGGCTGATGAGTCACTAGGTGACGCTTGTTTGAAATCTGCGTCGTTAATGTGAAAACGCTTAATCAAGGCTGACTTAGTGTTAAACGAGAATGAGTATTCAGGTAAATCGTACAACAAACCCGTGTTAATCACGTCAAGGGCGTTATATTCAAGCAAGTTAACCAAACCCATTTCAGTCAATGACATGTCGGGGTTAATGCTGGCTTTGGCGTCAATGTCCAACCCCGCATAGTAATCGTCTGTCCAATTATCAAAGTCAACACGCGTCAACTCATCGTCCAACACGTCAAGACCAGCGTAGGCACTCACCATCTTCAAACTGGCGGGCGTACGTTCTTTATTTTCTACGTCCCCTGACTTTTCGTTCAATGTTGCCACGTCAATTGCCCAATCGGCATTCAAGACGTATTGCATATCGCGATACTGAATGCGAGAACCGTCACTGTAAGTCATATCACGTGGGCGTACCTTTTGCACAATGATTTCGTCAGCTAATTGACGTGCCGAGCGTGCGCGACCGTCAATGTTGGCAAACAAGACGGGCACATCGAAGTGCTTTGAATTCCAACCACCACGTAGCAAGCCATCTTGGCGACCGCCAAACAACAACCACTGACGCATTTTATAATAAGCCGATTGCCCGCTCACATAACTCACTTTTCGTACCAAATCATAATAAGGCGACGTGGTTGGTAAGTCCGTCCCAAAACGCTTCATGATACGTTCAGTGAATACCCGTTCATTTAACGTCGCAACGGTATCAGTGTAGACAATCAGTTGCTTATCCTTGGCAACGTATGAAATCACAGAAAAGTCCTTCGGCAACGTCTCAATATCGTAAAAGATAAAATCATAATTCATTGGGGTTCGTTATCCTTCCTTGCTTTGCAATGCAATATACTCGTCAATTGTTCCCGGCGCAGGTGCCATAAAACGGCTCATCATTGGGACATCTGCAAACCACACGTCAGCCAAATCGTAATCTTCATAGTGGGTTGATTGCACGCGATTGAAAACGGCTTCCGCGACAGCAACGTCACGACCGCTACGGCGACCAACTGGAATAAAACGGTAGCCGTTGCGTTCAATCACCTGAATAGCCCCACCAAAATCAAAGGCGCTTTCAATCGTCTTACGCATTTCGTCATCGTCCATTGGTTCACTGGCGTTACTATTGGCAACGTCGGCATAAGCCAAAGCAGTCTCTAAATCAGTCAATCGACGCATGCGTTGTGCCCACTTAAAGACAACATTGTTACGACCGCCACTCTCACCCCAGCCATTCATAATATTGTAGAATGGGTCAACGACCGTAAAGTCGCTACCTTTGGGTGAGAAATAACGCACGTTATCAACCACGCGACTTTCACCACTGGTAACGTCAGGCTTGCTAACGGCTTGCGTCTTTTTCTTATCGTCCATTGCCTTTTGAATGGCCTGTGCCAAGGCTTCGGGAATCGGTTGCGGGTCATTGTCGTTCAAAAATTCATAGGCAACGCCGTCAATCTTAGTTGGCGCAACAACAATATAGTTGTTTGGGGATGCTTTAATATCCACCCCGTCTAACAAACCAATGTCTTGCTTAAAGTGATACCCATCAATCGCAGTGTAAATCAAGTGCACGCCATTGGTAGCCGTTCTTTGCATTAGCGTATTTTTGGTCACTTCGTTGGCGTCCAACCCTGCGTCGTGCAACAATTGCAAGAATGATTTCATACCGTCGTCACCGTGAGACATATCAATATCCACAAAGACAAAGTCAGGCTTGTTTTGACGGTTTACCAACAAAGCCATGTTCCCACCGTGCTTAATGTGAGCGTTGAGTTCAGCCATGCTAAATGTCACGTCCTTGAATTTCTTAGCTGGCTTTTTACCGTTTGCAATCAACGGGATAAACCGCGCGCCATTGTCAGCTAAGCGCTTTTGAATAGAATCTGTCATTATGTATAAACCCTCCTTAGAGTTTTTTAAGCTGTGGTTACTTTGTACCACTTTTTGTTCTTATACTTGGAATCAGCAGACTTGCCGTATGACTTTAAGCTGTCCGGTGTCGGCATTGTTTCTGAAAGTTGCTTGAAATCAATTGCCAACTCATCAGCGTTCGTCACTCGCATTGGTTCAGTCACTTGCTCAAAGACCAGTCCGTCCAATGGGCGGTTGAAAAAGGCTTCCTTAAATGACCGGCGGTGTCGCACGAACGTGGTTTCAGGGTCGTCAAATCGGACACTCTCTTGATACAAGTCATAGAGTAGATTTTCGGAAATAAAGCCTTCAGTCAAAATCATTTGCATGCGTTCCGAGAAACTCTCCATTTGGTCGTCACCAGCGACAACAGCTTGTGCATGCCATGTCTGTACAAAGGCGGGCATGGTTGTCATATCGTCAAGGTTAAACATGAAGTTGTCTGACCCGTTAATCAAATCAGCGTAAGCTAACACGGCACGCTTAGCAAAGTATTGCAAGACTTTCGTGTTTTCAAAAATCAACTTACCATAACGCTTGTTGCGATATTGCGCGGTTTGTGCCTTGGTAATATCCAATGGTAACAAACGACGTGCAACACCGGTCTTGGTACTATCAAATAATACCCAACCTTTACCCTCCATAACCAACAATGGCGGTGGTGTCAAGTTCACTGACACGTCACTCATCTGACGCATTTGCATCTCTTGGTTCGCAAACGAGTTAATCAAAGCAATGTTAGATTCATTCAAACGCGCACCGTTGATTTCTGTAATATGTGCCATAACCGTGTCGCGGTTAATCGTTCCGCGGAATGGGAAACGGTCACGCAAATCGTCTAACACATAGCCTGTTGAAACACCGGGATTACCACCATAAATCGCGCTGACAATGTTAATTAAGGTCGTCTTACCACCACTTGATTCACCGTTAATTTCAATAAACGCATTGAAACTGTGGTTTGGCACAAGCATGACACCAAGCAATTGCGCGAGATATTCAGTCTGTGCCGGGTCGCAATTAGCTGTTCGTGATAACCAGCCTTCTGGCGTCCATGTTTCACTATCACCGTAACCAGCATATTCTGGGTCTTCGATTGTCAAGTCCAAATCAAAATTATGCTTGTGCTTGTCGGTAAAGCCGACCAATGGCATAGGTGTGGGACGTTCTTTTTCGGATGTCACTTCACTAGCTGACGTGGCAATGTCTAACGTCTGTGATTGTGGCAACAATAGCTTAATGGTCTCACTCTCGGGATTGCCATCTTCTACTGGAAACGCTTGTGTCTCGTATGTGATTGGAATCAACTGACGCGTCTTAGCGTCGAAAATACCGTTACGGAATAGGATATACCGACTACCATGATAGACCGTTGGCACGCGTCGGTATGGGTTTGTCCGAATTCGGTGGAAAATATTTTGAGCCAACACGGTAATGTCTTGTTCCTTATAAATCCCAAACGTTTCATTCAAGATACCCATCAATAGGAAGTCAATGCGTTCCCACGTCAATGTTTCGGGGTTGTAAGCACGAATAAGCTCAATTGGCTTCTTACCGGACGTCCATTCTTCTTCGGGTAAAGCACCCAATGACGCGCTACTATCAAGCACATTACTGATGATTTGGTAGGAATCGGCCATACTGATTTTCTTCTTATCTGACTGGGTCATTAAGAATTGTGTACGCTTAGACACGTAGCTAATAAGCTGGTTCTGCCAGCGTAGTTCTTCATCGGTTTCTTTCATGGTTCCTTTATCCTATCTAATTTACTTTATCAGTCAGCTTGAGCAACTCCTCATATCCCCGAGCAAGGCGTGCAATCGTTTGTTGATTAGATTGACGCAGTTCGGCTTCACCGCCAGTCTTAATGCGGTAATACGTGGTTTTAGAAATGATACTCAACTTAATAATATCATTTGCGTTTAACCCTGACGCAAAAACCAACGCCCGTGCTTGTTCATACGGGTCTGTCAAATCGCGTGGCATCTCACGTAGGGTGGTTAAAATTTCTAACATAAGCCTATCCTTTTGTTTAATTGTTTCGTTGTCGTATAGGAATATTTGTCCCATACGGTAATTTTATTATGACATAGTCCGGTGACTAATGCAAGAACAAAATCGCACAAAAAAACACCGGCTCTTTTATATAGAAGAAAAGGTGTTTTTCTGTGACTAAATTAGTCCTTATTTCGTTGTTCGGCACGCAATCGGTCTTGCTCTTCGTAGAACGCGTCCAATGGATTTTTGAAGAGAGGCGCCGGTGCAACCTCGGTCTTTTCTTTTGCAGGGGTTGCTGACTGCTTAGGATTTGGCAAGGCCAGTTCAGCTTCTTTTCGCAATTCACGCAACTTTTCTGTTTCATTTCGACGCAATGCCTTCAATGTTTCTTCCATAGTATTGAACGCATCTCGACTAGCTCGTTGCATATCGCGGACTGTCTCGTCAATGACTGGTGATAACTCAACAATTGTCTTGTTATCTGTCCAAAATGCCTGATAGTCATTGAACAACTGCTCAATAAACTCTTCATTATGTTCACGTCGTTTGCGCGCGACGTATTGCTGTGACTTACCTGTTAACTCGACTAATACCGCCGTTTGTACGACAGTTGAGATAAAGGTCTTAAATTCTGGATAGGTTAAGTTGCTACGCATTAGCGCGTATAAATTCGTGTTAGTTTCTGTCATAAGTGTGTCCTCTTTCTATTGCAGTATGTGGGTTTTCGACGAATATTCATAAACGTGTATGATTATTCAAAATAGACCAAATACGATGTATGTTTATTCAGTCCGATATTCAGGACTGAAATTTTCACCGTCGGCCTTCCAAAAATCGGGTTTTAGCACCTAAAAACACCCAATTTATGAACGTTTTCGTACAGCGTGTTGAATTTCTATATTCAACAGTATATTCTTTTTGTTTATTTTTGTCAATATCACCGGTGTGGAAAGGGGTCAAAAACGGTTTTCGTTCAAATTTGACCGATGTCACTCAGAGTTTTTAGTCGAAAAAATCCAATTTTGAACAAAAATATTTACGAACTTGTCTTT
>ERZ841120.904-NODE-904-length-15678-cov-4.779748_pt1 | contig 15678 bp, 18 predicted proteins | sample MGYA00519572_ERZ841120 | MGnify/ENA primary metagenome ERZ841120 (study PRJEB31850, sample SAMEA3708890) | human gut metagenome | biome: human gut; feature: human-associated habitat; material: faeces | place: China | collected 2014 ... | reverse complement strand
CTTTTCGGAGCATTTGTCCGTAAAACCGGGTCCGAAACGTCTGAATTTTTACGGACAACCAGCTGTTTTTGACCATTTTGTCCGTAATCTCCATTTTTGGAGCAGGTCATTTACGGACAGAAGGCCCATTTTCATCGACTTGTCCGTAAACGGCAGATCTTTTTGCCAAATGCAGTGCTCACTAAATCAGCACACCAAGCTCTCAGTCAAATTTACCGCCAAACTATTTTGGGTTATTTCCATCATCGAAGGCAATTGTCATGTATGCGCAAAAAAACGGATCAGATTTGCAATTGATTGCAAATCATCCGGTTTTTCGACTTGAGGCAGGGTTTTTCCCAGTCTCTTTCCGGCTGAACATAATTAAAAATGAGGTTCGAAATTACGAACCTCATCAGCAGTGGATGCAACGCTACTAGTATCCGCGTAAGTTCTTGGCGTCTGAATCAAGTTTTGCAAAGCCGGAGCCAGGTGCCTTCTTAGGTTGCTTAGCGCGGTCTTCCAAAGCTTTACGAGCCATTGCCTTGCGTTCTTCCTTGCTTAACTTCTTAGCCAATATCTTTCGCCTCTTTTCGCGATTTCCACTTGTGAATCAACTTCACGCCTTCTATTATAATCATGTAAATCGCAATCGCAAGCAAAAACGCTCGTCAATCGAACAGAAAATTATTGACGAGTCGATCGACCTGTTTGTTTTCATGAAGCTTGGAATGCTGTGCCATCGGTCCCTTGATCATTTTTTCATCATAGTATTTGACACGATCTTTAATCAGCCATCTCAAAGATTTGGCTGAAGCGTTCGTCACCAGATAGTCAGAATTGGTTCCGTCTTCCAAATTGCCATAAATGTTCAGGACAGAAACTCCTCTTGGAAAATCGTCTCTTTTTTCATAATAGCTTTGATACGCTGCATTTTGCCAGACCGGCTCCCCGTTTTCCTTGATTCTGTTTTGGTTCGGCACGTCATCCGTGAAGATTACGCCGTCAAACGGTCCCGCGATCGGAACGAATTTCTGCAGTCTCGGGCTGTTTTTGTCGCGCAAATTCAGTGCCCAGAATAACGTTACGGGTCCTCCCATCGAATGACTGACGATATTGATGCGAGAAATTCCGTAACGCTGCCTTAACTCTTCGGTGATCGTCTTCAGCCAGCCGGCTTCATCCGGAATTTCGGCTTCGTTGTTTTCAAAGACGACCTGTATCAAAGGATGTTTGACGGCTGAATTCCACTTTCCCGAATAAGTCGTTGCTCCTTGCGGGGAAACCTTGACTTTGAGCACCTTCTTTGCGCCCTTTTCATCTTCTGCAGATTCGATCAGCTGATCGGTCGATCTTTCATTTCCGTGCCAACCGTGAATATAAAGCGTCGGCACCGGCATTGCCGAATACTTCTTCTCGACTGCTTGTCCGGCCTTGATTACGGGACTTTGAACTTTTTGATACGTGAAAAGGATTATTGCCAGGCACCCCGCCACCATTGTCGCAACGTACAATAAAAGATTTTTTCTTTTTTTCTTCAGATGTTTCGCCATTTTTTCCTCTTTGTTATTGAATAAAATTCAGATTGCACTTAAAATATGAATGCAAGCGGTGTTTTTGTGATATTACATCATTGCACAATTCGCATAAAATCAACGTTTTTAAAGGTTCGTTTTTAACAAAATACCCTTCAAAATGATAAAAAAATCATTTTTGTTGTCTTTTTGTTGTCCTTAGATCAAGTGACGGATTAATGGCCGCCAACGCTTCAGCGAACAAAACATAGGCCCTCTTTTTTAGCTGCATCGTCTGCGTAATCTGGTAACCCAATTCAGCGCCTACCATCATATCAATTTTTCCTTGCAGCTTCATCTTCATAATCGTTGTATACGGATCTCCGATGTTAACGATTGCTTCGGCCATGCTCTTAATGTAGGCTTGCGCTTGTTCTCCCTCTTCACTGCACACCTTAGGCATAACCTCAGGCGTTATAAAATAATTGTGACTAACACCAGCACGCGCTAGCAGCACTCCGACAACCCCGCTTTTAATCATCTTGCTAATATTCTTGAATGTTTGCTGTTCGTCAATCATATATATCATAATAACATCACCTCATAAAAAAAGCGCCACTTTTTTAAGGGAAGCAGCGCCTAAACCCTTTGCACCTAACAGCCACAAAAAAGGGAACGTAAAATGTTCATGTTAATACGGAAGCATGAAACAATGAAAAAATTACCGATTTAGAAAAAAGCGGGATAAGATTTCTCTTATCGTTATTATTATAACGCATTAATAGTCGCATTGCAATTGAGTAATGATAGTTTTTACCTGTAACGGGATATTTTTTATGTCAGTACCGCGGTTTTGATAAAGCATTTCCACCAATAGCAGCACCGCCCCATCAAAGCGCTTGTCTGTCTGTGCTTCCTCGTTGCCTACTGCCTGTTTAACGTATTCTGTAGCAATGTTAATATAGTTGGTCAGTAGTTGTTCATCTTCGCCCTCGTCAATGTATAAGCTGTTTCTCACATCGTCAGTTTTAATCATGCTGTCACCTCCTCGCAACCGTAAAAGTTTTCACGCTTGTAAAACAACGGGAGCCTTAATTTAAGCCCCCCTGTTAGAATATCCTGTTAGGCTGCGGCTGCATTGAACGTGATAGCAAAGCCTGCGTTTTCATCAATCAGTTTGTAATCGTCACGCGTTACGATAGCCAATCCTGAAGCGTAATTGTCGAATTTCTCCCAATCGAACGATACTTGCGCCCGTCTGAAGATTGCTACCGCTTGCGATACGTCAGCTAATACCATGTTAGCACCCTTTGAGATTGCCGCATTCCATACGTTGTTAGCCACACGGACCACGGGCCGACCAAACAATGAATAACCAGACGGGGCTGTAACATCAGGCTGCAATAAATAGCGGCCTTGCGTGTCTTTCAATTGGTCAAGGGTATTAAACGCGGTAGAATTGACTACCCATGTTGCGCTGTCTGTTAAGGCCGGGTTTAGATCCACATTGAACACCGTCTTAAGATCATCAATCGTTTTAGCGGTTTTAGCGGTGAGTGTTCCCAACAATTTAAGAATGTTTTGGTTATCTGTATTCTGAACTAACTTTTGAAGTTGACCCTTGCACAATCCTACAATGTCTACAGCGGCATCTTCGCGGGCTTCGTCTGATACAACGATACGCCCCGCGCGCGTCTGTACTTTATAATCAACTGATTTGATTGTGTAATCAACGTCTGCCATTTCTGCAGCTTCCGCTTTCGTTGCTAAAACTGTTGTATCGTCAGACGTTACAACGGGCAAAGATCCGGCATTATTGGAAACATTAAGCACCGTTGCAAAGTTGGCTAGCGCATCAGGATTGTTTTTAAGTTCAAAAGCGGGTTCGATAACTTCTTTTGGAAGTACCGCCCCGATTTCAGTTGTTGTGATTGCTGCACGTGTTTCCGCGTCAACGTTGCCGGCATTGCGTACATATTTATCAAAAGCCTGTACTGGTGTTACTGTTTCTTCTGATTTTACTTTTTGGAACATATTGTTATCCTCCTTGTTAATCTTTAAATTCCTTGTGTCAACTGTTAACTCTGTACCGTCATAGGCGGGAAGCGTTACTACTGATAACTCATATAGATTCTCGATCTTGTCGATTTGTCTTGTGTAACTTCCATCATCGGCTTGCTGCCATTCGTCAGCTAGTACTGAAAACCCAAAACTCATGCTGTCAAGATTGCCCGCTTTGATGTTTTCGTAAACGTCATTTGCTACCGTGGTATCTGGTAGGGTAGCCTTGAATGCAAGCCCTTTTTCGTCTACATTGACATCTAAGGTCCCCGCCTTAACGCTAGCTAAAATGTTTGCATAATCATGATTGTAGATCATGACCAACTTTGATAAATCCACGCCCTGCAGCGCTTGCGGTGAGATCGTTTCTGTGAATGTGCTATTATCAACCGGCATCGGCTGCGATGGCTCGTTAAACAAGATAGCATAGCCACTAATAACTTTACCTTGTCCGTTCTCTTCGTCTGTTTCCGGTTCGTTGTCGCGTACTTCGACTTTTGATAAACGTTTTTCAATGATCATCATTCATCACTCCTTTAAATTGATTGCCATTCGGCACCTCGTCAAGATTAATCATCTTGCGCGCTTCATTCAGCGTTAGCAGCCCGTTGTTATATCCATTGATAGCTTGTTCTTGCAAAGCTGCCGGGTCTACACTGATTAAGTTGGAAGTGTCAAAGCTAAAGTTATGATTGCCTAGCTTGTCGGTAAATTCTCTTGTCAGGCAATCAAAGATATGCTGCAGCGTACCTTTTAAATAGCTTGCCTGTGTCGATTGATTGACGTTGCTATGGCTGTTTTCCACTCCCAACTTTTCAACCGGCAAGCCAAACTGCGCTGCAATACGTCTAACTACAATGTCATTCACTTTGTCGATAACGTTCAATGCATCAGTATTAAGCGGTAACGTGGTTACTTCTTGTCCGGCATCAATAACTATTGAACTCATTGCACGTTCTCCCGATGTTGCTTTGTCGAACTCTTGACGCACCTTGTCTTTGCTTTCTTTGCTCGTCAGCGTTTCAGGTAGTTTGATTACCGTTGTTCCTCTCAATCCTACGGTTAAATAGGAAGATAACAGATCATTCAAGGCTTTGTCGGCTTTAAGCGTTTCTCTCAACGGGTATAATTTTGATATTCCATACGCCCCGTTTTTAGTAAATGAGAAGAAGTGTAAAAGTTTATCACGCGGCACCTCTTTTTTGTCAACGTAATATTTAACCGCGTTCGTTTCATTGTCATAAGCTAATTCAATTCTGCTATTGTCGATCAGCGTAAATTTGCCATTGCCATTAATAGCCACATACGCATTACCATTAAGCAGCATATTATAAACGATGGCAAACAATAAATTACGGTCGCTTAGGTTCTTTGCTAGCGTGGGAGTATCTGCGATCACTCTGCAGCTAGCCACATCAGACGCGATGCAATCAATAGCAGCATATAAAGCAGACGTCTTGAGAATTGCGCTCCCGTAACCGTCATTGCTTATGTAGCTAACTACCGCTTCGGCGACTGGATCAGCAACCGTTTTAGTTTGTTTTTTAGATCTAAAAAGCATTTTTTCTCACCCCCTAAAAACTAAAGTCTTTACTATAATAGTTATCCATTTCTTCGTTATTTTCTTGCTTGTCGAAATAGTCCATACCTATTACATAACTATCAATCAAAGCGGCCATCGGATCTATATGTTTGCCGCTCATCTTACTTGTTTTCTGTAGCAGCCAATTGTTATTAATAATCTTCACCGTTGCATTGGCGGCTGCATAGTCTAGCAGCTTGTTTTTTGCATGGTGTATCTTACCGCTTAGCAGCATATCATGAAAACCGCGGGTGGGAACGTTAAGCGTTAACGGGCCTTGTCTTACTGCTATCAGCGGCAATGGTGATTTATCCAGTTTTGCAACAAGAGAGTTGCTGTTATATGGATCGTACCCAATACCCAATACATTCAAGCGGTTATCTTCGATGAAGTTCATCAACCAGTCAAACACTCTATCATAATCGATAATACCGCTCTCTAACGTTGATAGCTCGCATTCTCCCCGTTTAGCAGCTTGACGATAATTAAACTCGTCTGTTCGTTCCTTGCGTTCAATTCCTTTAGATGTTCCAATGAAAGAAAAGCTATCAGCGTACCATTCGCCATTATCAAGCGGCACTATCCACGATATAGCGGTTAAATCGTTCCTAACTGATAGGTCAATACCGATATAACAATCCTTGCCGCGTATATCCATCTTGCTTGTTTCTGCTTTCTTCCATTCCGACATTTCGATAAACGGGTTTTCTGTTACCTGTTTCCAGATATTGAAGTTTTTAACAAGTACGTTGGATAAGTCGCCTTGCTGCGTTGCGGTCTGAACGTCATTTTCAATCTTTTCTAGCATCGTTCCGCCTATTTCGGCATCAGCTATAATCGGATTAGCCTTAACCCATAACTTTTTATCTAGAAACTCTTCCTCGCCATCTAGGCTATAGATCAGCGCCAAGTAGCGCTCATTTTCGACCTTGCCGCTCAATATCTTTTTGGCATACTCGCATTCTGATTTAAACGAATTAACACTTGTTCCGGCTGTGCTTATCATGCATAACACCGCATTAGGGTTCTGGATCATACCCGTTTCAAGCGCTTGTTTTGTGTCCGTGAACACCTTATTAGGAATATTGCCGCATTCATCCATTACTGCAAAGTCAGCGCCATAGCCATCTAGGCGGCCTGTGTTCCCGTTAGTAGCAAGCGGCACCGCGAAACTGTCCGTATCTTTATCTAATATCTTTTCAGACGTGATCTTAAACCGTTCGCATATTGCCGGTGATACTTGCTGCATATTCCTTAATTGATTTTTGGCTTTATCAAAAGCTAGGTGTGCTTGCTGCAGACTACCCGCGGTAAATAGTACTTGTTTTGAAAAGCCACGCTCTAGGCATAGGTACACCAATGAGATTGAAGCGACCAGAAACGATTTACCCGACTTCCTCGCACATGAATATAAGAGAGTTTTAAATCTCATACCGTTATCTTGCGTTCTCCACCCAAACAAATTGCAGATAAGGAACGATTGGAACGGTAGCAGCTTTAATTTTTCTCTGTTGTCGGTCGGTAGAAGTTCAATAAACTTACATACGTTTTCGGCATATTCAGCATTATAATGATATGGAAAATCTTCCGTATCTTGTCGGTCAAGGTCATTCAAGAAGCGCTTGCTTGCCTGTTTAACGGTTTCGCATGATATTATGGCTCCGTTAAGCGTGTTATACGCGTATTCTGCAGCTCTATCATGGTTCATTCATCATCAACTCTTTGAACGGGTCCTTAGAACGCGCCTCATCAACCTTTTTAACAGAGATTTTAAGCCTTGCCTGTGGTGATAGCCCCAAATCGTTAGCTACGCTGCGCAACCTTGCGCTTGTTTCGTTAAGCGACCTGATCAATGGATTAGGCTTACCATCTATCACCGTTCCCGTTTCAGTCAGGCTTTGTTCGATGTTCCTAAGGTTCTCATACAACACGCAATAATTGGATAGCAAAGCAACGTCTAAATCAATCAAGTTGATCTGTGGTGCTACTCTGTTGTATTCGGCTTTAGCGACATCTGATAACCATTCGGGCGCTTGTCCGATAGGTTCGCCTTTGTTGGCCATCTTGACCGCCATTTCTCGCGCTTGCAAGTCGGCTTTTGTCTTAGCAGCATTGTATTTTGTAGTCAATGGCCTAGCCATCTTGACCCCTCCTTAAAGTTTTTTACTTATAATTAATTATAACACGTTTCTTATGGGATGATAAGCAGATAATGATAGATTAGTTCACATTTGTAAACTAAATTAAGGAATTGACTCCCCTCCACCGGTCCCCTGTTTCGGCCCTACGCCCCCTCTTTTTGAACGCGCGTTCTTGCTGTCCGCTCTACTCTCTCAAGTGTTCCCGCTGTTCTTGCTTAGTCTTACGGTTATGGCAAGCAAAGCATAAAGATTGTAAGTTAGCATCGTCTAGCTTAGCTCCACCGTCATTTATTGGCCTGATATGATCCACCATTTGCGCGGCTTTATATATCCCTCTAGCCTTACATGACCTACAGAATGGCTCTTGAATTAGGTGCATCTTCCTTAGCTTCTCCCATTGCTTACTGTGATAGAACTTATCATTCTTGTATTTCTTCCGCGGAGTTCTCTTTAACTTCGGCTTTGGCTTGTGCTGCTCCTTGTGTTCACTACAGTATTTCTCATTGGCTGTTATCCATTGTCTGCAGCCTATATGATTGCATAGCTTCATCAACATATTAACCTGCATCTTCTTTCATCAGCGTTAAAACGTCAAAAGCGTTGATCCTATCATCAGTTTGAATAGCACTTATCTTATATGTGATGTCGTTCAGCTTTGCATGAGTATAGTTAGTTATATCTCTTCTATGTCTGATTACCACGTTAACAGTTGTCTTTGTTATGCTACCTAGTAAAACACTTTCATATTGGCTTGACGTTAGAATATAACTCCCGCAGCGCACCTTAGCACCTGTTTTGAATGTAGGCGTTGAATCGGGTTCAGGTGAAAAATCATCTTCTTGCATCGTTCCTAATTCGATTGTCTGTTTCATTCTGGATAAATCATATTTAAGCATCGTCACCACTCCTATAAGTTCTTTCTAATTCATACTATAAGTATAACACATCTGTAGTATAATCCCCGTTTGCGTGTGGCTTTCTCTAAATCCATTTGATGGACTTAGGATTTGCATACTCCTTACAATGGTGGTTCATGTGGTGTGGTGGTCATAACAAAGTAGCGGTCATGGCTGCGGGCGTGGCTTTTCCTAGTTTTTCTTTTTTGAAAACCACGGCCTGTGCGGCAAAGGCGCTTGTTTGCTACATTGGTATAGGTAACCTTTTTTGAGGGGTAACCTTTTTTGAGGTTACCGCTATTCCCTTGCGGCTGTAAGGTTCAACCCCCATGGTAACCTAATTTTTGAGATATCTCCTCTAACTTTTTATTTTTTTGTTCCTGTCTGAATATTTTTTTGAAAGTTTAGTAGCTATTGGCTGTTTTTGGTTACCGTAAGGGTTAATCCCTTGAGAGAGTAGGGAGAAGCGGTAACCTTTTTTTGGTTACCCTAGGTTACCGTTATCTTAAAAAACCCGTCATATAGGCATTTTAGGGTAACTATACGGTAACCTTTTTAAACGCTTTCATGTTTGAAAATAAGCAAATTTAGCGTCTTAAAGGTCAAAGATAGTCAAGTTTGTTCACAAAAAGTTCATATTTAATTTAGGTATCACCTAACTATTGGCATACTTAAAAATGACGTTAAAAGCTATATTTTCTTTGGTACCTGAGAATGTCTGCGGTCACACTGAGTGACCTCCTTATACAGCGATGTCTACACTATAGTCATTGCTTAACTTTACAGGCTGTCGCGTTTCACTACTCCCTTGCGACATAAAAAAAACAGATGATTTATAATCACCTGTTTTGTGCATCTTATTCAACTTTCTTAAAGCCTTTTGCCTTTACTCCAGAGAATGAACACGTAACGTTACGCCTCCACCCGTTGCTGCATAACCACTCTGTCGCTTGCTTTACAGCCGACTGTTTCTTATATCCCTCATTCTTGAAAAGAATGTTTAATAGATCTTCTTTCTGGAATTTGCCCCGTTCGGCAAGCGTTTTAAAGTCGCCTGTTGCTGAGAACTCTTTAGGGGCATAAGCGCGTGCAATCTCTTCTAAACTTTTACCGCAATTTCTTTCTTTATATACGTATTCTTTGAAATATCTTTTGTTTTCATCGTTGAGCTTATACCAGTTGTCCGGTACAGGCATTTGATTAATGAAGAAGTCGGCCATATCTACATACGGATTATCTTCCGTGTATTCCTTGTTGACTTCCTCGCGGTCTGCGCTAAAGTTAGGATATTCTTCATCATTGTCAGGATTAAGCAATGCACTTTTATTCTTTGCCGCATTCCATACGGTCAACGCTTCTGCATACAGTTGTTCAATATATTCTTTGGTGATCGTGTTCAGGTCAAGTTTTTTGTTGCAACGAATAACAGTAAAGCGCCTGTCGCCTGTAACGTCTTTCAGAAAACCGTTATTATTTGTAGTCCCAATGAAAACATGGTGAGCGCGTACCGTTTCGACTTCGCGCCCGTATGGTTTTCTGTAATCGTATTTAGTTTCAGTGATAAAGGCTTTCATCGTTTCTATTTCCGTTTTGCTAAGCCCTGCCAATTCGGCCAATTCGACCACGTGCGCCCCCTGTAGTTTCATCGTGACATCTTTGTTTTCTGTGGTGTACTGTTTAATACTTTCACAATAATAATCGGGTAGCGTCAGCATTTGGCATAATGTAGACTTCCTAACACCTTGCAACCCATATAGCACCGTCATATTATCGTACTTGCAGCCCTGATCATATACGCGGCCGACAAGCCCCATCATCAATAATTTACCTGCGTTGCGCGTAAATTGAGTATCTTCGGCTGCGAAAGCGTCAATAAATAGTCTTTCCATTCTCCGCTGCCCATCCCATTTTGTTTTTTCGATCCACGATTGCAACGGATTAAATTTGTTCTTTTGAGCAACGACTCTTACAGCTCTTTGAAGTGTGTCTGATGAAAAATCAGCGTGATAGTAATTCGGCATAGTTGAGCTTGCAATATCTACATTGATATTATTATACAGATCATCATCAACAGGCTTTAACGCTTTGTATTTCTTCCCATCTCTAAGCGTGGTAAAAGGTCGCAACGTGTAAACCTTGTTATCAATTTCATTCAGGCCAAAAACATCCCTGTATCGTTGCCATTCCTCAAGGATAATAACAGCGTTGGCTAGCGTTGTTTTAACTCCAGTTATTTCATAGTTCCCTGTAGCCTTGTTATATCTTACTTTGTAATCAAGCTCTGATCGGTTACGATCAATCTTCTTTTTCTTGCTATTTTCGTATGCTTGCTTGTTAGCCGCATCATCAAACATATCATTTGTAACTCTATGATTGTTTTTGCTAGCAACCTCTTGACATTCAACCTTATTAACGCTATTATTAGTAGTGTTAATAGGTTTGATAGATTTTTTATGTGAAGTCCGCATTGCCCGTGGGACTTCTTTTTTTTGCGCTTTTTTCGTTTCTGTAGCACCTGTAATCTCAATAGTTTCATCTGTCATATTGCTACCTCCGTTATTTTTGTTCTCGTCTAAATTCATATTGTTCATATCGTTCATAATCAATAACCCCGCTTATATATAATTTGTACTGTCTGTTCATTTTTGGTCTTCTCCTTTGATTGAGTGAGTGAGTTTCTTTTTACGTGTATTACAAAAGCCAACCAGCGTAACCCGGGTGATCTTCCTTAAAGCGGTCAATTGCTTTGAGAATGCACACCTCTAGCAGCGTTAAGCCTTTGTATTTGGTGTTATGTCCTTTTTCCCAGTCCTTATCAGTGACTACCGCTGTATTAACCACCATGTTATAAATCATGCTTGCATCCCCCCTTGTTGGAAATACCAATCTATAACATACTCTAAAAAGTGCTTCACTGTGGTCACTGTAGTTACCGTTCATATACTGTATTGCCTCGTTGCGTTTCCCTGCATCCCCCTTATTATAGAAAGTGTCCCATGCATCTTTTTCAGTCCAGTTATTCGGTCGTGTTGAATAATGCTTAGGTGTCGCTGCTGCCGCGGCGCGTGGTTTTTCCTTTGGTTTTTCCAACCCCAGCATCTTAATAAGCTGCTTGTACGTTTCAATACTGATGGTTGCTACCGGCCAACTTACACCAAACAACGTGTTCCCAGTTAAAGCAATCCCTCGCTTTTCATCGTATAACTCAATATCTCCGACTTTATCTTTATGAGGTAATTTTTCTTCTACCCTGAAGAAAATATGTACCCCATTCCCGCTTGAACTGTATTCTGTGTAAGTATGGCCTAAAAGCGACATTACACGTCTGATAAGGTTATCCTCGCTTACACGCTTATTCTCGCACTCTTGCACGTCATTTCTGATGTTGTCCAGATCTAAAAAGTGAATACCATCATCACCACCTAAGTAGTAGGCAAGCAAAAAACCACACTCGGCAGCTGCCATCTTTAACGTGTAAAAGGCCTTTAACGCTTCAGGGAATGACTTCCACCCCGCCTTGCTTGTACCCACAATTGGCTTTTTATCGTATTTGTGTCCGTTCTTCTCCTCTTCTTTCTTATCCAGTCTGTAAACACCAAAGTTCTTGTTTTCAATCAGTTCTTGCGGTAATTTATTGTAATTCATATCTATTCCCCTCTCTTTTCTTTTCCCGTCACATCGTCACCGATCAAGGCCTTAAGAGTATTTTTGGCTCTTTCGATCAATGCTGCTTGACTGTCAATCAAGTAATCGAACTGTCTTTCTGTTTCGTTGTTGATGTCAATAGCGTTGTGAGCTGTCAGCCATTGCAGATCAAGCCCTGCGTTAAGCTCTTCAATCACATCAAGCACATCATAAAGCCCGTTCCTGTTGGCGGTTGTGACCTCATTCATATATTTGCAAGCGCTCTTGATAGCTTCTTCATTTGCACCGCGTTCATTCAATAATTGCGTGATAATGGTTTCTTCTAAAGTCTTTTTCATATTTCGTTCTCCTTTTCCTGTTGTCCTATTTGCTGCGCTTAACAATACCGCGGTGATCTTCTATCCATTTCTCGACTTCATCAACCCTGAAACGATATACACCCTCTACGCGCACGCATGGAAAATCACCACGTCTAAGCCATTTCTGCAGCGTTGACTGTGATACTCCCATATATTCGCATATATCCCGCTTGTTAAGATATCTCTTTGTGATATATGGCGATTTCTGCTCGCTAAAATCATTCAAGCCCGATAAGGCTTCATTTACCGCACTTTCTACCAACTCTTTTAAATCGTCTGTAGTCAGCGTGACTACCAAGTTACTTGTTGCTGCTGTTGTGTCAATCATGATAACAGCTCCTTTCTGATACGTTATTGTAATGAATGTTTAGTTTTCATTGACATCTTTACGAAACATCCTTACAAAGCGTATTATATACCCGTACATCAGAAAAGACAATATACTAATTTGTTGAGAACCCTTATATTATAACGTATAGGTTAGATTGATTCTTGAATTATATAAATTGGTATATCTAATTTTGCGTGTAACGTCTACTTTCTTTGAAAGCGTTTCAATGTTTCGTATGGTTTCATATGGTTTCTTATCGTCAAAAAAAGCGTTTCCAATCTTTTCAATCGATTTTCCCGTAAGCTATAATGGTATATGGAGGATAAAAAAATGATAAAAAATAATTTGCGCGAACTTATGCAGAAAAAAGGTGTTACTATAACTGAGTTACACAACATTCTTAATATAAGCCGCCCAACTTTAACTAAAATGGCTAACGATGAAACAGACGGTATTCGCTATGATACTATTAACAAACTGTGCAAGTTTTTTAAAATAAGCCCTAATGAACTCCTTGTTTTTGTTCCTTTTGATAACTTTAGCTGCACTGTTGTCCCTAGTGGACTAAGCAATGATATTTTATTTTCTAATTCTATAGATGAAATTAGCCGAATTGAAGAGGAAGACGCGGGGCAATTAACGGATTTGGAAATTGACTTAAGTATAATGCTATCTTTTGATGAAAATGATTTTATATATATTTCAAGTGAGGTTAAATATTTTCCTAAAAAACTTCTTTACGTTGCCTTTGAATTGCAGAACGAGGACAAAGTTAAAGAAAAAGAGTTCTTCAAATTCGTTCGCAAAATAGATCCAGGGCTTAAAGATCAAGTCAAAAGAAAAATAGCCGACTGCATTAGAGAAACACTCATGTTAGATTATTCTGTTGACATTGTTATAGTTGCCGACTTCATGAGGTTTTTAGAGTACAAGGATATTTATGAGAGTAAGGAATAATGGCAAGCTACAGAAAACTAAAAAGCGGTTGGAAAGTCACCATCTCTACGCGTGACGAAAACGGGAAGCTGCGACAAACAAGCAAGGCTTTACTACTAAGAAAGACGCGCAAGCATACGCATACAAGCATGACTATAAAGCAGCTAAGGCTGCAAGCGTGGCTTTTTCTGCGTATTATTGGAACTGGTTCAATACCTACAAAGCCAACAAGGTAAGACCAAACACCGCTAGCGTATACAATAGCGCGGGATTAATTCTTGAGCAGCATTTTCAGAATAAGCCTATGAAAGACGTCACCAGAACCGACTATCAGAAGTTCCTCAACGAATTAGGAAAAAACCACACGCGCGGCGTGGTCACTCTTTATACATCGGCTTATAAAGCCTGCGTCAAGTCTGCATTGGCCGATGAAGTAATCAGCAAAAATTTCACGCTGCAGACTGAAAAGACGTGGAAAGATAAAGAAGAAGTCGAATATCTGGAACTTGACGAATTAAAGCGACTGATTGAATATGTTGAAAGCAAGCTAGACGGGCGCTATTTGTCCTACTATGTTATTTACGTTGCAATTTATACCGGTATGAGGTTAGGCGAAATATTAGCGCTTGAATGGTCGGACATTGATTTTGACGCTAAGACGATCAGCATAACGAAAACTTACAATTCACGCGCGCACCAAATAGGACCTACTAAAACCCCGTCAAGCGTTCGTACAATCAAGGTTAATAACAAGATACTTGCCGCGCTGCTGCAGCTAAAACAGAGGAACACTAAAAAATACGTATTTTCAACCGCGGGAAAAATAATATCAAGTCCGCCCGTCAATAGCGGTTTACACCGCGCCTTAAAAGCAATAGGTATTAACAAAAACTTCCATTTCCACTGTCTGCGACATAGCCATGTAGCCTATTTGCTAGCTAATGACGTTGATTTATACGCCATATCAAAGCGCCTAGGCCATAAAGACATGACCATAACCGCTAAAACATACGCCTATCTGTTGGAAGACAAGCGGGAAAAGGAAGAAAATAAGATAGTCGATATTCTCAATGATCTATAGAAAAAAACCACCCATTATGAGCGGTTTTCCTAATTTTGTTGTCTTATTGCTTTGTAAACGTTGATATATAGGCTTTGTTGCACTTAAAATATTAACAATACTAAGACTATCACTTATTTAAGACTTTTTGAACCTTGAGGTGACCAAAATGATCGTCAAAGAAACAACTTCAACCAAAAGCCCCATCTATGAGGATGCATTGTCGATTCGTCATGAAGTCTTTATCACCGAACAAAACGTTCCGTTCGAACGTGAAATCGAAGGCGAGGAGGGCAAACAATATTTTGTCGGCTACGTCGGAACGACTGCCGCCGTCTGCGCCAGAGCTTTTCTGGAATCTCCGAGAATTTGGCACGTTCAGCGCGTCGCATGCCGCAAGGAATATCGCGGCAAGCATCTTGCGAGCGAATTGATGCGCTTTATAGAAGAAAAAGCTTCTGATTCAGGCATCAAGCTGATCACGCTCGGAGCACAGGATCAGGCTGCTCCCTTTTATGAACGACTCGGTTTTAAAACGATCGGCGAAGGTTTTTTTGATGCGGGCATCCCCCATCATCGCATGGACAAGGAAATCTGACTTGCAAAAAATCCGTCAGTGCGTTATGATGGTTGCATGCGATGAGTCGAGAGGGACCAGGCAACTTCGGTTGTTCCGCTGCGGCGGCTAGTGGTCATTTTTCGAAGCGGGGTACAATGTTGCCGGATTGCAACGTGCCTGGTCGGATGCATTGTGGAGTGCTGCCGGCCCTCCATCATCGATGGAGCGCATGGGACTTTTGCGGCAATGATTGCCGCAGAAGTCCTTTTTTGTTTTTAATGACGTTTTACGGGCAAATTTCCAAAATCGGCTTTTTGCCCGTAACCTAAGGCTGACTTTTACGGGCAAATCCCAAGAATCGCTGTTTTGCCCGTAACCGAGGGCTGCATTTTACGGGCAAATCCCAAGAATCGCCGTTTTGCCCGTAACCGAGGGCTGGCTTTTACGGGCAGATTTCAAGAATCGCTGTTTTGCCCGTAACCGAGGGATGGCTTTTACGGGCAAATCCCAAGAATCGCTGTTTTGCCCGTAACCGAGGGATGGCTTTTACGGGCAAATCCCAAGAATCGCTGTTTTGCCCGTAACCGAGGGATGGCTTTTACGGGCAAATCCCAA
>ERZ841120.901-NODE-901-length-15722-cov-4.353609_pt1 | contig 15722 bp, 9 predicted proteins | sample MGYA00519572_ERZ841120 | MGnify/ENA primary metagenome ERZ841120 (study PRJEB31850, sample SAMEA3708890) | human gut metagenome | biome: human gut; feature: human-associated habitat; material: faeces | place: China | collected 2014 ... | reverse complement strand
GCGTTGGTTCTGCTCTGACCGCTTACGCCGCCGGTACCGGCAGCTGGGATGATGTTGTCACCGCCTTCGTGGATGGCTGGGCAAGCGAGGCTGCTTTGAACGCTGCTGCATAATCCCAATAAACCTAAAACGCAATACCTGTGGGGCGGGCGGAAATCGCCCGCCCCGCTTTTTTTAACGAAACGAAGCAAGAAAGAGAATCTGAAAAGGGGGCTTTCCTATGGAAAAAGCCATAAAACGCTACTGGCCCGTCTTTGTGCTGCCAACGCTGATTGCCTTTATTATCGGCTTTGTGTGGCCTTTCATCTGGGGCGCGGGGCTGTCCTTCTGCAAGTTCACTACCGTTAAAAACGTGCAGCTCGTCGGCCTTAACAACTACAAAATGATCTGGATCGATGATACCTTCACCCATGCGTTCTGGTTCACGGCGGCTTTCACCATCGTGTCCACCGTGCTTATCAATGTGCTGGCTTTCAGCATCGCACTGCTGCTTACCCGCGGCATGCGCGGCACCAACGCATTCCGCACGATCTTCTTCCTGCCGAACCTGATCGGCGGTATCGTGCTGGGCTACATCTGGCAGATTTTGCTCAACGGCATCCTTTCTGCCCTGGGCAAGCCGCTGCTCGCGCTGAACGCCACCTACGGCTTCTGGGGCCTCATCATCCTGATGTGCTGGCAGCAGATCGGCTACATGATGATCATCTACATTGCCGGTTTGCAGAACGTGCCCACCGATCTGATCGAAGCGGCCCGCATCGACGGCGCTACCTCCCGCCAGATCCTCTTTAAGATCAAGGTTCCCATGGTCATGCCCAGTGTGACGATCTGCACCTTCCTGACGCTGACCAACTCCTTCAAGCTGTTCGACCAGAACCTCTCTCTGACGGCTGGCGAACCGGCCAAGCAGTCCATGATGCTGGCGTACAACATTTATGATACGTTCTACGCCCGCTCGGGACCCCAGTGGAAGGGCATCGGCCAGGCCAAGGCTATGGTCTTTTTCCTCTTCGTGGTCGTTATCTCTCTGCTCCAGCTCCATTTCACCCGCTCTAAGGAGGTGCAGCAATAATGGGAAAAACTGCTAAGGATCGCCGCATCAACTCGGTGCTGTCGGTCGTGCTTACCATCGTCTGCATCCTCTGGATGTACCCGGTGTTCATGATTTTGATGAACTCGCTCAAGACCGAGCGTGCCATCACCACCACTCACGCCTTCGAGCTGCCCACCGCCGAGACCTTCGTGGGTCTGAAAAACTACATCTACGGCATCACGGAGATGGACTTCCTCTCCTCGCTGTGGTACAGCTTCATCATCACGATCTCCTCCGTCGCGCTGATCTTGCTCTGCTGCTCGATGTGCGCATGGTACATCACCCGTGTGCAGGGCGTGCTCTCCAAGGGCATGTATTACCTGTGCGTCTTCAGCATGATCGTGCCGTTCCAGATGGTCATGTTCACCCTGGCCAAAACGGCAGATACCCTCAAACTGAACAACCCCTACAACATCTGCATCATCTATCTGGGCTTCGGCGCCGGTCTGGCGGTGTTCATGTTCACCGGCTTTGTCAAGTCGATGCCCATCGCCATTGAGGAAGCCGCCATGATCGACGGCTGCAACCCGCTGCAGATCTTCTTCAAAGTGGTTTGCCCCATCCTGAAGCCGACGATGATCTCCACTGCCATCCTCGAGACCATGTGGGTGTGGAACGACTACCTGCTGCCCACTCTGGTGCTGGACATCAAGAAATACCGCACCATTCCCATGGCCATCCAGTATTTCCGCGGCAGTTACGGCAAGGTCGAGATGGCCCCCATGATGGCCTGCATTATGATCACGGTCATCCCCGTCATTGTGCTGTACCTGGCCTGCCAGAAGTACATCATCGACGGTGTTGTGGCCGGTGCGGTTAAGGGTTGATAGAGGGCCCGAAAGTATATTCCATTAGAAAGAGGTCAGTATTTTTATGAGAACCAGCGGTATTTTACTGCCGATTTCCAGCCTGCCGTCCCCCGGCGGTATCGGTACCATGGGGGCTGCGGCCCGTGAATTTGTGGACTTCCTGCATGCGGCAGGGCAGCATTACTGGCAGATTTTGCCGGTTTGTCCTACCAGCTACGGCGACAGCCCCTATCAATCCTTCTCCACCTTCGCGGGCAACCCCTACTTTATCGATCTTGACCAGCTGGCCGAGGCCGGGCTGCTTACGCCCGAGGAGTACCGCACAATCGATTGGGAGAGCGCGCCCGACTGCATCAACTATGGTGTACTGTACGAGAAGCGTTACCCCGTCCTACGCCGCGCCTGCGCCCGTCTGCTGGCCAACCCCCCAGAGGATTACGAGCAGTTTTTGGCGGACAACGCTTTCTGGCTGCCGGACTACGCCCTGTTCATGGCACTGAAAGATGCCCACGGCGGTAAGTCCTGGCTGGAGTGGGAACGCCCGCTGCGCCTGCGCAAACCGGCCGATCTGGATAAGGCCCGCCGCTATCATAAGGCGAGCATCGATTTCTGGCAGGCTGTGCAGTATCTCTTCTACACCCAGTGGAAAAAACTGAAAGCCTACGCCAATGCCCGGGGCGTCGAGATCATCGGCGACCTGCCCATCTACGTAGCGGCGGACAGTGTGGATGTTTGGAGCAGCCCGCAGGAGTTCCAGCTGGACGAAAACCTGCTGCCTATCGAGGTGGCCGGCTGCCCGCCGGATGGTTTCTCCGCCACCGGCCAGCTGTGGGGCAACCCGCTGTTTGATTGGGACGCCATGGCCGCCACCGGCTACCGCTGGTGGGTGCGCCGCATCCGCCACTTGTGCAGCATCTACGATCTCCTGCGCATCGATCACTTCCGCGGCTTCGCCGGGTACTACGCCATCCCTTACGGCGATAAGACCGCCGAGCATGGCCGCTGGCGCACCGGCCCAGGCTACAGCCTGTTTGCCGCCGTTAAAAAGGAACTGGGCAGCCCCCGCATCATTGCCGAGGACCTGGGTTTCCTGACCGACGATGTGCGCGAGTTGCTGGCCAAGTGCGAGTACCCCGGCATGAAAGTGCTGGAATTCGCCTTTGACAGCCGCGACGGCGGCGACTACCGCCCCCACAGCTATCCCACCAACTGCGTGGCCTACACCGGCACCCATGACAACGAGCCTGTACAGGGCTGGTTTGCCACCGCCGATAAGACCGACACCGACCGTGCCGTAGAGTACCTGAATCTGACCAAAGAGGAAGGTTACCACTGGGGTATGATGCGCGGTGTCTGGGCCAGCACGGCCGATCTGGCCGTAGTGCAGGCACAGGATGTGCTGGGTCTGGGGCATGAATCCCGCATGAACACGCCGTCCACCTTGGGCGGCAACTGGTGCTGGCGCGCACTGCCGGGTGCTTTCACCCCGGCGCTGGCGCAAAAGCTCAACCATCTGATGGAGTTGTACGGCCGCCTGCCCGCAGAAGCCGCTCCGGAGGATGCAACCCAGGATCCGGCGGATTCCCCGTCTGTCTGATATAAGGGCCGTGCCGTATCGCGGTGATGACCCGGATTTCTTCTCTTTTTTCTATCGTTTCTTTCTTGCAAACAGGGTAAGGCCCTCGGCAAACCGCCGGGGGCCTTATCCTGTTTTTGCTGCAGGATGGGTCCGGTGGAACTGGCATCCTGTTCCTTCGGCCAAAGCAGCAAGGTCAGCTATCTGCAGATGCTTACAGCGGTGTGTGCTGTTGTCAACGGCGGGCGGCTGATGCAGCCCTATGTTGTACAGCGCATTACCGCCCCGGACGGTACAATAATAAAAGAGGTAGAACCTACAGTGAAGCGGCAGGTCATTTCGGCTGAAACCAGCGCCACGATGTGCAAGCTGATGGAAGGGGTGGTCACCAAAGGCACCGGCACCCGGGCGGCGGTGCCCGGCTACCGTGTGGGCGGCAAAAGCGGCACCAGCCAAAAGCTGGACAGCAAAAACGAGGGCGCCCGCATTGCCAGCTTTGTGGCGGTCGCGCCCATCGAGGCCCCACGGCTGGCGGTGCTGATCTGCCTGGACGAACCCCACAGCTGGACCACCAGCGGCGGCGCCCTCTCCGGCCCCGTCTGCGCCGAGGTCCTGCAAAAGGCCCTGCCATATCTGGGGATAGAGCCGACGGAAATGGTAGAAAAATAAATTTTAAAATTCATTCACGACATTTCCCTGCAAATCTGCTATACTAAAGCTACTTTAAAAAATAGGAGAGTTTTAGCATGCCGCAGCCTTATGTGTTGTTTGATAATGTGTGTAAATATTACCAGATGGGCGATACCCGTATCGCTGCATCAGATCACGTGAGCTTTGAGATCCAAAAGGGGGAGTTCTGCGTCATCCTCGGCCCTTCCGGTGCGGGCAAAACCACCGTGCTGAATATGCTGGGCGGCATGGATACCTGCGACGAGGGCACCATCCTGCTGGACGGCGAGAAGGTCAGCGGCTTTGATAAAAAGCGGCTGACCACCTACCGCCGCTATGATGTGGGCTTCGTGTTCCAGTTTTATAACCTCGTGCAGAACCTGACCGCGCGGGAAAATGTGGAGTTGGCCGCCGAGATCTGCCGCGACCCGCTGGATGCCGACACCGTGCTGGATGAGGTGGGCCTGGCGGACCGCAAAAACAACTTCCCGGCACAGCTTTCCGGCGGCGAACAGCAGCGTGTCTCCATCGCCCGTGCGCTGGCCAAAAACCCAAAGATCCTGCTTTGTGATGAGCCTACCGGCGCGCTGGACTACAAAACCGGCAAGCAGGTGTTGGCCCTGCTGCAGGCCACCTGCCGCAAACAGAGGCGCACCGTCATCGTCATCACCCACAACAGCGCTCTGGCCGCTATGGCGGACCGGGTCATCCGTATCAACAGCGGCCGGGTGGTAGATCAGACCGTGAACCCCAACCCCACCCCCGTGGAAAGGATCGAGTGGTAAATGACACGCAGTTATCGCAAAAATACCCTGCGGACCTTCAAAAGCACCGCCAGCCGGTTCGCCGCCGTCTTTGCCATCGTGGCGCTGGGCGTCGGCTTCCTGGCCGGGCTGAACGCCACGCCCATCGATATGAAAGAGTCGATGGAACGCTATATGGATGATGGTAACTTCTACGACCTGCGCATCGTCTCCACCCTGGGCCTGACCGATGAGGATGTGGACGCCTTGCGCCAGGTGGAGGGCGTTCGCCAGGTGCAGCCGGGCTACTCGGCAGATTTGCTGGTGGAGGTGGACGGTGACACCGTCGTCAGCCGCGTCCACAGCCTGCCTGCGCCGGAGAATAACACCATCAACCAGCTGAACCTCGTCGAGGGCCGCCTGCCGGAAAAGTCCGGCGAGTGCGTCATCGAAGCCAGCTACACCAAAAAGCAATCTACCTACACCGTGGGCACAAAGCTGGTGGTGGACAAAGCCAACGAAGATCTGGACACCAAGCTGAGCACCACCGAGTACACCGTCGTGGGCATCGTGCACAACGCCAACTATTTCAGCTTTGAGCGCGAGCCCGCCAGCGTGGGCAACGGCACGGTCAAGCTGGTGTTCTACATCCCCCAGCAGGATTTCGCCTACGAAGCCTACACCGAAGTCTACCTGACCGCCGAAGGCGCGTTGGAGCAGGACAGCCTGGGCGACGCCTACCAAACCAATATTGATATGGTCAAGGCCAACGTCGAGGCCATCGCCGATGCCCGGTGTGAAGCCCGCTATGACGGCATCATCGCTGATGCCCGTGCCGAACTGGATGACGCCTGGGCTGAGTACAACGACGCCAAAGCGGATGCCGACCAACAGCTGGCCGACGCTGCCGCTGAATTGGCCGACGGCAAACGACAGTTGGCGGATGGCCAGAAAGAGGTGGATGACGGCGAGCGCCAGTATGCAGACGGCTTGAACGAACTGACCAGCAACGAAGCCCTGCTCAACGATGGCGCGGCCCAATTGGCGGATGCCGAAGCCCAGCTGAAAGACGCCGAGGCGCAGCTGCAGGCAGGGGAGGACGAACTTGCCGCCAACGCCCCCAAGCTGGAAGCCGCCCGCAAACAGTTAGAGGACGGCCAGGCTCAGTACGAAGCCGGGCTGAAACAATACAACGACGGCCTGGCACAGATCGAAACCGCCGAAAAGCAGCTGGCCGACGCCAAGGCCCAGCTGGACGCCAACGCGGACGCCTACCAGCAGGGGATAGCAGCCATTGCCGAAAAGCTGGGAGTGGATGCGGCCCAGGTGGATGCGTTTATCGGCTGGCTGGCCCAGAACTGCGATACCAACGGCACCCAGCCGCCCCAGACGGTGGAAGAACTGTGGCAAGCCATCCAGAATTACGGCGGTCTGACCATCCCCGCAGGCCTGACGCAGGAGCAGGTGGATGCCATCCGCGCCCAGGCCAACGATCTGCTGGCGGCCATCGATGAAATCCCCGCAGACACCCTGCCGGAAGAACAACAGCAGCGCTTGCAGGAGGCCCGGACGTATATCGCCGCCGTGGCTGATGCTGCCGACCCTGCCGCCATGCAGACGGCTTTGCAGAATGCTGTCGATTGGGCGCGTCAGTTCGCCCCCGAACTGCCCGATGACATCCGGGACAAGCTGAACGCCGCTGTCGAGGCCTGGTGGGCCAGCCTGCCCGAGGACAGCAAAGCCCAGCTGGAAGAACTGGTTTCCGGCGTGGGCCAGCTGACCCAATACCGGTTAGGCCTGCTGCAATACGAACAGGGCGCGGCTCAGCTGGCTGCCGCCCGTGCCGAGCTGGAAGCCAACGCCCCCAAACTGGCCACCGCCAAGGCCCAGCTGGACGATGGCTGGAAGCAGTACTATGACGGCCTGGCCCAGTACGAGGACGGCAAAAAGCAGCTGGCGGCTGCCCGCGCCCAGCTGGAGGATGGTTGGGCCACCCTGCAGGACAAAAAGGTGCAGATGGCCAATGCCCGCCGCCAGATCGACGACGCCAAAGGCCAGCTGAGCGACGCCCGCAAAAAGCTGGATGACGCCAAAACAGCCATTGCCGAAAACCTGCAAAAACTACTGGACGGAGAAATAGAATATGAGGACGCCAAGGTCGAGGCCGAAAAGGCCCTGGCCGATGCCCGCGCGCAAATCGAGGACGGAGAAGCCGCCCTGAACGATGTGGAGTACCCCACCTGGTACGTCTGGGACCGCAGCAAAAACGTCAGCTATGCGTCCTTTACCGCCAATGTGGATAAGCTCACCGCCATTGCCACCATCTTTCCGGTATTCTTCTTCCTGGTGGCGGCACTGGTGGTATCCACCACCATGACCCGCATGGTCGAGGAAGAACGCCTGCAGATCGGCACGCTGAAAGCCCTGGGCTATTCGGGCGCAGCCATCATGCAAAAGTACCTGATCTACGCCTTCACGGCGGCTGCAGCGGGCACAGTAGCCGGACTGGCCGTCGGCTTCAAGGCCTTCCCGTCCATCATCTGGTCTGCCTATGAAATGATGTATTATATGCCGTCTATTGCCACCCCCTGGCGGTTGAGCCAGGCGTTGCTTGCGGGCGGCACCCTTATCCTGCTCACCGTGGGCATCACGGCGCTGGCCTGCCGCACCACCTTGCAGGAGGACCCGGCGGCCCTCATGCTGCCCCGCGCCCCCAAGGCCGGCAAGCGCATTTTGCTGGAACGCATTACCCCACTGTGGCGGCGGCTGCCCTTCAGCTGGAAAGTTACCTGCCGCAACCTGCTGCGCTACAAAAAGCGCTTCTGGATGACGGTCATCGGCGTGGCGGGCTGCACCTCGCTGCTGGTGGCGGGCTTTGGCATCTCGGATTCGCTGAACTCCATCATCACCAAGCAGTACGGCGACATTTACCACTACGACATGATGACCATCGTTACCAAGCAGGAGGCCACCGAAAGCGGCCCTGTTTACGACTACCTTTATAATAATGAGAACGTCACCGATTCGCTGACTGTTGCCATGGAATCCACCCGGCAGGATGGCCCCAACGGTGAGATGGACGTCTACCTCATGGTTCCCCAGGCTGTGGACAAGTTTGCTGAGTTTGCTGACCTGCACGAACGCCTCTCCCGCAAGGCGGTGCCGCTGGGGCAGCAGGGCGTGGTCGTGAACGAAAAGATGGCCAAGACCCTGGGTGTAAAGGTAGGGGACACCATTACCCTGACTAACAGCGACGATAAGACAGCTGACTTCACTGTCAGCGGTGTGTGCGAGCATTACGTCAGCAATTACGTTTACCTCAGCCCGGCGGTGTACGAGGCCGGTTTTGGCGAAGCTCCCGCCTACAACGCAATCATGAGCATCCTGCCCGAGGACACCCAGGAAGCCCGCGATACCCTCTCGGCGGACCTGCTGGCGATGGGCAATGTGGCCAGCCTGAACTTCACGCAGGACAACGTGAAACAGGTGCTCAACATGCTTAACTCCATCGATGCAGTGGTCGTGCTCATCATCGTCTGTGCGGCATCGCTGGCGTTCGTGGTGCTGTATAACCTCTCCAACATCAACATTGCCGAGCGTGTCAAGGAGATCGCCACCATCAAGGTGCTGGGCTTCTACGACCCAGAGGTCTACGCCTACGTTAACCGCGAGAGCGTGGCCTTAACGCTGATCGGCACGCTGTTAGGCCTGGCAGGCGGCATTGCCCTGCACAGCTTCGTCATCACCACGGTGGAGGTCGATGCCGTCATGTTTGGGCGGCAGATCTACCCCCAAAGCTTTGGCTACGCCATTGCCCTGACCCTGCTGTTCAGCACGCTGGTCAACCTGGTCATGCAGCGGCTGCTGAAACGCATCTCGATGGTAGAGAGCATGAAAGCGCCGGAATAAAACGGACGCATGAAGCTCCTATAAATAGAAGGAGCCGATTGCAAACATATATCTAATGTGAAATAGGTATCATTTTCGTTAAAATCGTTAGATTCGTTAAAGTTGTTGGTATCGTTTTGCTAACGAAAGTGACGACTATGATACCTAGATGAAAGCAGGTAAAAGAAAGCTCCCTCTTTGAGGGGGCTTTTTAAAATTCATCTCTTGACATTTTCCCAATCGGTGATATACTATCCAAGTACGAATATAAACAGTTAGCATGCGAACAATTCATGAATGAACAATTCGCAGGCTAACAAAACGACCCGATAAGGAAGGTGAGAACGATGATCTGCCAAAATCCAGCCACGGTTCGGGATGGCTGCGTAAACAAGCATTTCGGTGCGCTGCTCAGCCATACATCCCGTATGCTGCGCCGCGCTATGGATACCCGCATTGCAGCCGAAGTCACCCCGGAGCTGACCGGTGTGCGCGGCATGCTGCTGGGCGAGATCATCTGCGCGAACAACGAAAACCGTGATGTCTACCAGCGCGATGTAGAACAATGGTTCCACATCCGCCGTTCCAGCGTCACGGCGATCCTGCAGGGCATGGAGCAGGATGGCTTCATCACCCGCTGCTCGGTCGAGAAAGATGCCCGCTTAAAGCGGCTGGCCGCCACCCCCAAAGGGGTGGCCTACCACGACCGCATCCGAGCCAGCATTGACCGCTTTGAGCAGGACCTGCAACAGGGCCTTACCCCCGAAGAAATGGCCGCTGCCCGCGTGGTGCTGAACCAAATCCTGCACAACGCCCAGTCCATCGAGGCCGAAGCAAAACAATCTACCCCGGAAAGGAGCAATGAAACTTGCTGAAAACACTCGGACGTGAGACAAAGGGATTCCGCCTGGTCTCGATCCTGACGCCAATCTTTATGATCTGCGAGGTTATCATGGAGATGATCATCCCCAAACTGATGGCTTCCATCATTGACGATGGCGTCACCCCCGGCAATATGCAGGTCATCTACATCGTTGGTGCCCAGATGATCGTTGCAGCGTTGTTTGGCCTGCTGTTTGGCATTTTGGGTGCCGTGCTTGGCTCCCATGCCGCCACCGGTTTTGCCCGCAATCTGCGCCGCGGCATGTTTAAAAATATCCAGACCTTCAGCTTTGCCAACATCGATAAATACTCTACCGCCGGTCTGGTCACCCGTATGACCACCGACGTTACCAACATCCAAAACGCCTATCAGATGTTGCTGCGCATGTCCATCCGTGCGCCTGCCAGCATGATCGTGGCGCTGATCATGTCCTACACCATCAACCGCCAGCTGGCTAACATTTACTTGATCGCGGTCATCCTGCTGGGCTGCGTGCTGGTGTACATCATGACGCACGCCACCCGCTATTTCACCGAGGCTTTCCGCAAGTACGATGACCTGAACGAGAGCGTGCAGGAGAATGTTTCTGCAATCCGCGTGGTCAAAGCCTACGTGCGGGAAAAGTTCGAGAGCGAGAAGTTCCGCAAGGCCAGCGAGAACGTGCGCAACCTGCTGATGCGCGCTGAACTTATCATCGCCTGGAACGCCCCCTTCATGCAGTTGACCGTCTACAGCTGCATCCTGCTCATCAGCTGGATGGGCGCACGGCTCATCGTCAGCTCCGGCGCCACCACCTTCACCACCGGTGACCTGATGAGCATGCTGAGCTACTGCATGAACATCCTGATGAGCCTGATGATGCTCTCGATGGTGTTTGTCATGATCACCATGTCCGCTGCTTCCGCCAAACGTGTAGCCGAGGTCCTGGATGAGAAGTCTGACCTGACCAACGGCGAAAACCCCGTCATGGACGTCAAGGACGGTTCTGTCAAGTTCGACCACGTCAGCTTCTCCTACAAGAAGAATGGCGAGAAGGTGCTGAGCGACATCGACCTGGACATCAAGTCTGGCGAGACCATCGGCATCATCGGCGGCACCGGCTCGGCCAAGTCCAGCCTGGTGCAGCTGCTGCCCCGCCTGTATGATGTGACCGAGGGCAGCGTCTCCATCGGCGGTGTGGATGTGCGCCGTTATGACCTGGAGACCCTGCGCAATAACGTGGCCATGGTGCTGCAAAAGAACGAATTGTTCAGCGGCACCATCGCCGACAACCTGCGCTGGGGCAACCCTGACGCCACCGACGCAGAGATCGTGGACGCCTGCAAGCAGGCCTGCGCCGATGAATTTATTGAGCGCTTCCCCGATAAGTACCAGACCCACATTGAGCAGGGCGGCAACAATGTATCCGGCGGCCAGAAGCAGCGCCTCTGCATCGCCCGTGCCCTGCTGAAAAAGCCCCGCATCCTGATCCTGGACGACTCCACTTCCGCTGTCGATACCGCCACCGACGCCAGGATCCGCCGTTCCTTTGCCGAGAAGATCCCCGGCACGACGGTGTTCATCGTGGCACAGCGTATTTCCTCTGTCGAGAACGCTGACAAGGTGCTGGTGCTGGATAACGGCAGGGTCAGCGGCTTTGATACCCCCGCCAACCTGCTGAAGACCAACGCCATCTATCAGGATGTCTACAACAGCCAGACCAAAGGCTCCGGCGACTTTGACGAGAAGGGAGGGGAAGCCTGATGGCACAGCAGCCTAAAGTAGTAAAAATGGGCCCCGGCCGCAACGCAGGCCCCCGCCCCAAAGTAGAGAACCCCGGCAAGGTGTTCAAGCGCATCCTGGCCTACGTGATGAAGCAGTACAAGTTCCAGGTCATCCTGGTGCTGTGCTGCATTCTGCTCAGCGTGTTCGCTCAGGTCCAGGGCACCCTGTTCATGCAGACTCTGATCGACAGCTACATCCTGCCCCTGCTGGCCGAAAAGAGCAACGATTTCTCCGGCCTGCTGCATGCCATCACCCGTGTGGCCTGCTTCTACGGCGTGGGCATCCTGGCCGTCTTCATCCAGAACCGCACCATGGCCAAGATCACCCAGGGCACCCTGAAACGTCTGCGCGACGACCTGTTCGTCCACATGCAGACACTGCCCATCAAGTATTTTGACAGCCACGCCCACGGCGACATCATGTCTGTCTACACCAACGATATTGATACCCTGCGCCAGCTCATCAGCCAGAGCCTGCCCCAGCTGGTCAATACGATCATTACGGTAGTCAGCGTATTTTTGTCCATGCTTTACCTCAGCGTGCCGCTGAGCGTACTGACCCTGATCATGGTCGGCGCTATGATGCTGGCCACCAAGTATCTCACCGGCAACTCCGGCAATTACTTCCTCAAGCAGCAGCAAGAGTTGGGCAAAGTCAACGGCTACATCGAGGAAATGATGAACGGTCAGAAGGTCGTCAAGGTTTTCTGCCACGAGGATGCCGCCATCAAGGAGTTCAACGAACTCAACGATGAGCTGTTCCACAGCGCCGACAAGGCCAACGCCTACTCTCTGGTGGCGATGCCCGTCAACGCCCAGCTGGGCAACCTGAGCTATGTGCTCTGCGCTGTGGTCGGCGGTGCGCTGGCCATCGGCGGCGTCGGCAGCCTGACGCTGGGCAAGCTGGCCAGCTTCCTGACCTTTAATAAGAGCTTCAACCAGCCCATCACTCAGATCTCCATGCAGCTGAACTCGGTCGTCATGGCTCTGGCTGGCGGCGCCCGTATCTTCGCCCTGCTGGATGAAAAGTCCGAGGTCAACGAGGGCGACATCACCCTGGTGCATGCCAAGTTCCAAGCCGACGACACCCTGACCGAGACCAACGAGTCCACCGGCATCTGGGCCTGGAAAAAGCAGAACGCCGATGGCACTGTCACTTACACCCAGCTGAAGGGCGACATCGTCTTTAAGGATGTGGACTTCGGCTACGATGAGGGCAAAATCGTCCTGCACGACATCAACCTCTACGGCCGTCCGGGCCAGAAGATCGCTTTCGTCGGTTCTACCGGCGCCGGTAAGACCACCATCACCAACCTGATCAACCGCTTCTACGACATCCAGAAGGGTCAGATCCTCTACGACGGCCACGACATCAAGTCCATCGAAAAGAACGCTCTGCGTTCCTCTCTTGGCATCGTGCTGCAGGATACCCACCTGTTCACCGGCACCGTTATGGAGAACATCCGCTACGGCCGCCTGACCGCCACCGATGAAGAGTGCATGGCCGCCGCCAAGCTGGCCAACGCCGACAGCTTCATCAAGCATCTGCCCGATGGCTACAACACCATGCTGACCGGCGATGGCACCAACCTGAGCCAGGGCCAGCGCCAGCTGCTGGCTATTGCCCGTGCTGCCGTTGCTGACCCGCCGGTGCTGATTTTGGACGAGGCAACTTCCTCCATTGATACCCGCACCGAAAAACTGGTGCAGGACGGCATGGACGGCCTGATGTACGGCCGTACGACCTTCGTCATTGCCCACCGCCTGTCCACCGTCCGCAACTCGGACTGCATCATGGTTTTGGAGCAGGGCCGCATCATCGAGCGCGGCACCCACGACGAGCTGATCGCCCAGAAAGGCCGCTACTACACCCTGTACACAGGCAATTTTGCCGAGAACAACTGAACACATTGACAGCATAGTGTACAGCGTTGCTGCGCAAAAATTGCAGCAATCTGGTGTACAATCAATCAAAATTGCCGGGATGGCTTGCCGCTGTCCCGGCTTTTTTGTGTAAAGTGCCGCATTACCGCCAAAAAGTTGACGAATTGGTAAAAAGTGGTTATAATAGGTGACGTAGCCACGATTATTCGGCTGCATAAGAGACCGCGGCAGAGGGTACAGCGCAACCGATTAGGCAGCGCCGATATAGGCCGCATGGATACGTTTACAGAACTGTTTATGAATAGGGAGGTAGCCAATATGGCAGCCAAGAAGAAAATTGCACAGACCGTGATCACCGAGGGTAAGTACTACACCATCAACGCCGCCAACGGCAAGGTCGTTGAGGTTGCCGATTATAATATCGAGAACGGCGCCAAGATCCAGCTGTGGGACGACGCCAATGCCGAGTGGCAGCAGTGGGGCTTCGTTGCCGCAGGCGACGGCGTCTACCGCGTGCAGAACCGTTTCACCGGCAAGATGATGGACCTGGATATGGGCGGCGTCAGCGACGGCACCCGCGTACACCAGTGGGAGGGTGCCCCCGCTTCCAGCCAGCTGTGGGTGGTCGAGCCTTCCAACGATGGCCGCGTTAAGATCAAGAGCAACCTGGCAGGCAAGCTGCTGGATGCCGGCATGAGCGCTGTCAACGGCACTCCGCTGCAGATCTGGGCCGACGTCAACGGCGAGAACCAGTACTGGACCATCAACGAGGTCACCCGCAAGCCCAAGACCAGCGTGAAGGCTTCCGCCGTCAAGGCTAAGGCCGCTGCTGAAAAGGCTGCTACCGAGATCGTCGACGCTGCTGCTGTGGCGGTTGCCCCCACTGTCGAGAAGGCTGTCAAGGCAGCCAAGCCCGTTGCAGAAAAGGCCGCCAAGGCCGCAAAGCCTGTTGCCGAGAAGGCCGTTAAGGCTGCCAAGCCCGTAGTTGAGAAGACTGTTGAGGCTGCTAAGCCCGTGGTTGAGAAGGCTGTTAAGGCTGCTGAGCCTGTCGTCGAAAAGACCGTCGAGGCTGCTAAGCCGGTCGTCGAGGAAGCTGTCAAGGCTGCTGCCCCTGTTGTGGTGGAGACCGTCAAGGCCGCCGAAAAGGCCGCTGCCGAGGTCAAGACCGCTGTGAACACCGCCGCCAAAAAGCGCGGCCGCAAGAGCAAGCGCAAGTAATTTGCACCTGCACATTCTTGCCAGATAACCCCCTGCACCGAATTATGCTGTAACAAGTTGCCCCCGGTACCGTTAAGTACCGGGGGCTTTTGGTTTTATATTAGGTTTTTACGGGCAAGATCAACCCAACGCCGCGATGCTCTCTTTGATCTTCGCGGTCTTTTCCTGGGCGGCGGCCAGCTTGGCGCGGGTCTCCTCCACCAGCTTGGCGGGGGCTTTCTCCACGAACTTCGGGTTGTTCAGCTGGTTGGTGAACATGCCCAGCTCCTTCTCGGCCTTGGTCAGCTCCTTGTTCAGGCGGGCCAGCTCCTTCTCACGGTCAATCAGCTCCATCATCGGGATAAAGCCCTTGGCATCCGGGGTAGCCACGTTTACCATGCCGTCGGCGCTGCCCTCATACTTAGGGGTCACGGTCACGTCGGTGGCAAAGGCAAAGCGGGCCAGGTAGGCGCCGCCCTTCTCAAAGGCAGCGGGGCTGGCAGTCTCAATGACCATGCTGGTCTTCTTGGCGGGGTGGACGTTCATCTCGGCGCGCATGGTACGCACAGCCTTGATGTAATCCATCAGTTTTTCAAAGTCAGCGCAGTCCTCGGCCCAGATCTTCATGTTCTCATTGCCCGGCCACAGCTGGGTCATGATGGTCTCGCCGCTGCCGGGCAGGGCCTGATAGATCTCCTCGGTGATGAACGGCATGAAGGGATGCAGCAGCTTCAGTGCGCGGTCCAGCACATACACCAGCACCTTGCGGGCGGTGTCGGCGGCCTGGGCGTCGTCGCCGTTCAGGCGGGTCTTGCAAATTTCGATGTACCAGTCGCAGTACACTTCCCAAATAAAGTTCTCCACCTTCTCGGCGGCCAGGCCCAGCTCGTACTTATCCAGGTTGGCGGTAGCGTCGGCGGCCATCTTGGCCAGCTCGCTCAGCACCCACTTGTCGCTCATGTCCAGCTGCTCCTCTGCGGGCAGGCCGGGCTGGAAGTCCTCGGGCAGGTTCATCTGCACAAAGCGGGAAGCATTCCACAGCTTGTTGGCAAAGTTACGGGCAGCCAGCACCTTTTCATCGCTGTAACGCATATCGTTGCCGGCGGTGGAACCGATGATGAGCATCAGGCGCAGGGCGTCGGCACCGTACTGGTCAATGACTTCCAGCGGGTCGATGCCGTTGCCCAGGCTCTTGGACATCTTGCGGCCCTGGCTGT
>ERZ841120.898-NODE-898-length-15741-cov-3.160334_pt1 | contig 15741 bp, 18 predicted proteins | sample MGYA00519572_ERZ841120 | MGnify/ENA primary metagenome ERZ841120 (study PRJEB31850, sample SAMEA3708890) | human gut metagenome | biome: human gut; feature: human-associated habitat; material: faeces | place: China | collected 2014 ... | reverse complement strand
TCTTGGACGAAGCATTTGCGACTGAAGGTCCAGTTGTTGTTGAAGTACCAGTGGATTACTCACACAACTTCGAATTGATGTCACAATTGATTGAATCAGAAATCTAATGATGAGGGGGTGTCCGGTCATGGACGCCCCTTTTTTGTAAAAAAATAGGAGGAATCGAATAATGGCAACGGTTTATCAACATAGTACGTTAGCTGCATTGATGGCAGGATTGTTGGGCGGTACGATAACTGTCGGCGAACTGAAGGAACATGGTGATACAGGTATCGGTACGTTACACGGTGTCGATGGGGAAGTCATCATTTTGAATGGTGAGGTTTACCAAGCTGAGTCATCAGGGAAAGTTAATCATATTACGGACATGTCGACCCTGGTGCCTTTTGCGACTGTGCACCAGGCTCATGGGCCTGAGTCAAAGGCGATTACCTTGAAAGATGTTACGTTGAGTAATGTTGACGTCATTAATGAATACAACTTGTACAATAATTTTTCAGGAATCGGCCTGCATGGTGAGTTTTCACACATCAAGGTGCGTATTGCACCCAAGGCATCTGAACCGTTTCCGTCATTGCTTGAGATTACCAAGCAACAACCAGTTTTCGAACGTGAAAATGTTTCTGGTACGCTGGTTGGCTATTACTCACCTGAGTTATACCATGGTGTGGTAGCTGCTGGTTGGCACGTTCACTTTATTAGTGATGATCGTCAATTTGCGGGCCACGTCTTGGAATTCCAGGCACCTGAATTAACGGGGTCACTGGTGGCGTTCTCTGACTATCAGTTGCATTTGCCAATTGAAAATACCGCTTTCCGTGAACACCATCTCGATATGAACGGGCTTCGCGAAGGTGTTACTGCGGCTGAAGGTAACACAAACGATTAAGAAGATTATGGCAGACACAATTGTCTGCCATTTTTTTGGTAAAGGCGGTACAATGACTGAGTAAGAAAAGTAGAGGTAAAGAAAGATGAGCGAATTTATGCAAGCAGTTGTGACCACTTCAAATGAGGCACAACCACTCGAGGTAATGACGATTCCTGCGCCAGTTGTTTCAGATGAAGATGTGCTTGTTCGTGTGAAAGCTGTGGCGGTTAATCCGGTTGATGGTAAGCAACGTCAAGCGGCAGTCACAAATAAGTCGTCCCATGTTTTAGGTTTTGATGCGACTGGTGAAGTCGTTGCAGTCGGAGCTAAGGTGACGGATTTCAAGTTAGGCGATACTGTATTTTACGCTGGTCAGTTGGGCCGTTTAGGTGCGAATGCAGAGTTGCAAGCGGTCAACGCAGCACTGGTTGCTAAAGCGCCGACAACGTTATCGCACGCTGAAGCAGCTGCGCTACCCCTGACTTTTTTGACGGCATATGAGTTACTAGTCGATAAGTTTGGCCTGACAGTTGCTGAAAATAGTGCAAAGGGTCAAACGATTCTCATTATTAATGGTGCTGGTGGCGTTGGGTCAATCATGATCCAATTAGCAAAGTGGATGGGGATGACGGTCGTTGCGACGGCTTCACGTCAAGAAACAAGCGACTGGGTAACCAAGTTGGGTGCCGATCATGTGGTTAACCACCGACGTGATTATGTGGCGGATATGCACAGCTTGGGCTTTGATTTAGTACCGTACATTGCAATTTTGCATGCCCCGGAAGCCCATTTTGAACAAGCAGCAGCTTTGGTTGGACCGTTTGGCCACATTGGAGCTATTGTGGAGTCAGTGGAACCTTTGCCGGTTGGGTTAATTAAAAATAAGGCAGCATCTCTTGATTGGGAATTTATGTTTGCCAAGGCTAATTATGGGGTCAACATGGCGACACAGGGTCGTGCCCTAGCATTGGCAGCGACGTTAGCAGATCAAGGTGTTTTACGGACAACTTTGACGGAGACGATGACCGGCATGACGGCTGAAACAATTCTGGCAGCACAAGAAAAAGTGGCCGCCGGCAAAGTTAACGGCAAACTCGCGATTGAATTTTAAATAAAATTTAAAAAACGACCGATTCTTTGTGACATTGGTCGTTTTTTGATTCAGTTGACAAAAAACAGATAATTTTAAAACGTGTCACACCTGATTGTTATGCCCGGGCTGACTTGGCGTCGTGATTGTGGGATTGTGTCACACCATTCAAATTTTGAAAACACTTGTGAAAAACATTTTGTGACCGTGAAATTTGCGCGAAAATTATGGCAATATTTACGCAAAATATGGCTTTGTAATACTAATGCAAACTTCGTCATTGTAAACCAATGAATTGTGCCTTGAAGTGCAAATTATTTCGCGTAGAATAAATAACGTACAAATAATAAAGATAATAAAGAAAAGATTAAGAATTGGTTGGTTCTTACGTTTAATAAATCTATATTTGATAGGGGAATATCATAAACATGAATGTATCTGTTAAAAATACGTTATTGGCAGCTGCGGGAACTGTTGCTGCGTTGACTGGATCATCTGTTGTTGCATCAGCAGATTCTGTAACTGTTAAAGCCGGCGATACGTTGTACGCGATTGCAACAGCGCACAATACAACGGTAAATGCCTTGGCTTCAGCAAACGGATTGTCAAACATCAACATGATTTTTGTTGGACAACAATTGCAATTGCCTGGGACATCAGCTAACAACACTGCACCAGCAACAAACAACAACGCATCAGCAAACACAACGACGTCTGCTGGGGCTTCAAACGCAACGTACACGGTTAAGGCCGGTGATTCTTTGTGGGGCATTGCAAACAGCAATGGCATGACTTTGTCAGAATTGTTGTCATTGAATGGGTTGCAAGCAAATTCATACATCTTCCCAGGTGACTCATTGAAGATTTCGGGTGCCGGTGCTGCGACTGCAACACCATCAGCGCCAGCTACAGATAATAGCCAATCTTCTGCTAACACTAACAACAACTGGGGCACTGTTGATAACGGCTACACAAATTCAAACAACACGGTGTCATCAACAAACACGTACCCATACGGACAATGCACGTGGTACGTTAAGGGTGATTTGAACTGGGTTGGTAACTACTGGGGTAACGCAGTAGACTGGGCTTCAACGGCGGTTGCAGCTGGTCACACTGTTAACTCAGTACCAACGGTTGGTTCAATTGCCTACTTTGCAGCTGGTGTTCAAGGTGCTTCATCATACGGACACGTTGCGGTCGTTGATTCAGTTAACGCTGATGGTACAGTGACGATTTCAGAAGCAAACTATGCAGGAATGTTGTATCACGAGCGTACAATTCCAACGTCAGGTTTGTTGTTCATTCACCAATAAGAGAGATTTAATGAGAGCTCGCAAGTGTGGGCTCTTTTTTGTATAACGAGGAGAAAAGTGATGCCGTTCGAACTAACGCCTGGCCGGGTAATTCATACTGATGATGTTGGTCAGATTGACGCAGAAATGCGATTTGATGTCCCGAAAGGTGAGGCCCCTTTTGCCATTACCTTTGCCGAATTTAAAAATAAAATGGCGGGGGCCCGTGTGCAACGCGTGATGATGCAAATGATCATGGCGAGTTTACGCGAAAACATTGGGCAAACATTGCGCAGTGTACTTGGTCGGCCGTATCAATTGCAAGGCAATACACCTGCAGATGGGTTTGATGCCGGCGGCTTGATTCAATATGTCTATAATCACGTATTTGGCGTCAGTTTTCCGCAAAATATTGCCAAGCAGTTCACCTTGGTTCAGCAAGTGACCTTAGCGGAATCGATGCCGGGGGATATCTTAGTTTGGGGCAGTCTAGCGGTACCAACGGCGGCTGGTGTGTACTTAGGCGGTGGGAAATATATCACGGTTGATATACTAAATGACGTTGTGCAAATCAAAGCGGTGACCCAGTCGTGGTTGCCTGATGTTATTGGATCCTTACGTTAATTTTAGGTACGGTCGGGTATAATGATTATGAGGGGGTGACAATATGGAATTTACATTTGAACCAGGACGCCTATATCATGAAACAGACGGCCAAGTCGACGCAGAAATCCTATTTCCAGCGATCAACGATGGGCAAACGTGGTCGATTGACTACACCTTTGTGGATCCGGCATTGCGAGGCCAAGGGATTGCGGGGCAGTTGTTAGCTGAAGTTGTTCGGCGAGCTCAAGTTGACCAAGTCACACTACGACCGGTTTGTTCATATGCTAGAATGGCGTTCTTTAGGAATCCGGAATATCAGGCTTTGCAGGCCAAAAGTTAAGAGTTAGTTGAAGCATTCCGAAAATAACCGGTGTGCTTTTTAATTTGGGGCGTTTTTCGATATACTTAAAACATAACTAACTTTGGGGGATAATTATGAAACGTGGATTTGCAGTTGTTTCAAAATACGCAACGGCGGGGCTTAATCTTCCCCAACGCGCAACGAAAATGGCGGCTGGATACGACTTTGAGGTCGCTGAGGACTTTACGCTACCATCAATTTGGAAGCTCCCATTTATTAAGATTTTGGCGTCACTATATATGAAGCGACAATTGACAGATTACGATTACGAAGAGGCGACAGCAACATTGAAGCCTCTCTTAGTACCGACTGGTATTAAGGCTTACATGGGTGAAAATGAATATTTAATGATTGCCAATCGGTCATCCAATCCGTTGAAGCGTGGGATGATTTTGCCAAATGGGGTCGGCATTATTGATGCGGACTATGTGGATAACGATAAGAATGAGGGTGAAATCTTTATTCAGATGGTTAATTGGGGCATCCGAGATATGCATCTAAAAAAGGGTGAACGCATCGGCCAAGGCATTTTCATGCCGTTTTTGGTAACGGATGATGATGCAACGCAAGAGAAGAATGATCGTACGGGGGGCTTTGGTAGTTCCGGCGTACATTAAGAGAGGTAGGAGAAATGGCAAAAACAAAAACCCAGTTTGTATGTTCTAACTGTGGGTATGTTTCACAACGTTACATGGGACGTTGCTCTAACTGTGGTGCCTGGGGAACGTTCGTTGAAGAAGTTATTCAACCAGAAAAGGCGGACCGAAAGTCACGCGTTAACCTGGCTGGACAAATTGCGAAGGTTGAGCGATTAGGCCAAGTTAGCATCGAGGAGACGCCACGTGTCGATACGCAAATTGATGAATTTAACCGGGTACTTGGTGGCGGAATCGTACCTGGGTCAATGGTTTTGATCGGTGGTGACCCAGGGATTGGAAAGTCAACGTTGCTACTTCAGGTGTCAAGTCAGTTGGCGAATTCAGGCGGAACGATTTTGTACGTCGCTGGAGAAGAAAGTGCTTCACAGATTAAGTTGCGAGCAGAACGCTTGGGAGTTCGTGGCGATGCGGATTTCTTCTTGTACCCAGAAACGGACATGAGCCAAATTCGTAAGGCAATCGATGAAACAAAGCCGGATTATGTCATTATCGACTCAATCCAAACCATGCAACAACCAGATGTTTCATCGGCGGTTGGATCAGTTGCACAAATTCGTGAGACGACCGCCGAATTGCTCCAAATCGCGAAGACGAACGGGATTACAATTTTTATTGTTGGTCACGTAACCAAGGATGGTGCCATCGCTGGACCAAAGATTTTGGAACACATGGTGGATACGGTACTTTACTTTGAGGGTGATAATCAGCGTAGTTTCCGGTTGCTACGAGCTGTTAAGAATCGATTCGGTTCAACAAATGAGTTAGGGGTCTTTGAAATGAACGAGGGTGGTTTGGCAGAAGTGACGAACCCATCTGGTTTATTCTTGGAAGACCGTCTCTCAGACGCCAGTGGTTCGGCAGTGGTCGTTGCGATGGAAGGCTCTCGACCAATTTTGGTTGAAGTCCAGGCGTTGGTGACACCAACCGTCTTTGGTAATGCCCAACGCACAGCAGCCGGCATTGATCGCAATCGTATTTCACTGTTGATGGCTGTCTTAGAAAAGCGTGCAAACTTGTTGTTGCAGAACCAGGATGCCTATGTGCGTGCTGCAGGCGGTGTAAAGCTAGACGAACCAGCAATCGACTTGGCTGTTGCGGTTGCAATTGCTTCGAGTTACCGGGATAAGGGAACACGGGCAACTGACGCATTTGTCGGTGAAATTGGTTTGACTGGTGAAATCCGGCGGGTGCCAAATGTGGTTGATCGCATTCTTGAAGCGAAAAAACTTGGTTTCAAACGAGTATTTGTGCCACAGCATTCAGTTGATACAATGAAAGATATACCGGGCATTCAAATTATCGGTGTGGCCACATTGGCAGATGCTTTACGGTTGGCATTAGATTAATTTAAAGGGGAAACTATGCGTAGGCGAATAATTCAGGTAGCTTTTTTGGTTGCTGGAGGTGCGCTCGCGATAACAGTATTGCCAATCATTTGGCGCATTTTGGGTGAACATAATCAGATTTGGTTAAATAACCCAATTGTGAACTTTATTATTGGTGGCATATTGTTTTATATCTTGAGCATACCTTTATGGCGACCAATCGATCAGGGGATTAAGCGAATTGAAACGTATTTGAACCAGCAGTCACCACTCTTGTTGCTGATTGGTTCATTATCAACTTTGATTGGCTTGGTGATTGCGGTGGTTGTCACCGTACCGTTGCAGCGGGCGAATAATTTCTTTTTAAGTGCAGTTATTCCAGTTATCGTCATGGTGCTGTTGGGGTATTTGGGCTTCCGTTTGGGGACAACGCGGATTGATGAGTGGCGGAATTTAATTCCCAACTTAAATAACGTCACGAAGCGGGTAAGGCCACGTCGTTCAGCTAATCAAAGTGACGTGCTAACGGATGAGGAAACAAACTATCACCACTATAAAATTTTAGATACGAATATCTTGATTGACGGTCGAATTGCAGATTTAGTGAAGACTGGCTTTATCGAAGGGACACTGTTGGTCCCCAACTTCGTCCTGTATGAGTTGCAATACATTGCTGATGCGGGTGAGTCATTGAAGCGTGTCCGCGGTCGGCGTGGTCTTGATATCTTGAATGAGTTGCGTGAAACGGACGCTATTCCACTTGAAATGTGGGAGGGCGACTATGAAGAAATTAAAGAAGTGGACGAAAAACTAATTCAATTAGCCAAGGACGTTAACGGTATTTTGGTAACGAACGATTACAACTTGAATAAGGTGACAAAGTTCCAAAACGTTGAGGTTCTGAACATCAATGAATTAGCTGGCGCATTGCGTCCACGGGTTGCGGTTGGTGATCGTTTCAAGGTGACCTTGGTCAAAAATGGTACTGAACGCAAGCAAGCAGTTGGTTATCTTGATGACGGCACGATGGTCGTGGCTGAAGAAGGTCGTGACCATTTGCAAGAGACCGTGACGGTTGAAGTAACGTCGGCATTACAAACAGATGCTGGCCGTATGATTTTTGGTGTGGTTGTCGATTAAGGACTTAACATTGAAAGTCGTTAAAAACCGCGGTATATTAGTAAGCGGTATTATAAACAGAAAAAAAGGAGTAGACTAGCATGGCTGAGACTACTGAAAAGAAGATTCGTGTACGTTACGCCCCATCTCCAACTGGGCACCTACACATTGGAAACGCTCGTACGGCATTGTTTAACTGGTTGTTCGCGCGTCACTATAAGGGTGAATTTGTGATCCGTATTGAAGACACTGACCAAGCGCGTAACATCGCTGATGGTGAGAAGTCACAATTGGACAACTTGGCATGGTTGGGCTTGGACTGGGATGAATCACCAGCCAACCCAGGTGAGTACGGTCCATACCGTCAATCAGAACGTATGGATATTTACAAGCCATTGATTCAAGAGTTGTTGGACCGCGGTTTGGCGTACAAGTCATACAAGACGTCTGAAGAATTGGAAGCTGAGCGTGAGGCACAAATTGCTGCAAAGCAAGCCCCACACTACGTTTACGAATATGCTGGCATGTCAGATGACGAAATTGCAGCCGCACAAGCTGAAGCTGAAGCAAAGGGCTTGCAACCAGTTGTTCGTTTCCGTGTTCCAGAAGACAAGCCATATGCTTGGGATGATATCGTAAAGGGTCATGTTGAAATCAACTCAAACACTATCGGTGGTGACTGGGTTATTCAAAAGGCTGATGGTATGCCAACGTACAACTTTGCCGTTGTTGTGGACGACCACATGATGGAAATCTCTCACGTATTGCGTGGGGATGACCACGTGTCAAACACGCCAAAGCAATTGATGATTTACGAAGCCTTCGGTTGGGAAGCGCCAATCTTTGGTCACATGACGTTGATCATCAACGCTGAGACAGGTAAGAAGTTGTCAAAGCGTGACGAGTCAATCTTGCAATTCATCGAGCAATATCGTGAATTGGGTTACTTGCCTGAAGCAATGTTGAACTTCATTGTTTTGTTGGGATGGTCACCAGTGGGTGAAAAGGAAATCTTCAACAAGAACCAATTGGTTAAGATGTTTGATGAAGCCCGCTTGTCAAAGTCACCAGCTAAGTTTGATAACAAGAAGCTTGAATGGGTTAACAACCAATGGATCAAGACGGCTGACCAAAACATGGTCTTTGACAAGTTGATGCAACAACTTGTTAAGTCAGAATTGGTTAACCCAGCCGAATTAACGGCGGAAAAGATGCAATGGTTGCGGTCAGTGATGAATGTATACATGGATGGTGTTTCATACACGTCACAAATTGTGCCATTGGTAAAGCCGGTCTTCTTTGAGATGCCAGCTGCTGATGCTATTACGGATTCAGCAAAGGAATGGATGGCCGCTGAAAACGTGCCAGCAATGTTGAACTTGTTCATCGAAAAGATTGAAGCAATGCCATTGTTCACGGCAGCTGCTATCTTGACGGCAATCCGCGAAATTCAAAACGAAATGGACGTCAAGGCCCGTGCTTTGTGGAACCCATTGCGTATTGCAACGACGCGTGAGGAGCAAGGTCCAAACCTTGGTGAATTGCTAGAATTGCTAGGACGCGAGCAAACAATCGCAAACATCCGCGAATTCTTGTAAAATTTAACAACTAATTAGCTCAGTACCAATTCGGTGCTGGGCTTTTTTTGTCGGCGTTCAGGGTCGACGCGTTGCGTCGAGGCATGGGACTGGGGGATTTCTCTGACAAAGATGACCCACGGGACACGCCCAACCGCGAGCACTGCCCGTGGCTCCCTTGCCGGTCGCATGCACCAAACTGGAAACTTGGGGTTTTGGCGCATAGACGGGCAGCGGTCGGGTCGGGCTTCTCTGTCCCACGGACAATCGCTCCGAAATACCCCAGCCCCATGCCAGCAGCCAAGATAGTCTCTATTTGTTTGATTATCATTGATTAGGGGTGCACGTCCATTCATGTTTCCCCTTCTCAACACTTTGATAGTCAAAGTCAGGCCTGTTGCTCGTGCAGTAGCACGACATATGTTAACCAAATTCAAAAAGCACAACACCTGCATTAGGCGTTGTGCTTTTTTGGTATTTATTCAAATAGGCTCATGATGACGCGCTTCGCATCGCGGTACCATTGTACAACTTGTGATGCTTGTGCAACATCGCGGGTCATGATCAAATCTACCTTAGGCGGACTTGCTAAATAGTCATTCGCTGCGTTACGTTCGGCTGTTGTGCCCCCATCAACGAAAACCGTTTCTTGGTGATCAACAACGTGCCCCTTTGCAATTGGCGCAATCATATCGTTATTTGACCGAATCGTCATGTTGAGTTTGCCGTCGCGTAATGCGGTTGGCACGAACATTGAGACCGCCGTCTTCGTAGCGATTGGGAAACGTTCTTCCCCGGCACGCGCTTCTTCAACTTGCACCCGTTGAATAACCGTTCCCTTAGCCAAGGTCTTAACCGTCATCGCCGACTTAACCGCGTTTAACATGGCCACCGTTTGGGAGAACGTGTGGTCACTACCGAGCACTACGGTCACCACTTGGCGACCTTCCAAGGTTGTTAACCCGATGAACGTACTGTGGACTGACAAGGCATACCCAGTTTTCAAACCGGTAAACTTATATCCTTGGCCATCAGCTAGCAATTTATCTGAGTTTTCAATCGTTTCCGTCCCGGTAGCCCCACTTGGAACCTCCGCTGTTTGCATGCTCGTAATTTGTTGGATTTCAGGGTAATCAGTCACCAAATGACGACCAACAATCGCTAATTCACGGGCCGACAGTTCATTTTCCACATCCGCACCCAGCTTAGGATTCGTTAACGCACCCATATCACCGTTCGTCAAACCGGCACCAGATACAATGGTCGTATCCTTGATGCCCCAGCTGGTTAACAAATCTTGAATTTGTTGGTTAACACCCGTATCCGTACCAGACACGGCATAGCCCAATGCTAACGCCGCTGCATTCGCTGATTTAATCAATGCCATTTCCATCAACTCTTGAATGGTATAGGCACGTTCCGTACTAAGTGGCACATTAGCCAAAGCTGGCTCGTTACTAATGGCGACAATCGAAGCTGGCACTTTAATCTGTGACTGCATCGACAGACGTCCCTCTTTAATGGCTTGTTCAACCAAATAAACCGTCAATAATTTTGAAATTGAGGCAATCGGCATCCGCTCGTTACCATTTTTGTCTGCTAACACCTGGCCAGTCTGCACATCGGCCACCACTGCACTTTGCGCGTCCACTTTGGGCGTCACCGTTGCAGCTGATGCCGACGTAGCAATCCCTGTCACTAACAGAATTCCCGCCAGTAAGCCTGCCCACACACGCTTTGTCATATCTCTTAGGCCTCATTTCCTAGTTCTGGTTGTAAAGGCAACTGGACAATAAAGCTCGTCAAATCATCATCTGATTCAACTCGCACCGTCCCCCCATGCGCCTCGACAACGCCATTCACGATTGCTAAACCAAGACCGGTCCCACCCGTCTTAGTATTCCGTGAACTCTCCACCCGATAAAAGCGATCAAACAACCGCTTGATTGAATCGGCCGGAATTTTTTCACCGTTATTTTGCACGCGAACTTCTACATAATTTTCGCTTTTGTTAGTCTTGGCTGTCAACCGCACAAATGTTGCGCCATCGCCATACTTCAAAGCGTTATTGATCAAATTCATAAAGACACGTGCCAAACGGTCAGGATCACCAACCATTTCAATCGTATCCGGATTGGTAACCGCTGAGACAACAACGTGCTTATTCTTAGCTTCTAACTCGTAGTTAACTGCCAATTGTTGCAACATGGCCGCTAAATCTAACGGCGCCCAGCGTAACTTGAAATCAACCTGATGGACCTGTGTGTAATCAAACAAATCTTCGACCAACGATTTCATTTGGCCCGCCTTCGAAAAGGCCGTGTTAGCATATTTCACCAAATCCTTGCGTGCTAACTTTTCATCTTCATCATTAATAATCAGGCCTAAGTAACCCAAAATTGATGTTAATGGTGTCCGCAAATCGTGCGACACATTCGTAATCATTTCGTCCTTTGAACGCTCAATTTCACGTTCTTCAGCCATTGCGGCTTGCGCGGCATCAAAAACGCCATTTACATTCGTTACGAGGGGCCGCAATCGACGTCCCCAACGCTTTTCCGGCAATCCTTCACTTTCTGTATCACGAACACGTGGTGCCAAATCACTCACCGCTTCGATTAAGCGGTTAAGCAATACTGCTTCGTAGAAATGGCGAATCAACAACAGCCACAACACAACGACCACTAAGCCAACGATAATGACGAGTGGTTGCTGTTGCGCCCAAGCTGCTTGTAATTCAAGCAGCCAGTTGGCACTTGTCCAGGCTGAACGGGTGACTAAGATGCCCCCAATGCCCATAAATACAAAAAGCAGGGCCGAAACGACTGCCTTGACCACCCACAGGAGCCAATCCAGTACACTTAGTTTCATCCCTACTTCTCACTTTCTATTGCATAGATGCAAATCTATACCTTACAAAACTTCAATCTTGTAACCAACACCCCAAACGGTTTGGACCACTTGGTTACCACCAGTTGCTGCTTCCAACTTATCGCGCAAGTGTGAAACGTGCACCATAACTGTCTTCGCAGACACAACTGATTCTTGTTGCCAAACGCGTTCAAAAATGTCGTCAGCACTGAACACACGATTTGGGTGTGAAGCCAACAAGTACAAGATACCGAACTCCAACGCCGTCAAGTTAACCTCAACACCGTCAGCCGTCTTAACTTCGTGGCTGTCCTTGTTAATCGTCAAAGGACCGATATCAAGCACTTCTGGCGTTGCTTGCGCCATACCGTTTTGGGCACGACGCAACAACGCACGGACGCGGGCCATCACTTCAAGCGGATTGAATGGCTTCGTTACGTAGTCATCCGCACCCGTAATCAACCCTTGAATCTTGTCCATCGCACCTGACTTAGCAGACAACATCAAGATTGGCACGGGGTTGTCCTTACGAACTTCCTTCAACACTTCCGTACCGTTCATTTCAGGCATCATGATATCCAAAATAATCAAACCAATATCAGGGTTCGTGCGAATCTTTGTCATCGCTTCCCTACCATCACTGGCAATCACTGGCTCGTAACCTTCGTTCTTCACGTAGATTTCAAGCAATTCAGCAATTTCGTGATCATCGTCAACAATCAAAATCTTCATGGCTAATCCCTCACTGATTTCTGTGCTTACTTCGTGTCTTGACGTGGACGTGTTGCACTACCCAAGAATCCACCTTGAATACCCGTCTTAACGCGCCAGAAGCGGAAGCCGATGAAGGCCAATACCGCAAGGATCAAGTAGACCCAACCTGGCAACAATGGGTTGATGATTGATGGCAAGTAGGCGAAGCCCATGTATGCCAAGAACCAAAGGACAAACGCACCAACAGAAACCACAATCTTCTTCCAAAGTGGTGTCTGTACGCCATCCTTGCTTGGTGCAAGGGTCATCGTTACGGCGGCGAAGAAGACACCACCCAACAATGACGTCAAAACAAGTGATGTGATACCGGCTGCCCCAGCACTACCGGCTTGGTTAGCCTTGCTGAACATCAACGTCAAGCCAAACATAAAGCTAAACATCATAAAGAAGGCAATGGCATTATCAACCATCAATGGCCAGAAGCCGTACGTGGCATAACCACGGGCAGGCGTTTCAGCCGCTTGCTTTGCCTTGAAGCCCAATGCTTCAGCTGGCGTGTTAAACAATTGCTTCGCTGTGGCACCCGTCTTTTGACCGTCCAACAACTTTGCCCCAACTTCGGCAATCAAACCGGCCTTTGATGCATCCCCATCAACGAGTTGCACCATTTGCCAAATAAATTCTTGATTACGCTTCGTCAAACCAGATGTTGCCAAATCGGCACGCGTTGGCAACGCTGGTTGAGCTTGCGTTTCTTGTGATTCTGTCATGTAGTCCCCCAATTAAACGTTGAACAAGAATTCGATGATATCACCGTCTTGTACAACGTATTCCTTACCTTCTGAACGGCGACGGCCAGCTTCCTTAACGGCCTTCATTGAACCATATTCGTCCAAGTCAGCAAAAGCGACCGTTTCAGCACGGATAAAGCCACGCTCAAAGTCAGAGTGAATAACTCCGGCAACTTGTGGTGCCTTCATGCCGGCACGGAACGTCCAAGCACGCGTCTCCTTACCACCAGCGGTAAAGAACGTCCGCAAGTCCAACAAGTGGTAGGCTGAACGAATCAAACGGTTCAAACCTGGTTCCGTAATGCCTTGCAATTCCATCAATTCAGCCTTATCTTCATCATCCATGCCGGCCAACTCTTCTTCAGCACGGGCTGAAATACCGATGACATCAGCATTTTCAGCAGCCGCAAATTCCTTGATTTGTTGGAAGTACTTTGATGATTCTGGATCAGCCATATCATCTTCCGCCACGTTTGCTACGTACAAGACGGGCTTTGACGTCAACAAGAACAAGCCACGTACAATCTTTTGCTCGTCTTCGTTCCAGTCGATTGAACGGGCTGGCTTACCCTCTTCCAAAACAGGCTTCAACTTAGCCAAGACCTCAAATTCTGCCGCAGCATCCTTATCCTTAGCTTGCTTAGCCTTCTTTTCAACCGTCGCATAACGCTTATCAACAGATTCCAAATCGGCCAAAATCAATTCCAAGTTAATGGTGTTGATATCGTCGATTGGGTCAACCTTACCGCTAACGTGAGTAATGTCATCATCATCAAACGCACGAACCACGTGAACAATGGCATTCACTTGGCGGATGTTCTCCAAGAACTTGTTACCCAAACCTTCACCCTTTGAGGCACCCTTAACGATTCCGGCAATGTCAGTAAATTCAAAGGTCGTTGGTACGATCTTGTCAGCTGGCACCAATTCTTGGATACGAGCCAAACGATCATCAGGCACTTCGACCATTCCCACGTTTGGTTCAATCGTGGCGAATGGGTAGTTAGCCATTTCGGCACCTGCCTTGGTGATTGCGTTAAACAAAGTTGACTTACCAACGTTTGGCAAACCAACGATTCCTGCTGTAAGAGCCATTTTTATATACCTATCTCTCTAAATTAATCTTGTTGTTCTGACGCCTTGCGCAAAATACGCTTCAAGCGCTTATCAAAGTCGTGGCGTGTCATCATGACTTGGTGACCGCAGCCTTGGCACGTCAACTTAATGTCCGCACCAACGCGCATAATTTCCCACTCATTTGCGCCACACGCGTGTGGCTTCTTCATTTCAACGATATCATGCAAGTTGTACATTTATCCAACCCCCACTTAGTCCTCATCGAATGAAATGCCCAATACATCAAAGATGCGGTTCAAATCATCATCTGACAAGTATGCAATTTCAATTTTACCAGCACCCTTACGATTACGGGTGACGTTGACCTTCGTCCCAAACTTATCTTCCAAAGCAGCCGTCGTTGCCTTCAAATAAGCTGATGGTTCGTCGTTACCCTTACCAGTAGTGTCAGCTTGTTCGTTCAACTTGTTAACCAATTGTTCAAGTTGACGAACCGTCATGCTTTCCGCAATTGCACGCTTGGCAACTGGCACAATGCGACGCTTGTTGCGCAATCCGAGCAACGTACGCGCTTGTCCCATTGATAGTTGACCAGCTTGCAACATATCCTTCACTTCGTCAGGCAAGTTAAGCAAACGAAGGAAGTTAGCCACGGCTGAGCGAGCCTTACCAAGGCGCTTAGCCACTTGTTCTTGCGTCAACTTCAACGCATCCATCATGTCGCGATAAGCTTGCGCCTCTTCAAGTGGCGTCAAGTCTTCGCGTTGCAAGTTTTCCAAGATAGCGGCTTGCATCATTTGTTCGTCGTCTAACTTACGAACAATCGCCGGCACGTCCTTCTTGCCCGCCAATTGTGAGGCACGCCAACGACGCTCACCGGCCAACAACTCGTATTGCGTGTTGTCCTTAGGGTTGTGACGCACAATCACTGGTTGCAACACGCCGTTTTCCTTGATTGATGCTGCCAAATCTTGCAAAGCATCTTGATCAAAGACATGACGTGGTTGGAATGGGTTCGCCACAATCTTGTCGATTGCAATATCACGAACCGTATCAGTCGTTGCAATTTCTGTATCAAGACCTTGTTCAGCAAACAAAGCGCCTAGACCGCCACCGTTACCACCGAGGCCACCCAAACCTGACTTCTTAGTGTTCGCCATGAGCTGCCAAGACCTCCTTTGCCAAGTCCATATAAACTTCGGCTCCCTTTGACTTTGAATCATAGTCAATGATTGCCAATCCACGTGATGGCGCTTCTGACAAACGCACGTTACGTGGAATAACCGTGTCGTACACATCGCTACCGAAGTACTCACGCACATTTTGAATAACATCTGATGACAAGTTGGTACGAGGATCAACCATCGTCATCAACACACCCTCAA
>ERZ841120.897-NODE-897-length-15767-cov-3.235998_pt1 | contig 15767 bp, 10 predicted proteins | sample MGYA00519572_ERZ841120 | MGnify/ENA primary metagenome ERZ841120 (study PRJEB31850, sample SAMEA3708890) | human gut metagenome | biome: human gut; feature: human-associated habitat; material: faeces | place: China | collected 2014 ... | reverse complement strand
GTGAGGGCGAGCTGATCTTTCGGTTGGTGTACCACAAAGCCGGGTGCAGAAAGCCGTTTGAGCGGCTTTGGATTTCCTCGATGGAAGATGTAGCAATCAAGGAGGGCTTTGAAAATCTCAGGTCTGGAACGGAATATGATGCTTTGTATGAAGCAGCACTGTGTCGAGAACGAGCCGACTGGATTGTTGGTATTAACGCTACTCGACTTTTTTCGACCCTTTACGGGCAGACCCTGAATGTTGGTCGTGTTATGACCCCTACCCTTGCTATGGCTGTTATGCGAGAAGCTGCCATTTCCGCATTCAAGCCTGAACTGTTCTACACAGTTCAGATTGGATTGGATGGTTTTACGGCTGCAAGCGAACGCTTCAAAACCAAGGCAGCAGCCGAAGCTGTCAAACAAAGCTGTTCGGTGGCAATCGTTCAGAAAGCTGAATGTAAGGAGAAAACAGAAAAGCCGCCTGCGCTCTATGACCTGACCAGTTTACAGAGAGAAGCCAACCGTGTGCTTGGCTACACGGCACAGCAGACCTTGGACTACACGCAGAACCTCTATGAAAAGAAACTGGTCACTTATCCCCGTACCGACAGCAGGTTTCTGACGGAAGATATGGCACATAGCCTGACCGACCTCGTAAAGCTGGCTTTCCACACATTCCCCGTGGAGGATGTGGATAACATACCAGTTCATGCAGAGCAGGTTGTGAATAACAAAAAGGTCACAGATCACCATGCCATCATTCCGACCAGAGAATTGCAGAAATGCAATCTGAGCGAACTTCCCAAGGGTGAACTTGCAATTTTGCAACTGATCTCGAATCGGTTGTGCGTAGCTGTTGGCGATCCGCACCGATACGCAGAGACAGTTATTGAGCTGGACTGTGGCGGTACCGTGTTTTCCACCAAAGGCAAAACTGTTGTGCAGGATGGATGGAAAGCTCTGGTTCAGAAAAATGATTCGACAAAATCCGACGAAAACGTGCAGACACTCCCTTCTGTTTCCGTTGGTGACGAAATGACCGTCAGCGGCACGGAAATCAAGGAAGGGAAAACATCTCCCCCTAAACACTTTACCGAGGATACTCTGCTTTCTGCTATGGAAACTGCCGGTGCGGACGAAATGCCTGATGAGGTGGAGCGCAAAGGTTTGGGAACGCCTGCGACCCGTGCCGGTATCATTGAGAAGCTGGTTCGCATCGGTTTTCTGGAGCGTAAGGGTGATAAGAAAACCAAACACCTGATTCCGACCCACAAGGGTACGGCTCTGGTAACAGTCATGCCGGAACAGATTCAGTCCCCATCCATGACGGCGGATTGGGAAGAAAAATTGTTGCTCATTGAGAAAGGCGAATATGCCAGCGAGGACTTTATGGACGAGATCAAAGATGTGATTGCCGGTCTGATTCAGAACTATGAAGTAATCCGTGATTCCGAGGTTATGATGTCGAAAGAAGCCAATTCTATCGGCAAATGCCCGCTCTGCGGCAGTGCTGTAGAGGACAAAGCCAAGGCATTTTTCTGTTCCAACAGAGCTTGCAAATTTGCCCTCTGGAAAAACAATCGCTACTTTGCGAGCATCGGCAAGAGCATGACTTCTGCCACGGCGCAGAAATTGCTTGGTTCCGGCAAGGTAAAGCTCAAGAATTGCAAGTCCGAAAGAACGGGCAACACCTTTGATGCCACCGTCTTTATGGAGGTATCAGATGATGGCAAAACGAAGTTCAGTATGGAATTTGAAAATGGAGGAAAGCGCAAATGACAAATGAGTACAACCCGGATGGTAAGGAAATCCGATTTATCGACAGCCATTATAAGGATTTGTTTCATATCCCCGATGGCAGCTGTGTGCAGATTCACTACCCGGATGAAATGGTTGTGAAGCCCTGCACCTTCATTGACGAGTATCATACGCAGATCGGATACAATGTGTTTCATATCTGCCAGTTTGCAGAAATTATGGAGCGCAACGGCGCAAGCTATATGCCGGAGCCTGAGATTATGGGCGATGAAGCCGCATGGAAGGTCGGAAAGGATAGAATCCTTGCGGTGCAGACCTGCGAAGATGGTTACGACTACACCCTGTTGGATGAAAACTACAACGAGATTGATGGCGGTCAGGTTGATAACCCTGAACTGTCCATGCTCGAAGTCCGCCGGGATATTCTGGAATCCTTCGGGCTGGAGCGCCGGGAACTGCGGGCAATGTTCTATGAGGATGTCATGGAGCAGGCTTTTGAAGTCGGCAGACAGGCGGTGGTGGTCAATGACCCTATCGCTGAGCTTGCTTTTAAGCTCGACCGTTTTGCAGAGAACTTCGACCCCTATGAATATATGGATCAGGTCGATGATGTGCAGGCGCATATCCAAGAAATCAAGGCAGATCTTGCCGCTGGTAATACGGCTCCGTATCGTGAGTTCCTGAATACAGCCATTGAAGAAGCCCGTGAGGAAACTGCGGTTGAGGTTGCCAAAGTGCTGAAAAGTCAGCTGGATAAGCTCGACTCTCCGAAGCGTGAGTCGGTCATGGAAAAACTGGCACAGGCCGCAGAAAAAGCTGCGCCTGCCAGTCCCTCTCCCAAACGCAAAGAGCCTGAACGATAAGGAGGACACGGATATGAAAAACGAAAAATGGGATGATGTTCACGGAAATACCACCCCGGATGACAGAATGGTTGCTTTTCTGGAAAGCCCCACGGATTCCTATGCGATTCTTCAGCTGCGGGAAGATGTAGACGATAATATCCCGCTCATGTTTGCAAATTACAGCTACCTTCAGAAGAAAGAAATGGAGCCTGAGATTGACCGTTACGAGGTGGTCTATCATGGCTCCATCTATGTCCGAGGATGTGAATCGGCAGCTGGAAGATTTGTATGTAAAGTTCAATATTGACCACCCGGATGATTTCCGTGGTCACAGTATGTCGGTCAGCGACATCGTAGCCTTAAAGGTAGTCGGTGAGGTATCCTTTCACTATGTAGATTCTGTTGGGTTTCAGAAGCTGGAAAACTTTATGAAGTCCGAAAACTACCTGAAAAACGCAGAGATGGCAATGGAAGATGATTATGGGATGATTGACGGTATCATCAATAACGGAAAAGCGTCCGGATTAGAGGAACGTCCTTCGGTGTTGGAGCAGTTAAAGGAAAAGCCCGTGCCGGATGTTTCCCATAAGCCGCCCAAGAGCCACCCGGAAAGGGAGATTGAATGATGGATTTCACACAGGATGAGCGGAACATGATGATGCTTTACAGCCCTGGCACAAGGTCAGGGCTGTGTGAAGCACTGACACTGATGAAGGAACAGCTTTCGGAGGACGAGTCAGAGCTTTTTGCTTTGGCAGACTCGGTTCTCCGTAAAGTTTCAGCCATGGACGATGCCGCCTTTGAGAAGCTGAACCTTTATCCGGATTGATAGGATTGGAGGGATACAATGAACGCAAAAGAGCGATTTTATTCCGGATTAGCAAAAGAAACGATTGGGAAAATCACCTCGAACACAGATAACTGGACTTCGTTTTTGAGAACGATGTCCCGCAACTATGAGTTCACCTATCCGGAACAGGTGATGATTTATGCTCAGCGCCCCAATGCGACCTTTTGCAAGCCCTATGAGGACTGGAACGCTGAAAATTACCGCAGATATGTAAAGCGTGGCTCTACCGGCATTGCTCTGTTTGTGATGAACAGGGATAAACCGTATCTGCGCTATGTGTTTGATGTGGCGGATACCGGCGTTCGCCGTTCTTCCCCGGAACTGAAACCGTGGGAGGTGACGCCTGAAAACCGCTCCTATGTCATGGAAGCGATGGAGCGTACCTTCGGTGTTGCCGCTGACGGGGTACTGGAAGCACAGCTTGAAGATATTGCATCCGCACTGGCGGCTGAGTATTGGGACGATTACAAAAAGCAGTTCCTCGACATCGTTGCCAACAGCTTCCTTGAGGAGTATGATGAACTCAACATCGAAGTAGCTTTCAAAAATGCGGTGGCAAACAGCGTATCCTATACGATGTATTGCCGGTTCGTGGAAAGTCCCGACAACTACTTCGAGCATGAGGATTTCCAGAAGGTGTTTGATTTTAACACCAGACAGACGGTAAATGCCCTTGGTACTGCGGTGAATGCCATCAGCACAAGGATGTTTCAGGAAATCGAAAAAGCGATTGGAGAACATGAGCAGATTAAAGCTACCGAAAGGAGTACAGATTATGAGCGAGATGACTTACAGACAGGCCGGAGATTATCAGATTCCGAACCTTCAGTTGGAGAACGAGGGAGAGAAACCTCTGGGCAAGTACGGCAGGATGCGTCGAGCATTTTTGGAACAGAACAATCCGATGCTCCTGAACGACATGATTCTGACGGAGAGCCTGTTCCCGCACCTGTGGGAGATCGAGGAAACAGCGAAAGCCAGAGTGGAGTTTCTGATGGAGCAGTACCTGAAGGACAGCCCCGCACCGGACAAGGAAACGCAGCAGATGGCGTGGGTGCAGCACATGAACAGCCTGAAAGCACAGGCGGAGGAAGTCGTGATGACGGAGCTTATCAACAGCTGAGTCTGAACCTTTTCCTCTCCGAAAATGAACAAATCAGTTTTATCGACCGAGCAGAGAGCTTTACGCCCTCTGCTTTTTCTTTTGCCCAGGAAGAAATCGACCACTTCCTTCTGCTTGGTAGCAATACCGATGAAGCCCGAAAAGTCGTAGCGCTGGAATATATGAAGCAGAAGCCGTTGGAAGAAATCGTTCAGACCTTAAAGCAGGTCTATCACGGCGGCTATGGTCTGAAAGAAGATAGCGGGAATATCTGTGCGTGGTATGCCGAGGACGGTATCCACCTTGCCAAAGGTTCCTCTGCCATTGACAGCCCCAGAGCGCAGATCGTTTCTTGGGAAACGGTTGCCGAGCGCATTGGAGAACTGCTTGAAAATGGTCGGTTCGCAACTAATGTGGAACTGGTAGAAGCATCCGGATATGAGCGTCAGAAGTTGGCAGAATCCCTGTGGCATCTTTATCACGATTTGAGTGAAGAAGCCCGTTCCAGCAACTATCTGGCAATTCTTCATCAGGAACCGTTTCGTGGTTTCCCTGACGAAACCGCAGACTTGGCTGAAAAGTTGGATGACCCTCGTTTCCACGCAACCTTGGTACAGCAGTATTCGGAATTTAGAAAAACCCTTGCGGAAAATCCCGATCTGCTTCGTTTTCACTATCACAAGCTGAATCTCATTCAGAAACAGCTGTATGAGTTGAATATGCCTTTGCGTGAGTATCAGACCGATATGATGCAGATGCCCCTTGTCCGCCAGTTCATTACGGATGATGAAGTCAATGCAGACTTGACCCGTGGAAGCGGCTTTTCCGGTGGTAAAGCCCGTATTTATAACTACTGGCAGGAGAATCATTCTGCCAAGGAAAAGATGGACTTCCTGAAGCATGAATACGGAACCGGTGGTCATTCCCATGCCTGCTCTGGTGCAACGCACAGCGGTCAGGATCACGATGCCAAGGGTGTTGCTTACACCAAGAGCGGTTGCGATAAATTGCAGATGTCCTGGGCGCAGGTGGTGCAGAGAATCGACGGTCTGATACGAAAGGGACGCTACCTCAGCCCGGAGGAAGAAGCGGAACGACAGGCTATCGAAGAAGCTAAAACTGATCCGTTGGAAGATGTTTATGACCGTTTCGCAGTGATTGATACCGAGGATGGCGAGTATGCGATCTGGGATAATCAGACCGATGACTACTATGTAGACCCGGAAGGCGTTACGGAATACTTCACGGACGAATGGCTTGCCAATGACTATTTGGAGGAAGTTCGTCAGTCCGTAGCTGCGATGGAGTCGGTTCAGCCAGAAGCGCCTGTGGCAGAGCCTGCCGAAGTTGTGGAAGCATCTGCTTCCGAGGAACCGAAATGGAATTATCAGGTCGGTGACACGGTATATCTGGACGATACAGCTTTCCGTGTGGAGCAGATCACGGACAGAGAAGTTCAGCTGCGTGACCCTACGCTTGCTTATCCCATCTTCCGTGCCGAGAATCGTGAGAATTTCGAGCGTATGCTCTCTCAGGACGAAAGAAACCATGCGGTAAGGGTTGATGCCCAAACCGAAGAAAAGCCCGTTACAGAGGATTTTCTGGGCAAAACCGAACCGAGGGACTACACCCCTGAGTATCAGCTGTTAGACCGTCTGCGTATGGACTGCGAATACTTCCTTGGTGCAGGACAGCACAGCGAAAAGCATCTGTGGGCAGGCAACCGCCATGCACAGATTGCCAAGATGCGTGAGCTGTATGAAATGATTCCCGACAAACCAGAATGGCTGACACCTGAGATGATTAACAGCTACGAGGAGCGCATGGCTCCCCGCTATCTGGTTGCCGCCTACCATCACTTTGAAAACGGCTTCGATGATAAACTGGACTACTACACTCTGGAAGAAGCGGAAAAAGCTGCCCAGGGCTATGTGGACGGAACCATGGAGGATGACGGATTCAAGTACGATGGTGCTGCCGTTTACGATCAGCAGGAGCATAAGTGCATCCGTATCTATGGGGACTACCCTGACGAAAAGGCACACGCACAGGTCAGAGCCAGTGCGGAACCCGAACAGCAGGAACCGGAACACTTCATCGATCATTTTTATGTTGCCGAGGACATTCAGAAGCGGGGTTCGCTGGACATTAAGGAATACAGTTCCTTTGATGATGCCCTGCGAGCCTACTATGCACTTCCTGACACGCAGAGAAAAGCCCTGGGTGCAATGAATACCAGAGATCTGCCGGGTAGTCTGGACTTCGTACAGTGCGTAGATGGAAAGGACACCATCATTCAGGATTATGCCCAGGTGGACGGATGGCAGAATGCCGAAGTCATGGACATTATCGCTCAGCTTGAGCAGTCCATCACCACCAGAGAAATCCCACCTGTTCCTGCGGTGAACTTCCACATCACGGATGACAACATCGGTGAAGGTGGACCGAAGCAGAAATTCGCAAGAAACATCGCAGCCATTGAAACTCTGTTCAAACTGGAAAGCGAGAACAGGAACGCCACTACCGAAGAACAGGAGATTTTGTCGAATTATGTCGGTTGGGGCGGTCTGGCAGATGCCTTTGACCCGGACAAGGGAAATTGGGCGAAGGAGTATCAGACACTGAAAAACCTGCTTTCCGAAGATGAATATGCTGCGGCAAGAGCTTCCACCCTGAACGCACATTACACCAGCCCTACGGTCATTCGCTCCATCTACGATGCGGTCGGACAGATGGGCTTTGAAACAGGAAATATTCTGGAGCCTGCTATGGGTATCGGCAACTTCTTTGGTATGCTCCCTCCTGAAATGCAGAGCAGCCGTTTGTATGGTGTGGAACTGGATTCCATCACCGGCAGAATTGCTCAGAAGCTCTATCCCAACGCAGAAATCAAAGTAGCCGGTTTTGAAACGACAGACCGCCGAGACTTTTACGATCTGGCTGTGGGTAATGTCCCTTTCGGCAACTACAAAGTGTCCGACAAGCCGTATGACAAGCTGGGATTCTCCATTCACAACTATTTCTTTGCCAAGGCTTTGGATCAGGTTCGTCCCGGTGGTGTGGTCGCTTTTGTGACAAGCCGTTACACCATGGATTCCAAGAACTCTGACGCAAGGCGATATATGGCGCAGAGGGCGGAACTGCTTGGTGCAATCCGTCTGCCAAACGATGCCTTTAAGAAAAACGCAGGCACGGAAGTCGTGTCCGACATCCTGTTCCTGCAAAAGCGTGACCATCCGATTGACATTGTACCGGAATGGGTAAACCTTGACCGCACCGAAGAAGGACACACCATGAACAGCTACTTTGTCGCTCATCCTGAAATGGTTCTGGGCGATACGGTGGAAGAAAGTACCGCCTACGGCATGGACATTACAGTGCGTCCCATTGAGGGCATGGAACTGTCCGAACTTCTGAAAGAAGCAGTTTCCCACATCCAAGGAACCTATCAGGCTGTGGAGCTTCCCGAAGCTGACAAGGGTAAGGAAATCGAAACCATTCCTGCAACCCCGGATGTAAAGAATTTCTCTTATACCGTGGTGGATGGCAATGTGTACTTCCGTGAAAACTCCCTGATGCGCCGTGTAGACCTGAATGAGAAAGCAAAAGACCGTGTGATGGGCATGGTGGAACTTCGTGGTATCGTCAACGAGCTGATCGAATATCAGCTTGAGGATTACCCGGATGAAATGATTACTCAGAAACAGGCAGAACTGAATGATGCCTACGATGCGTTTGCCGCAAAGAACGGGCTTATCAATAATCGAGCCAATGGTCAGGCATTTGCTGACGATTCCTCCTACTATCTCCTGTGTTCTCTGGAAAATGTGGATGAGGACGGCAATCTGAAAAGCAAGGCGGATATGTTCACCAAGCGAACCATCAAGCCGGAACGCAGAGTGACGAGCGTGGATACGCCGTCCGAAGCTCTGGCAATCTCTATCGGTGAGCGTGGCAAGGTGGATTTGCCGTTTATGGCACAGCTGCTTGGAACACCTGGAGAATACGATGCGATTCAGGCAGAGCTTCGAGGGGTGATCTTCAAAGACCCGATGGCTCCCGATGCTGTGGAAGTTGGATGGCAGACTGCCGATGATTACCTTTCCGGTGATGTAAGAAGCAAGCTGCGTGTCGCACAGATGGCGGCAGACAGGGATTCTTCCTTCCACATCAATGTGGAAGCCTTGCAGAAAGCACAGCCGAAGGACTTGGATGCGTCCGAGATTGATGTGCGTTTGGGTGCAACATGGATTGATGCCGATTATATTCAGCAGTTCATGGAGGAAACCTTTGAAACGCCGTATTACTTGCGCCGTTCCATTGAGGTCAAGTTCTCCGAGCTGACCGCAGAGTGGCGCATCAACGGTAAGAGTTCTCCCAACTACAACGATGTGGCGGCGTATGTCACCTACGGTACAGAGCGAGCCAACGCATATCGGATTCTGGAGGAAACGCTGAATCTGAAGGATATTCGTATCTATGATACGATTGAAGATGCAGATGGTAAGCAGAAGCGTGTCCTCAATAAAAAAGAAACTACCCTGGCACAGCAGAAACAGCAGGCAATCAAGGATGCGTTCCGAGATTGGATTTGGAGAGATCCGCACAGACGAGAAACCCTTTCCACCAAGTACAACGAACTTTTTAACTCCACCAGACCTCGTGAGTATGATGGCTCTCATATCCGTTTCGGCGGCATGAACCCGGATATTACCCTCCGTGAACACCAGAGAAATGCTATCGCTCATGTGCTATATGGTGGAAATACGCTGCTTGCACACGAAGTTGGTGCGGGCAAGACCTTCGAGATGGCTGCATCGGCTATGGAGAGTAAACGGCTTGGATTGAGCCAGAAATCCCTGTTCGTTGTGCCGAATCACTTGACCTTACAGTGGGCAAACGAGTTCCTGCACCTCTATCCGAGTGCCAAGCTCCTTGTTGCCACCAAGAAGGATTTTGAAACAGCAAACCGTAAGAAGTTCTGCGCTCGTATCGCAACGGGTGACTATGATGCAGTCATCATCGGTCACAGCCAGTTTGAAAAAATCCCGCTTTCTGCCGAACGACAGGAACGGCAGCTGCGGGAGCAGATTGATGAGATCGAGGGTGCGATTGCGGAGCTGAAATGGCAGCGTGGCGAAAACTTCACGATCAAGCAGATGGAGAAAACACGAAAATCATTGGAAGCCAGACTGGACAAGCTCCTTGCCGCTGACAAGAAAGATGATGTCATTACCTTTGAGCAGTTGGGTGTAGACCGGCTGTTTGTGGACGAAAGCCATGCGTTCAAGAATTTGTTCCTCTACACAAAAATGCGAAATGTGGCAGGGCTGTCCACCTCCGAAGCCCAGAAATCTTCGGATATGTTTATGAAGTGCCGCTATATGGATGAGCTGACCGGCGGGCGTGGTGTGATCTTTGCAACCGGTACTCCAGTAAGTAACTCGATGACCGAGCTTTATACGGTCATGCGCTATCTCCAGTACAGTACGCTCCAGCAAAAGAACCTGACCCATTTTGATTCCTGGGCATCGACCTTCGGAGAAACAACAACTGCGATTGAGCTTGCACCGGAGGGAACCGGCTATCGTGCCAGAACCCGATTTGCGAAGTTCTTCAACCTGCCTGAACTGATGAATATGTTCAAGGAGGTTGCCGACATCAAGACCTCTGACCAGTTGCATCTCCCTGTTCCCGAAGCAAAGTTTGAAACGGTTGTGGTTCAGCCCTCTGAGTACCAGAAGGATATGGTGGCTTCCCTTTCAGAGAGAGCAGCAGATGTTCATGCCGGTATTGTAGACCCGTCCGTCGATAATATGCTCAAGATTACCAGCGACGGACGAAAATTGGGACTGGATCAGCGGCTAATGAACACCCTGTTACCCGATGACCCTGACAGCAAGCTCAATGCCTGCGTGGGAAATATCCTGCGTATCTGGCAGGACGGTCAGGCTGACAAATTGACCCAGTTGGTGTTCTGCGACCTTAGCACACCGAAAAATGATGGAACCTTCAATGTCTATGATGATGTCAAAACCAAGCTGATTGCAAACGGTGTGCCTGCGGAAGAAGTTGCCTTTATCCATGATGCAGATACCGAGGCAAAGAAAAAAGACCTCTTTGCCAAGGTTCGTACCGGGCAGGTGCGAGTGCTTCTTGGCAGTACGCAAAAGATGGGTGCAGGAACCAACGTCCAGGACAAATTGGTGGCAGTTCACCACTTGGATGTGGGTTGGCGTCCGTCTGATATGACCCAGAGAAACGGTCGTATCATCCGTCAGGGCAACCGGAACAAAGAGGTTCAGGTGTATCAGTATGTGACCGAGGGAACCTTCGATGCCTACCTGTATCAGACCTTGGAAAACAAGCAGAAGTTTATTTCTCAGATTATGACCTCCAAATCACCGGTTCGCTCCTGTGACGATGTGGATGAGCAGGCGCTGTCCTATGCGGAGATCAAGGCGCTGTGTGCCGGCAATCCGCTTATCAAGGAAAAGATGGACTTGGACATTGATGTGGCAAGGCTGAAGGTGCTGAAAGCTGACCACCAGAGCCAGCAGTACCGTATGGAAGATAAGCTTCTGAAATACTTCCCGGCTGAGATTGAAAAGCAGACAGGCTATATTCATGGCTTTGAAGCTGATATTAAAACCGTGGAAGCACACCCGCAGATTGCCGATGGCTTTTGCGGCATGGAAATCATGGGCAAAGCCTACACCGAAAAGGCAGATGCCGGTGAAATCCTCCTTGCGGCTTGTAAGGACACGAAAAGTGCCGATCCGGTTCCTCTTGGCAGTTACCGTGGCTTTCAGATGGAGCTTTCGTTTGACAGTTTCCGGAACGAGTTCGATGTGACCCTGAAGGGCGCTGTGAGCCACAGAGTAGCCCTTGGAACGGACGCACGAGGAAATATCACCCGACTGGACAATGCCCTTGCAGGCATCCTTGAGCGCTTAGAACGAGCCAATGAGCAGTTGAATAATCTCTACAATCAGCAGGAAGCAGCCAAGGCGGAGGTTGGAAAACCGTTCCCGCAGGAAGCAGAGCTGACAGCCAAAAGTCAGCGACTGGCAGAACTGGATGCAGCCCTGAATATGGAGGACTCTGTGGAAAATCGTGACGAAAGAAGCGAGTCAGAGCGTCCTTCTGTGTTGGCTGATCTGAAATCCAAAGCGGAGCATATCCCGCCTGCAAAATACTCTGAAACCCGTGAGGAGGTGTTGTAATGGCAAAGCGAGATCAGGATGTTCATTTCCTTGCATCCAAGGAGGAGGTCGAGCGAATCCATGAGAAGATGGACGAGCTTGGCATCCGCAGCATGGGAGCCTATCTGCGGAAAATGGCTCTGGATGGTTACTGTATCAGACTGGATTTGCAGGATGTGAAAGCCCTGGTTTCGCTCCTGCGAATCTGCTCCAACAACCTGAACCAGTACGCAAAGCGAGCGAACGAAACAGGCAGCATCTATCGTGCTGACATTGAGGATTTGCAAAAACGGCTGGAGGAGATCTGGACGGACATGAGAGAAGTTCTTGTTCGCCTGTCCTCAATCCAGTAATCCGACAACTTGTTGGGAAGTCGCAGTTTCGGCTGCGGCTTTTACATAAGGGTTGACATCATTGCGTTATGGCAGATACCCTTGTACAATATAATTAAAAGAAAGGGGTTGAGCCTATGAAGCTGGTATTGAAGATATTGGCACTGCCGGTGCTGTTCGTTGTAAAAGTGATTTGCATTCTTGGAAATCTGCTTACAAATGTTGTGTCCTATGTAATTGGTTTATTGCTCTTGGTCATTGGCGGATCTGCGATTTACTGCATTGTAAAGGCTTTGTGGCAGTCCCTGCTTATTCTTGTGGTTCTTGGAATTGCGACAATAGCAGCGGTGTTCTTGCTCGTCTGGGCTGTTATGAAAGTCGAGAATATTGGAGAAAGTCTGGGAGCATTTATCAGGTCATAAGATAATATCAGAGAAAAGTCACCGACCGGTGGCTTTTTCTTTTTGGGAAGGAAGTGATGGGAATGGCAGCGACAAGATTGATTGCACTCCATGTGAATAAGGGAAAGACGGTCGCTCAATGTTTGGCAGACAGAACCGACTACTCACAAAATGCCGCAAAAACCAATGATGGCGAATTTATCAGTTCCTATGAGTGTGATCCAAAGACAGCAGATGAGGAATTTCTGCTTTCCAAACGGCAGTATCAGCATATTACCGGCAGACAGCAGAAGAACAATATCATCGCATACCAGATACGCCAGTCCTTTAAGCCGGGAGAAATCACCCCGGAAGAAGCGAACCAAGTCGGCTATGAAACAGCGATGCGATGGACAAAGGGAAAACACGCTTTCATCGTTGCGACCCACATCGACAAATCCCACATTCACAATCATATCATTTATAATTCGACCTCGCTGGATGCCACACGGAAATTCAAAAACTTCTTTCTTTCCGGTCTGGCGGTGCAAAGACTCAGTGATATGGTTTGCCTGGAACACGGGCTGTCCATTATTACACCGAAGCCGTATCGGGAGCGCCAGAAAAGAACTGTTTATCCCAAGAAGCGTACCCAGCGTGACGAATTATGTGATGCGATTGATGCGGTGCTGAAGCAGAAACCAAAGAGCTTTGATGGCTTTGTTCAGGCTCTGGCTGACATGGGATTTGAGTTCAAGGATGGAAAGCAGCCTGCGTTCAAGGGCGAGAATCAGAAGCGTTTCATTCGGCTGCGTTCCCTGGGCGAAGGATATAGCAAAGAGGAAATTCAAGCGGTTATCTCCGGCAAGAACCTGCACAAATCAAAAGGCGGCTCTGCCAAGGCTCCTGCCCCGAAGCAGTTCCAGATGCTGATTGATATTCAGGCAAAGATGGCCGAGGGCAAGACGGTCGGTTATGAAAAGTGGGCGAAGAAGTTCAACCGAAAAGAAGCTGCCCGAACGGTAATCCTACTGAAAGAAAAAGGCTTGGGCAACTACGACGATCTGACTGCTCATATTGAAAATCTGTCTGCCCGGTTCGATGCGCTTTCTGATTCTATCAAGGTCGCAGAGAAACGTATGGTTGAGGTTCAGGCGTTGCAGCAGCACATCAAAAATTATCGCAACACAAGGCAAATTTATATCGAGTACCGCAAGTCTGGATATAGCAAAAAATTCTTTGAAGAACACCGTCAGGAAATCACAATTCATAAAGCGGCGAAGCAAGCCTTTGATGAATTGCAGATTACAAAGCTCCCGTCCATGCAATCATTGTATGAGGAGTTTCATCAGCTGGCAGTCCAGAAAAAGCAGGACTACGCTGAGTACCGTCAGATCAGAAAAGAGAAAGAAGAACTGCTGATTGCCAAACGGACGGTTGAAACGATTTTGAATATCGACAGGCAGAAAGAGCAGGAAAAAGAGAAAGAGAAAGAGGAAAAGAAGAACTTCCGTTAAAGCAAAAAGCCACGGTCTGCACTCCCCAAAGGGTGCGGATCGTGGCTGCTTTTTTGCTTTTCGATTTCGGTGCTTTCAACCATGGGCAAATTTTTATTCTACTGTTCTTTGAGAAACGATTGAAAATCGTGTAGCCATCATCGGCAGATGATGTTCAAAGGGGATTGGGGATGCTTCCCCAACAAGCAAATTTGCGAAGATTGTACCGAAGGGAAAATCGAGAAAATGAGTGAACCTGTACAGGTTTACACTGCTTGCCAATTTGTGAGATTATGAATTTAGTATCGAGAATAGGGTACACCTAAATTTTGCAATGCTGCAACCCTATCATCGTTGCATGGATGAGTTGAGTATATTGCACTGAGAAAACCATCATGCGGAACATCTGAGATATGTTGGTCTAATACCGTCGCTAATTCAAGACCAAAACCAATTTTATAAGCAAATTCATCAGCAAGATACTCATTTTGTCTCATAGACCACATCAGAAAAAGCATACAGAACTTTACCCATAACCAAGAAAGTGCTGTTGATATTCCTGCGAAAACTGCGGTAATTATACCCATTACACCACTACGAGAGCATATTGCGAACAGCCCCATGATTGCAGAAAAAATCCAGTAGGATATTTTGATTAACAGGAGGCACCCGGATATAAATATATTGCCCCCGCCAATCAATAATTGGATAACAGTATGTCCGTATGAGAGATGTCCGATCTCATGGGCGAGAATTCCAAGTATCATATCATCGGAGAGTAAAAGCAATCCGTCAGTTATGCATAGTGTTTGCCTACCTAGAGCAAATGCATTTGGAGCAGGATCATGGATAATCTTCACTTTCACTTTTTTAGGACAGTATGATGTGTTCTCTTTTGCTTTATCTAAAACATATTGAACCAGCGGGACAACTCGAAGTTTTATATCTACTCTTTTTATATCGCTTGCTCCTGCGAAGGCAGCCAGGCACATTTCGCCTAATGGGGATAAGCTGATAGCTACTGTGAAAAAGTAAATACAAATCAGTTCAACAATGCTTCCTGACGAACCGAACACAGCAACAATCAGCAGAATATTAAGAGTAAAGAACAGAAGAGTTCCTAAGTTTGAGAAGCGAACAATTCTGCCTACACGATGCCAAATATCCATAATGCACCCCCCTTTTATCGTGTTGTTGGTTTGAGCTTGCATTGTTTAATTACTCAAATGTAAAGAAATCTTTGTTTCGCTCTTTGAACAGAGCAAAGACAGTCTCTAACACAAATTCGTTTTCAACACCAACATATTCTTCTGTTTCATCGTCAATTTCTTTCAGCTGCAAAATAACAACTTGCCCATCCGAATCTCCAATAGGAAGCAGGACAACATATTCGTTCTGGCGATACGGTATTAAGTCAAGAAATTCAAATTCAACTTCGTTCCCATTCTCATCATTCAAAGTTATAATGTTGTCTTCATCCATGTCGTCGTTCCTTTTCTTAATATAAATAATTATCGTTGATAATGATGCCTAATAGTTCAAAGAGATTATCCTTTTTGGAAAGAATGCATTTTTTCATGGCTTGTTTAATTTGTTCCGTTGAAATGCTATCAGGCAACATTTCCCTTGGGACACCATGACCGAATTGCCGAAAATACTGTTCTTCGATTTCATAATACTCATTATCAATTTTCGGTTCAGGTGTATTAAGGAAGCTATTCATAAAATCTGCAACGCTCTTGTTTTTGTCCATTGTATGCACCTACCTTTCTCTGCTCAAGACCCTAACATGATTATCTGGTCTAATAGAATCAATCA
>ERZ841120.893-NODE-893-length-15921-cov-7.795664_pt1 | contig 15921 bp, 22 predicted proteins | sample MGYA00519572_ERZ841120 | MGnify/ENA primary metagenome ERZ841120 (study PRJEB31850, sample SAMEA3708890) | human gut metagenome | biome: human gut; feature: human-associated habitat; material: faeces | place: China | collected 2014 ... | reverse complement strand
CCAGGTCATAGGTGTAGCCAATGCTGCTCTCGCCGGTATCGCTGCTGCTGGATGCGCTGCTCAGAGTCCGGCTGCCGGTCCAGCCAAAGGTCCAGGCTTGTCCATTATAGTAGGTGGTGGGATTGCCGCTTCTGTCATAGGAAATAGCGTGGCCGTCATAAGCCGTCAGCAGGTCCTTCCAGCTGGCATCCCCATAAGTGTAGGTATGGGTCTGGCTGCCGTCAGAAGCAGCCAGAATATTTCCGGCATCATCGTAGGTGAAGGTATAGGTGACTGTACCGTTGGTTGCCTCGGTCAACTGCCCCTGGGTGTCATAGGAATACCGCCAGGTACCAGCAGTGCCTGTTTCTTCGGTAATATTTCCCGCTGCATCATAAGTAAAGCTGCTCTGCAGCAGAGACTTTCCGCCGAAGCTGGCCGTATAGGTGGACACACGGGTGGTTGCCGTACCGTCGGAATTGTTCAGATACTGGTATTTCTGACTGGTCTTCCCACTGCTCACACCGGTCAGCCGTCCGAGACTATCATAGGAGAAGGTCAGCGTTTCTCCGGAACCGGTCGTCATGGAGGTCAGCAGGCCCTCCGGCAGGCTCCCGGATGCGGTCTGGTAGGTGTACTCCTGGCTGTAGGTCTTGCCGTCAATCGTCCAGTATTGATTCGTGACCTGCCCAGCAAGGTTGTAACTCTGGCCGGTGGACAGGATCTCCTTGCCGTCCTGCAGGACTGTGCATTTCGTCAGCCGGTCCAGACCGTCATACAGATACTGAATGGTCCGACCGTCACTGTCCGTCACACTGCTCAAGCGGCTGTCCTCATTATAGCGGTAGGTTCTCGTCTTGCCATCCGATGTCGTCCGGGTAGTCACCCGGTCCCGGTTGTCATAGGTGAAGGACACGGAAGCCCCGTTGCCATAGGTCTGCTTGGTCAGGTTGCCGTTGCCAATGGCATACTCGTACTTGGCCAGCGTCCGGCTGCCCACCTTCAACTCCGTCATCCGTCCAAAGGAATTGTAGACGAAGCTGTAATTCTGGGTCGTGCTGCCGGTCCTGCGGCTCAGTTCGGACAACTGTCCTTTGGTGTAAGTATATACCACTCCGGAGCCATTTGCAAGAGAAGTCTCGGTAATTCTTCCAAAATTGTCGTAAATATTGGTCGTCGTGTTCCCCAAAGCATCCGTGACGCTTTCCGGCAGGGCCAGCATCTTGCTCAGTTCGCCGGAATAGCCGTATTCTACCGTAGCTCCGGTATTGTCTGTCACGGAGAGCAGCCGGTTGCCGTTGGTATCGTACTGGGCGCTGCTGGTTATGATGGACCCATTACTGGAATTATCTTTTGGGGTCAGCTTTGTATTGGTCACATTTCCCTGGGCAGAATATGTCATGTTCTGGGTCACATGGCCGTCGGTCACAGAAGTCAGGTTGTATTTCGTGTCGTATCCGTAAGTATAGGTGCCGTATCCGCCGGTTACAGTCTTGATGAGGTTGCCTTGCTGGTCTTTGTCGTATTTTGCAGAAGTTTCCTCAAGACCACTCGTTTTTACAGATATGAGCCGTCCTTCTTCGTCGTATTTCATGGTCTGGGCCACTTCTTCAATCAAGGAAATATCATCGAAGAAGGCCGTATTGGCATTTTTCTCATAGACTGCAGAGACTGTAATGGTGGATATTTTCCAGTCCATGTGCATTGGCACGATCGCCTTAGCCGCAAATTGCGGATTTGCTTTTATTGATTCGTTTGCCGAGGGCTTCCTGCGTTAACCCTCTTTGCATACGCAGCTTTTTTAGCCGTAATCCCAAATCATACATTGAGGACACCCCAAACTAGTTTTCGGATATAACTTTACAGCGAGCGGGTTCTTCATAGTTGAACTTTCCGAAATTATTAGTATAATTATGCTGAAATGCGGGAAATGAGACTTGAAAAAAGGAGACAGCATAATAGGATAAACGAGGATGCGGCCATTCAACAAATTTCGTGCTGCTGTAAGGAGAATGGTTTAATGCTGCGGATATTGCTCTGTGACGACGATGCAAGGATGCTGGACAAGATCCATTCCAAGGTCCGGGAAACCATGGACGCACTGGGCGAAAAAGTCAGCATCAGCAAATACACGAATGCAGACATGATCGGAACAGCTGCACTGGCCGCAGCTGACCTGGCGCTGCTGGACGTGGACCTGGAAAAGAAAGATTACAACGGCGTGGACCTGGCCCGGCGGCTCCGGGCGGCATGTGCTGCAATAGATTTGCCCGCCTGGCACACTTGCCAGCCGGGCAATTTTTCTCCTTTGACGCAATTTATAAGAGAAATCCGCCGATTTTTCTTGCAAACTGCCGAAAAATAAGATATACTTACATTGTGACAAACGGAAGAAAGTCCTGCCGGAGCAGTTTGAGAAAACGGAAGATGATTTTGCCCTGCGTGCCGGAGGAAATGGAGCGTGATTTTTATGCGGGTACATCGTCTATATCGGCCTGTTTTGCTTGTGCTGATGCTCGCCTTAGCCGTCGTCTTGCTGACTGCATGTGACCCTGTTGCCGGACATTATCCTTGCCAGCTAGGACACGGCTGGGTCAGTGACGATCCGAACATAGTCATGGATACTTGGCGGGCAGAGGACGGCACATGGCACTACGGCGGTGAAAAAATCATTATGGATGGAAAAGAAATCTCCATTGAAGTGTCCTATCAAGTGGACAGCGTATTCATTTCGCCAAAGGGGGCTGTACGAGCGGATGATGATTTGATTAAGGGTACGTGGAAAATAAAAGACGGGTATCTGATCATCGAAGTCACGCAGGATAACATCTTTGACGGAAAATATACAAAATTGGTTTTTCGATCGTTGGATGCGGATGGAGAATGACCCGGTAAAAAGGGTGCTGGATTCAATGCTGCTCATTGATATGCCAGCCACTTTTCACACGGGTATATTCTAAATAATTATGGCATTCTGGCGGTGAGCGACCCAAAGGGCCTTGTTGAAGGAATCAAAGTAGAGCATGTACAAGGGAGGAAGATCCAATGAGAAAGAAGCCCCCAAAGCTATTGATGCTATATATGGTCTTTATTGGACTGGCACTAGAGTATCTGCGGGAAGAATTGCTTCTTAAGTTGCTCGACACCCCATTTTCGGACGCATTGTGCAATCACTTGTGGTATGCCCTTGAAGTCTTTCTGTTCTTTACCGAGTGGATAATTCTGGAAAGGAGACAAGTTTCCACTGCGTTCAAAAAGAGCATTCGGGCCTGGGGGGTACCGGTGGCCATGGGTGCGCTGGTAATTGTGACAGTGGAACTTTCCTTTTGGAACCGGATGACTTCTTTCGGACGTGTTGTGGTAGGCATTTCCTGTGCGGTGCTTGTATTCACGGCTTTTCCGGCCATTTATGCGCAGCTGGGTGAAAAAGGGCGGCAGACCAAGTGCCCCCGAAGCAGCGGCCCGGAGGAAGAGAAGGAAAATACAATGAGAACGAGGCACCCGATTCTGCTGTTTGGGATTTCCTGGGTCGTAATTTCGCTGTCAGTGCACTACCTGCGGGAAGAATTGGTCCTCCAGTTGATCGACTCTCCGTTTTCAAATACGTTGTGCGACGACTTATGGTATGCCCTTGAAACCGTTCTGCTATTTTTTGAGATATATATTCTGATGAAAGGATTTGCTTTCGCTGCATTCAAAAAGGGTGTCCGGGTCTGGGGCTTGCCGGTGGCTATGGGTGCGTTGGTGATTGCAGCAACGGAATTTTCCTTTTGGAACCGGATGACTTCTTTCGGACGTGTTGTGGTGGGCCTTTCCTGTGCGGTGCTTGTATTCACGGCTTTTCCGGCCATTTATGCGCAGCTGGTTGAAAAAAGGGCAATCGACAATATGCCCCCGGAGCAACCCTGAAAAACTTTGTCCGGCCCTGCGTGCCGGAGAGAAAAGGAGCATGATTTTATGCGGATACATCGTCTATATCGGCCTGTTTTACTCGTGCTGATTCTCGCCTTGTCCGTTGTCCTGCTGACTGCGTGTGACCCTGTTGCCGGACATTATCCCTGCCAGCTAGGACACGGCTGGGTGTGCGATGAACCAAATATTGTACTGGACAACTGGGAGACGGAGGATGGCACATGGCACTACGGCGGGGACCGAATCATTCTGGATGATAACGAGGTTGAACTTCTAGTCGGATATCGAGGCTACTATGCTTTTTTCTCATCTCCCAAGTGCTTATATGCAGAAGATGACCCGATACACGGTACATGGAAAATCCAGGATGGATGTTTGATCATTGAAATCACGCAGGATAACATCTTTGATGGAAAATATACGAAATTGGTTTTTCGTCCGTTGGATACCGAATAACGCATTGCTTGTTACACGCCTACAGGACACTGCCGCTTTTCTTCCACACGCCCCGGTTCTATGTATACGGTGTAATGGAAAAGGCTATGACGTATACAACAGCGAAAACAGAGTGGCAACAGTGCTTTCTTATACGAGTTTTTATCAGATTATGGGAAATGGAGTGTTTCTATGCGGGTATATTGTAAATACCGACTAGCTTTGTTTGCACTTATTCTAGCCATGATTATTGTCCTGCTAACTGCATGCGATCCTACCGCTGGCCATTATCCTTGGCAACTGGGCCACGGCTGGGTATGCGATGATCCGGACATCGTACTGGATACATGGCAGGCTGAGGATAGAACAATGCATTACGGTGGAGAAAAAATCATCCTCGATGGCAATACCGTGGAAATAGTAGTGGGGTATCGAGGCCATGTTGCGTACTTTTATTCCGAAAAATATGTGCGAACGGCGGATTTGCTGATATGCGGGAAATGGAAAATCGTAAATGGCTGTTTGATCGTCGAAATTACAGAGGATAACATCTTTGACGGAAAATATACGAAATTGGTTTTTCGACCGTTGGATACCGAATAACGCATTGCTTGTTACACGCCTACAGGACACTGCCGCTTTTCTTCCACACGCCCCGGTTCTATGTATGATGGAGACGAGGGTGGAAATGAGACGCTGCCGCCGGAAATGGGCAGGTAAAGGGCTGGCGCAGCCAGTACCAGCCATAACGCAATTCACACTATTCAAACTAACGCTGCCGCTCTGCAGGCCAAGCAGGCAGGGCGGCAGCAATCAGACAGATAAGAGGAAACCCCATGACCAATGACGACATTCTGTATCTCACTGAGCTTATCATACTGCTAGACATTGCTGCCAAACAGTGCGGGGTCCGGGTCTCTCCGGACCAGGAACGGCCCTTCTTCGCCATTGGGGATTACTTCTGCCGCGTGAAGCTGGAAAACATCGAACGGCAAGAACTCCATCAGGCCATTCTGTTTGACCTGTGGCACCTGGCCCCGGAAACCATTTCCGACTACTTTGCCCTGGTCGTGGATGACGATTCCCGCCCTGCCTGGCTGATTGCCTACTACCGGGCAAAAATGAAGTACCTGCATCTTGCCCAGCCGGAACTGGGCGCATGACCTACAAAAAGCGCCTCCAGTGCAGCAGAAATGACAGTTACTTGCAAAAAACGTATTTTTATGCTGTTTCCAAAACTCCGGGAGGATGTAGGATGCGAAAATATCTCGGCTCCAAAATCGACGCTTTCTCTGCGGTTTTGCTGCCGCTGTTCGCCGTTTGCCTGCTGGCCTTTGCGGCAGCTCAAATTTCTGCTTGCATAGCCACCCGGAATGATGAAGATTCCGGCCGCAATTTGACTTACGGGAGGGAAAACCAATGATGCACCCACGCTACGGAGCGTTTCGGTTTCTGGATTTCATGCCCTTTTGGCTCATGGGCCTGTGCTGCATATTAATTCCGCTTTTTTGGATTTTTGACGGGTTTTCCGGAGATTTTCTTTTGATCATTCCGCTTGCCATTCTGCTGCGCCACGAATTCGCCCTTTTTCGGATGACCACGGAGCAATTTTCCCTTGGGGACCATCGAATCACGGTCAGGTGCATGGGCCGTCGGAGGGAGATAGCCGTTCCAGCAAATGCTGTTCTGGTGGCTTCTCACGCAGACTGGATCCCACCCTTCCTGGAAGACGCGGGTTTTCTGGCGAACAATATTACAAGGCTCAAAGGAAAAACGGCGGTCTCCATTCTGGCCCATGTCCCGGTGGAAAGGCTGACCCAGGAATGGACGAAGATGCAAACATACACGAATACGACGATTCACAGGGCCTTCCCGGATGCGTTTCTTTACAGCGTTGTCCTTACCGGGGATGTTTGGGAGGAACTGAGAAGCTGGAATTGTAAGATCATCGTCCCGGAAGCCCTGCAGGGGAAAATCACGCTCCCGGAAAACGGTGTGCCGGGTCAGCATTAGGAGGCGGCGGATATGGCACGAAAGCGGGAACCTACCGAAGAGCCCGATTATATCATTGACAAGGAAGAAAGGGCGCACATAGAGGGAATGGCTCTCTTTTGCGTGCTCTGCATCTTCTGCATTTTTGTTGCGGATATTGTCATTTTTATACGGGGAAGTTCGATTCCACATTTGGGTGACTTATTCGGTCTATATACAGTTTTGTTTTTCCTTATCAGTGTCTACGATTGGTCGCATCTCCGACATATCAAAGCAACCATCGAGTGGTCTCCTGTGTCGCTCACCTTGCAGGACGGCAAGAAAAAACGCTACATTGTGTTTCAGGAAGGCTTCTGTGTTACGGGGATGATTCTATGCTTCAGGCGGCGATACAGGGCGGTTGAAAAGCCGTTCCTTGTTTTCTGGAAACCTGGGCAGAGACCGCCAAAGCCACACAGTTGGCCCATCCGGCTCCTGCGGCGGTCGAAGTGCCTGTTCCTGCCGGACACGCCGGAGGCACGGGCCAAGGTCACGAAAATTTTGGGTCTGGAGGTTTCGGAATTCCCGAAGGTTTGCTGTGTGCCGCCGAAAAACGAGCGGCCGGAGGATTTTTGACAGGAGGGGAGACCCATGACAGTACGTTCTGACAAATCCTGCCTCTGGTCTGTACGCAAGAGGAAAAATGAATGATTCTGTCAAATTTTACGCGCTATAGCTGCAAAAAGCGGAACGGGCGCTTGCCCGTTCCGCACTTCTGCTTTCAAAAGAAGATTTTCCCAAGCAGGACCACGATTCCGGCGATGGCCAGGGCCAGCACCAGGTACACCACCGTCCCCAGGCTTCGCCGGACCAGAATGGTATTCCAGGGCTTGGCGTAGGGGATGCCCTCCATGCCTGCAATGCGCCAGATTTTGCTGCGGCGCACCCACAGCCCGTCAATGACCAGCCCGTCGAACCAGTTCATCACCACCAGGAACAGCACCGACTGCCCATAGGCGGTCCTGAAGTCCGTGACCCGATTCCAGAAAACCAGAATGGCGAGGAGCGCCAGCAGCATGAAAATGCAGAAGGGAATCATGAACCGCTTGCCCTTGGCCATGGTGGCCGCCGGGTCCGCAAGACCCCGCTTGGCCGCCTCGTCGATGTATTCCTTGGGATAAAAATACAGGCAGTTTCGCCCGTCGTTCCGCACGGCGGCCTTCACCAGCAGAAAGAACAGCAGACAGTACAAACATAATTGCAGAAAAAGCATTTCCGGCACCTCCGTAATTTTTCGGACAAGCCCAGTTTGTCACAACTAATTCTACCACGGGTGTTCGGATTTTTCAATAGATTTCACAGGGCGGTTCCGTATTTTCGACAAATGGCTTGCGCAGCTACGGCGAGGCGCAAAGCCTTCCCCTGGAGGGGAAGGCGGTCCGGCCTAAGCCGGACCGGATGAGGTCGAAGGTAGCTGGCTTGTACCAACTTCCGGCGGGGCACTGGCTCCCCTGTGTAGGGGGAGGTGTCGTGGCATAAGCCACGACTGAGGGGGGTAATCTATCAGGTTTTAGATATCTTCCGGCGATAAGAAAAATAGCCTTCCCCTGGGGGAAGGTGGCCACCCTTTATGGGTGGCCGGATGAGGGGCGGTAGGGACTTCGACGAAGCACCGTCCAAAGCCTTCCCCTGGAGGGGAAGGTGTCACGCCAAAAGCGTGACGGATGAGGTCGAAGGTAGCAGCGTTGTACTATCCCATGGCGATGATTGGTGGCTTCGACCTCATCAGTCGCAACGAAAGTTGCGCCAGCGTAGCAGAGGTATGACTGCCCCAGCAGTCATATAGATTTTGGATTCGCTGTGCAGGGCACCACCTTCCTGGGAAAGCCTTGCGCTTCGCCATTTCTGCGTATGGAATTCAGCGGGCGGGGCATGCCGCCGCCCCTACACCGGGGAGGTGCTGCCTGACGACCATGTGTGCAACAAGGGCGACATCGTCCGGGCGCTGAACTGCGTGCTGCAAAACTGCGACCAAAAGCCGCCCAGACCCCAGCCGGAAAATGCCGGGAAGCCCTGGACGGTGGAGCAGGACCGGGAACTGTGCGGCCTGTATGACAGCCGGACCAGCATCCGCCAGCTTTCCAAGCATTTCAAGCGTACCACCGGCGCGATCACCGCCCGCCTGGTCCGCTTGGGGAAAATTCAGGAACGATAACAACACCCCCGCCGGGGGTGTTATGTGCACTCAAAGAAAAAGAACAAATTTTACCTGATCCTCTTGCGGGTTGGCATTGCCGGTATCGACATGAATGATCGTACCGCCCATACGCCGGTAGAACCGCAAGGCGTTTTCGTTATGGGGTTGCAGGACCAGACGATGCGGTCCTGCGAATGTGCCTGAGTGGTACGAGCGCAGCATGGCAAAGGCTTGCTTCCCGATGCCCTGATGCTGATATTCCCGCAGGACGTATGAAGAATGAAGCCGTAAGGCTGCCGCTTGCCGCTGGAATAGAAGATACCCGATGGGCGCTCCGCCAGCGCAAATCAGAAAGACCGAGTAACTTTTATCCCGAATCTTCGCCAGGTCCCGCTTTTGGTGCGTGGAAAAATCGAAATGCTCAATTGCTTCGTCAGGATAAATTCCACGGTATGCGGTTGGCCGGATTTCCTTGCGGAGGGCGGTCATACAAGCGGCATCCTGTTCTTGTGCCGGAATCCATGCAATCTGCATTCCCAACACCTCCCGTTCGGAATACAGATAGCAGCGTTCAAATAAAGGCAGCACCTTTCCGGATCACACCCCCACCTTGCGGAGCCGGTTCAGCAGCAGGCCGGCGGCCAGGCCGATGACCGCCCCGGCGGCGATGCCGCTGAACAGCAGCACCGGAAAATAAGAGACCACCAGCACGTTTCCCGTCCACAGGCAGGCTGCGGCGATCTGGCCCACGTTGTGCAGCACCCCGCCGGTGACGCTGACGGCCAGGGGCGAGAACAGCCCCGTTTTTTTCAGCAGGATCATGCCTGTCAGGCTCACCGCCGCCCCCGCCAGACTGAACACCAGCGTTTGCAGATTCCCAAACAGCAGCGCCGCCAGCGCCGCCCGCAGAAGGCTCACCAGCGCCGTTTCCTTCCAGCCCACCCGGTACAGCAGGAACACCGTTACCAGATTCGGCAGGCCCACCTTCATGCCGGGAATGGTCGTAAAGACCGGAATTTGGCTCTCCACGAAGGACAGCACCAGGGCCAACGCAATGGACAGGCCCAGAAAAGCCACTTTTTTCGCTTTCACCGCACCCACCCTTTCAGGAGACCAGGTCCACGCCGCCGTCCGCCCCGATGACCGTTACGGTGAGCCGGTTGGGCAGGCAGGTAATGGTCTGGCCGGTGTATTGGATTTTTCCCTGCTTCACGCAGAGTTTGTCCGGGCAGTCGGCGTCCGTCAGCCAGGCGGAGCCATTCTCGATGTGCAGTACGTTGGTCCCACCGTTCAGGGGATAGTCCCCCGTTTCCGTCAGGGCATAGCGGGCCACCTCGCTGCCGTTGACCCGGACCACCAAGGCGGCGCCCTCCTGCCGCAGCAGGAATTTCAGCCCCAGGGCCAGAAACGCCGCCAGGAGCAGTCCGCCGATGAGCAGCATATCCCGCTTTTTTTCGGACTTTTTCAAGGAAATTCCCTCTTTTTGCACGAAATTTCTCACAGGAGCGGCAGACCGTCCGTCCTGTATTGGGTCCCGTCTGCGGTGATCCACAGGACTTCCACACCGCCGATTTTTTCCACCAGCGCCAGGCCGTCCTCATAGGGCATACAGAACAGCGCCGTAGAGAGTGCATCCGCCAGAGCGCTGTCCTCGGTCAGAACCGTTACCGAGGAGAAATATCCGGCGGGCATTTGGGTGGCCGGGTCGATGATGTGGTGGTAGCGCACCCCGTCCACGGTGAAATACCGCTCGTAGCTGCCGGAGGTCACGCAGGACCCGTCGGAAAGCAGCACTTTGGCCGCAAATTGGGCCGGGTCTGCCGGGTCCCGGACCCCGGTGGTCCAGCCGCTGCCGTCGGGCTTGGTGCCAATGGAGCGGATGTTGCCGCCGATGTTCAGCACATAGCCGCTGACCCCGGCGCTTTTCAGGGCCTCTGCCGCCCGCTGGACGGCGTAGCCCTTGGCCACGGCCCCCACATCCAGCGATGCCTCCGGGTCCGCAATGCGGACGGTGCTGTTCGCCGCATCGATTTCCAAATCGTCGATGTCCGTATGCGCTGCCGCTGCCTGCAGGGCCGAAGGGGACGGAATGGCGGCATCCTCCGGGTCTTTTTCTGCCGCATCCCGGCAGTCGTGCCATAATTTCAGCACGGACCCCAGCATCACGTTCATTTTCCCGTCCGTCCGGCCATACAAGTCCTTGGCCTCCTGCAAAAATGTGACGAGCTTTTCGTCCACGGCCAGGCCTGCTCCGCCCGCATGGGCGTTGACGGTGGCCAGATTTACAAGACCCTCATATTCGTGATAAATGTCGAACAGCCGGTGATATTCCTCCAGAATGTCCGAAACCAGCGCACAGTTGGCCTCAAATTCCGCCTGAGAGTCCGGGGCGTAGCTGTAAATATAGGAAACGGTGTCGAAATAGGTATAGTAGACCGTGGTTTTCGGCTCCTCGCCCTGACTGGCGCAGCCGCTCAGAATCACCAGCGCCGTCCATAGGCTCAGCAGCGCCGCCAATGCCCGCTTCATGCCCACCGCCTCCTTCATTTTCTGTCAGCTTACCAGTTTTGCGCCGGAAAGTCAAGGGGAATGTTTTATCGTAATGGCATATCTCCGCATTTCTTTGTCAAAAATCTTGATTTGTGGTATTCTGACTGGAAAAGGGTAACTTTTTTGGCCGGAACCGCTTGCAAATTTCCGGGGCTTGTTTATAATAGAGAAAACGCCCCGGCCCGTCCGGGAGAAATGAGGAACGGACATGACGGAAAAATATCGGGATTTTCTCGGCTGGACCATCTACCAGATCTACCCCCGGAGCTTTCAGGACAGCAACGGTGACGGCATCGGGGACCTGCAGGGCATTCTCTCCCGGCTGGACTACCTGAAGGACCTTGGCATCAACGCCGTATGGCTCTGCCCCTGCTACAAGAGCCCCAACGAGGACAACGGCTACGACATCGCCGACTACCGGGACATTATGGACGAGTTTGGCACTATGGCGGACATGAAAGCGCTCATTTCCGAGCTGCACCGCCGGGACATGAAGCTGATTTTGGACCTGGTGCCCAACCACACGTCCACTCAGCACCGCTGGTTCCGGGAATCCCGGAAAAGCAGGGATAACCCATACAGCGACTATTATTACTGGTTCGACTGCCCGCCCAACGACTGGAAAAGCTGCTTCGGCGGCTCCGCCTGGCAGTTTGACCCGGCCCGGCAGCAGTATTACCTCCACTCCTACGCCGTGGGCCAGGCGGACCTGAACTGGGAAAACCCCGCCGTGGTCCGGGAAATGCAGGAAGTGGTGGATTTCTGGGTGGATTTGGGAGCCGACGGCTTCCGCATCGACGTGATCGACCAGATTTCCAAGGACTTCCCCGGGGACCGGAATTGTTTCGGACCCAGGCTCCACGAATACATCCGGGACCTTTTTGACCGGGACAGCACCCGCAAGCTGTTCACGGTAGGGGAGTGCTGGGCCGGCGACATTGCCGAGGTCCGGCGGCACTGCGCCCCGGAACGGGGGGAGCTTTCCACTTTGTTCCAGTTTGACCACCTGAATGTGGGCCGGGAGGATAAATTCACCCGTCGCCCCGGTTCCATGGCGGCTCTTTGGGATATTCTGCGGGGCTGGGAGGAGAAGATGCAGGAAAACGACCTGCTCTATTCCCTCTTTACGGACAATCACGACAACTGCTGGCTGCTGGAGCGGGTGGGTGACACCGGCCCCCTGCGCTATGCCTCGGCCACGGCCATCGCCGCCATGGTCTACCTGATGCGGGGCGTTTGCTTCCTCTACCAGGGCCAGGAGATGGGCATGGTCAACCCTCATTACGATTCCATTGACGATTTTAACGACGTGGAAAGTAAGAATCAATATACGGAACTGCTGGAGGAATATTCCCAGGAAGAAGCCCTGGAAAAGATCAACTTCGGCAGCCGGGACAACAACCGCCGCCCCATGTGCTGGGACGGCAGCGCCCAGGGTGGCTTCACCACCGGCAAGCCATGGATTCCCCTGCACAGCGCCCATGCGACCCTGAATTTGCAGGCGGACCAGGCCTCGAAGCAGTCCGTGTGGCGGTTCTACCGGGACCTGCTGCACCTGCGCAAGACCCGCCCGGCCCTGACCACCGGCTCCTTCCGGGCAATTTCCCAACCGGGGGACTCCTATTGCGCTTACGAGCGCCGGGAGGGGGCGGAGCGGCTGCTGCTGGTCTGCAATTTTGAAAAAGCCGGGACCATTGCCCTGCCCGGTGCCTCGGGGGCCGTCCTGCTGTCCAATTACGGCCACGCAGAAAAGACCGATACCCATTACGAGCCTTACGAAATGGCTCTGTTTGCCCTGTAAATATAGAAATCGGAAAGCCCCGGCGGAAAATCCCCCCGCCGGGGCAAACGTTTGCTTGTGCGGGTTCCTCCGGCGGCAGTCCTACCTCTGCTGCGCAGTCACGGCAACGCCGTGACTGAGAGGGTGTACGGTTGGCGGTTGTAGATGTGCGCTTCACCCTGGACGGAAAAAGCTATCTGGCCCGTGCCACTGCCCAGATGGGGGACTTTTCCGGGCTGTACGGACAGGAAAGTGACACCGAGACCGTGGATGCCGCAACCAACGCCGTCCTGGTAAGTGTAGACACGGATACGGCTGTTTATCAGAAAATCACCTGGACCGACGGAACAATAAATTACTGCCTCTACGGCACCGACGGGGCGGGCAGAAACCAGGTCCTGGCCGCCTACGAAGCCCTGAAAAAATGACGGAATATGGCCGGAAAGGCTTGCCTTTTGTCCGGTGTTCCTGTATAATGTCCATGGAAAGCCTGAAAACATGAATTAGAATGAGAAACCGGAGGAAATAAGATGTACATTGCAGCGATCGTTTCCACGCTGGCTGCCTGGGCCTTGGGCCTGGTGCTGGATGCCAATATCCAATTTGGGGACCCACAGGGCTTTTTGTGCCTGCGTGTTCTGCTGCCCGTTCTGGCCATGGGTCTGTGTCTGCTGCGGGCCATCAAGGAGCAGAAAACCGGCGGCGACAAGTAAAGTTTCCGCCAGAGGAAAAATTTCAAAAAAGTCGGGAGAAATTTTTTAGATTTCTCCCGACTTTTTTGGCTCCTCAATCGTTGTATGTATGGAAGGGGAAAACGGCCCCCGCCGGACCCTTCCGAAATACAAAATTCAAAGGAGCTTTTCCCATGAAACGAATCGTAAGCCTGTTCCTGTCCCTGGTGCTGCTGTTGGGCCTGACCGCCTGCGGCACGGACAAAAAGAACGCCAACAACACCACCGTCACCGCCACCCCCGCCGAGATTCCTACGCCAACTGCTTTGCCCGGTTCGTGGTGGACGACTACGCCGAGGCCCATTTGATCGACCTGCGCTTCTTCCAGGGTTCCGTCACCGACTATATCGAAGAAAACGGCATTACCCAAGTCCTGACCCTCTATAACCTCCCCAACTTCGCTGCCGATACCGCTTTGTCCAAGGCCTTTTGGTGAAGAATTTTTCAGTAAAAACGACCGGGGCGGGTATCTCAGGATGCCCGCCCCGGATGCTTTCAGATATTGGACCGATGATCTGCTCAAACCTCGGTGAACGTGTAGCGGACCATGCTGCCCTTGCCGTCGCCAGTGATGACCAGCGTATCTCCTTCAGGGGTCCGCAAAGAATCCATCACCGGATACGGCGCATTTTCTTTGACATAGGCTTCGGGACTTTCGCATTCCGCATCGATGAAATCTTTCTGCGCATGGGCATCGCCGCCGCAGGGATTGATGCGTTCTACCAGAATTTCATACTCTTTCATAAAAGACACTCCTTGCGTAAAATTTCAAAGGGAATCGACTTTGGACCTCTGCAGATTTTGCGGCCCTTTTGGTTTCATATGGCCGTCCTGCATTGGTATTTTAGCACGGCTGGGCGAAAAATGTCAATGGCAAAAGGAGGAAACGTGATAGAATGCAGAAACGTCGGAAGGGTGTTTTGAGTACCGTTGGGCGGCTGCTCAACGTGTGGGAGTACGGTGCGGCCTCTCTGCGGGATACTGCAGATGAACTGGGCATCAGCACAAGAGAAATGACCTACCATTTTCCGGCAGGATTGTAGCGTATGATGCCAAATGCCGGAAGCAATCGCAAGGCGCATTTTTCCGTTGACATCCCCGGAAAAATATGGTACCATACGGCTACCTACCATACTACTATGTTGGTGGAATTTATAGAGAGCGGAAGGACCTATATGGAAGAAAAAGAAGGGGCATTGGGCTTTGCCACCCGTGCCGTTCATGTCGGCAACGACGTAGACAAGGACAGCGGCGCCATCAAGCGCCCCATCACCATGGCCAACAGCTATGCGCTGCCCTACGACCCCACGGATATGAACTGGTCCAGCGCCGGGGCCAACCCCTTCGAGGAGGTGGAGCGTGCCGATGATTTCAAAGCCCTTTCCATCCCACTGGATGCTCCCGACGGGGCGCAGGAGGTTTCCTACGCCACCATCGGCGGGGTCCTGTCCTTCGGCCTGAACGCCGACCACGATACCCATAACCGGTTCGTCAGCCATTTGAAGGTCATCCCCTCCGCTGTGTCCCTGGGGGAGAACGACGAGCGCCAGTACCTCTACCCGCCGGAGTTCCATAACGGCTTCTTCCGTTTCTCCGTGGGAATCGAGGACAAAGAGGACATCATTGCCGATCTGAAACAGGCCATGACAAAAACCGACCTGGAGACGGTATAAGAAAAAGCGCTATCTGACCGATTCCCGGCCGGATAGCGCTTTTTTCGCACTGCCATTGACTTTCCCCACTTTCGCCCCTATAATGGACCCAAAAGGGGGGAGTGCAGGATGTATCTGGAGACTGAGCGGATGACCGTCCGGGATTTTGCTATGGACGACCTGGAGGATTTGCAGGCCATTCTCGGCGACGAGGAGACCATGGCTTATAGCGAACCGACTTATACCCGGGAGCGAACAGCCGAATTTTTGCGGCAGTTCTGCGTGGAGAAAAAGGGCGCAGTGGCCGCCGTCCTGAAAGCCACCGGCCGGGTCATCGGCTACATTTTGTTCCACGAACTTGACGAGGGTGTCTACGAAATGGGCTGGTTTTTCAACCGGACCTGCTGGGGAAAGGGATACGCTCTGGAAGCCTGCAAAGCGGTCGTGGACCATGCCTTCAACCAACAAAACGCCCACAAAATATTTGCCGAGACCATCGACGGAGGAAGATCGGTGGGCCTGATGAAAAAGCTGGGTATGAAGCCGGAGGGCATCCGGCGAAGCCAGGTCAAAGACCGGTCCGGTACCTGGGCAGACCTGTACCTGTACGGCCTCCTGGCGGAGGACCGATAAAAATCCCGTACCGATGAGAATGAACTGCACCCCATTTGTTAGACAAGTATGATATACTATCTAACAAGTGGGGTGTTTTGT
>ERZ841120.880-NODE-880-length-16048-cov-11.768711_pt1 | contig 16048 bp, 13 predicted proteins | sample MGYA00519572_ERZ841120 | MGnify/ENA primary metagenome ERZ841120 (study PRJEB31850, sample SAMEA3708890) | human gut metagenome | biome: human gut; feature: human-associated habitat; material: faeces | place: China | collected 2014 ... | reverse complement strand
GATTTCTCAAAAGCGAGTGCAAAAGTACTAACTATTTTCCATTCCACCAAATTTTCCGAGAAGAAAGTTGCATTTTTCTTCAGAATTTAACATTCGTAAACACAATAAAGCTCTAAAACAGATCTTTCTCCTTATTATATATAGGCACATAAAATGCATTTGTGTTCGGACACACATGCACATTTCAATGCCAGCAAGACTAAAACCTTTACTATGTTTCAGCAAATTCCAACAACAAAAGATGAGATATCCTGATACTTTCCACAAAAAAGAGGCATATAATTTGGATATTACAGTATTTCTTCGTATTTTTGCCTTGTCTATTCAAGAGTTTTTAATTATATAAAAGGAGAAAACTATCATTAAGATAATCGTTTCACAAGAAATAGAATCCGTATGTCCTACTTTTGTAGGTGCATGCGTAGAAGCTTATGTTGAGAACTCACCTTACTGCAAGGAACTTTGGGATGAGATAAATGCGCTCGGAGAAAAGTTTAAAAGTTCTCTCACAACAGAATCGCTCAAGAAGATAAGCGGTATTGCTGCAACAAGAAAGGTATATCGTGCCTGCGGCAAGGACCCTTCACGCTATCGCCCGGCATCTGAAGCCCTTATCCGCAGAATACTGCAGGGCAAGGAACTCTATCAGAGAGATACCTTAGTTGATCTGGTAAACCTGGCAAGCATAGCCTATGGCTATAGCATAGGTGGTTTTGATGCCGACAAGTTCGAAGGCGACACGCTTACTTTAGGAGTTGGCAAAGAAGGCGAGCCTTACGAAGGTATAGGAAGAGGAATGATCAATATAGAAGGCTTACCAGTATATAGAGATAGAATGGGAGGTGTAGGAACTCCTACCAGTGACCACGAACGTACAAAAATGACACTCGGCACCACTCACCTCGTGGTTCTCATCAACGGATATGATGGTGACGAACAACACGTACGTGAGAATGCCGAGTTCATTCTGCAGCTCTTAAGCAAATATTGCAAGAGCAGCGGGGGAAGTTATTTTATCTATCAATGACTTGCCTTCAATTCCTTGTCCCATTTCAGGAGTCGCTGATACTCTTTCTTGGTAATTCGCATAAAGCTACCATGCTGAGGACCCGTTACGCCCTTGATATCAACAGGATCTGAGAAATTGCGGAGATACTTATCTGCCTTGCAGATACGATAGTGCTTAGGATGATCGCTATACTGGATATAAGCTACACGCCAGGTATCATCGCCCATCAACTGGAAGGCAGAGCTACCTTCGCAATTCTTCTTTCCTTCGAAACTTACGTAGTCGTTCTCTACCGGTTCGCCCCATCCGTGGTTCAAAAGTACTCCTTTTTGAACGATTTAGTACCTTCCATCCTATAAAATCGAGTAGGAGGTAAACACTAATCATAGATGTTTATCGGGGCACCAGCAGTTTTCTTAATAGGGTAAAGGTATTACTTTTTTATAAATCCACCAAATTCTAGGGGGATAAATTTGCAGAAAAAAAATAAGGTGGATCATAAATCTCCTTTCACGGAATGTGGATTATACTGAAAATAAGAGAGTTAAGTGTGAAAGGAAAAATCACTTAATTTTGAGATGGTAATTGATGGCTAAGCTTAAATATGGCGATGTGGATAGTGAATAATGAGCGTCTTGATAGTGAATAGTGGGTGTCTTGATAATGAATAGTGGGTGTCTTTGTTATGAATGTTGGGATGAAGCATAGTAACCAGAAGGATGAGGGATAGATATAGGCAGGCAAAAAGGGACGATTTATCGGCTGGATGATTAAGCTCGTCTATATGGATGACTCGGGTCATCTATATGGCTCACTCCCGTCATCTATATGGATGACCCGGGTCATCCGATACAAAGAAGCCTTTTCTATTCCTTTTGTGATAGTTGCTTTCTCCTTTAGACTAAGTTGTCTTCACCTTTAAACTAAGTTGCCTTCTCCTTATATTAATAGTTCTTTCTGCTGATTATTATTGTTGCTTCCGAGAATTCTCCTTTCACACTTAAATAACTGATTATAAGTATACTATAACAATTGTGAAAGGAGAATGAAATTATAATTGCTGTTTTTGAGAAGCTATTTCTGAAGGTGACTTTATGTTGAAACGACACGTCGGGAGATAGAATTAGACAACATACATGCTATAGTCAAACAAAAAAAAGGGGACCGGCCACTGCCAGTCCCCAAGACGAGAGAGATATAAGTGTTGACTAAGTCAACAACGAGGCAAATCACTTTGCCTTATATCTTTATGTACCTAATAACATAAAATCTAAATTAATCATCCTGTGTCAAACCAGAATAACGAATACCAGAAACTTTATACTTGTTTCCCGGTTCGTCATCATTGAATGACACATAGAAAACAATGCTGTCGGCAGGAGTTCCATGAGGAGTCAGACCTTGTCCAGGCAAGACCTTACCACCCTCAATATTCACCTTACAGTCATAAAGAGAACCATCCTTATTATAAGCAGCATTAGCTGCCTCACCATTAGTTGTGAAACTGAGATTCTGAACATCAGATGTCATTTTCACCTTAAAGTTCCAGAAATTACCATTGTCACTAATCCACATCTGGTCGCTCACATTAGCTGCAGTATTGAATGTATTGACAAGGAACTTACCCATACCATTAGGATCAACAGCTGTCACATTATTATTGGCATCAACCGCATCCACAGTAACATACCACTCACCGGCGAGAGCCTGAGTAGCAGTACCACCGACTTCATCCTTCTCGCATGAAGCAAAAGTCATGCAGAGGATAGCCATACATAAATATATTAATTTCTTCATAACGATATCTTCTAAAATTACTTATTCAAAACTACATGGAACTTCATGGATGATGCATATTCAGCATCCCAGGTGTAAGATGAAGAAGCTGTGTCAAACTTACCAGAGAAGCCAACCAAGCTATCACCCCAACCACCAATAAGGCTATTGAGAAGTGTCATCGTACCATCTTCGGCAAACTTCACATCACCTTCCATATTGTAATTGCTGCCATATGCAGCTTTCTGAGAATACCAACCACCCAGCAAATCGCTTACATGATAAGTACCATCGCCATTGTTGATAATGATAACCTCGAAATTATCTCCAAATGCCTTATTACCGCTATAGTCACGATAACTGTTGGCAGCATCTGTATAGAAGACACCCTCCTTAGCATCCGCAGGATCGGTAACGATAACGGTTCGGGAAACCGAAGCACTGAATCCATCTGCATTGGTAGCAGAATAGGTCAATGTATAAATACCCGACTTGGAGGTATCCACCGTTCCTGTTACCTTCAGCTGAGAAGAAATATCCTCGCCATTCAGATCACCAGCACAACCAGGGTCAATAAAGGCAGCACCCTTATCAGCGTACATGGTTGCATCACCCTTCAGAGTGAGCACTGGATAATATGTGATGCTTGTTACACCTGCAGAACTATCATCATCGCAACTGGTGAAGGAAACTGCCGATGTCAACAGCAAAAGCATGATATAAAATATATTCTTTTTCATTGCTATATTCATTTTATTAATGAAACACTGTTAGACTACTCACCCCAGAACACAGGCTTGGTATAGTCTGAATTGGTGAATGCAGGAGTGTTGCTATTACGAGAAGAAGAAGACTCTGCGTATGGGAAACGCTCCAGAAGCTTGTTGGCACCAACCTGACTGAATACATCTATAGGAGTATAGAGTGTACCTGCCTGATAACCGCTGTCGGTAAAGGAACCGTCATCACCCTTGGTATAGAAATCAGAACCCTTCTTGGTTGTATCGAAAGCAGGATAATCCAGACGGCGGAGCTCACACCATGCCTCGAAAGTATTCACACCAGCCAAGGCAATCCACTTCTGAACACCGATGCTCTTCTTGTAATTTGCCATATCGAATGGGAACTGAGCGATATGCTCAGCAGCACCCTCAACACCGGCAGATGCAAAAGATGCCTCAATTGCCTTGTTGTAATGAGCCTTGGCATTAGCCTCGTCGTTAGTACGGGCATAATACTCAGAGATGAAGAACTCGGTCTCAGCAACAGAAAGCAAACTGAGTGGAGAAGTTGCGGTCTCGATAGGACGGCACCATTTGGTAAGGCTTGTGGTACTTGGATAATTGGTACCGGAAACACCACCCACATACTTGCCATCTGCATTCTTCTCGAAGAAAGCAGCCAGACGAGGGTCGGTATAAACCACATCACCATTGGCATTCTTGATCTGCATAGAACCGATGATAGCCAAGTTTGCACATACATTAACCTGAGTAGAACCCCATGCAGAAGAGAATTCCTCTGAATAGAACGGGTTCATAGAACCACTCTCTGTTCCCCAGCAGCTGGTATAAGCAATATCCTTGGTTGGGAAATCATTCTCTTCAATCAAAGCCTTTACCTTTGGCAATACTGAAGAATCTACATTAGCCTCACGCATCAGGAGTTTCAACTTCAAAGCCTTGGCAAACTGAATCCACTGCTCTGCACTGGCATCAGGGAAGAGGAAGTTGGTACAAACGGTGCTAGAAGCACTTGCCTTAGACAAAGCATTGTCTATTTCGGCAATAATACCATCATATACGGTCTTACCATCATCATACTTTGGTGAAAGATTATCAGCATCCAAAGCCTCTGTATATGGAGTCTCGCCGAAGCAATCTACCAATGTCTCAAAGGCGAATGCACGCAGAGTGGTGGCAGCAAGATAGGTTCCCCATTCTTCAGATGCCTCTGATTTCTCCAAGATGGTCTTCAGATTGACCAATGCGCTCTGATAGAGCTGAGTATAAGTACCACTACAACGGGTAGCAGACTGCTGGAACTCAGAATAATCCACATAGTTAGAAGTACCATTCAACTGAGCATAAACCTGCGAATGATATCCACCAGTGATACGCAAATAGTTACCGTATGCATTTGCAATCGCCATCTCAGCACCAGGCATAATCATGGAAGATGTGACATTTGCCTCAGATGGAGACTGTGGATTCTGGTTAATATCCAAATAGCTGTCGCAAGAGCTCATGCAGAGACCCAAAGCGAGAGCCGACATTACTATATATTTTTTCATATCGAATATCCTTTAAATTACTAATACCACAATGTGTTAGAATGTTACACTCAAGTTGGCACCGAAGGTGCGGCAAGATGGGTTTGAGTACATCTCACCAAACTGAGTGGCCAAATCACCATAACTACTCTGGCTGATAGTTGTAGTCTCTGGGTCAATGAAGGTATTGCTGCTAGCTGTCCAGGTGAAGACATTGTTGCAGAATACGGTCAAAGCTACATTGCTCAACGACAACTTGCTGGTCCAGAGACGTGGCAAATTCCAGGTAAGGCTGATGTTACGCAACTTTACGTATGAACGGTCGAGCAAGTAAGCCTCTCCAGCATTTCCATAACCATAATCATTGTAATACTTCTGATAGCTACCATCTGTCTGATAGATAGGAGTAGTATTCTCAACGTATGTATCACCGCTCTTTACTACAGAGTTAGGGATGATGAATGGACGACGGTCGTTATAGGTAGTGATCGTACCATTACCAGTAAACTGCATCAGGTTCTTGGTACGTGAGAACATGTAACCACCCTTGCGGACATCCAAAGCTGCACTCAGGGTGAAGCCCTTGTAAGTCAAGGCTGTAGTTACGCCACCCGTCCAGTCGCTATTCATATTCTTACCGGTATCCTCTACCTGAGTACCGATAACAGGCTGACCATTTGCATCAACAATCACCTTGCCATCCTCTGTATATTGTGGAAGATAAGTATAGAACTCACCCATTGGCTTGCCTTCCTCAGCATACATATAGACTGCATCATTACCAGAAGAGTAATCATAAATAGAGACACGACCACCCTCAAGAGATGCAGGCATCTCAAGTACCTTGTTCCAGTTCTTTGAGAAGTTGAAGCCCAACTCCCACTTGAAATTCTTGGTCTGTACAGGAACTGTGGTGAGCAACAACTCAACACCACGGTTGCGGACAGAACCGAAGTTTGTTACCTGATAATAGTATCCTGTAGCAGGATCCACCGGCAAGGTAAAGATCTGGTCATCTGTTGTTCTGTTATAGAAAGAAGCATCGAGACCGATTCTACCCATAAAGAACTGCAAGTTCAAACCCACTTCAATCTCGGTAGTCATCTCAGGCTTCAAAGAGTTACTACCCTTTGTATTACCCAGGAGGAATGAGTTCTTACCGTTCATAGGGAACTTAGAGATACCTAAATCATAGTAACCTCTGATACTAGCCTGACTATAAGAGGCACCTGTGAGGTATGGATCAGCATCATTACCCGTCTTACCATAAGCCACACGAGCCTTACCGAAAGTCAAAACCTTGTTTTCAGGAATCACCTTAGTGAAAATCCAGCTCAAGGTGGCACCAGGATAGAAGAAGCTATTCTTGTCGATAGGCAATGTAGAAGACCAGTCGTTACGGGCTGTCAAGTCGAGATAGAGCATATCATTCCAACCCAAAGTTACATCACCGAAGGCACCTATCAGACGGCGTTTGGTCTGATATTCACTCAAAGTCTTCTTGGTTGCACCATTGCTCAACTGCCAGAAACCTGTCTCGAAAGTCAAGTCATCGGCTTCACCTGTCATGTGAGTATAGCTACGCTCATTCATGTTCACACCAGCGATAACAGCCAAATCGAGCTTGTCATCAAAGAACTTCTTCTTATAGTTTGCCATGAAATCATGGTTAAACTCATAAGTTCTTCCATAACGTGACCAGACATAACCACTCTGGTTCATATTACTAGGCGCATAACCCTTGTCGTCAGTAATCAGCTTATCATCAAGAGCAATCTGAGGATAACCTGTCTTGGAATCATAATCAGTATAGTCGAAACCGAAGCGATAAGTCAGGGTCAAATCCTTGATAGGGTTAATATCTGCCTGAATCTTACCATTTATCTGCTTGGCATCGGTATGATTATAGTTATTCGCCAAAGCCCAGTATGGGTTGGTGATTCCATAAGGAGTGAAGTAAGCCTCAGGAGTATTGAATGGGCTGCTCAAATCCTTCTTGTCAAGCAAAGACACATCACGTGGCAACTCATAGAGACCATCTACTACAGATGTACCCTGATAAGTACCCACTGCATCGGTTGCACTACGGGCAAAGTTGAATGAAGAAGACAACTTGCACCAGTCGTTAGCCTGATAAGTATTGCGGAAAGCCAATGTATTACGCTTGTAAGTATCCTTGTCACCAGGCATGATACCATCATCGCCCGTATAAGAATAAGACAGGTAATAAGTCATTTCACCCGACTTGGAAACACCGCTCAAGGAAACATTGTGGTTCTGTGACCAGCCTTCCTCGAAGAAATCCTTCACGTTGTTCTTCAAAGCCTTATAAGGGTGAAGCAACTGCTGATGGTTCCACTCCGGACCATACACCTGGAGAGAGCCGTCGAGCGCAGGACCCCATGAACCATTCTCGATGAATGTCTGGCGACTATTCCAACCCTGTCCGAAACTATTCTGCATATCTGGCAAGCAGGAAACCATGCGAGCCTGGACACTACCACTATAATTGATAGTATAGTTGCGAGCCTGTCCCTTAGCACCCGTCTTGGTAGTAATCAAGATGACACCATTGGCAGCACGGCTACCATAAAGAGCGGTAGCAGCGGCACCCTTCAATACGGTCATGCTCGCAATATCTTCAGGCGAGATATTAGAAATACCACCAGTTGAGATATTCTTACCCTGACCGGAAACCATGTTATTCTGCAAAGGCACACCATCAACCACGTAAAGAGGCTGGTTGCTACCATTGATAGAACCATAACCACGAATTACCACGTTGCTGACAGAACCTGGGTCTGCGCTGGTAGCGTTCACCTGAACACCAGCCACCTTACCAGAAAGGGCATCAGCCACATTGGTAGTACGTGCACCAATAATTTCATCGCTTTTTACTGTTGTTGCAGCATAACCGAGAGTTTTCTCACTACGGGAAATACCCATCGCTGTAACAACAACTTCATCAAGATTCTTGGAATCGGAAACTAAAACAATCTTCATTTTAGCAGAAGCCTTCACTTTCTGGGTTTCCATACCAAGATAGGTGATTTCGAGAACAGCATCCTTACTTGCATTTGGCAGAGTAAAGTTACCATCCACATCTGTCACTGTACCAGTCTTTGTTCCTGCGATTTTAACAGATGCGCCAATCACTGGCTCACCGTCTTCCTGAGAAACAACTTTACCTGTAACAGTAGTCTGTGCGAGAGCCATTCCTGTTGAAAGAACAAGCCCCCCCATTAACATGGTTAGTCTTTTTGTCATAATTTCTCTCTATTAAATTAAACAACTTACAAATATCGGGTGCAAAGATACATACTTTTTATAAAATAAACAAATTTTTAGCTAACAAAATGCTATTAAAAAGCTATTTTCTTATCCCTTTTGTATATTTTCTGCATATTTCCCAACTTTTAGACAGATTTTTATGACTAAAGACAACAAAATGTTAGTTTTCAGCAATTACACCATACTTGATGAGGGCATTTTTCACACCATCATCATCCACATGAGTCGTAATGTAATCGGCTACCTGCTTCAATTCATCACCTGCATTGCCCATTGCTACACCTACACCTGCCTTCTTGATGATAGAGATATCGTTGCCGCCATCGCCGAACGCCATGGTCTCTTCAATGTTCAAGCCCAGATAATCAGCCATTGCCTGGAGTCCCTTTCCCTTGTCGGCTCCACGCGCCGTGATGTCGGTAAAGGCAGGATGCCATCTGCCGGAAGTGCAATTTTCGAGCGTAGGCATCAGGAGCGCTTCCTGCTCTACGGTGCAGAAAGGTGTGACCTGCAAGATGGCCTCATCGCCCAAACGATTGAGATCGGTAACAAAAACGCTGCTATCCACTCCCAATCCCTTGCAGAATATTTCATAAACCTCGTCGGTATAATGATGAATAGCAAAACGGCTCTCGCTTACCACGATGGCAGGATAGTTGTCTCTGTCAGCAGCCTCGATGATTTTCTTCACATCAGAAGGAAGGATGGCGTGCTGGCTCACCAATGTATCCTCCACAAAGCAGCGGGCACCATTGGCTGTGATGTAACCATCGATGAGATGCTCTATCTGACCGAGGTTATTGATGATCTGCTTAGGGCGTCCCGTAGAAATATACACCTCTACCCCATTCTTCTTAGCCTGCTCCAAAGCATCCACAGTACTCTGCGGAATCCTGTGAGACTTGAAACTCACCAACGTGCCGTCGATGTCGAAAAACAATGCTTTTATCTTCTTATCCATAAATATATCTTGTTCCTTATTATTTAAACCCAATTCCTTTTCATGTAAATACCATACCATATTTACCCATTTCTCACGCGCGTACCTTATTATATATAGATACAAATGATTCATCTCGCTGAAAAAACGGGTGCAAATATACGAAAAAAAAGATAATTAGCCAAAAATATGCATTCTTTTTAAAATATCCTTGCCTTTTTCGCAGAAAAACCGTATATTTGCTGCGACTTTCATGCGCAAGAAAACGTCTTGCACCACGCATAGAAAGCAAACTAAAAACTTAGTGATATGAAGAAGAAGACCTATGTCTGGCTGGCATCCCTCTTGCTGATGCTGGTAGCTACGCTTACTTCATGCGAAAAGTTTGCACTCGATGATTCGGGTACCAATTCACATGACGCAAACGCCAACGTAATCATCCATGCGTCCGTGGCAAAAAACAATTCTACGGGAACAAGAAGCGGAGAAGAAGATGAGGAAATAGAGGGAAAGCCTCTAGAAGATTACTGCTCCCGACTATCCATCGCCATTTTTGATGGAGAGGAAAAGGTGAAGACCCTGAATCTGAAAGCAGAAGATGGCTACGATGATATCGGGATTAATCTAGATGCGGGAAAATACCGAATGGTTGCCATCGGCCATAACGGAAGCGGAAACTGTACGATCAGTTCTCCTGAGAAAGTGAAATTCTACAAGAACAAGATGACCGATACCTTCTTCTATTACGGCACTTTCAATGTGATAGATGGAGAGGATACAGATGATTACATCCTGTTGAATAGAGCCGTGGCACAGTTTAAGGTCCATATTACCGACGCCACTATCCCCGCCGAGGCGCACAGCATCAAGTTTTACTATACCGGAGGCAGCAGCACCCTTGACGCCGTAACGGGTTATGGATGCGTACAAAGCCGCCAAACCGAAAGCTTCAAGCTTCAGGAAGGCAAAAGGGATTATTCGGTCTATACCTTCCCTCGCGAAGAGAACAAGGGATTGAAAATGACCATCAACATCCTGGATGCAGATGCCCAGAGTATCAAGGAATATTCCAAGGAAGGCGTCCCGGTGAAACGCAACAACATCACCCAGACCAATATCAGCATCCAAGACCATACTATCTCCGACCCCGACCAGAAAGAAGATGGTGATTCCGGAAAAGGCAACCTGGGATTCACCGTAAATCCCGACTGGGAAGGAGAAATCGTTGTTGAATTTGAATAGAAGAATGTTCCATTTTTCCATAATGTAAGGTAATTTTCGATTCTTAAAGATTTGATAATAAAAAATCCTTTGTGGTTTGCGAATATTTCCATAAATTTGCACCGATATTATAATATTATAGTAAAGGAATGAAAAAAATATTAACTCTTATCATGCTGATGGGAGCAATGACTGCAGCCGAGGCTCAAACGATGGTTCTGAACCTCGACAGTTGTCGTGCGATGGCGCTACGCAACAACAAGCAGATCAATGCCTCTAAGCTCAAGAAGGACGTGGCGACCAACCTGAGGAAATCGGCGCGCACGAAATATTTGCCAAAGGTAGATGCCATGGGCGGATATGAATGGTTCAGCAAGGAAATCTCTTTGCTCAATGATGGTCAGAAGTCAGCATTCAGCAATTTAGGTTCCAACATCGTAGGTGGAATCACCGGCAATGCCAACGACGTGATGGCCGATCTGGTAAGCAAGGGAATGCTCACCCCTGAACAGGCACAGAAAATCGGAGGATTGCTCAACGAGAAAGGAAGCGTTATCCAGCAGCAGGGCAATGCCATCGGACAGAGCGTGGTAGATGCTTTCCGCACCGACACCCGCAACATGTGGGCTGGTAGCGTGATGCTCCGACAGCCTATCTATATGGGCGGCGCCATCTTGGCTGCCAACAAGATAGCAGACATCGGTGAGCAGATAGCAGACAATGATCTCGACATGCAGACCCAGAAGACCCTCTACAGCATAGACCAGGCTTACTGGCTTGCCGTTTCGCTGAAGCAGAAGTACAAACTCGCCACCAGCTACAGAGACCTGGTGAAAAAGCTCAACGACGATGTTCACAAGATGATTCAGCAGGGCGTAGCCACCAAGGCAGATGGCCTGAAGGTAGATGTAAAGGTGAACGAGGCGGAGATGAAGATTACCCAGGCTGAAGACGGTCTGGTGCTCTCCAAGATGCTTCTCTGTCAGCTTTGCGGCATTCCGATGAACCAGGAAGTTACCCTTGCCGATGAAGACAAGGAGACGCTGGCTCTTTCGGGAACTCCTGTGGATACAGAACAGCAGCGAGTAGCCGCTTCTGATTCTGCGATGAATACCCGTCCGGAATTGCGCATGCTCCAGAATACGGTTGATATTTCCAAGCAAGCCACCAATCTGGTTCGCGCCGTCTATCTGCCTCATGTGGCATTGACCGGCGGCTACACCATTTCGAATCCAAATGTGTTCAATGGTTTCCAGAAGAAGTTTACCGGTGTATGGAATATTGGTGTCATCGTGCAGGTTCCGGTATGGAACTGGTTTGACGGTGCCTATAAGGTGCGTGCATCCAAGGCAGCCACCAACATTGCCCAGATGAACCTCGACGATACCCGCGAGAAGATCCATCTCCAGATTACCCAGAGCCAGTTCAAGGTGAAGGAAGCTGAAAAGAAGCTCAACATGGCCATCAAGAACATAGACAGCGCCAACGAGAACCTGAGATGCGCCAACCTCGGATTCAAGGAAGGAGTGATGGAGGTAACTGATGTGATGGCAGCCCAGACTGCCTGGCAGCAGGCACAGAGCCAGAAGATCGATGCGGAAATCGACGTGAAGCTGACACAGGTAGGGCTTAACAAGGCGCTCGGTATTCTGCAGTAACTATAGAAACATTTTTCAAAATTCAAATTCAGATAAAAACATGTCTAAGAAATCACAGCATAACAATATACTGCTTGCCGTTATCGGTTTTACGGCAGTTGTCATACTCGTGGGAATCATCGGCTTCTTCACGCTTGAGCAGAAGGACGACACTATCCAGGGCGAGGTAGAAGTATCAGAATACAGAGTATCCTGCAAGTTGCCAGGCCGCATCGTAGAACTGAGAGTCAAGGAGGGCGACTACGTTCACGTGGGCGACACCCTCGCTATCCTTGAAGTTCCAGAGATGAAATCGCAGGAGCAGATGCTCCAGGCAACCAATGCCGCAGCAGAGGCCATGAAGGATCTTACCGATGCCGGTGCACGCAAGGAGCAGATTCAGGGTGCCTTCCAGCTGGTTCAGCAGGCAGAAGCAGCAGCAACCATTGCCAAGAAGACTTACGACCGCATGCAGAACCTCTATAACGACGGCGTGATCAGCGGTCAGAAGCGCGACGAAGCATTTGCTGCCTACAAGGCTACAGAGGCTCAGGTGGCAGCAGCCAAGAGCCAGTACGAGATGGCGAAGAATGGTGCCCGCGAGCAGGAGAAGCGCATGGCTGCCAACAACACACAGGCTTCCAAGAGCGCTGTAGATGTAGTGAAGAATCTCTTGAAGGAGACCGTTCAGGTGGCCCAGTGCGAAGGCGAGGTCAGCAATGTCTATCCTAAGGTAGGCGAGCTGGTGGGTCTCGGTTCTCCTATCATGAGCATCTCTATCATGAGCGATATGTGGGGTACCTTCAATGTCCGCGAGGATCATCTCCAGGGATTGAACAAGGGCGATGAGTTCACTGCTTTCGTTCCTGCCTTCAACAAGGAAATCAAGATGAAGGTTTACTACCTGAAAGACCAGGGCTCATACGCTACCTGGAAGGCAACCAAGGATAATGGCGACTACGACCGCAAGACTTTCGAGGTGAAGGCCCGTCCTATCACCAAGCTCGAGGGATTGCGCCCGGGAATGTCACTCATCATTAAATAACTTTGAGATTTTCAATGTTTAAGAAATTATATCATATTGCCCGTAGAGAGTGCGGCATCATACGGAAGAATCCCATCTATCTCTTCTGCATGGTCATCTTCCCCATCGTGGTGGTGATTTTCTTCACTACCCTGATGCAGGGAGGGGTGCCTACCGACCTGCCTGTGGGCATCGTTGACCAGGATAATTCTCATACCTCCCGCCAGCTGGTGCATAAGCTCGACGCTTTCCAGACCACCAAGGTGGTGGCTCACTATGAAAACATAGCCGAGGCAAGACATGCTATCCAGAAGAACGAAATCTATGCCTTCCTGGTGATTCCTAACGGAACGGAGGCAGGACTGATGGCTTCCCGACAGCCGAAGATTTCCTTCTACTATAGCAGCGTTTCGCTGGCAGCAGGCTCCCTGCTCTTCCGCGATCTGAAGACCATTTCCACCCTGGGAGGCGCAGCAGCCGGAATGGCGAAGCTGTCGGCACTGGGAAAGACGAACGATGAAATCATGACCTTCCTGCAGCCTATCGCCGTGGATCTGCACATGATAGGCAACCCTTACGCCAACTACAACTATTATCTGTCGAGCGTGATGGTGCCAGGACTCATCATGCTGTTCATCTTCCTGATCACCCCTTATTCCATCGGAACAGAACTGAAGTTCAACAGAGCCAGAGACTGGATGCGAATGGCGGACAACAATCCTTATCTCGCCATCGCGGGTAAGATGTTGCCTCAGACGCTCATCTTCCTGAGCATCTTCCTGCTCTTCGAGTTCTACATCTATTATGTATTGGGATTCCCGCATCCAGGAGGTGCAGCACCAATCATACTGCTGGGCATTCTGAGCGTATTGTCCTGCCAGTGCTTCGGTATCTTTGCCTTCGGACTGATGCCTTCCCTGCGCATGTCGATGAGTATCTGTTCGCTTTGGGGTGTGGTGAGTTTCTCCATCTGCGGAGCCACCTATCCACTCTTCTCCATGGATTCGCCAATCCAGGCCATCGGACAGCTCTACCCTATGCGCCACTATTATATGATTTACCAGATGAACATCTTCAATGGTTTCCCGATGAGCGATGCTGTGCTCCACTGGGGCGCGATGGTACTCTTCTGTGCCCTGCCAATGCTCACCGTCTGGAACATCAAGAAGGCAATGTTAGTATATAAATACCTACCATAATGAAGAAAAGTAGTTTATTATATAAGATCATCAATGGAATCTGGGATATGTGCTTCATCTGGAAGACGGAGATGCGCAATGTGTTCCGCGATGAGGGTGTGCTCATCTTCTGCATCCTGGTACCGCTGGGCTATCCGCTGCTCTACTCGTGGATTTACAACAACGAGGTGGTGAGAGAGGTGGATACGGCGATTGTTGACCTGAGCCACAGCCATACTTCCCGCGAGTTTATCCGCGATTACGATGCTTCTCCGGATGTCAAGGCCACCTATTACTGCAACAGTCTCGATGAAGCAAAGCAGCTGGTGCAAAGGCAGGCTGTGCATGGAATCGTCTATATTCCAGCCGATTTCGACACCAAGCTGAATCGTGGTGAACAGGCGCATGTGGGCGTATATTGCGATATGAGTCTGATGCTGACCTATAAGGCGATTTTCCAGACCGCGCAGGGTGTGGCAAGCCAGATCAACTCGGGAATTCAGATTTCCAAGGGAGGAGGATTCACGGATCGGGATGATGAAATAACCGCCCATCCGCTGGAATTCGATGAAGTTCCGATATTCAATACCACCGGGGGATATGGTAATGCGATTCTTCCGGGTGTACTGGTACTCATTCTGCAGCAAACCATGCTGCTGGGCATCGGAATGGCAGCAGGAACATCGAGAGAGCTGAACAGAAACCGCGAACTGATACCGGTGAGCAAGCATTATGGCGGCATTTTCCGAATCGTATTCGGCAAGTCGATGGTTTATTTCATGGTTTACGCCGTGATGGGAATGTACCTGACGCTGGTTGTTCCGAAACTTTTCGGCTTCGTAAGTATGGTAACCTGGACCACCATTCTGGGTTTCCTTCTACCTTATATTCTGTCGTGCGTATTCTTCGGATTGATGCTATCATGCCTGGTAAGATACCGTGAGAACGTGATGCTTCTGGTGGTTTTCACCTCAGTTCCGTTGCTCTTCATGACGGGTATTTCGTGGCCACAGAGCAATATTCCAGCCTTCTGGCAGGGATTTGCGTGGGTATTCCCATCTACCTTCGGTATCAGAGGATTTCTGAGAATCAGCAGCATGGGAGCATCTCTTGCCGATATTCTGCCGGAGTTCAGAGCGCTCTGGATACAGACGGGCGTATATTTCCTCGCCACCTGCCTGGTTTTCAGACAGCAGTTGCGCTCAGCAAGACTCAAGGCGAATCTTACAGCCGAAGTTGCAGAAGAAGAGGATGAGGCAGAAGAGCTTCTGGAGGCTAAAAAATAAAGAGCTAGCCCCATACACCCTGATCAGGGCGTATGGGGCTTACTTGCGAAAAGCCAGTTATTTACTTGTGCGTACTGACAACCATCCCCCGCCAGGCGTCCCGGCGGATTTGAAATCCGCCGTAAAAAAGGTTCGACCTATAAACAACAGGGGATTTGTAATCCCCAAATAAAAGGAAAAGCATACTTCTTTGCTGCGGATTGCAAATCCGCAGAGACAAAATAGGTTAGGACATTTTTTAACGCCGGATTGCAAATCCGGCGGGACGCCTGGCGGACTTGTGTTCTTGAAAAACTAAAAAAGGGTGCGCCATAGACTTATGACACCCCCCTTACTTGCGAAAAGTCAGTTATTTACTTGTGTGTACTAACAATCTTGGTTGGAGCCTTCTCGGCATTTCTGCGGTTCACCACC